>ENA-ORBV01000656-ORBV01000656.1-microbial-mat-metagenome-genome-assembly--contig:-NODE-656-length-78538-cov-9.544436_pt1 | contig 78538 bp, 74 predicted proteins | sample MGYA00237777_ERZ505514 | MGnify/ENA primary metagenome ERZ505514 (study PRJEB26160, sample SAMN06269048) | microbial mat metagenome | isolation source: Oligotrophic lake microbial mat | place...
ACCGTTTCGTCCTTGTCCTGGGTGAAAATCACCGGCTTGTGGCCGCCCTTGGACATGGTGTGCGAGCCGTCGCAAAACGGCTGGTAATTGGACAGGCCGCAGGAGCACCAGGCATAGCGGTAAGTCGCCATCAAATCGACCTTGAATGGCGTCTTGCTCGCCACCTTCGGCGCCAGTTCGGCAGCATCCGCGGCGCTCGCGGGATTGGGATCAGACATGGGCGTTCTCCTTCGATTGGTGATACGCGCCCGTCGCGCGCGACGCAGCAACAATAGCGTGCGCACCCCGCAGGGCTTTTTTATCGCTTCCCGGCAACACCGCAATGCAAGGCCGCCGGAAAACGTTACTTACTTTATTTGATATTACCTAACTTCGCAAGCACCAAACACTCCCTCCGCAAGCTCTGGATCAGGCGCCGTCGAGAAAGGCCATAACGAGGACGTTGAAGCGCCGCGGCCGATTGTAATAGGCAAGATGGCCCGCGCCCTTGAACAGTTCGCAGCGGCCATTGGGAAACAGGCTGGCAACCTCCTGCAACTCGGCCACCGAAAACAACGGGTCTTCGGTGCCGCCGACCACCAGCAGCGGAAAGCCGCGGCACGCCGCATCTTCGGCCGTCACCGGGCGCGTCGAGAACACCGGAAAAGTCTGCGGTGTCGGCGGCCCGCCGGCCGAGGCCATGATCTCGGCGTACAAAAAAGTCAGCGTTGGTCAGCGCCGGAACGTCGAGGTGCATGGCCTCGCCTACCCGGCCCGTAAAGGTGGTAGGCCGTGGCAAAGCGTTCTTTTTTGCCGGCGCTGCGCACCGGTGGAATGCTTGGCGGCAGCGGCGAGGCCGCGGCGCCCCCTTGCTCAATCTGTTTGTAGCGGGCCTGCATGCGCTGATTCGGCCCGTCCCAGCCGGCACGCAGCAGCAGCAGCAGCAGCAGTGTGCTGACGCAGCCCGGCCCGCAGGCGAGGATCAGCTTGTCAATGCGCTCGGCGTGCTCGGCGGCGTAATGCAGCGCCACCGCGGTGCCCAGCGAAGCGCCCATGATGTTGAGCGTCGCGCCGTCAAGGCCGGTATGCGCCGGCAACTGCTCGAGGTCACGCAAATGCAGCACGCCGTCGCCCGGATCGTGGCTGCCGGTCGGACGCGAGCGCCCGTAACCGCGCAGATCATAGATCAGGCAGGAGTAGTGGAGCGCGTTTCGGCCACCTGCTGCCACCACGACAAATGGGTGCCGCTGGCACCGTGTATGAACACCAGGGGCGGACCATCGCCGTGCAGTTCGTAATAGAGCTCGGCGCCGTCTGCGGCGAGGATGGTCATGGCTGATCCTTCACCCTGCGTTTCAAGGGATTCGGCGGAAAGACACGGCGACACCTGTTGTAGTTACTGCCAGCGCATCGCTCCGCCCTGCCAGCGCAAGGCACCGGCTGCAAACCCGCGCCAGACGGGGCGAGGCGGGGCGGGGATTTCGCCGGGTATTTTCGGCGCCCGACGAGCGGCTTTGGCCTACCGGCCGAAGCGCGCCCTGCAAGGGTTTTCAGCCTGCGCCTGTTTTATCAGCGCTTGCCCAGGGCTTCCGGATTGACGACGGTTCTGGCCGGCGTGCCCGCGGTCACCGCCAGGATGTTGTCGAATGCAGTGCCGAAGTACGACTCGTAGTTGTCTGCGGTCACATAACCGAGGTGCGGCGTCGCGACGACGTTGTCCATTTTCAGCAGCGGATGGCCGGCACCGAGGACGGGTTCGCCCTCGAACACATCGACCGCGGCAAAGCCGGGACGGCCGGAGGCGAGCGCCGCCTCGAGCGCGCGCGGCCCGACCAGCTCGGCGCGGCTGGTGTTGACGAACACCGCATCTCGCTTCATCAGCGCCAGGTCTTCGCGCCTGACCATGCCGCGCGTTTCGGGGGCAAGCCGCACATGCAGCGACAGCACGTCGGGTTCGGAAAAAATCTTCGACCGCTCGGACACCACCTCGACGCCGTCGGCCAGCGCGCGCCGCGCCGAGGCCTCGCGGCCGAAGGCGATGACCTTCATGCCAAAGACCTTGCCATAACCGGCGACGAGAGAACCGATCTTGCCGTAACCGTAGATGCCCAGCGTCAGGCCCTTGAGGCTGCGCCCTATCGTCGTCTGCCACTGCCCGGCGCGAAGGCGCCGGTCCTCCAGGGCGATACTGCGCACCGAGGCGAGTATCAGGCCCCAGGTGAGTTCGGCCGGCGCGTCGGGCGATCCGGTGCCGGCGCACACCACGATACCGGCGCGGGTGCAGGCCTCGACGTCGATGTGTTTTCCGGCGCCGCCGGTCTGGCTGATGATCTTCAGTCCGGGCAGGCGCTCGATGAGCGCCGCGGAAATGCGCGTGCGCTCGCGGATCAGCACCAGCGCGTCGGCGTCGGCGAGGCGTGCCACCAGCGCGTCTGCGTCGCTGACGGTGTCGCGATGCACTGTTACATTGTGGCCGGCGAGTCTGGCGTAAGCCGCGAGGCCGCGCACGGCGTCCTGATAGTCGTCAAGTATGGTGATGTTCATGCGGGATTTGTCGCGTCGTGATTGAAAAGCCGTGACCGGGGCGCGCAGAATATCACGCGCCTGAACCTCGACGTATGCTGCGCAGGCTGCGCGAACGAAAATGCATTCAGGGCTGCCGGCTGAGCCGCTCTACCCGGCGTCCGACCTCGGACACTTCGCGCACAAAACCCTCCAGGGCGCGACGGTAGGCGTCGGAAAATTTCCACGAAAAATTGCTGTGGCCGGCCTCGGGCATCAGCACCAGCCGCCTTGTCGCGGCCGCTTCCGCCGCAGCGTGCAATTGCTCGCTCATCTGCCAGGGCACGACGCTGTCGGCCTTGCCATGCATGAACAGCACCGGCAATTTTACCGCGGCGACCTTGGCCAGCGATTCGTAGCGCTGCGTCAGCACCATGCCGGGCACATACCAGTAATTGCGCGCCGCCATGTCGGGGATGGAAGTGAAGCTCGATTCGACGATGAGCCCGGCGGCGGCCGGCTGACGCGAGGCGAGGTCGATTGCAATCGCACCGCCGAGCGAGTGGCCGAAAATAAAGCGCCGGCCGGGGTCCGGCACCTTTTGCTCCAGCCAGGCCCATGCGGCCTGCGCGTCCTGGTAGGTCTGCGCCTCGGACGGCAGCTCGCCGTCGCTGCGGCCGAAGCCACGATAGTCGATGGCGAGCACGGAGAATCCGGCTTCGCGCAGGCGCGCGATGCGAAACAGGTTGTTGCCGATGGACCAGCGCGCGCCGTGCAGGTAGAGCAGCGCCGGGGCCGCAGTGTCTCCCGCCGGCATCCACCAGCCGTGCACCCGCTCCTTCGCACCGGGCACCTGCAACCAGACGTCGTCAAAGGCGAGCCCGTACTCGGCCGGCGTGCTCGAATACGCCTTGTTCGGGCGGAATATCAGCTCGCGCTGCTTGAGGTCGAGATAGGCGCAGCCGGAAACGGACGCGGCCAGCGCCGCCGCCGCAACAACGGCCGCAAGCAGGCGTCGCCCGGCGCGCATCAGGTGCGCAGCTTTCGCGCCAGCACACGCTCGCGGTCGCGCGGCGATTGTGCCGGGGCCGGCACCACCTCGTTCCAGAAACGCGTGAACGAGCCGCACAGCACGTCCGGGTCGGGCAAAAAACGCGGTACTTCGGACAGTTCCACCTCGGGATGATCCAGCGCCCCGGCATAACCGGGATTGAGTGTGCGGCGCGCGGCAATGGAGATCGCGCCGCCGTCCAAAAGCTCGTCGGGCAGACCGGAAAGATCGCCGCACCACAGCACATCGGTGACCGCGCGCATGCGCGCAATGACAAATGACCAGCGCGCCGCGGACCACGGAAAGCGCTGGTGAAACGGCGCATGCAACACACCGATCACGAGGCTGCTGTCGGGCCGCGCCTGCAACGCCCACGGATGCACCAGCGCGACGCGCTGGCTGCGGAACGCCTCCATGCCATCGAGGCTGTGGCGCAGCCTCGCCCTCATCTTTGCCGGCGGCAGGGCCGTGAGCCTGGGCATGCTGAGGCCTTTTTTCGGCGCCGCCGGCTCCGCGCCCGCGCTGTCGGCGCCACGCGCCATGGCTTCGAGTTTTTCGTAGCTGCAGTCTATGACCGTGCCCGGACTGGCCCATTCGGGCGCGTATTCGGCGACGTTGGCGGCATTGAACAGGTAGGGCTTGGCGCTGAAAGTCCCGGCCACCCACTGCCACGACAAGTGGTTGCTGGCGAGGTCGCCGTCGAGCAGGTGGCCGTACATCCAGTCGGCGCCCGCGCGCCAGTGCACCTTGCGCACGTGCACGACATACGAGGCGAGCCACATGCGCGCGTGATTATGCAGGTAACCGGTTTGGTACAGCGTGCGCACGCCCTCGTCGATGACCGGCACACCGGTGCGCGCGGCACTGATGTCGGCGGGCAGCGACTGCGCATAGGCCGCGGCGGACACCGGTGAGCGGATGTCGGCGAGTATTTCCTCGCCAAGATGGCGCCAGACATGCTGGAAGTATTCACGCCAGGCCAATTCGAACACCAGCTTGTGCTGCAAGGGCAGCGGCGCGCGCGTGCGCAGGCGTTGCAGCGCCTCCGGCATGTCGAGCAGGCCGTGGCTGAAGTACGGCGACAGCCGCGTCACCGGCCCGTCGAGGTAATTGCGCCGGCGTGTGTAGCCGGCGGGATCGACCGCGGCGAGCCGGGCAAGCGCGGCCTCACGCGTCGGTGGAAATTCAGCGGCGGGAACGCGGTCTTTGTCAGTCATGGGCGCAAGGGTAACCGGAATGCTCAGGCGGCGCGCAGCGAATCAACGATGTTCAGCCGCGCCGCGCGCACCGCCGGCAGGAAACCGCCCAGCATGCCCATCAGCAGCGAAAACAACAGTGTCTTGACGATGATCTCCGGCGTCATCAAAAAGCGGAACGACAGGTCGGCGAAGGTCTGGAAATTGGTGGTCGAAAACGACACCACCTGCATCACCGAGGCGAGCACCAGCCCCGCCACACCGCCGGCGAGGCCAAGCAGCAGGGCTTCGAGCAAAAAGGCGTTGAGCACACTGGCGCTGCGAAAACCGAGCGCGCGCAGCGTACCGATCTCGGCCACGCGGTTGGAGACCGAACCGTACATGGTGATCATCGCGCCGATGGTGGCGCCGACCGAGAATATCGATGTCAGCGTCAGGCCGAGGATGCTGATGAAGGTGGACAAGGCCTTCGACTGGTCGCTGTAAAAGGTCTGCTCGCGCTTGGCCTCGTTGGCAAGGCGCGGGTCGGCGCCAAGCTCCGCCCTGAAACGCTCGAACAGCGCGCTGTCGGCGAGCTTGACCACCACCGCCGAATAAGTCACGCGGCGAAACGACTGCATCAACTGGTCGGCATTGCCCCAGACCTCGGAGTCAAAACCGCTCGCCTGCGCATCAAAGGTGCCGACGATGGTCCAGTCGCGCTGGGCAAAACGCAGGCGCTCGCCGATGCGCGTGCCGGCATAGCCGCGGGCGACGCTGCTGCCGACAATGATCTCGGCCGAGCCGGGCCGGAACATGCGCCCCTCGATCATTTTCACCTGCGGGCGCAGCGACAACCCCGCCGGCGAGGTGCCGCGGATGATGACATTGGAGGGCTTGTCCGAGCCGTTGCGCACCAGCGATATCAGCACCACCGTCTCCTTGGCGGCGCGCGGCAGGCCCCCGGCATCGAGCGCGACAGCCGCGTTCATCTCGATGATATTGGCCTGCTGGCGCGTGATGTTGCTCTGGATTTCAGTCTCGGAGCCCTTGCGTATCACCACCGCGTTGTCGAATTCTCCGGTGGTGACGAGGGTGCGCTTGAGGCCGGCGTCGAGCATCAGCACGGTGGCGAACACGAACACCACCAGCGCCAGGCCGCCGGCGGTAAGGGCCGTGGTCAGGCGCCGCGTCCACAGGTTGCGTGCGATGTAGTTGAGCGGGATCACGTTCGCTTAAGTTCTCTCGGGTCTCGGGTCTCGGGTCCCGGGTCCCGGGTCCCGGGTCTCAAGCAATGGCCCGCAAGCCATCGACGACGCGCACGCGCGAGGCCCGCAGCGCCGGCACGATGGCCGCGAGCACGCCAACGGCAAGCGCGCAGGCCGCCTGCAACAGCGCCGTTTCACCCGACACCACAAACACCGGAAAAATGCCGCCCGATACGGTCTTGAAGACGGCCGCCGCCGGTGGCGTGGCGAGCAGGCCGAGGCCGCCGCCGATGACGCAGATCGCCAGCGACTCGCCGAAGATCAGCAGCGCGACAAAGCCCGGCCCGAAACCTAGCGCCTTCAAGGTGGCGTACTCCGAGGTGCGTTCGCGCGCGCTCATGGCCATGGTGTTGGCCATCACCGCCATGATGATCAGGATGACGACATAGGAGACGATGCGGATGGCGGCGATGATCTGGTTGGACATCGCGACAAAGCCAAGCTGGAAGGCCTGCTCGGTTTCGGTCAGGGTCTCGGCCAGCGAATTGCTGAAAACACCGTCCGCCGCCAGCGAAACGACCGCGGTGTTGTCCGGATTCTCCACGCCGATGACATAGACGCCGACCTGGTTGGCACGGTTGGGCGCAGACCTGACCAGGGTTTCATTGAGGTAATCCCAGTGGAACAGCATCAGGCGCGTGACGCGCGTCTCGTCGCCGGCGTCGAAAATGCCGCGAACGACAAACTCCCAGGTCCCCGGATAAATGGTGCCGCGCAAGGGCAGCGCATCACCGACCTTGAAGCCGTACTGGTCGGCGAGCTGGCGCCCGATGAGTGCGCCCTTGCGGTCGCGCATGTAGGCGGCGCGCTGCTCCTCGGGCAGGATGAATTCCGGATACAGGCTGAGGTAGTTGTCCGACACCGCAAATTGCGGAAAAAAATTCTTCGGCTCCTGGTAAATGCCGCCGAACCAGTTGGAGTGCGCCACACGCGACACCCCCTCGACGCCGCGGATACGGTTCTCGTAGCTGATGGGCAGCGTGAACGCGAGCGACACGGCGTTACGCATCACCAGGCGCGCATTGGACGAACTCGCCGCGCCGGCATACCAGGCGCCCACCACGGTCTGCAGCAGGCCGTAGGCGAGCACCGCGACCAACAGGCCGGTGACCGTAAGAGCGGTGCGCAGGCGGTGGCGCAGCGCGTTGCGCAGGATCAGCTTGATTGCGTTCATGTCGGTGCGTTCATGCCGGCGCATTCACCGCAATTGCTCCTTTTCCGACAGTTCGCCTTTTTCCAGATGCATGATGGCATCGGCGCTCTCGGCCGCCTTGCGGTCGTGGGTGACCATGATGATGGTCTTGCCCATGTCCCCGGCGAGGCTGCGCATCAGCGCCAGAATGTCGCCGGCCGATTGGCGGTCAAGGTCGCCCGTCGGCTCGTCGGCGACGATCAGCGCCGGGTCGGTGATGAAGGCACGCGCGATGGCAACGCGCTGCTGCTGGCCGCCGGAGAGCTCGGACGGGTAATGCGTCATGCGGTCGGACAGGCCGACGAGTTCGAGCGCCGTCTCGACATGCTCGCGCCGCTCGCGCCGCGTGAGGTTGGTCAGCGTCAGCGGCAGTTCGATGTTCTCGAACGCCGTCAGTACCGGCATCAGGTTGTAGAACTGGAAAATGAAGCCGACATGGCCGGCGCGCCAGTCGGCAAGCTGCGCCTCGCCAAGCAGTACGGTGTCGGTGCCCTCGACCAGCATCTGGCCGGCATCGGGCTTGTCGATACCGGCGATGAGATTGAGCAGCGTGCTCTTGCCCGAACCGGACGGTCCCATCAGCGCCAGAAACTCGCCGCGCGCAATGTCGAAGCTGATATCGCTCAGTACCTGCAACACCTGGCCGCCGCGGCGGTAGGACTTGAAGATATGCCGCAGGCTGACCAGGATATCCGCCGTCCCCCGTCCGGCTTGCCCGGCCTTCAATTGCGGCGCGTCCATGCGCGGCTATTTTTGCACGAGCTTGACGCGCACGCCGTCGCTGAGCTTGTCGAGCGGCTTGAGCACGACGCGCTCGCCCGTCTTGACGCCGCTCAGCTCGACCAGATCGGCGATTTTCGCGCCGGTCTGCACCGGCGTCAGTACCGCTCGCTCGTCGCGCACGACATAGACGTAGGAGACGCCGTCGCGCGCAAACACCGCCGCCGGCAGCACCGCGATGACGGGCTTTTTTTCCCCGGCGCGCACTTCACGCTCGAGAAAGGCCACCTTGGCGCTCATGTCGGGCAGCACGCGCGGGTCGCGCGCGGCAAAACGCACCTTCACCAGCACCGTCGCCTTGGCGCGGTCCACCGTCGGCACGATGCGGCTTACCATGCCGGCAAAGCGCTCGCCGGGAATGGCGTCGAGCTGTATTTCGCAGGGCTGGCCGGTCTTGATGCGACCGATGGCCGACTCGGATACGTCGGCCTCGACCTCCAGCGTCTGCATGTCGGCAATGGTCACCACCGCGCCCTTGGAATCGACGGCGCTCGAAAACGGCGCGATGTTGTCGCCGACGTTGGCATTCTTGGTCAGCACCACGCCGTCGAAGGGCGCGCGTATCACCGTCTGGTCAAGCGCCACGTCGGCCGATTTGAGGTTGGCGCGCGCCACCGCAACCGAGGCCTCGAGGCTGTTCATCGCCGCCTTCGCCTTGTTGATCCGCGCCACCGCCGTGTCGTGCGAGCTCTCGCTGATGTACTTCTTGCCGACCAGGTCGAGCGAGCGCCGGAACGCCGCTTCGGCGTCGAGCAGTTCGCTGCGCCCCTGCTCGACATTGGCCTGCGCCACCTTGAGGCTGGCGAGGGTCTGCTCGCGGCTGGCGCTGACATCGCGGCTTTCCAGGCGTGCGACGATTTCGCCGCGCCTGACGCGGCTGCCCTCGAGTACGCCCAGCCATTCGAGGCGGCCGGTGGCCTTGGAGGACAGCGAGGCCTTGCGCTGCGCCACGACATAGCCGGTGGCATTGAGCTGTGCCAGCGCCTGCGACGGGTAGGCGCTGACCACGGCCGCGGTCTCGACCGCCACCGCGCCGCCAAGCCGCCCGGAATACCACGCCAAGGCCAACGCGAGAACAGCGACAACGGCGAGAAGGTAAGGCCAGCGCCTCGCGCGACGTCCGCCGCGTCCGCCGCCATTGGCAGCGTCGGTGCGCAGGATTTTGAGTTTATCGAGATCGGTCATGCCGGTATGGGTTCGTTCAGTCGGGGGCAAGGCGTTCAGGCGCGGCATACATTTGCAATGCTTTGCAATGCTTTGCAATGATTTGCAATGATTTGCAATGCGGTCAGGCCGACCCGTTTAAAAGTCGCCAAGCCGACAATCTGCCGCTGCCGCAACGCCCAACAAAGCAGGCTCCGATTATAACGTGCCCCGGTCTCCACAGGCACAATGCCGGTGCAGCGCAAACCCCCGTCCCGATTGAAAAAATCGTCAGCCCGCAGTCAGCCGCACCGGGTGAAAATTCCTATGCAAATGCGGTCCGATAGGCGAGAATCCGACAGCCATCCGGGCGGGACACGTGAAGGACACGTTAGGGAAACATCAGGGAAACATCAGGGGAAACATCGCCTTGCCGAAACGCAGCCGCCACGTCGCCGCGTCCGGGCATACGCCGCACCGAAACGATGACGGCAACAACATCCGGGTTCACGACAAAACCGGGCATATGCAGCAAGGCAACAGGAGGAGCACATCTTGAACGCACTTTTGTCGCTGTCCCGACTGATAGACGCGTTGAGCAATCGCGTCGGCCGCGCCATCTACTGGCTGATCCTCGTCGCGGTACTGGTCAGCGCGGGTAACGCCATTGTTCGTTACACCTTCAATACCAGCTCGAACGCATGGCTGGAAATCCAGTGGTACCTGTTCTCCGCGGTCTTCCTGTTGGGCGCCGGCTACGCGCTGCTGCACAACCAGCATGTGCGCATCGATGTCATCTCCGGCATGCTGTCGAAAAAGGCCCAGACCTGGATAGACATCCTCGGCACGATTTTCTTTCTGATGCCGATGGCCATTGCCATCATGTGGATGTCCTGGCCGGTGTTCGTCGAGGCCTATACCCGCAACGAGGTATCGACCAATGCCGGCGGCCTGGTGATCTGGCCGGCGCGCCTGATGGTGCCGGTGGGCTTTTTGCTGCTGGTGCTGCAGGGGTTCTCGGAGCTGATCAAACGCATCGCCTTTTTGCGCGGCATGATTGCCGATCCGAGTGAAAAAGACGCCGGTCCCAGCGCCGAGGAGCAACTGGCCGAAGAAATCCGCAAGCAGCGTGAAGCCGCGGGGCTGCCGGCATGATCGAATTTCTCACCGCCAACATGGCGCCGCTGATGTTCGGCGCGCTCGTGGTCTTCCTGCTGCTCGGTTATCCGGTGGCGTTCGCCCTCGCCGCCAACGGCATATTCTTCGGCATCATCGGCATTGAGCTGGGCATGCTGCAGTCCTCGCTGTTCCAGGCGCTGCCGCAGCGCATCTGGGGGGTGATGTCCAACGACACACTGCTCGCCGTACCGTTTTTCACTTTCATGGGGTTGATTCTGGAACGCAGCGGCATGGCCGAGGATTTGCTCGACACCATAGGCCAGTTGTTCGGCCCGCTGCGCGGTGGGCTGGCGCTGGCGGTGATTTTTGTCGGCGCGCTGCTGGCAGCAACCACCGGCGTGGTGGCCGCCTCGGTGATATCGATGGGGCTCATTTCGCTGCCCATCATGCTGCGCTACGGCTACGACCGCAGATTCGCCTCCGGCGTCATCGCCGCATCGGGCACGCTGGCGCAGATCATCCCGCCCTCACTGGTGCTGATCATCATGGCCGACCAGCTCGGTCGCTCGGTCGGCGACATGTATGCCGGCGCATTCATTCCCGGGCTCGTCCTCGCCGGCATGTACGCGCTTTACGCCATCGGCATCGCTTTTTTCAAACCGCATTGGGCGCCGGCGCTGCCGCCGGAGGCTCGCACGCTGCGCGAGGCCGATGGCAGCGGCGGCACACCGTCCCTGATAGTGCTGGTCATCGTCTCCACGGCGGCGGCGGTGGCCTTCGCCAAGTACAGGTATCCGCCCGACGCACCGCTCGATGAGGTGCTGGTCGTTGCAACATCGGTGGGGGTGGGTCTGGCGTTTTTGGGCTCGGTGCTGAACCACGTTTTCAAGCTTGGCTTGCTGTCGCGCATTGCCACGCGCGTCACCTTTGTACTGATCCCACCGCTGGCGCTGATCTTTCTCGTCCTCGGCACCATATTTCTCGGCGTCGCAACACCGACAGAGGGTGGCGCCATGGGCGCCACCGGCGCACTGGTCATGGCAGTGGCGCGCAAACGCCTGTCGATGAGCCTGCTCAAGCAGGCCATGGATTCAACCGCCAAGCTGACCGCCTTTGTCTTGTTCATCCTGGTCGGCGCGCGCGTGTTCAGCCTGACCTTCTACGGCGTCGACGGACACATCTGGGTGGAGCACCTGCTGACCGGCCTGCCCGGAGGCCAGTTGGGCTTCCTGATCGTCGTCAACGTGCTGGTGTTCCTGCTGGCATTTTTCCTCGATTTCTTTGAGCTTGCCTTCATTGTCGTGCCGCTGCTCGGGCCCATCGCCGAAAAACTCGGCATCGACCTGATCTGGTTCGGCATACTGCTCGGGGTGAACATGCAGACCTCGTTCATGCACCCGCCCTTCGGCTTCGCGCTGTTTTACCTTCGCAGCGTGGCGCCGGCCAAGGACTATCTGGACAAGGTAACCGGCAAGATCACGGCCAAGGTCACCACCGGCCAGATTTACTGGGGTGCGGTGCCCTTTGTGTGCATACAGGTCATCATGGTCGGTCTGGTCATTGCCTTCCCCGGCATGGTGACCGGCGGCATCGACAAGAAAATAGTCATTGATACCGACAAGGTGCAGATCGAAATACCGGTCGAGGCCCCCGCCATGGAAGGCGACCCCGGTGCGGCCAACGATCCGGACAAGGCCGGCGGTGAAAAGCCCGACGATGATGATCCGGCCAAAGCACTGGAGCGCGCCATGGGCGCCCCCGCCGGGGCGGCGAAAGACGACGACGACCCGGCAAAGGCGATCGAACGGGCAATGAAGGGCGATGCAAAAAAATAGCCTTCCGCTGTCCGGTACGACGAATCAGGCGCGATGAATCCGGTGCAACGAATAACAAGGGCGCGAAACGCCCTCGCCTGAAAAACAAAACCCCGCTCGCGCGGGGTTTTGTTTTGGAACTCCAACTATGACGCTTGCTCAGCCCTTCTTTTTCGGTGCCGCCTGCGAAACGCGCTGCGCGGCAACCATGAAGTTGTCGAAGCGGTTTTCCGCTATCGAGAACCACTGTACCTGCTCGTTGCGGAACGCCTTCCACGAATCGTAAACCTTCTTGAACTTGGCGTTCTTGGCCGAGGTCTCGTCGTAGACTTGGTTGGCGGCCTTGAAACAGGCCGCCAGCACGTCGTTGGAGAAAGGCACCAGCTTGACGCCGTTGCCGAGCAGGCGCTTCAGCGCGGCCGGATTGGCCGCATCGTACTTGGCCAGCATGTCCATGTTGGCTTCGTAACAGGCCGCCTCGAGAATGGCACGGTAGTCGGCCGGCAGCGAGTCGAGGGCCTTGTTGTTGACCAGCAGGTCGAGCTCGGGACCGCCTTCCCAGAAACCGGGATAGTGGTAGAACTTGGCGACCTTGTAGAAGCCGAGTTTCTCGTCGTCATACGGCCCCACCCACTCCGCGGCATCGAGCGTGCCTTTTTCCAGCGACGGATAAATGTCGCCGCCGGCGATCTGCTGCGGCACCACGCCCAGCTTGGACAAGACCTGGCCGGCGAAGCCCCCGACACGGAACTTCAGGCCCTTGAGGTCGGCAACCGTCTTGATTTCCTTGCGGAACCAGCCGCCCATTTGCGCGCCGGTGTTACCGGCGGGGAAGTTGACGCAGTTGTAGTCCTTGAACAGCTCGCGCATCAGCGCAAGCCCGCCGCCGTGGTACATCCAGGCATTCTGCTGGCGTGCATTCATGCCGAACGGAACCGCCGTCGCGAAGGCGAAGGTCGGATCCTTGCCAAAATAATAGTAAGGCGCGGTATGGCAGCACTCGACGGTGCCGTTTTGCACCGCATCGAGGGCCTGCAAGCCGGGAACGATCTCGCCGGCGGCAAACACCTTGATCTGGAATTTGCCGCCGGTTGCCGCGGCCACGCGCTTGGCGATGGTCTCGGCCGCACCATAAATGGTGTCAAGGCTCTTGGGGAAGCTCGACGTCATGCGCCAGGACACGGTTGGTGCACCGGCCGGGGCCTGCGCACCGGCCTGCGTTGCCAGCGCCGCGAGCGCGGTACCAGCGGTTGCTTTGCTTACAAAGGAACGTCTATCCACAATTTCCTCCTCAGGATGGTTGCCTTGGGCTGTTGGGGGGTACTACTCGAATGATTATAGGGAAATTCCCGGCGCACCGCTGTCAATACGCCCGCTGCAGGACCATTACGGCAAAAGGCCCGGCCGCATTGCCCGGGCGGGCCCGTCCCGGAGCGGAACGGATTGGAATCGCCGTCTGGAATCGTCGTCTGGAATCGCCGCCGGCACCGTTCGGTGCCGAAGCCTTGGGTTAAACTCGGCCACTGCATAAATCCGCGCGGCGGCTGACACCATGGATGACCTTCAGAAGTTTGTCTATGCTTTTCCCGAGCGACTCGACGCCGACGAAAACGGCGCGCTCGCGCTGCACTGGGCGCCCGGCACCGAACCCTTCGGTCACCGGCAAGCCCTGCACCTCAACGATGCGCTGCAAACCATACAGTTGTACCCGGGCGCACTGTCGCCGGAGGAATGTCGCGCCGTCATCGCCATCGGCGAGGCCACGCCGCGCACCGACGGCCGCGTCGAACTGGGCGATGCCGCCTATCGCGTCAGTCACATCGCATGGTTGGAACCGGCACCGCAGACGCACTGGCTTTTCCACAAGCTGGGGGCGCTGTTTTCGCAAGCCGCGCAGCACTACGGCTTCGAGCTCACCGGCTTCATCGACGCACTGCAATACACCGTGTACGGCCCGGAACAGCATTTTGACTGGCACATGGACCTTGGCCCCGGTGCGACCAGCGCGCGCAAGCTGTCGATGACGCTGCAATTGTCGGCCAACGCCGATTACGCCGGCGGCCGACTCGAGTTCGTCAACGCGCCGGCGATGGCCGAGGCGCGCGCGATGGGTGCGGCGACGTTTTTCCCCTCCTACCTTGCCCACCGCGTCACGCCGGTGAGCGCGGGCGTGCGACGCTCGCTGGTGGCATGGGCCTGCGGCCCGACATTTCGCTGACACGCAAGGGGGTGATGCCTTGAGTCATGCCGGCCCGGACGCGAACGACTCGCAAGGCGTTGCGCACGCGCTGTTTGACGCCGGAGACTTCGCCGCCGCGCGTGCCGCATACGACCGGCTGATTGTTGCGGGTGTTGCGGGTGTTGCGGGTGTTGCTGGTGTTGCGGGTGTTGCGGGCGTTGCTGGTGTTGCGGGCGTTGCGGATGGTTCTGCTGTTGCGGGCGTTGCTGGTGTTGCCAACGTTTCCAGCGGCGTGCCCGGCCTCATGGTCAATCGCGGCTACTGTGAAATGATGTTGGGCGATGCCGCTGCGGCGCTGCAGAGCTTCAGCGCGGCGCTGGCGCGTGCACCGCAATTGTCCGAGGCCTGGGTGGGGATGGGCGACATTGCCGCACAGCGTAACGAGCACGGCGAAGCCCTGCGCTGCTATGAGCAGGCGCTCGGCATCGACCCGGGGCTGCTGGTCACCCGCAACAACCGCGCGCAATCGCTGATGGCATTGGGCCGCATCAAGGAAGCCTGGCGCGACAGCGAGACACGCTTTGAGCTGCCCCATGCCGCGACGCTGTATCCCCACCGCCTGGCGCTGCCGCGCTGGGACGGACGCCCCGGTGCGCGCGTGCTGGTGCACTGGGAACAGGGCTTTGGCGACATCATCCAGCATCTGCGCTTCCTGCCGCGACTCGCCGATCGCCTCGGCCCCGACGGCAGTTGCGCATTCGAATGCCCGCCGCCGCTCGCTGCGCTGGTGCGCCGCATGCCCGGCGCGCCGGCATTGATAACCGCCGGCAACCAGGCGCCGGCACTGCCCGGCTTTGATTGCCAGGCAGCGCTGCTCAGCCTGCCGCATTTGCTGGGTATCAGTGATGACGCACTGCCTCAAAGCCCTTATCTTTGCGCCGACACGGCGCGGGCAGCCGCCTTGCGCGCGAGCTGGTCGCAAGGCGGCGCATGCCCCCTCGTCGGCATCGCCTGGCGCGCCAGCAGTTTTGACACCCGCCGCAGCGTCGGGCTGTCCGTCGTACTGGACGCATTCGCGGCCCGTGTCCAAAGCGTAGCGCCAGGCGTGCGCCTGGTCGCACTGCAAAAGGACATCAGCACCGGCGAACAAAGCCTGCTGTCGCAGCGCGGCAGCATCGACGCCGGCGCGGCCTTCGACAGCTTTGACGACAGCGCGGCCGCGCTGGCGGCGCTCGACAGCGTCGTATGCGTCGATACCGCGGTGGCACATCTCGCCGGCGCACTCGGCGTGCAAACCACGCTGCTGCTGAACGAACCGGCGGCGGTACGCTGGATGCTCGGGCGCACCGACACCCCCTGGTACGCATCGATGCGGATATTGCGCAAATCGGCCGAGCAAAGCTGGTCCGGCCTGCTGGCGCAGGCCGCAGACATGCCGCAGGTCGCGGCCTGAGCGAATACAATCGACCGCCATGTTGCGACAACTTCTCGAGCGCTTGCGGGCACGCCCCGAACCGGCCGCCGTGCGCGAGCCCGGCGGGTTCAATGTGCTTGGCGAGTGCCGCTATGGATTGATGCTGTTCAACCGCAGCGACCAGTACATCGGCCGTGCACTCGAGTGCTATGGCGAATACAGCCAGCATGAAGCCGACCTGATGGCGCAGTTCCTGCAACCGGGCGCCGTGGTCATCGACGCCGGCGCAAACCTCGGCGCCCTGACGCTGTTCTTTGCCCGCAGCGTCGGCCGCGACGGCAGGGTGTACGCTTTCGAACCGCAGCGCGTGGTGTTCCAGACCCTTTGCGCCAACATGGCCATCAACAGCCAGGTCAACGTGCATGCGTTCCATGCGGCGCTGGGCGCCGTGCCGGGCACGATCAAGGTCGATACGCCTGATTACGCGATTGACAACAACTTCGGCGGCATGGCACTCGGGGAATGGGTGGATGGGGAAACGGTGCCGATGATGCGCATCGACGATCTCGGCCTTGATCGCTGCGATCTGGTCAAGATAGACGTCGAGGGCATGGAGGCGCAGGTGCTCGCGGGCGCCCGCGCGACGCTGACACGACATCGCCCGCTGCTTTATGTCGAAAACGACCGGGCCGAAAAAGTCAATGCCCTGATCCGGCTTGTCGCCGACATGCGATACCGCATGTACTGGCACTTCCCGCCTTACTTCAATCCGGCCAATTACCGCGGGCGCGCGGACAACCTTTTCGGCAATCTCGCATCACGCAACATGTTGTGCGTGCCGGCGGAGCGCGCAGTCAGCATAAAAGGCCTCGAAGCGGTCGTCGTAGCGGCCTGAATCATGCAGGTCAATGCCTGAAGAAGCCCGCCAGGCGGGCGTTTCCAGGCGATTGTATGGTAAACCCGGTGACTGCCGCAGCGCGTCGCTCCCCAGCGCGTCGTTTCGCAGTGCGTCGCTCCGCAGTGCGTCGTTCAATTCCCTGCGATGGTCATGTTGCCGACGAGGATGGAACCGGTCGAACGCGAGCCGCGTACCAGCACATCGTTGCCGATGGCGGCGACGTCGAGGAACATGTCGCCCAGGTTGCCGGCGATGGTGATCTCCTCGACCGGGTAGGCGATCCGGCCGCGCTCGACCCAGTAGCCGGCGGCGCCGCGCGAGTAATCACCGGTGATGGTGTTGACGCCCTGCCCCATGACTTCGGTGACCAGCAACCCGGTGCCCATTTCGCGCAACATGGCATCAAGGTCCATGCGGCCCGGCGCAAGGATCAGGTTGTGGTTGCCGCCGGCATTGCCGGTGGTCTGCATGCCGAGTTTTCTGGCCGAGTAGGTTGACAGGAAATAGCCCTCGACCACGCCCTTGCTGACGACGCTGCGCGCCCTGGTGGCGACGCCGTCGTCATCAAAATACGAGCTCGACAAGGCGCGCTTCAGGTGCGGCTCCTCGCGCAGGTGGACGATGTCCGAGAACACCTGCTTGCCCAGGCTGTCGGCGAGGAAAGTGGACTTGCGGTAGAGGTTGCCGCCGCTGACCGCGCCGACAAAATGGCCGATGAGGCCGCCCGCGACGGGCGCCTCGAACAACACCGGCGCCTGACGCGTGCCGATCTTGCGCGACTTCAGCCGCGCCAGTGTGCGACGGCCGGCATAGTCACCCACTGCAGCCGCTTTGGGCAGGTCGCCGGCAGAGCGCGCCTGCACATACCAGTCGTCGCGCTGCATCCGGCCGGACTGCTCCGCAATCAGCGCGCAATACATCGACTGGCGCGTGCTGGAAAACCCGCCCATGAACCCGGCGCTGTTGGCCGACACAAACTGCCCGGCCTGGCTGGACACGCTCGCCCCCTCGGAATTGCTGATGCGCTTGTCCAGACGAAACGCCGCCGCCTCGCATTCGCGCGCCAGCACAATGGCTTTTTCCACCGGCAGGTCCCACGGATGGTAAAGGTCGAGGTCCCGGATCGCGCTCTCGCGCACAATGAGTTCGCGCCCGGCCAGGCCCGCAGACTCGTCACTGGCGGTGAAACGCGCAATGGTGAGCGCCTTGTCGACCGAGTCGCGCATCGCCTGCGGGCTGAGGTCGGAACTCGAGGCATAGCCTTTTTTCTGACCTGAATACACGGTGACACCAAGGCCCTTGTCGCGGTTGTATTCGATGTTCTCGACTTCGCCCTTGCGCACCGTCACCGTCTGGCCGTACCCCTCGGAAATCTCGACCTCGCAATCGCTCGCGCCCTGGGCGCGCGCCAGATTGAGCGTGTCGCGCGCGATCTCGCGCAGGTTGTCGTTGCTGTAGCTGAAACGGGTTTTTGCCATGGTATTTCTGCGGGGTCCGGGGGAAGAAGCGCGGGGGAGGCGCGCTGAAAACCGTTATCATAACAGCATGAACAGAGTGATCTCAGCGGCAAAATCCGCGGTGAACGAGGGCGAGGACGAGGACTACGACGGCCCGAGCAAGAGCCAGGTCAAGCGCGACATGCTGGCGCTGCAGGCCCTGGGCACCGAAATCGTCGAGCTTACCGACGCCAAGTTCGACAGCATTGCGCCGACCCTGCCGGAGAAACTGCGCACCGCCGTCACCGACGCGCGCAGCATCCGGGCGCACGGCGGGCGCAAGCGCCAGTTGCAGTACATCGGCCGGCTGATGCGCGCAGTCGATCCGCAACCGATACGCGACGCCCTCGCGGTGTGGAAGCGTCATTCGCGCGAACAGGCGGTCGCACAGCACCAGCTCGAAGCCTGGCGCGAGCGCCTCATCACAGAACCGGAGGCGCTGCACGAGTATGTCGCCGCGCATCCGGGCACCGACACGCAGCGCCTGCGCGCGCTCATACGCAACACGCGCGAGGAACAGGCGCGCAGCAAGCCGCCAAAATCCTACCGCGAGCTGTTCCGCATGCTGCGCGACGCAGGCAAAGCGGCCGACGGTGAAGACCCCGGGCCGGAGACCAGCGACATCGACGGCAAGGACGACAACAGCGATGAATGACGAAGTACTGATCGGCCTGGTATCAATCAGCGACCGCGCTTCGGGCGGCGTGTACAAGGACGAGGGTATCCCGTCGCTAGAAGACTGGTTCGGCAAGGCGCTCGTCTCGCCGTGGCGCACCGAGACGCGGCTGATTCCGGACGAGCAGGCGCTGATCGAATCGACCTTGTGCGATCTCATCGATCGCCTCGGCTGTCATCTCGTGCTCACCACCGGCGGCACCGGGCCGGCGCTGCGCGACGTCACGCCGGAGGCCACACTGGCCGTCGCAGACCGGGTGATGCCCGGCTTTGGCGAGCAGATGCGCCAGATCAGCCTGAAGTTCGTGCCCACGGCCATCCTGTCGCGGCAGGTCGCGGTGGTGCGCAAACGCTCGCTCATCATCAACCTGCCGGGCCAGCCCAAGTCGATACGCGAAACACTGGAAGGCCTGAAGGATGCCGAGGGCAAGGCTGTCGTACCGGGTATTTTCGCCGCCGTGCCCTACTGCATCGACCTCATCGGCGGGCCGTACATCGAGACCAATGAAGCCGTGATCAAGGCCTTCCGGCCGAAATCGGCGATCCGCCCCACCAAACCCGGCCAACAGGCCTGAGCCGGCTGCCGTCGCCCCGCCTCCCTTTCACGCCTTTTGCCAAGTTGGTGTTGCTCAAGCTCACGCTGTCGCCGGCGGCGGTGGCGATGGTCACCCTCACCGGACGCCGCTGGGGGACGCGCGCCAGCGGCGTGCTGACCAGCCTGCCGGTATCGACCGGGCCGGTACTGCTGTTTTTTGCGCTCGAGATGACCGGCACCATGTACGGCTTTTGCATTTTTTGCTACGTTCTGGCGCTGACACTGACACTAACACTGCCACTGACACTGACATTCACACTGCCACTGACATAGCCCCGCTTGCCCCGCCACAGCCGTTTGCCATCGCCGGCGCATGCGCGCTCGCGCTCTGCCTGCAATTGTTGCTGGACGCGGTGATTCATTTCGCCGCCCGCCGTTTCGGCCGCCTTGACTCATAGACCCTAGACCATAGCCCCTAGACCCTAGACCATAAACCGCAGGTCATAAACCGACCGCCACCGGAGCAACCCGACATGAGCCCGTCCCGCCTCGAAACCATAGAAATCGAAACCGCCCCGGCCCCCACCGCCAGCGTCATCTGGCTGCACGGCCTCGGCGCCGACGGTAACGATTTCGCCCCCATCGTGCCCCAGATCGATCTTGGCGGCGTCGCTGTGCGCTACGTATTCCCGAATGCGCCGGCGATTCCGGTGACCGTCAACAACGGTTATGTGATGCCGGCCTGGTATGACATTTCCGACGCCGCAATACGCCGCGAGGACGAGCCCGGCGTGCGCGCGTCGCAGGCGGCGATAGAGGCACTGATTGCACACGAGAAATCGCGCGGCATCCCGGCGTTGCGCATTGTGCTGGCCGGCTTCTCGCAAGGCGGCGCCATCGCGCTACACACCGGCCTTCGACACGCCGAGCGCCTCGCCGGCATCATGGCCTTGTCAGCCTATGTGCCGGTGGCCGACAAACTGGCCGCCGAGGGACATGCAATGAATCGCGACCTGCCCGTGTTCATGGCGCACGGCCGTGACGACACCGTGATTCCGCTTGGCCGCGCGATGCAGTCACGGGTATTGCTTGAGCAGCAGGGCTATGCGCTCGAATGGCACGAATACCGCATGCCGCACTCGGTGTGCCCCGAGGAGATCGGCGATATCGCGGTGTGGCTTAAAAAGGTGCTGGGCCCAGGCACACACTGAACAGAAATGTCATTCCGAACGCAGTGAGGAATCTGCTTTTGAACGCAGGAAAAAGCAGATTCCTCGGCCTTCAGCCTCGGAATGACAGGTTTTGACGGGGTTATTCCGAACACCCTTCACAAGCTCAGGGCGAACGGCGACGATGCAACCCGCCCTAGTCCGTATCGCGGATCATCTGCCGGAAACGCACCAGTTCGTAATCTTCGCCGCGCTCGGCGACGCCGATGGGCATTAATAGCAGACTGATGCCGTCGGTATCGACTTCGAGATTCTGTCCCGGCACCCAGGCCCCGGCGCGCAATATCACCAGCGCCTCGGTGCTGGTGGCACTGGACAGCGGGTCGAGCAAAATACCCACTTCGTTGGCCTCGCTGGTGCCCAACTGGCCGCTTTGCAGGCGCAGGCGTATCGGCGCGGCGGATTTGGCGATGGTCTGGATGCCGACCGAGGCCTGCTGCGCCGTATCGCGGCTGACGCGGCGCAACACGCCGACAACCCAGTTCTTGCCTCCCTCCGGCTGCAGGCCGAGCAGGCAGCCGATTTTCAGCCAGTCACCCTTGAGCTGCGGAATCATTGCACCGAAGCCGCCGGTACTGACGTTCTGCACAATCCAGTTTTCCTCACCCGCCTTGTCAAAGTCCAGTGTCGAAGACGGATCGAGCGCGCCCAGCAGCCCGTCAAAGCCATGGGTGACGATGAGGCGTGACTTGACCTGGTGGCGCGGCGCCTTGCGCTCGGGCGGCGAAGTGGACCAATACAGCGCAAGGTGCTCAAGCGCATCGAGCACCGCAGAAGATTCGTAGCTCCCGCCGAGGTTGATTTCGGCGGGCACCGCACCGGCCGACTTGATGCCCTGCTGCACCTTGGCCAGGTCGGCCACCGCATTGCCGGCGGAAAAATAGCGCAGCATCGGCGCTGCCGGTGGCGGCTTGAGCAGACGCAGCGGCGGCACGCTTCCCGACAGGTCAACCCAGTAAGCGGCACCGGCCGGCTGGGCCAGCAGCGAGAAGCCCGGCGCGTAGTGCGACACCAGCCGTTCCATCAACTCGGTTTCGAGCGGCAGCAGGCTGTCGGGCGAAGAGGCGCTGAACATCACCGCCTTGAGGAACTCGAGTTCGGGCGTGGACTCGCCCGGAATCCCCGGATACACCTGCGTCTTCGTCGTCGAGAAGCGGCGTGACTCGCACAAAGCGTAGATCTTGTACAGGATGCCCCAGAGCGCCACGTCCATCGGGCCGTAGCGAAAGGACTGCCATTTGAGCTGCGCCGCAAGCGCGCGCATCGCGCGCACGGCCAGCAAGGGCATCACGCTCTTCAGCGCCTCACCACCCTTGGCGCCGGTGGCGAACAGGTCAATGCAGGTGGCGAACGAAACGGCGGCTTGTCGCCAGTAAGCAAACATCGCAAGCCAGAGGCGGTTTTCCTGGAACTTGGACGGGCGCACCGCGGCGAGGTAATCGCGCGACAGCTTGCGCGCATGAATCTGCGCCGTCTCATCGAGCAGCAGCAGCAACTGCGCGCGGTATTCGGGTTTGAAACCCTCGGCCATGCCGACCGACTCAAGCCAGTTGGTCAGTTCTTCGAGCGACTTGAACGCGTCATTCGCGGGCAGTTCCTCAAGGATGCGCCTGGCCTCCTTGATCTCGGCCATGGGGTGATCGGCCTTGCCACCCCGGAACAAATTGAGCATTGGTTTCCTTCCCGAAGCCCGATGCGAAAGACAAATCACCACAACCCCGGTACCGGCGACCGTGTGACGTCTCACACGGAACGCATGGTGCAAGGCGCGCGGCCACGGCAAACGTGCAAGCCTACAAGCGTAGCGGAACTGCCCCACGCATCTTGCCTGTTCAAAACGCTGACTGACGCGCGGATGAGAAATTGGTGCCGATGACCGGAATCGAACTGGTGACCTACGCGTTACGAGTGCGTTGCTCTACCAACTGAGCTACATCGGCGTTGTTACAGCCCGGCATTATATCGCAACGAATGCCGGGGCTGTGAAGTGCCCACCCGCAAACTGCGAGTGCGCGCGGACCGGCAAACTCCGGTCAGGTCGCGCTCGGGGCAGGCCGGGTGCGGATGATGATATCGACGCCGTCAGCCACCATGCCCGCAGGCGGTGTCGGCAGGTCCGGCAGACGGATGCTCTCGGCCGGGATATCGGTCAGGCGACCGCTTACGACGTTGTAGAAATGGTGATGATCGCCGGTATTGGAGTCGTAGAACACCTTGTTCGGATCGACAATCAACTCCCGAACGAGGCGCTTTTCGACGAACAGCTTCAGCGTGTTATAGACGGTGGCCTTGGATGTTTCAGCGTTGAGCGCATTGACCAGTGCCAGCACCTGGTCGGCGGACAAGTGTTGCTCGCGCGAGAGCATGACCTGTGCAATTTCGAGACGCTGGTGAGTCGGCATCACACCGTGGGCGCGCAGCAGCCCGGCGATGTCGTGCCGGCTGCGCGGGTGCGTGACATTTTCCGGCGAATTGGCGATGTTCATGGCTGCGACCGTGTTAGTCGTGGCACTGTGATGTGCGATGACGAATTTTAACCGCCAGTCTGGACTTTGTCTAACCCGTTCCACAAAGCCCGTTCCACAGAGCAGGCCGGCTGCTGTGCGGATTATTTCTGCTCGATATGAATCTGCAGGACCGGCGCCTGCGCCGACTGCATGGTCGCCGAATCTCCGGCGGCGCCGAGCGGAATATCAATGGTCTTGACGCTGCGGACCTTGCGCCCGTCAAGCACTCCGGGAGAAAACGCCAGGGCGCGCACGGCTTCGAGCACCGCCTGATCGAAAATAGCCGGGGGATCAGCGGCGAGAATGACCGCCTTGTCGAGTTTGCCTTCTTCGCTGATGAACAGGTCCAGCCGCATGCTGCCTTGCATCCGCGCGCGGACCGCTTCTTCCGGGTAAGTGATATCGACCTCGTTCAAGGCCTCCGGCCGTCGGTCGAGTTCGCGTCCACGGTAATAGCGCAGGCCGCTGACCGGCAGCGCGAGCGGCCCCGCGACCGGCGATGCCACATTTTGTCCAGCCGGCCCTGCCACCGTGGCCGATTCTGCCAGCGCAAGGCTTGGCGGAGCGGGGGCGTCGGTTGCCATGCCCTCGCCGGGAAAGGCGGGCAAGGCAAACGCTTCTGGCACAGCGACAGGCCGGGCTATACGCGCATGCAGTACACCCGCAGGGCCAATCAAACCGTGACGTCCGGTGCCCGCATCCGATCCAAGCGCGGCGACCACGAGGACATGCGCGCCCACTGAAACGGCCGTTGCCGCCGTCAGGCCACGCATGTCATGCAGCCAGTGAATCAATCGATTTCCTTGTACCAGAACTTGCGTACGCGGGTGTTGAGCGCAGGGCCCGGCGTCTGGATCGGATTCGGGCCGGAGAACGCACCCGAAGCCGTCTTGGTGCCGGTGGTGACGTTGCCCGATGCATCGGTCGTGGTGGTGGTGATTTGCACCACCACCGGCACCGGGGACGGCAGGTAGCCGCCGCCGGCATAGACCAGCGAGCGGTCGGCAGTGGTCAGCCCGCCACCGGCGGACAGGTCCAGCGTCGCCGTGGCATTATCGACCGACACTTCGTAGGTCCGCGCCGTACCGAGGTTGCTGGTGCAGACCCCGGATGTGGCCACCGTCGCCGGCTGGTTGGTCACAAAAATTACCGTTCCCGACTGGGCCAGCGCAGCACCAACGGTTTTTTCCCCCGAACCCAGCGTCACATACCAGCCGGCCGCGGCAGTCAGCGACGCGGTGGCAATCGACGAGGTCACGCCGCTGGGGCAACCGCTCGCGTCCTGGATGCAATTGGAGGTCGCGTCATAAAGGCTCGCCTCGGTCGCTGTCGCGTAAAGCGCCGTTCCGGACGAGTCGGTCGAGAGCGCCCCCTTGGCGTAGTCTTTGATCATGTAAAAGCGGTTGGTCACCGTGGTGTCGAACGGATGCTCGCGGTCGCCAGAACCGAGGAGGACTGCGTCGTAGCCGGTACGATAGACCACGTCCGGGGCAAACTGGAACTTCCTGCGGCTGGCATTGGTCGCGGTGCCGCCTATCGCCGCCAGCTTGGTGACCTTCCAGTTGGCCGGATCAGCGTCGTTAAAATCCATGCGCCAGACGTTGCCGCAACTGTCAACCGCATAGCCGCGGTTGTAGGTCGCGGTATTGCCCTGGTTACGCGTCACCGCAATGTCGGCCGAGATGCTGCAATCCATTCCCGATACCAAGAGATAGGGATGGGTCGAGATATCGCCAACGGCTCGCGCCCGCCCGGCTGCCTGCCAGATGATCGCCCCGGTCAGTGCGTTGAGCATGTAGATGCCGCGCCCCATGGTGCGGTTGAAGGTACCCGCCGCGGTGGTCACGCTGGTCGAGGTGCTGCTGGTGATGGCCGAAGTCTGCAGGTCTTCGACCTGGTCGTCGTATCCGGCACCAAACAACAATACCGGGGAGGTACTGGCGTTGATGCTCGGAATGACCTGCGGCTGTGACCAGGTCTGGCCCAGCTCTGACACGCCCATGTCGGTGCTGATTTTTTTCCACAGGAATTTCGGCGTCAGCGGATCCAGCACGTTCAGCGCATAGATGAACCGCCCGCCGCGACGCATGCTGACGTAAAGGTTCGCGACGTCGCTGACGGCACTGCTCAGAGACCCGTCGTTGTTGCCGTCCTTGACATAGGCGCCGATGGAACCGTCGGCAAAATACGGCTTTTTGTACAGGCTGGAGAGCAGCGGCGAATTGGTACGCAGCCGGTCGAGTGTGCCGAAAAACTCGGTCGGGATGAAGCCCCAGACTTCCTTGCCGGGCGAGGGATCGCCGGTAGTGCTTGCGGTGCCGCCCTTGACGGCGCGGAAAATGCCGTCATTGGAACCGTAATAAATGTAGACGTCGTTGTCCTTGTTCGGGGCGTCCGAACTTCGGCGGTTGTAGTTTACCACCGCCGGCTGCGAATGCAGCACGTCGCCGTGTATCGACGACCGAACATCGGTGAGCGAACCGTTGGCGTTCTCGTCCTCCTGGTTGTCCTGGCCGCGCACCCAGTTGATGAGCGCGGTGCGCTGCGACGACGAGGCGCCGCTGGAGGAAGACGCGATGACCACGCCAGTGGCATCACCCTCGGCACCGGCAATGGTGTAAGTGAAATTGCTGCCATCGGTGACGGTGATGGTGAAGGTGCCGTTGAAGCTCGTCGGTGTCGCACCCGTTACCGTTACCGAGTCGTTGGTGGCAAAGCCGTGCGCCGGCGAATACGCCTTGGCCGTCGTCGTCTTCAGCGATGCGGTCAGGGTGGTGCCGGTATTGGCACCGGGCGCCGCCGCCAGGGGCACGGTGAATACATCGGCAGAGAGGCGCGTGACCGTGGCGGTGACGTTGTAGCCCGCGGGCGTCGCGCCGGCAATCGTGACCGTCTGCGCAGTGGTGTAGCCATGGGCCACCTTGGTCACCCAGGCCTTGGCCGTGGCGGGTCGGACGACGATCGTCCCCGTGGGCGTCGCCAGAGCAATGCCGGTGCTGTAGGTAAAGGTGTTGGCAGTGGGCACGCTGAGCACCGTGAAAGTGCCATTGTGGCTGGCCGGCGTACCCGTTTCACCGGAAATGATGACCGAATCGTTCACGGCGAAGCCGTGCAGCGCCGCCGTCCCCGTCACCGTGGCGATGGTTGATGTGGAGGCAGTCACCGAAGCCGAGGTATTGGCCGCATCGGCGCTGCTCGCCGTATAGGTGAAGGTCGTGGCACTATTGACCGTGATTGAGGTGTTGCTGACGTTGAAGCCGGATGAGCTCGCGCCCGAAATGCTGTAACCGGCATAGGTGCCATTGGCCAAGCCGTGCCCGCCGCCGACCGTCGCCGTCACGGCCGTCGTCGCGCCCCTGGTCGCCGTCACGCCCGAAGCGGTATTCGGCCCGATCGCGGCACCGCCCGACACGGTGTAGGTGAAGGAGGTGGTCGTGGGTACGCTGAGCACCGTGATGGTGCCGTTGTAACCGGCAAGGCTTGCGCCGCTGATCCCGATGGAATTGCTGACCGCATAAGCATGCGCACTCGAGGTGGTGGCGGTCGCCGTCTGGGTATTGCCCGAGGCGGTTCCCAGCGTCGTTGTGGCTGCCTGGGCGCTGAGCATGGTGTAAGAGAAATTGTCGGCGTCGATGCGCGTGATGTTGTAGGTGCCGTTGAACGCACTGGGCGCCGCACCGGCGATCGTCACCGACTGACCTGTGGCGTAACCATGCGCCGGCACCGTGGCTCGAGCGCTTGTAGTGCTGGTGTTGGCGATGCCCGTGGCGGAACCAAACGTCGTAAAGGAGTTGCCCGGGTTGCCGCTCGGGTTGACCGTGAAGGTCGTGCCGCTGACGGCGGTCAGAGTGTAGCTGTTGCCGTTCCAGTTGGCGGCGCTCGTCCCGGCGAAATTGACCTTGGGTGAAGGCGTGCCGCCCATTGTCACGCTGGTGCCAATGGTGAAACCGTGCGTCGTCGTCGTCGTGAAAATATAGTTGCTACCCGACTTGGTGACGCCAGAGATGGCGTATGTCGCCGAGCCCGAGGTCGCGCCGCTCAGCGCCGTGATCGATTTCGCGACCGCCGTCGTCAGACTAGAAATCGCCACGGTGGTGCCGCCGTTGGACAGACTCGATACCGCCAGCGAACCCGAGCCGGCATTGCTCAGCGACACGCTCTGGCGGTCGGCAATCGAAGTAAGCGTCTGTGTGACATAGCCGGTAAGCGGGGACAGCGTGCGCGTGCCCAGATTCAGATTGGCGCCGGTGATATCAGTGTTGGCCGTTGAGAAGGGTGTTCCCGAGAGGGCGCTGCCGGAAAGGCAGTTGCCGAAGGCGCCGATGGAGCAGGTGTAGAGGTTTCGCGTGCTCTGGTCCGTGGGGTAAGCAACCCGCAACATCTGCGCCGCCCCGCCCTTTTCAACCAGGTCGCCGTCGGGGCTGTCGGAGTTGCCGCCGGAACCGTTTTGCGCCGTGGTGCGGAATCCCCAGAAGGTCGAACTCGAGGTCCAGAAACTCTGCGCGGTGTTGGTGATGAAACCCGACGCTGCGTTGTCGGCGCGTGAACCGTTGGCGTCAGCGAGGTAAATTTTCGAGGTCGTCGTATCGAAGCCGACCTGATAGAGCTTGAGATTGCCGTACCAGCGCGGCAACAGGTCGGCATCCGGGCGGAACACGCCGATATAGACCTGATTGATGTTGGTGCCGCGCACGTTGACCGACACCGGCAGCGAGGTCGAGGCGAACACGCTGTTGACCGCCTGCACCTCGGTGAAAATCTTGTTCAGGGCATCGGTGATCTGCGTTCCGCCGGAACTGGACGAAACCGAAAAATACTTGCCGCCGCTGTTGGTCGCCATGCTTTTCATCAGCGCCGTCATCGCCAGATCCGAATTCTGCGAGCCCGGATCGACCTCGACCGTATAGGTGATGACCGGCACCGTAGACGCCGACATGAACTTGGCCCACTCGTCCGACCAGTTGGACTGTTGCCCGCTGGGGTTGATGCCTATGGTGGTCGGGGTCTGCCCCATGGCTGTGGTCAGCAATGCCTGGGAGACGGAGGCGGAGGACGAGTTCTCGTTGGCCGGGCCGTTGGAAATGTAAATGATGAAATTGCGCTGGCAGGCGTTGGCGATGGGACTGTTGTACGCCGAGGCCGCGGTGGGGCTGGCCGGCAGTGGGCTGCCGCCGAGGCTGGCGGTGATGGAGTTGCCGGTATTGCCCGGCCAGTCGGTCTTGACCTTGCCATAACTCGCGCGGTTGGTCTTGGCGTTAAAGTAATAATAGGCCTCGGCCATGGCCAGGCTTATCGTGGCGTTGTTGCCCTTGTCGCTCGTTTGGTTGAGGTTGCCGACGAGGGTCGACAGCGCGCTCTTGTAGGTGCTGGTCATCTGGCGGATGCCGAAGCGCACATAGCCGCCGTCTATGCTGTCGTTGCCACCGCCGGTTTCCGGATAAAGCATCAGGCCGAGGTTGTAGCGGTCATCAAGACCGTTGACCGTGGACACCAGCGCCGCCTTCTCGTTGGCAAACGCGTTGCTCCAGTTGGCGGTGTTGTCAAGGATGATCATGATGTTCGGGCGCTCGCCCGGAACGTTCGGGTTGTTTAGGAATATGTCGGTATCGTCATTCACCGGATCAAAGGCGCTGAAGCCGGGGATCGCCAGCATGAACACGCCGGCGAGCAGGCCGATCATCAGTTGCTTGAGGTTTTTCATGGTGTTCTCCGGGGCGGCCTTCAGCAGTTTCCTGCCAGCATCACCATGCGTGCGCCCTGGTGGATGACGGCGCGCGCACCGCTGAGCAGGTCGGTTACGGTGGCAACGAGTTCAAAATCGTTGCGCGCCCTCGCGGTGGCGGCATTCGACAGCTTGGCCGAATCGTCGGCAGGCGAGGAGTAAATGCAGGTGGCGGCCGCGACACTGACGCTGAAGCCATTGACCGTGAATGTGCGCGCCGCCGCCGTGGTACCGAAGGTTTCCGCGGCGCTCATTGACTGTTCAATACCGTCCTGGGCCGCGGCATCCATCATTTTCTGCACCTGCTGGTTGCCGACAATGCGCAGGTTGACGTTGGACAGGCCGATCGCCGACAACGCAAACAGCGTCAGCATCACCAGCATGATCAGCGCGATGAACAATGTCGCGCCGCGCTGTTTTCTTGCCATGCTGTGGTCACTCATCTTGGAATCTCCCTGCGGGCGGCGACATTGTTGATCCTCACCTCGGTCGCAAACTGGTGGCGCTTGTACTGGTCGTTTGCCGCCGTCGTCGACAAGCCGCTGCCAACGGCATAAGTCTTGGTATCGGTAAATCCCGCACTTGCCTCGATATTTCTAGCGACGATGTAGATGCGTACCGAAACGACATTCGGCCATTCGGCAATGGTCGGCGCAGTGACGTAACTGTCAGGAATGCCGTCGCCGACGAGGCCGGTGGTGGTGTCGACCGCGGTCGGCGAGGAGTCGAGCCCGTACTCGACCTTGAAATAGTCGATGCCATCGACGATGGGCACCAGCGACATCGCCGCCGCCCCGCCCGCGACAGACAGTTCGAGGCGTTTCAGCGTCGGGATGCTGTCGTCCGACGAGGCGCACACCCCGCCGGTTCCGCTGCCGCTGCGGCAAGGCGCGACAAAATAAACGTATTGTTCGTATTTGCGGGTCTCGGCGCCGGTGGCGCCGTCGACCTTGTAAATGGCATTGGCCGCACCCGCCGCATTGGTCGAAGGAACATTGGCACTGCTGGCGCCGAACTGCACCTCGCCGGTGCCCGAGTTGGCCTGGAAGTAGGCAGCCCCCGCCGTCACCGCCCCCGCGACGATCACGGTGTTGGTGCGCCTGATCACCAGGATGTCGCTGCCGCGGAACAGGTTCGATGCAGCGAAGAATGTGGCGGCGCAGGTGCCGGCGACCGTCGGCTGGGCGGTGAGGGTCGCCGCGCGATAGCCCTGGACGGCGAGTGGTAGCGCGGTGTAGAGCGTCGTCGTCGATGAAACAGCGCACGGATCGGGCAGTGCTGTGGGAGCAGTGGGCAGTTCCGCGAACTGCCCGTAATAGCCGGCGTGGCGGGTGTTGGTCGACAGCGTTTCGATGGCGTAACGGCCGTTCTCGATTTGCGCCGAAGCACGCTCGTTTTCGCGGTTGGTCTGGCTGGAGTTGACGAAAACCAGAGACATGCCGGTAAGCAGCACCAGCCCGATGGCGAGCGACACCATCAGTTCGACAATGGACAGGCCGGACTGGTGAGTGCGGCCGCAGCGCCGGCCGGCGGGATGCGGTTTTGAAAGTGTGATCATTTGAGTCTGGCTGTCCTGAAGGTCCACGACACGGTGCGACGCTTGGGCTCGGTGCCGTACAGGTTGTTGCCGCAATTGACGGTCGGCGTGGTGGTATCGGTGCGCCCCTGCCAGGAAACCGCGACCGTGTACTGCCCCGTGCCCGACAGCGACGCGCCGGTGGTGTCGACGATTTCGGTGGTGGCGTTGTACGAGATGCAACCGCGCGCACCGACCATGGCGCCGACGGAGGCGCCGGCCTTGGTCTCGCCGGTTCCGGCAAGAGCATCATTGATGGCCGTCATCATGCTGACCGCCAGTGCATTCTCCGCCGTGGTGCCGGCGGCGCAGCTCGGTGTGGCAACCGCACCGGAATCAGAACTGCCGTCGGCGTTGGTGGTCGGGCCAAAATAAGGCGTTCCGGAACTCGCGGTGGACACGGCGAAGCAACTCGCAACGTTACGCGCGATATTGACCTTTTCGATCATGTCGCCGAGGATGATCAGCGCCTGCGCGCGTTGATAGGATTCGAATTCCGCGACCTGGGCCTTTGCCTGCAGCCCGGCTATGCCCAGCAAACCTATGGTGACGATGAATATCGCGACCAGGGTCTCCAGCATGGAGAACCCCCTGTGTCGCTTCATGCGCATGTCAGTTGCAACCATCGGACGCATTGCCGTTGGTATCGAGGGCGACATAGGGCTTGCCGGACAAGTCTGCCTTGACGCAGCGCATCTGCACCTTGGGGTAGGTCGAATTCTTGATTTGCAAGTCGAATGCTGCGGTGCCGGTAAGGCGGCCGTTGCCGCCGTAGGTGATGGTTCCTGCAGATATCGCGTCGACGCCGGTCGGCGCCTGCACGGTTTTCAATACTGTCGTGCCGACTAGCACGTTCCAGCCGGTGGCGTAGTCGCCCCCATTCGGCACAATCGTCGCCGAGGACCCGCGCTTGACGGCCTCGCTGCGCGCATAAAGCATCGAGGCCAGCATGTCGCTCGCCGCCGAGCGCAGGCGGACACCGGCAATCATCTCCGTCATTGACGGGGCCGCGATCACCGCGAGGACGCCGGCGATGGTCAGCACGATCATCAGTTCAATGAGGGTGAATCCCCTGGTCCGCTGCCGCCCCATGCGCTGCCGTCCCATGCGCCCCACCTAGGCCGGTCTCCGACCTACCATTTGCCGTCGCCGAGCGAGCGGGTTTTAACACCCGCACTGGTAAGCGTCAGATTGCCGTCGGCAATCTGCGCGCCGGCTGCGGTCGCGGTGATGGCGTAGATCTGCGGCGGACCAGCGGTCAGCGTCACGGCGATGCTGTAATAGCTGTTGCTGCAGGTGGTCGTGACGCAGGTCCAGTTTTGCCGCGAAGCGTTGAGGCCGCCGGAGGCAAGCGTCGCCGTATAGGTGCGCGAGTCGAGAACGTATTGTTCCTGCTTGTTGGAGATGTCGAGCATGAATTGCTGCGCCTCGGAGCGGTTGCCCTTGCGCACATAGCTCTGGTAGCTGGGGTAGGCGATCGCCGACAGGATGCCAATGACGGCGATGACGATCATCAGTTCGATCAGCGTAAAGCCGGGGACGCGCATGCGCCGGCCGTCGTGTCCGCCGTCGTGTCCGCGGACACGCCCGACGGGCAATCGCATGACGGCTGCGCCGCCGGAGGCGGCGTGCCCGGATTGATCGGTGTATAGGGTCTGCTTCAAGCGGTTCATCGAAATCCATCCTCCGTCGTTGGTGCGCACTGCCAGGCGGCTGGCAACCGAGGAAAAATCCGGGGCCGTCCCGGCGGCCCCCGCGACCGGGGATCCGTATTTCCCTTTCCTGGCTAAAATCCGCTGCGCGCGGAAGTTTCGACGCGTCACCGTTGGACACGATTGACGCACGTGCCGGCGAACAGGCACATGGGCGCCGATGAACGGCGGATTTCAGGCGATATCCGGCTTGAAGGCCTGCTGGAATGCGACGCCGGTAACGTAGTTTTACGCTTCTCGGCAGCAGTCGCGAAGCGTGGCGGACTCAGGGTCCGAGCAGCTTGATCATCTGTGCGAAGGAATCAGCCTCGAGCTTGGACATGATGCGGCCGCGATAGCCCTCGATGGTACGCACGCTCAGCGACATCTGTGCGGCGATTTCCTTGCTGGAATTGCCGGCGGCGAGAAAATTGGCGATCGACAGCTCCCGCTCGGTCAGCCGCGCCAGCTTGCTCTGCACGTTGGACAACACCGCCTGCTGGCGGCGCTGTTCGGCGTCAACACGCAGCGCTTCGAGCACGGTGTCGATAAGGACCTGGTCGTCAATGGGCTTTTCCAGAAAATCAAAAGCGCCGGCGCGCATCGCGCGCACGGCGATGGACACATCGCCATGCCCGGTGAGGAAAATCACCGGATTGTTCAGTTCGTGCTCGCGCATCCTGCGAAACACCTCGAGACCACTCACCTCGGGCATGCGGATGTCCAATATGACACAGCCGGGTTCGCCGCTGAATGTGCGCAGGAACTCCGCAGGATTGCTGTAGGCAATGGTTGACAGACCAACGGTTTTGAGGAGGAAGGTGGTCGAGTCCCTGACCCCTGCGGAATCATCAACCAACCACACCCGGTGCGCTGCATCGTTCCCGGCGGCTTCGTGCGACGGCTGTTGCGGAATCTGCCGCGCGACAACGTCGTGATCGGTAACCCGTTTTTTGTTCAGATTCAAGGCCACTCCCTGTTCACGGTTTTGCTGATGGTTCCGCATTCGCACCGTGGCAACACGGTACAGCCTGTGCGGTGAGCCGGCAATTGCGCAACGGTACGGTAAAGTTGCGTAAAATTACTCGTCATGACGGGCTGCCCGCAATGAGGCGCAGCCGATCCACCACCACGCGCGCCTGATTCGGACAGGTGTTGCGCGCCTACTCGCCCGTCGGCATCAAAGTCTACGCCAAAGAACCTCGGCGCTTCATCGGGTAACGGATACTCCGGGCCGTTCAACATCATTCCCGGTTTGTAAGACCGCGCATTGTCGCGCGCCCGTCGCCATCGCGGCGGCAACGCCCATCCGGGATTGGACGCCGGCGCGATTCGGGCATTGAATGCCCCTTCGCCACCCATGCGCGTCAACCTCTTCGATGGCCGGCGTGAGCCGGCGAAAGCACATTACCTACGCCAACCCGGCGCGCGGTAATTCCATGCACAGACATCGTGCAAAACGCTTAAAAAGGGCATCATTGCGGGAACACTCCGCAATTTGGATTCCGACCTGGCACAGGTCGAACAGGCATTGCGGATACACGTATCACTACGCATTTTTTGCATCGACAATACCGACATGCATGCCCCCGATCCCAAATCGTCCTCCGCCCGGTGGCGTGTGCATTGGTCAAGCCTGCTCGGGCTGCATCGGTCGGCGTACCGGGCACCTGTGATTGCCGCGGCAATCTGCATCGTGGCAACCGTCGTCTCGGCGCGCTTCGTTGACGCGGACCGCGATATGAAGGCGGCGGCTGTCGCCGACAGGGTGCTGCTCCTTGTCGAGGCCCTATTTGGCAATTACGAAACGTTTGCAACTGTCGCGGGGCAAATGGCGACACCCATTGCGACCAGCCCTCTCGAGGGCATGCGCGGCTACATGATTGGCGACAACCTCAAAAAGCAGTTCCCGGCCGCCGGCTATGTCGCGTTCATCCGCCGCCTACCCAGCGCGATCGTAGCGCCGCACGAACGGACCACTCAGTCGGAATTGATCGCCGGCAACAATGGCTTGCCGGCATCCAGCGTACAGACGTCCGACCTCGCGAGCGACGCCTACATCCTGGATACCGTGGTTCCCGCTCCCACAGCGTCGCGGCTGGGCACCAACCTCAACCGCGATCCCCAATTCGCAACGGTGCTCGACGCCGCTCGTCGCAAACGGGCCGCCGTTTTCGTTCCAACCAACAGTGGCCTTACGCAGGCCCGAGACCACCTGCCGTTTTTTCTGGTCCCGGTGTTCAGCCCGCCGCCCAAGCCCGGCGCGGAGAACATCGTCGGCTTCCTGGCTATGGCAATTGACGTTCGCGCCCTGATGACTCAGGCACTTGCGTCGGATATTGCCGGCGATTGGGGACTGAAATTGGGCGTTTTGCCGACTCGCACCGGTTTGCCCTCGGACGGCAATGTCGAGTTGTTTCAGCGGGTCAAACCAGTCGCGGCGCAGGAAGCCCCGTTAAGGCGGCAATTTAGCGTTGCCGATACCACCCTGCAACTGGAGATCGTGCCCTCCGCGAATTGGAACATCGGCATTGGGACCTACCTGCCGTGGTTGATTTTTGCAGTCGGCCTTTTTGCCACGATAATGCTTTACCTGCTGATTCGATCCAGCCAGAAATCGCAAAAACTGACGCAGTTGCTGGCCGAATCGCGAAGCTATGAGGTTATCGAGCAACGCCGGCGCTTTCGTGATCTGGTGGAATCGAGCAGCGACTGGATCTGGGAACTGGACGCCGGTTTCCGCTTCCGCTATGTCAGTCCGACGACGCAGACGCTGCTCGGATATGCGCCGGAAGAGCTGGTCGGACGCCACATCGACGCAGTGATCCATGACGATGGCGCCGAATCCGGCCCGCAACCGATGTTCCCTTTCCAGGCCGAAAGTCCGGTCGCCTACACCAGTTTTGAGCGCATGCTTCGTCACGCCGATGGCCGGCGCCTGGTATTCGAGAGCGCGGGCACCCCGATACAGGATGCCGAAGGCAATTTCGCCGGACTTCGCGGCACCGACCGCGACATGACGCGACAGCACGAGTTGCGCGAGTTGCATTCGGCGCTGCAGCAGGAACTCGCCACGAACATGCAGCAGCAACTGGTCAACCAGTTGCTCTCGGGGCTTGCCCACGAACTGAACCAGCCGCTGGCAACCGTCGCGTCCTACAACCAGGCCTGCCTGCGAATGCTGCGCCAGAACGATATCAACTGGCAGGAGATCAACACCGCGATGCAGGCCAGCGCCGAGAACGCCCTGCTGGCCGGCGAAATCGTCGCACGCGTCCGGCGGCTTGCGATGCGTCAGGCGCCGGATCTGGTCCCCTTCAATGTCGCCTCGCTGGTATTCACCACCCTGCGCTTCGCCGACGACCAGATCAAACTCAATGCCGTAGTCGTCAGCGTGAGCATGGCTGCACCGCTGCCGCAGGCCCAGGGCGATCCGATTTTCGTCACCCAGGCCTTGCTCAACCTGCTTTACAACGCAATCCAGGCGCTGTCCTCGCTGCCCGCCGAATCACGATCCATCGCTATCGAAACCGGGGTGACGCCATCCGCCAAGGTTTTCATCACCGTCCGCGACACCGGGGGCGGCGTCCCTGAACTGCTGGCCGAGCGCATTTTTGAACCACAATTCACGACCAAATCGAACGGAATGGGGCTGGGGTTAACCATCAGCCGGTCCATCATCGAGGTGTTGAACGGTGAACTGGGCTTTGCGCCGAATCCGGGCGGCGGCAGCGCATTCACCATCACGCTGCCCATGGCCGCCGCCTAAGCAACCGCGAAAACCGGCGCCAAGCCGTTCCTGAGCCCCTCGGCGCGGCCCAGCCCGCCCGCTACCCCATATCCGGGGTAGCCCTTACCCCATAAAAACCGTGGAAGCGGCTGAAAATGTGGAATTTTCACGGTCGGGATACCGTTCATCCGAGTCCGGCTACCACTCATCATCAGCATTTACGCTATTAGATACGTAGTTCTACACTACCTTCATTCAAATATCGGGGGTGGAACATGCGGCGTCAACAGGGTTTCTCGCTGATTGAACTGATGATCGTCGTCGCCGTCGTCGGCATCCTGTCGGCCATCGCCATCCCGGCCTACACCGACTACATCCGCCGCGGAAAATTCACCGAAGCGCACTCCACCCTCGCCGACTTGCGCATCAAGATGGAGCAGTACTTCCAGGACAACCGCACCTACGTCAGCGGCGGCACCACCTGCGGCGCGACCCTGCCGACGACGCTCAACACCGCGACACCGACGGGCGCACTGAAGTACTTCAGCATTTCGTGCACCGGCACCGCCAGCACCTACACCGTCACCGCCAGCGGCGGCGCCGGCACAGGCGGCGACAACGGCATGGGCGGCCTCGCCTTTACCGTCAACGAATCGAACACGCGCGCCACCACGGTCACTGCAGGCAGCGTGATGGCCGGCGCCGGCTACGCCAGCAACGCCAGTTGCTGGCTGACCAAGAAAGGCAGTTGCTAGACATGGGCCAAAGCCTGATGCGCCGCTTGCAAACCGGCATGAGCCTGGTAGAGGTCATGATCGGCCTTGCCATCATGGGCATCCTGCTGGGCATCGGCGTACCAAGCATGAGCACCTGGCTGATGAATGCCCAGGTGCGCACCATGAGCGAAACATTGCTGCAGGGACTCAATCTCGCCCGCGCCGAAGCGGTGCGCCGTAACGGCCTGGTGCGCTTTCAACTGGTGTCGGATCTGACCGCGAGTTGCGCCGTGTCAACCGGCGGCGTGGACTGGGTGGTCAGCCTCGCCGACCCGGCCGGCCTGTGCGCCGCCGCGCCGTCCGAAACCACGGCGCCGCAGACGCTGCAGAAAAAAGCCGGTAACGAGGGTTCGCCCAAGGCCGCCGTCACCGCCACCACCGCCGGCGTCATCACCTTCAACGCGCTCGGCCGGCCCAGTTCGAGCACCGTCAACATGACGCAGATCGACATCACCAACCCGACGTTCAGCCCCTGCCAGCACGCCACGCCGGCCGGGGAGACGCGCTGCATGCGCGTGCTCATCACCACCGGGGGCACGGTCAAGCTGTGCGACCCCAAGGTCACCGACGCCACCGACCCGCGTATTTGCTCCTGAACGCCATGACCTCCGCCATACATAACCGGGTCACCCAAAGACAAAGACGCAGCATGACAAGCCGCCCGGCGCTGCGGCGGGCGGCGCGGCAACGCGGCGTGATGCTGATCGAGGCACTGGTCGGCATCCTGATTTTTTCGGTCGGCATTCTCGCGCTGATGGGCCTGCAGGCGGTGTCGATAAAAAATACCATCGAATCCAAGTACCGCACCGAAGCGAGTTTCCTCGCCAACGAAATCATCGGCAGCATCTGGGTCGATATGGGCACGGGCGGCGCCAACATCGACAACTACGACACCACCAGTGCCTGCGCCGGCAACACCTCCTGCCAGGCCTGGCGCACCCGTGTCGCCGCCATCCTGCCCAGCGTCACCGTCGGCGGCACCAACTCGCCGACGATCACGGTCACCAACACCAGCGGCGTGCGCCAGGTACAGGTGACGCTGCGCTGGCGCATGCCCGACACCACGGCGCAGACGCGCAGCTTCACCGTCATCACCCAGATCAACGGCAACTGAGATCCCCATGCGCATGCCTTTGTCCAACAATCGCACCCCGGCCCGGTGGCAGCGCGGCCTGTCGCTGATCGAAGTCATGGTCGGCATGGCGGTGGGCCTGATCGGCATCACCGTCATCACCCAGGTCTATCTCGTCAACGAAAACTTCAAACGCTCCACCACCAGCGCCGGCGGCGCCCAGGTCAACGGCACCCTTGCCCTCTACAACCTCGAGCGCGACCTGCGCATCGCCGGCGCCGGCGTGGCGCACCTCACCTCGCTCGCGTGCCCGGAAATCCGCTACGCCGTGAACGGCGTCTATTCGCCGCCGGCGGCGAGCAGCACACTGCCCACCATGTTCGCCGCGCCGGTGACCATCATCCAGACCAGCGGCCTGCCCGACCGGGTCAACGTGCTGTACGGCACGGCCTCGGATCGCGCCTGGCCGGCAACGCTGCAGCAGACCATGGCCAATTTCGGCGCCAACATGACGGTGGACAGTTTTTACGGCTTCACCAGCGGCGATTTGCTGATGGCGGCGCAAAGCGGCGTCTGCACACTGACCCAGCTCACCGCCACGCCGGTCACGGCAACACCGACGCTGCAGCACAACACCTCGACCAGTTCGATCTACAACATCGCCGCCGGCGGCACTTTCACCGCCTATACCACCGGCGCGCTGGTGTTCAACCTCGGCGCCGCGCCGGTCAGCCGCACCTATGCCATCGCCAGCGGCAACCTCACCTCAGGCGACGTGCTGGCGGTGGCCGCCGGCGGTTCGGCGCAGGTCCTGGTCAACGACATCGTCGACCTGCGCGCGCAATACGGCAAGGACAACGGCACCGACAACAGCACCGTCAGCCACGCCAGCTTTGTCGCCAACGACGGCACCATCGACAGCTATGACAACACCACGCCGACCACCGCGGCCGGCTGGCAGCAGGTGCTGGCCGTGCGCTTCGCGGTTCTGGCGCGCTCGAGTAATTACGTCAAGCCCGAGAGCGGCGTTTGCAGCGCCAGCCCGGCAACCCTCGCCTGGAGCGGCGGCACCTTCACCATACCCGACCGCTGTTACGCCTACCGCGTGTTCGAGACGGTGGTGCCGCTGCGCAACATGATCTGGAGGACGGTATGAGCCATCGTCTGGTCAAACCGCTGCGCGGCGGCTTGCGCCGGGCCCAGCAAGGCGTGGTGCTGTTCATCGCGCTGATCGTATTGGTGGCGATGTCGCTCGCCGGCATTGCCCTGGTGCGCGGCGTGGATACAGCCAACCTGATCGCCGGCAACCTCGCCTTCAGGCAGGGCGCAACGCAGGCCGGTGACAGCGGGCTGGAAACCGCGCGCTCCTGGATACTCGTGCAAGCGGCGACCGCCGCCAACCTGTTCAACGACAATATCTCCAACGGCTATTACGCCACCTGGACAACCTGGGACTTTACCGGCGCCAACACCGCGGTCACCGATTTCGACTGGTCGAGCTCCAACAGCGGAAACTATCGCACCATCGCCGCCGACGGCGCCGGCAACACCGTCAAATACGTCATCCACCGCATGTGCGAATCCGTCGGCGACCCCACCGCCGTCAACTGTATCCGCACCGCCGCCTCGAGCAATGCCACCAGCAGCAGCTTCGGCCAGGTGCAGTACGGCTCGACCCCGGCCCCCGATTCGCCGCGGGTGTTCTTCCGCATCACCTCGCGCATAGAAGGCCCGCGCAACACCGTCAGCTACGTCCAGTCGATCATGAACTGATGCTGGCACGAGACACCGGAGATACGACATGAAACAGCCCATCACCAACACTGCCGCCGGCACCGGCTCGCTTAGCAGCGGCCTGACGCAGCTCGCCTTTGTGCTGGCGAGCGCCTTCGGCGTAACCCTTATCGCGCACGGCGCCGCGACGCAAATCCACAACGAACCGCTGGCACAGGCTGCGGCCAACGTCAAACCCAACCTGATGTTCATCCTTGACGACTCGGGCTCGATGGACTGGGACTACACGCCGGACTGGGTGCCGGGCTCCAACTGCCTTGACGCCATGGACAGCAGCGCGAACATCACCGGCGGCGCCAACGGCTGCAAGGTCGGCGACCCGCCCTACATGAGCCCGGACATCAACACGCAGTATTACAACCCGGAGATCTATTACCGCCCCGGTGCCAATTACGACGGTACCGACCGCACCTCGCAGACCAGCGCCAATACCGCCGGATGGACCACGGTGCGCACCGACAGCTACAACGTCCAGAATGCCGACTCGCTCGGCAACAGTGCGACCAACGTCGATATCACCACCAACTACCCCGACCGCGTCTGGTGCAATGCGACGGCAACCAGCGCCTTCGACACCAACCTGTGCCTGACCAACGCCAGCTACAGCTACCCCAGTGTTTCCTTCGGCTATGGCCTCGACGGCGGCGGCAGCACCAAATACCGCTATGCCGAGCCGTATTACTACCGCGTCGATATTTCGGAAATCTGCAGCGACGTCGAACTGACCACCTGCATCGCCGGCACCGCCACCACCACTAGCTATCCCTACGCCGCGCGCGTGCGCTGGTGTACCAGCACGACGTACACCAATTGCCAGAGAAAGCGCATCGGCAGCTACACCAATGCCAAATACCTCGGCGCCACCACCACCGGCACGGTGCCGAACCGGCTCGCTTCGGGCACCGTCACCATCGGCAACTCAGGCAACAATACCTCCACCGACATTACTTCAGTACAGATCAACGGCGTAACCGTCACCAACGCCACCATCACCGCCGCCGGCGGCACCAATACCCAGGCCGAACGCGACGCCATGGCCACGGCACTGGCGGCCAATATCACCGCCGCCACATCGACACCCGAATACACCGCAACGGCCCTCGACAACGTCGTCACCATCGCCGCGGTCGCGCCGATCGGTCCGGCCACCTACACCACGCCCAACGGATTTTCCGTCCAGGTCAATTCCACGGTCACCGGCACCACTGCGGCCACGTTCAACTTTTCAGTGAACTCGACCAGCAACAGCAGCAGCGGCTCATGGATACAAAATCTGAAAGTGGCCGCCGGTACCATCACCCTCGCCAACGCCGTTTTTTGCGACTACACCAACGGCAACACCGGCCGCCGGCAATGTGCCTACAACATCGCGCAGGCGATTGATGCCGGCACCGGCAGCCACGGCTATTCGGCGACGCCCAACAGCAACAACTCCAGCACGACGGTCGTGGTGTCTGCGCCGGTCTCCCAAGGCGCGGCCGCCAACACCCGCAGCTGGGCCATTCTCAACGGCTCCGGCGGCGGCGGCGCGCTGGGTCTGTCGGCAACGTCGGGCAGCTTCAGCGGCGGTGTGTCCGCCGGCGGCACGCCGGTGACGATCATCGGCATGGGCGGCGGCGCCAATACCTTCACCGGCAGCATCCGCACCGGCGTCGGCAGTTTTACGCGCACCAGCATCAAGCCGGCCACCACCACCTATCCCAAGGCCACCGGCCGCGTCGATTGCGCCGCGCTCACCACCTGTACCTACGCCGAGGAAATGACCAATTTCGCCAACTGGTTCACCTATTACCGCACCCGCATGCAAATGATGAAATCGGCTGCGGGTCGCGCCTTTGTACCTATTGACGACACCTATCGCGTCGGCTTCATCACCATTAATCCGGGCTACTCCGTGAACTCGGCCCGCTACCTGAAGATTTCAGAATTCACTGCGGGAGCGACCGGCCACAAGGAGGCCTGGTATACCAAGTTTTACGGTACCGGTTTCAACGGCGGCACGCCGCTGCGCGAAGCGCTGTCGCGCGTCGGCCAGATTTATGCCGGCAAGTTCACCACCGGGGTCAGCGGCGCCCCCAATTACCTCACCAAGGGCATCGACGTCGCCGACGACCCGATACAGCAGTCCTGCCAGCCCAACTTTGCCATCCTCTCCACCGACGGCTACTGGACCACCGCCAACTCGGCATACGACGGTGCGGACAACCACGGCTGGAAGGAAAACATGGCGTCCATGGACAACCAGGACAATGTTGACTCGGGCTGGTCCAAGCGCTCGGACGGTGTCTTTGACGGCAACCGCAACGCCACCATCGCCGGCAACAGTTCCGGCGCCTCGGGCACCCTCGCCGACGTGGCGCAGTATTACTACAAGACCGACCTTCGCCCCTGCCCCGGCGGCACCCCTGCCGACGGCATCTGCGTCACCGACCCGAAGGCTACCGACAACGTGCCGCAGTCGCAAAAGGATATCGCGACCCACCAGCACATGGTGACCTTCACGCTGGGTCTGGGCCTTGACGGCAACCTTTCATACCGCTCCGACTACGATGATCCGAGCCTGACCAGCGGCGATTTTTACCGTATCAAGACCGCTGCGGCGACCTGCGCCACCAACGGCGGCGGCAGCGGCAGCGCCGTCTGCAACTGGCCTTCCGTGACGCAAAGTGGCGAGACCGCTCTGGATGACTTGTGGCATGCGGCGGTCAACGGCCGCGGCCTGTTTTTCAGCGCCAAGAATCCCGAGGAACTGGCACAAAGCCTGGGCGACACGCTCGCGGCGATGCGCGCCCGCGTCGGCGCCGGTGCGGCGGCGGCGACCTCCAACCTGCAGCCTGTGGCAGGCGACAACTATGCCTTCACGGCGCAATACCAGACCCAGACCTGGACCGGCGACATCACGGCGCGGACCATCGACCCGGCCACCGCCATTGTGTCCACCGCCAACCTGTGGACGGCGGCGTCGCTGCTCGATGCACGCCTGCACACCAACCGCGTACTTTTCACCTCCGACCTCACCGATACCACGGCGTCGGCAGCCATAGGCAGCGGCAACAAGTTGAAGCACCTGTGCTGGCCGAGCGGCACGCCCATCACCAATTGCCAGGACGGACTTGGACTGAGCGCCACCGAACAGGGCTATTTCGCCACCCAGCTCACCCAGTACACCAGTTGGCTGCTGACGCAAAAACTGGCGACTACCGGTGAAAAAGTGCTCGACTTCGTGCGCGGCGACAACAGCAACGAAACGACCGGCGGCTTTGCCATCACCGACCTCTACCGCCAGCGCGCCAGCATCATGGGCGACATCATCAACGCCCAGCCGGCGTATGTGAAAGCCTCGCCCTTCACCTACACCGACACCGGCTACAGCGGCTTCAAGGCCTGCACCGCCGGTACCGGCAGCAGTTGCGCCAGTGCGCAATTCCCGACGCCGGCCACGGCGCGCCGCGCCACGGTTTACATCTCCGCCAACGACGGCTATCTGCACGCCTTCGAGGTGGACGCCAACAACAGCCCTTATTATCAGACTGCGGGTATCTCGACCGCGACCACCCTCGATGACACCTATACCGGCATCAACACCGGCAACGGCCAGGAGCGTTGGGCCTTTACGCCCAACCTCACGTTGCCCGACATGTACAAACTGGCCAACGACCCCTACTACCACCGCTACTACACCGACGGCTCGCCGGTGGTGGGGGACATCTGCACCACCACACCCTGCGGCGGCCAGGACGACTGGAAGACCATCCTTGTCGCCGGCCTCAACTCGGGTGGCCGCGGCTATTACGCCCTCGATGTGACCAATCCGCTCGCGCCCAAGGCATTGTGGGAATTCGGCGTCGGCGACGGCACCTGCCGCTCCGATGCGCAAATCACCGCCGGCACACAGAGTAACGACTGCCATGTCGGGCTGTCGTACGGCAATCCCATCATTACCAAGCGCAAGTCCGACGGCAAATGGATAGTCATCGTCAGCTCGGGCTACAACAACTACAACCCGGGTGACGGCAAGGGCTACCTGTACATACTTGACGCGAATACCGGACTGATCCTGAACCGCATCAGCACCGGCGTCGGTTGCGACGGCGTCTCGAGCACTTCGCCCTGTACAGCGGGCGCCGTCGGTATCGATCCGAGCGGACTCGGTCGCATCAATAGCTACATCGAAAATTCGCTCGCCGACAACACCGCACTGACCATCTATGGCGGCGACCTCAAGGGCAATGTCTGGCGCTTCGACCTCGACAATGCCAACGCCACCTACCTCACCGCGTTCAAGCTGACCACGCTGGTCGATGGCAGCGCGGCGGCGCAGCCCATCACGGTAAAGCCGGAACTCGGTACTGCCTACGGCTACCGCGTGATCATGCTCGGCACCGGCCGCTTCCTCGGCAGCACCGACAAGAGCGATACGCAGACGCAGACCATTTACGCGCTGCGCGATGACTTGTCTGCGACGCCGATTTCCGGCCGCTCGGAGCTGACGGTGCAGACCATGAGCGCCATTTCCTCCGGCCAGCGCACCGTCACCACCACCACTGCGGTGGACTGGAGCACCAAGAAGGGCTGGTACATCGACCTGCCGGTCTCGGCCGAGCGTGTCAACGTCGATCCGCAATTGCAAAAAGGCACGCTGATTGTCGCCTCCAACGTACCCAATACCGACGCCTGTTCGGCCGGCGGCTTCGGTTTGCTCAACTTCTTTGACTACAAGTCGGGCCAGGCCATTCCGACATCGGCCGGCGGCGCGGTGACCTTCCAGTACACCGGCGGCCTGATTGTGGGGGTGAACTACGCCATCACCACCGGCGGCGACTCCAAGGCCATCGTCACCGGTTCGGACACCAATCTGCGCACCTTTGACGCACCGACCACGACCTCGACCTTCGGCGGCAACCGCATATCGTGGCGCGAACTGATCTACGACCGCTGACCGGCGGCAATGGCACACGGGGCGGTCCGCTGCGGACCGCCCTTTTTTCTTGGTGATTTCGCCATGACAGAGTATCAGTCCCGGTTTGCAGAGGACTTACCCGCGCTGCTGGCGCGGCTGCTGGTGGCACTGGTCGCCTCGGTGGCGCTGCATCTCGGACTGATGCAATTATTCAGTTCGCTGCCGGCGGGCAAACCCGTACCCGCTTCGGCGCCGCGCCTGACGGCGCGCCTTGCACCCCTGCCACAAGCCGACGCACCCGCACCCGTACCCGCACCCTTACAACCGCCGGTCGCGGCAGCGTCTGCGTCCGGCGCCGGCCCCGCTCCAGCGCCGCCCAAGACGGCAGCGCCGGCAGAACCCGCGACGCCGCAGGCCGGCAGCAGCGCAACAAACCTCGTCAGGCTGCCGGCACCGCGCTATTACCGCAGCAACGAACTCGACGACAAGCCCGGACTCGCCATGGCGATAACGCCGCAATACCCGGCAACAGCGATGCAGACGAAGCAAGGGGGGCGCGTCGTGCTGCGCCTGCTGATCAACGACCGGGGCGGGCTCGATGACATCAGCGTGCTCGAGGCCGAGCCCGCCGGCGTGTTCAACGATTCCGCGCTGGAGGCCTTTCGCAGCGCACGCTTCGTGCCGGGCAAACTCGAGGGCTTGGATGTGCGCACGCAACTCGATCTTGAGCTGAGCTATGTGCCGGGCGCAACGACCACGGTAAAAGCCGAGTCACAGATGAGCAACGGCATCAGCGTGCAGCAGATGCGCAAAGGCCCCCTGCCCTGGGCTTACCGCAAGCCGGCCAGCGCAAGAAATTCCGACCGGAAAAACTGATGTGTAGAGGACTATCGGCGCACGGCGACCCGCGTGCTGAACAGCGCCGATTGTCGCCAATCTTCAAGCACACCCCCGCCACCGTCAAAACCCAGCCCGTACGTTTCTCCCCGTCATGCCGGAGCCTTGCGGCGATATTTTTCTACGCGGTTTTGTTGCCTTGCGCCGCTCGTATGGCAAGTGGTGGTCGCCATGCTCGATCTTGCCAGGGTCGGCGCGAGGGACATCGCCTATGACCTCGGTTGCGGCCACGGGCACATCGTCATTGCGGCGATAAATGAGCGCGGTACGCGCGTGGCCGGCGGCGAAATAAAACCCAGGCCGGTGGCTCTGGTGCACGCCAATACGCGCAATGCGGGCATCGGTGACCACATCAAAAGCCTGACCTAGGATTCGTTCGGGACTGGCTTTTTACTATGCCACGAAGCTTATGCTGTTCCTATGACCTATGAGCTATGACCTGTGACATATGACATATGGCCTGTGGCCTGTGGCCTGTGGCCCGAGTTCCAACTCAGGCTGCGGCCGCGGTTCCGGCGCAAGTTGGCGCCGGAATCGCGCGTGGTGTCGCCCGTGCAAGCCATCGGCGCCTGGCCACCGGAGCAGACGGTGCCAATTTATGACACCGACCGCGAGCGGGTGATTAACCACGGACTATCGCCGCGAGAACCGGCGGGTAAGGTACCGCGCGGTAACGCTGCAAGTGCTCAGGCGGTAACGCCCAGTTGCGCCTTGACTGCGTTGACCAAGCCACTGCGGCTGAGCGGCTTGGATACAAAGGCGTTGGCACCGAGCGCCACCGCGCGCTCATAAGTCGTGGCCGGATCGCCGGCAATGGAACTCGACAACACCGACACCACAATGACCGGCGTCGTCTTGTTGAGTTTTCCGGCGCGAATGTGCTTGAGCACCTCGAAACCGCCCATGCCCGGCATCAGCAAGTCGAGCAGGATGACGTCGAAGGTGCTTTCTTCAACCAGGCGCACCGCGCGCTCGCCAGTGCCGGCGAGGCTGACCTGCGCATTCATTGACTCGTTGATGAAATGGGCGATCAACAGGCGCATCGGCGCCTCGTCGTCAACGATCAGGATGCGGTAGCGCCTGCTGGCTGTGTTCATAACCTCGATTCCCTGTGCCGGCCTTGGACTCAGCGCGCGAGGAAAGCCGCGCCCGACATGCTCTTGCCGGCTGATTGGAGGCCAAACGTCGTAATCATTTTTTCCGCCGCGGCGCCGACGAAGGCGCCGTGCGCCGAACCGTTGGCGGCCGGCCCCGGCGCCGGGGCGCCATTGCAACCGAGGCAGTTGCCGGCGAGCGAAATACCCGCAGCACCGGTGAAATTGGCGATGCCGCCATTGCCGGTGGCGCTCCAGGTGGCGCCGGCGATGGTTGCGTTAACGGCGTAATTGGTGATGGTCTGGGTGCTGAAGTTGACGCCGACGTTGAACGAATTGATGGTGCCTTGTGCGCCGGTGTTATTGGTCGGCGCGGGGCCACCGGCATAACTGTAGGTCGCGCTGACCAGGGTGGCCGGCATCACGGCGAGTTGCGCCGCGCTGGTCACTGCATTGGCGTTGATGAAATGCGTGGCGCCGAGCGTGACATTGCCGCCGACAGTGGCGAGGCCGCCGGCCCAGGAGCCCCAATTGACGCCGAAGGCCGCGTCAGAACCGGTGTTGCTCGCCACAGCGCCGTTGGTAGCCACAGCAAGGCCCTTGCCCGAGAAGGTGGTGCCGCCGCCAGCGTTGCGAATATAGCCGACCAGCGCGGCCGCTTGAGCGTTGCTGCCGCTACTCGTACTGGCACTTGCGGTGCTCAGATCCACGCCGCTGGAGGTCTGGACGGTTTGCGTGACTTGCTGGCCGTTGCCATTGCCGTTATTGCCACTGCCGTTGGCGTTGCCGTTATTCGCATTCGAATTGGCATTTCCGTTATTACCATTGGCGTTGCCGTTGTTGCCGTTGTTGCCACTGTTGCCGTTGTTGCCGTTGTTGCCGTTGTTGCCGTTGTTGCCACTGTTGCCATTGTTGCCATTGTTGCCGTTATTGCCGTTATTGCCATTCGCATTCGCGTTGGCATTGCTGGACTCGCCGCGCGATTCCGCCACGCCGATTTCGGCGGTTTGCGCGGCATTGCCAGCGCCCGAATGCTGCGCCGTGCGCGGTTCGACGGCGCGATTGAAAAATTCGGGCACCGCCGGCAGCAGGCGCGGCGTGTCCTGGGCGGTCGCGGCAAAGCCGACCTGATTGGGGCTGATTGCCACCTCGCCGGTTTGGGTGCGGATGAACGTCAGGCCGACATTGACCTTGTTGTAAACGCCAGCCTGCGCCGGCGCCGTCTGGCCGGGAGCCGGGCTGGGTACAAAATAGGTTTCGTGGTCGGTGCCGCGCACGCCGATGTGAGCGACCGGCGTTTCAATCAAATAGCTGTCCGGACGGCTGTGACCGATGACACCAGTGACCGAACGAAAACCGCCCCTCTCAAGGCGAAAACGCACTTGCTCGGTACCGTCGGGCGCGCCGCTGTAACGGAACTCGGCGACGATAAGCCGCGATTCGGGTTGCACCACGATAATAGCGCCGTCACCCATCTTGACCTGGGCCAGGCCGGCACGGGCGGTGGTGATGGTGTCGCCAACGGCGAGCAGCGCGCCTTTGCGCGCCGGCCGCTCGCCGCCGGCCGCGAGGCTCAGCCGCACGTCGCCGGAAACAAACTGGAATACGCCTGCAGTGCTGCCGAACGCCTGCCCGACCGCGGCCGTGGCCAGCAGCAGCATCATGATGCGACGGATACGTAGTTCTACGTTATGCACGAAACAATCCCTTTCTGCTGCCGCCATTTTCGTCAATCGGCAGTCCTTCGGCTACATCTACAGCACGGAACATGCCAATAAATTGGCATATTCAGACACAGGCCGCGCCCGTTCATGGGAAATCGTAGCGCAGCATGATCGAACTTTCCCTGCGGGCGTATTCGTATATCGGAATATTAGCCCGTTGCGTGCTTTGCGAAAGGCCAAATAGCAGTAGTGTTCGCCGGCTTACCGAATATTGCAGCGCGACCTCGTAGCTGCGACGCAATTCGCGGCGCTCGATCAGAAACGACGGGTCCACCCGATCGTAGTGGCCGCGCTCGACGGCAACGTTGCCGGACAGCTTGAGCGTATCCCAAAGCGGCATTTCAGCGCCCACGCGCAGGCCAATCTGGCGCCGGTCGCCGCTGGGGTTGCCACCGATGTCGTTCTGGTGTCCGGTCGAAATAGTGGCAAAGACCGTCGATTTTCCGGCAAGTTGCTGAGTCACACCGACGCCGGCGTTGACAAATGCGGTATCGAACAGGCGCAGCGACTGCGGCAGGTAGCGCACGCGCCCGGCCTGCGAAAAAGCCAGCAAGCGGGTATTGGCGCCGGTCTGGCGCAGGTAATCGAGGCCTAGTGCATTGGTCGTGCGGTTGGGGCTGCCGCCCAGCCAGTCGCGCCCGCTCAGCAACTGTGCGCGCAAGGACTGCGTCTTGGTCGCCGCCACCAGCCCGACATGCCCGCCAAGGCCGCCGAGGTTGAACGCCGGTTCATGGTCGTTCCTGCGCTCGGAAAACCCGGCGCCGCCGATGAGGACATAGTTGGCGTCAAGCGGCAGCGTGGCGTCGATGCCGCCCATGACGCCGCTGAACCCGTCAGCTTTTTTCAGGTTCTGACTCGCCAGCTCGAAGGTCGCGCCGAACGCCGGCACAAAGATCTGCGGCAGGCCCGGCGCCTGGTTGACGTTGTTGCTGTGACCCAGGACCGCAGCGAGATAGCCGCGCGGCGATAGTCCGCCCGGCGCCTGCTCCGGCCGCGCCTGGCGCGCCTGCTCCAAGTAGGATAGCAACTGCAGGCGCACGTCGGGCGGCGGGTTGAGCGCCAGCAGGCTCTCGAAACTGGCGCGCGCCTGCTCGTAGTTGCGCAAGGCCAGATAGGCGCGCCCGATGTCGATCAGCGCGCCGGCGTGTTCGGGCTCGAGGGCGATCACCCGAAACAGCGCCAGCGTCGCCTTGTCCGGATGACCGGCGGCCAGGGCGGCACGCCCCATCACGTAATCAAAGACGATATCGCCGATAAAGCTGTCTTCGGCCGCTGCGAGCAGCGCGTAGGCCTCGGCCTGCCTGCCGGCGGCAGACAGCGCCGCCGCGCGCGCCAGCACATCTGCGAGCGCTTGCGCCGGGGCCGGCGCGACGAGCCCCGCAGGTGCCGCCGGCACCTGCGCCCACGCCTCGCGCGCGAGCAGCAGCGGCGCCACGGCAACAAGGGCGAAGAGGGCGAAGAGGGCAAGAAAAAAGGTCTGGGGAGAGCGGTACATTGCGAGCTTCGCGGAACGCTGCATTCTGGCATGTTCGCGCACCGCGCGCCCATGCCTCGCTGCGGCCGACGGCAGCGAACAATCGCCGGACAATTCCCTTAGAATCGACCGACTCCTTTTGACCGAAAGGGCCCCGTGCAAAAGGCCTCGTTCCGGTTTGCCTGGCGCGCGGCCAGCGTCATCGCGGCAGCACTCGCGCTGGTCGGCCTGCTCTCGCAAACAACGCTTTATCCGCGCCTTGTGTGGTGGGCCGAAGATGCGTTGCAGCGCGTGTTCGGCAAACCGCTCGCCATGGACCATGTGCTGGTCGTTGATATCGATGAAGAGTCGATGCGGCAGCTCGCACCGGCTCTGGGTGCATGGCCGTTTTCGCGCGCCGCCTATGCAAAAGCCGCGCGTTTTCTCGCCGACCAGGGCGCGCGTGCAGTGGTATTCGACATCCTGTTCGCCGAAGCGCGCGAGGGTGACGAGGCTTTTGCGCGCACCCTCGGACCGCGCAACGTACTGGCGGCGGCCGCCCTGCCCTATGCGCCGCAGCGCACGGCCGCCTACCAGCAGCAACTGGCGCGCGCCGCGCTGCCCGGACCGGCAGCGGCACAGCAATGGCCGGACATCACCCTGCCGCTGCCGCAACTCACCACCGCCACGCAGGCGCGCATCGGCGTCATCAGCCTCGCCACCGACGCCGACGGCATCGTGCGCCGCCTGCCCTTGTTGCACCAGGCCTACGACCGGCTGCTGCCCAACCTGACGCTGGCGGCTTTGCTCGCCGCCACGCCTGCGGATGCGCCCGTGTTCACGCCGGGGCAATTGGGTCTGGGCAGGCATGCCTGGCCGCTCAACGCCGACGGCTCGGTGTCGCTGCACTATCCGTCCAATGCCGGCGGGTTGCCGGTGCTGCCGTTTCACGAATTGCTGGCCGCCGCCGATGGCCGCCAGGGCAGCGCTCATGTCGGGGAGGCGGTGCGCGACAAGATCGTGTTCATCGGCAGCTCAAGTGCGGTGCTGGGCGATTTTGCGCTGACACCGGCCGGTCGCCTGCCCGGCCTGCACCTGAATGCCTTGTTCGCAGAAATGCTGCTCGAGCACCGGGTTTATCGACCGGCACTTGCGTGGCTGGACTTGTTGTTGCTGGCGCTGGCAATGGCGGTTCCGGTGACGCTGGTGTATCGCGGCGCTGCGGCACGCCCGGGCGCCTTTCTCGCCGGTGCGGCGGCCATCGTGCTGCTGGCCGGCGGCGCGGGGCTTGGCCTGCTTGCGCTCGGCCAGAATTCGCGCTGGCTGTTCGCCGCACTCTCGGGCCTCGGTGCGCACGCCTTCGCTCTGGTCGGCTGGCAGTTCGCGCTATACCGCGACAAGCAGCGGCTGTTCTACGAAAAGCACGCGGCGCAGGAGGCCAATCGCATGAAATCCGAGTTCCTAAACCACATGACGCACGAGTTGCGTACGCCGATCACGGCGATCATGGGTTTCAACAAGGTTAACCAGTTCACCGACAACCTCGGCCGCGAGCAGCGCATGCATAACAGCGCCGTCGTTGCGCGTAATTGCCAGCATTTGCTGGCGCTGGTCAACAACAACCTCGACCTGGCGCGCATCGAGGCCGGGCAACTTGAAATAAATCGCAAGCCCGAGGATGTCTCGGCGCTGCTCGATGATCTGGTTTCGACCATGCGCATACTCGCCACCGAAAAGCAGCTTCAGCTGCGCCGCGACGCGGGCGCGGTATTGCCCCCGGCGCTGGAGCTGGATGCCTTCCGGCTGCAACAGGTGTTGCTGAACCTGCTGGGTAACGCCATCAAGTTCACGGCGCGCGGCGAGGTCGTGCTCAAAGCCGAATGGCAGGCGGGAGAGCTGCATATAAAGGTGCATGACACCGGTATCGGCATCCCGAACGCCGCCCTGGCGCGGGTATTCGAACCGTTCGAGCGCGTCACCGCGCAGGGTGCTACCGGCACCGGCCTCGGCCTCGCCATCACGCGCAAACTGGTCGAACTGATGGGCGGCACGATAGAGGTGCAATCGACGCTGCGAGCCGGGACGACATTCCATGTCCGCCTGCCGGCCACGCCTGCGGCACACAGCGCGGCGCCAGAGCTTGCGGCTACCGCATCGCAGCCGCTCGCCGGCCGGGTGCTGCTGGCCGAAGACAACGAGAACCTGCGCGACCTGGCGCAACTGTATTTATCCGAACTCGGCCTCGACTGCCAGGCTGTCAGCAACGGGTTTGACGCCGTTGAGGCTGCGCTTGCAAAGGAATTTGACGTTCTGCTGCTCGATCTTGAAATGCCGGTGATGGACGGGTTTGAGGCGATTCGCGTGTTGCGCGAGCGCGGCTATTCAAAGCCGGTGGTCGCCCTCACCGCCCACCGTGACGCCTTGTCGGTCGAGCGCGCCCTGCGTGAAGGCTGCGACAGCGTGCTGCGCAAGCCCATCACCGTCGACAATCTGCGCGCGGCGATCAAGCCGCTGCTAGGCGTGGACGTCGCGGCAAGCCGGGCGGCATCACCGCAATGAGCGAGGACATCATCCTGGTTACGGTGGAGCGCAGACTGGCGCGGCTGACCTCGAAGTTTCTCGCCCACTGCAGCCGAAGCGTTGGCGAACTGCGCGTGGCGGTCGACTCCGGCGACATCGCTGCGGCGCGCCGGATCGGCCATTCACTGAGCGGCACGGCCGGAAGCTACCGCTTCGAGGCCGTCGCCGCGATCGGCGTGGCCATTGAAGACGCAATCGACGCGGGCGACGCGGCGGCGCTCGGAGCCCTGACCAGCCAGCTAGAGCGCTATCTTGCGCGGGTGCAACTGGTATTCGAGGACGCGGGCGCACGCTGAGGCGGTAACCCGCCAATTTTTCTGGAACAAAGCCGGCCCCGGGCATATCCCATCTGTCGCATTTTCATTACTTTGCGGCGATCCGGGACGGTAGATACAAGGTAGCCCCGCGCTTCAACACCGACCTTGGCCTGACGCTGACGATGCTGCGGCCCTTGCAACGAATAAAGCGGGCGCGCACTGCCGGCGAACCGCTTCAGCGAGAAGCGCGGTTACGGCATTGCACTTCAGTTTCGCCGCGCACACACAGCTTGATTGGCATCATTGGTGCGAGCCACTGCTCGAGTTTCTGGCGCTGCATGGTGGCAGGGTCGAAGGCCGCGCCGCGCCGCGAGCGGTGGATGACATACATGTCCTGCACGCCCCTGAGCGAGACGTAGAGCGCGACCTCGCTGTCACCGGCCCTGAGGCCTCCCGGGACATCGCGCGGCATTTTTGCGCAACCGAGCAGCGCGACCGACACGTCGGCTTCGTCTATCCTGGCGTTGCCGAAAATCTGTCCGACAAAATTATCCTTGCATACTGCCTGGATGTTGGTGCCGAGGATCTTGATCAGGTCGTTCGGATGGGAGCTGGAATTGAGCGCGAGGTTCTGAAAGGCTTGTATGGTGATCATTTCCTTCCAGTTCTGCAGCGTCTGCCCCGGAGGGATGTATTCGAGCAGGTAGCGGCCGTGCACGGCATCGCGGTTTTCGTGAGCGCGCTTCCAGCCTTTGGGAATTTGCAGCACCAGCGCGTGATTGAGCACCGGAAGATAAGTGGTCCTGCCTTGCGACGACGAGGCGGGCTTTGTCGCCGCCGTTTGCGCCATCGCGTTGCCGGCGGCAAGGGCTGCGCTCAGCAGTCCGGCCGCGGCCAGCATGGAGATTGATCCCTTGAATTGCATGAGCGTGGCCCCGCTGTAGTAATGGTTTTTCGTGATAATATGACTGGAAACCCGCGCCAGGCGGCCTTCTTCAGGCGGTCATGTTTTTTTCAACGGTGCCCGCCCGGGGCAGGTGACGCTGTTCAGGCGCTGGCCGTGAGTCCCTTGGGCAGGGGGAAGGTGACGTTCTCGCTGATACCGTCGAGTTGTGTCACCCGCGCCGCGCCGAGCTCGCGCAGTTTGGCGATGACTTCCTGCACCAGCACTTCGGGCGCCGAGGCACCGGCGCTGACGCCAATGCGCCTGGCCCCGGCAATCCAGGCCGCCTCGAGTTGCCCCGCGTTATCGACCATGTATGCCGGCACGCCCATGTTCTGCGCCACTTCGCGCAGGCGGTTGGAGTTGGAGCTGTTGGGGGAGCCGACGACAATCACGACATCGCTTTTGGGCGCCATGAACTTCACCGCGTCCTGGCGGTTCTGCGTGGCATAACAGATGTCGTCTTTTTTCGGGCCGCTGATTTGCGGGAAGCGCTGGCGCAGGGCCAGTACGATTTGTGCGGCGTCATCGACCGACAGCGTGGTCTGCGTTACGTACGACAGCAGGGCCGGATTGCGCACCGTCAGCTTCGCGACATCGACAACCGTCTCGACAAGGTGCATGCCGCCGGCCGTCTGGCCCATCGTGCCCTCGACCTCGGGGTGGCCCTTATGCCCGATCATGATGATTTCGCGACCGCTTTCACGCATCTTGGCGACCTCGACATGCACCTTGGTCACCAGCGGACACGTGGCGTCATAGACCTTGAGGCCGCGCGTCTCGGCCTCTTCGCGCACCGCTTTGGACACACCGTGGGCGGAAAAAATCACCGTGCTGCCGGCCGGTACCTCGGCCAGTTCCTCGATGAAGACCGCGCCCTTCTTGCGCAGATCCTCGACGACAAATTTGTTATGCACCACTTCATGGCGCACATAGATAGGCGGGCCGTGGATGACCAGCGCGCGCTCGACAATGCCGATGGCGCGCTCGACACCGGCACAAAACCCGCGGGGATTGGCTAAGAGGACTTCCATGTGGGCCATTTTAATCCGAAAAAGGTGCGGCCAAAAAGTGCGGTCAGGCGGCGGGTTTGACGTCGGCTTCCGACCTGAAACTGTCCCAGACCAGCAGCGCGGCACCAATGCTGATGGCTGAATCTGCGACATTGAACGCCGGCCAGTGCCAGCCGCTGATGTAAAAATCGAGAAAATCGACGACATGGCCGTACAGCACCCGATCAATCAGGTTACCCACCGCACCGCCGAGAATGAGCGCGAGCCCGGCGCAAAAACGCCGCTGCGCCGCGTCTTTCGCGTGCCGCACCAGCAGTACGCTGATGACCGTGCTTGCAATCAGCGCAATAGCGGCAAAAAACCAGCGCTGCCAGCCCGGTTCACCGGCCAGAAAACTGAACGCCGCGCCGGTGTTGTGCGCAAGAACCAGGTTGAAAAACGGCGTCACTGCTATCGGCGCCTGGCAGCATAACACCGCACTGGCGGCCCACTTGGTCGCCTGGTCGGCGATGACGATGGCGATGGCAAGCGCAAACCAACGGCGCACCGGAATGGCTTTTATGTGCACGCCGGCGCCCTGATCAGGCTCGGGGCGAGGCCCGGGGTCAGGCCTGGGGTCAAGTCTGGGGTCAAGTCTGGAATCAGGCATAGGTCCGCGGCTCGCCGCCGCCGTGCAGGTTGGACACGCAGCGACCACAAAGCCCCTGATAGGCGCCGTCTGCATTCACATCGGCGCGCCAATGCCAGCAGCGCTCGCACTTGGCATGCGTGCTCGCCGTGACGATGACCGCGTCGGCGTCTGCGGCAACGACCCGTGCGCTCGAGGTGATCAGCACGAAGCGCAAATCATCCCCGAGCGACTGCAGCAGGGCCAGCCTGTCACCTGCGGCGCGCACTTCGACTTCGGCCTGCAGCGACGAGCCGATGCTGCCGGCACTACGCGACGCCTCCAGTTGCCGCGTCACCTCTGCACGCACGGCACGCAAGGCCGTCCAGCGCTCGATCAGTGCGGCACCGCCAGCGATGTCCGGGAAAACGTAGTAGGTGTGCGTGAACACCGTCTCGTCGCCCGGACTCACCAGGCGCCAGGCTTCCTCGGCGGTGAATGACATCACCGGCGCCATCAAGCGCAGCAGGCTTTGCGTGATGTGCCACAACGCGTTCTGCGCGGCGCGGCGGGCGCGCGAATCGGTGCCGCCGGTGTACAGCCGGTCTTTGAGAATGTCGAGGTAAAAGCCGCCGAGGTCCTCGGAACAAAAGCCCTGCAGTTTGGACATCGCCGGTTGGAATTCGTATTTTTCATAATCGGCGAGTATAGCCGCCTGCAGTTGTGCAGTGCGCGCCACGGCGTAGCGGTCGATCTCCAACCACTGCTCCGGCGCCAGCGCGTGCTTTGCCGGATCGAAGTCGGCGGTGTTGGCCAGCAAAAATCGCAGGGTATTGCGGATGCGCCGGTAGCTCTCGACCACGCGCTTGAGGATCTCGTCGGAAATGGACAACTCGCCCGAGTAATCGGTGGAGGCCACCCACAGGCGCAGGATTTCGGCACCCAGCGTGTCCGACACCTTTTGCGGCGCGATGACGTTGCCCATGGACTTGCTCATCTTGCGGCCCTGCCCATCGACGACAAAACCGTGGGTGAGCAGGCCCTTGTAGGGCGGTGCGCCGTGCATCATGCTCGACACCAGCAGCGACGAATGAAACCAGCCGCGATGCTGGTCGGAGCCCTCGAGGTACAGGTCGGCCGGGAATTTCAGGTCTGCGCCGTGCGAGCCGAGCGCGTTCTTCGCGCCGTCGGGGCCGCCGAGCACGGTGAAATGCGTCGAACCGGAATCGAACCACACGTCCAGCGTGTCCTTGATTTTTTCATATTGCGCGGCGTCCTCACCCAGCAACTCGCCCGGCGTGACGCGCTGCCAGGCTTCTATGCCCTCTTTTTCGACACGTTTCGCCACGGCCTCGAGCAGCTCGGGCGTGCGCGGATGCAGCGCACCGGTTTCGCGATGAATGAAAAACGGCATCGGCACGCCCCACTGGCGCTGGCGCGACAGCGTCCAGTCGGGCCGGTTGGCGATCATGCCGTGCAGGCGCGCCTTGCCCCACTCCGGGTAGAACTTCGTCGCCTCGATGCCGGCAAGCGCGGTCTCGCGCAAGGTCTTCGCCGGCTTCACGCCGTTGTAGCCGGGCACCTCTTCCATGCCGGCGAACCATTGCGTGGTGGCGCGGTAAATGATCGGCGTCTTGTGGCGCCAGCAATGCATGTAGCTGTGGTCGTACACGGCGGCCTTGAACAAGCAGCCGGTTTCGTCGATTTTTTTGACGATTTCCGGGTTGGCCTTCCAGATCATCATGCCGCCGAAAAACGGCAGCGACGCGGCGTACTTACCATCGCCCATCACCGGCGTGAGGATGGCGTCGTCCTGCATGCCGTAATGGCGGCAGGACTGGAAGTCCTCGACGCCGTAGGCGGGCGAACTGTGGACGATGCCGGTGCCGGTATCGAGCGTGACGTAGCCGCCCAGATACACCGGTGACAACCGCTCGTAAAACGGATGATGGAAATTGATCAACTCGAGCGCGGCACCCTTGCAAGTGGCGAGCACCCGGCCGGTCAGCCCGTAGCGCGCAAGACAGGCATCGCGCAATTCGGCGGCGAGGATCAGCAGGCCGCGCCCGGTTTCAACCAGGTCATAGTCGAACTCCGGATGGACATTCAGCGCCTGGTTGGCGGGAATCGTCCACGGCGTGGTGGTCCAGATGACGATCCAGCCTTTGTCGCCGTTTCCATCGGGCAGCCTGGCGAGGCCGAAGGCCCTGGCCACCTTGTCCGGCTCGGCGAACGGAAAGCCAACGTCGATGGCGGTGTCTTTCTTGTCGGCGTACTCGACCTCGGCCTCGGCGAGGGCCGAGCCGCAGTCGAAGCACCAGTTCACCGGCTTGAGGCCGCGATAGACATAACCTTTTTGCAGGATCGCGCCGAGCGCGCGAATCTCGTCGGCCTCGTTGCCAAAGGCCATGGTCATGTAGGGGTGCTCCCAGTCACCCAGCACGCCAAGGCGCTTGAAGTCCTGCATTTGCCGCGCGATCTGCTCGGTGGCATAGGCGCGCGCCAGTTGCTGCGTCTGTTCGACCGGGATGTTCTTGCCGTGGGTCTTTTCGATCTGCACCTCGATCGGCATGCCATGGCAGTCCCAGCCCGGAACATACACGGCGTCAAAGCCCGCCATGTTGCGCGACTTGGTGATGACGTCCTTGAGTATTTTGTTGACCGCGTGGCCGATATGAATGTCGCCGTTGGCATAGGGCGGGCCATCGTGCAGTACAAAGCGCGGCCGGCCCCTCGAGGCGGCGCGGATTTTTTTGTAAATGCCCTTCTCGTCCCACTCCTTTACCCACTGCGGTTCACGCTTGGCGAGGTCGCCGCGCATCGGGAACGGCGTATCCGGGAGGTTCAGCGTGCTCTTGTGATCGCGTTTGGGCTCAGACATGTTCTGCTTCCATCAGGCATTGCGTGTTGTTCAAGGCGCCGGGTGCAGCGCCAGATATTGTTTTGCCGCCTCGCAATCGCGTGCAATCTGCGCGCGCAGGGTTTCGAGGTCGGAATACTTTTCTTCGTCGCGAATCTTGTGCAGGAATTCGACGCGCACGTGACGGCCGTAAATCTCGCCCGAAAAATCGAACAGGTGCACCTCCAGCGCGGCACGGCCCGAGTCGCTCACCGTCGGCCGCAGGCCGAGGCTGGCGACGCCCTCGAGCGCCTGTGCGGCGACGCCGTGCAGGCGAACGGCAAAAATTCCCATCAGGGGCGGACGGTTATGCCGCATGCTGACGTTGGCCGTGGGAAAACCCAGCTTGCGCCCGAGTTTTTCGCCATGCACCACGCGCCCCGAAATACTGTACGCCCGACCGAGCATGGCCGCAGCCCGCGCGAGGTCGCCGTTGAACAGGGCCTCGCGCACCGCGGAGCTCGATACGCGCAGGCCGCCGTGCTCAACGGTGGGCATCGCCTCAAGTCCGAAACCGTGCCGCACCGACGCATCGCGCAGCAGCGCAAAATCACCGGCGCGGCGGGCGCCGAAACGGAAATCGTCGCCGATCAGCACCGCCGCCGCGTGCAGTCCGCGAACCAGCACCTGTTCGATGAATGCCGACGGGCTGAGGGCGGCGAATGCCGGCGTGAAGCGCGCGACATGGACATGCCCGACGCCGTGCGCGGCCAAAAGCTCAAGCTTTTCCCGCAGCGCGGTCAGGCGCGTCGGCGCCGATTGCGGGGTGAACACCTCGCGCGGGTGCGGCTCGAAGGTCAGCACGCCCATGCCGGCGCCGAGTGTCCGTGCTTGTTCCGACAGCTTCGCCAGCATGGCCTGATGACCACGATGCACGCCGTCGAAATTGCCGATGGTCAGGGCCAGGGGGCCGCTGGCGACGGGCAGGCTGTGTGACACGCGCATTGCGAAAGGTCGGTGGACGCAAAACCATGAATTATAGCGGCTTTGCCCCGGCCAAAGGCTGATTCGGCGGCGCCAATGCCACCCCGCCCGTCCTCAGTTGAGGCGCGCGGCCGCCTGCTTGAGTTCGACCACGCGACCGTGGATTTCCATCGCGTCGGGCGCATCCGGCCGGCGGCGCAGGTAGTTCTGCAAATCGCCCGAGGCGGCGCGAAAACAGTCGAGCTGCGCATACAGCAGGCCGCGGTCGCGCAACTCCTCCACCGCCTCGGGCACCACCAGCAACATGCGGTGCATCACGTCGAGTGCGAGTTCGTGCTTGTTGGCGTTCATGTAAACGCTCTTCAGGTTGCGCAGCAGGCGGGTGACGATCTGTCGCGGTGTCGCCGGCTCGAGAAACTCGTTGAGCGGCATGGTTCTGGCGCGGCCGTCCTTCAACACCTGGCCGAGGCGCTGGCGCAACTCTGTTTCCGACTGCGGCAGGCCGGCGCTGAACGGGTCGAGCATCAGTTGGCCGCGTTTCAACTGCAGCTTGACCATGAAATGCCCCGGAAAAGCGACCCCCTGCAGACCAAGGCCGATACGCCGCCCGAGTTCGAGGTAAAGCACACTGAGGGTGATCGGGATGCCTTTTCGCCGCGCCAGCACGTCGCTGAGGTAGCTGTTGCGCGGGTCATAGTAATCGTTGGCGTTACCGGCGAACCCGCAGTCGTTGAACAGGTAATGGTTGAGCGCCGACAGACGCTGCTCGGCGAAGGCGTCCTCGGCGAAGCGCGAACGGATCACCGCCGCCATGGCCTCGATCTCGTCCATGCAGGCGTTGACGTCGAGGTCCGGATAAATGTCCTGCCCGATCATGATGCAGGCGCGGCAAAGGTCGAACTGCTCGCGCGAGACAAGCTCGGCGAAGGCCTCGATCTGCGTGTTCATGTCGCCCACAGTCCCGCGACAGGTACCGTGCGTAAAATAAAACTAGTCAATCGAACCCCGTCGTGAAAAATCCCCGGCCCTGAAACCGAGCAGCCAGAGCGTTGCAAAATAAGCCCCTGAACCGATCACAACCAGCCCGCACAGCGCGGCCACGCGCTGCACGCCGCCCGCCTGCAGCCACCACGCGTCGCTGCCGGCGAAAAGCCACAGTATCACAGCCATTGCATAGAGCGCGATAAGCAGCCTGAACGCGAACACCGCCCAGCCCGGTTGCGGCGCGTAAATGCCCTTGCGCCTGAGGCCGGTGAGCAGCATCGCGGCATTGAGGCAGGCGCCAATGCCGATCGACAGGGCGAGGCCGGCGTGCTGCAGCGGCACGACGAGCGCGGCATTGAGCACCTGCGTTGCAATCAGCGTGATGATCGCTATCTTCACCGGCGTGCGGATATCCTGGCGTGCGTAAAACCCCGGCGCCAGCACCTTGACCATGATCAGGCCGAGCAGCCCGACCGAATAAGCCATCAGCGCCTCGCGCGTCATCATCAGGTCGTGCGTGCTGAAGGCGCCGTAATGGAACAGCGTGGCGATCAGCGGCACAGCCAGCAGCGCCAACGCCAGCGCCGCGGGCAGCGCCAGCAGCAGCGTCAGGCGCAGTCCCCAGTCGAGCAGCCGGCTGAAGGCTTCATTGTCGTTCGCGGCGTGATAGCGCGACAGACTGGGCAGCAGCACCGTGCCCAGCGCCACGCCAAGGAGGCCGGTGGGAAACTCCATCAGGCGGTCGGCGTAATACAGCCATGACACGCTGCCGTTCTCAAGAAAGGATGCAAAGATGGTGTTGATGATCAGGCTCAACTGGCTCACCGACACCCCCAGCACCGCCGGCCCCATCAGCAGCAGTATCCGCCGCACGCCGGGGTCGCGCCATGCGAGGCGGGGCCGCGGCAGCATGCCGATGCGGGCGAGATAGGGGATCTGCAGCGCCAGTTGCAGCACGCCGCCGGCGACCACCGCCCAGGCGAGCACCATGACAGGCGGGTCAAAGTAGGGCGCAAAAAACAGCGCGGCTACGATGAACGAAACGTTAAGCAGGCTGGGCGTAACCGCCGGTATGGCAAATTTGCGCCAGGTGTTGAGGATGCCGCCGGCGAACGACACCAGCGAAATGAACAGGATGTAGGGAAAAGTGATACGCAGCATCGCCACGGTGATGTCGAATTTTTCGGCGTTGGCGGAAAAACCCGGTGCGCTGACATAGATGATGACCGGTGCCAGCGCAATGCCGAGCAGGCTGACCGCAACCAGCGCCAGCGCCAGCAGCGTGGCGGTGCGGTCAACCAGCAGTTTGGTGCCGGCGTCGCCCTCGCGAATGCGGTATTCGGCAATGATGGGCACGAAGGCCTGCGCGAACGCCCCCTCGGCGAACAGCCGGCGCAACAGGTTGGGAATGCGAAAGGCGACAAAAAAGGCGTCGGTGGCGAGCCCGGCGCCGAATATACGCGCGATCAGGGCATCGCGAACAAACCCCAGCACCCGGGAGATGAGGGTCATGGAACTGACCGTGGCCAGGGCTTTGAGCAAATTCATCGCCCGATTATAAGCGGCGACGGCCCGCCCCGACCGATTACCGCAGTTGGCGCCCGGCTGAGACCGTGCCACAAGCCTTTGTTATCGCAGCCCAAATCGCAGCGAAGCGGGCGACTTCAGGCAACATTGCCCCTTGTGCAGGGCGGTTGAAGTGGTTATAATCGCGGACTTTCCTTCAAGCGACAGAAGAATAGAATATGGCCAACACTGCTGGGGCGCGTAAAGCAGCCCGTCAATCGTCAAAGCGACGCGTCCTCAATGCCTCGCAGCGCACGGCGCTTCGTTCCGCGCTGAAAAAAGTCGGCAAGGCCATCAAGGCCGGCGACAAAGCCGTTGCCCAGACCGCCTTTCGCGAGGCAAGCAGCGTGGTGGACCGCATTGCCGACAAGAAGATCATCCACAAGAACAGGGCCGCACGCAGCAAGAGCCGCCTCAACGCAAAAGTCAAAGCGATGGCCTGATCAGGCTGCGCTGACAAAAAAAGCCGCCCGCAACGAGGGGCGGCTTTTTTATTTGGTGGTGCAGGTCTTTGCCCCCTCCCGCTTTAGTCCCCGCTCTAGTCCCTACGACGCCGCCGGCTCCACCCGCTCCACACCCCGCCCCGGCCTCGTGCGTAACTCGTTGTCGCGGGCGAAATTGAGCAGGAAGTTGTAGGCCATGGGCTCGAGTTCCTGCAGGCGGACGTCAATCACGACGCACTTGATGCCGCCGACGTTGATCGGCTGCACATAAGGGGAATACAACATGCGCTGGTCGGCGCCAAAGGCGGACATGATGCCGCACAAGCGGTCCGCCCAGTCGCTGGGACGAAAGGTCTTTCCGTCGTGGGTTTGGCCTACGATGATGAACTCGTCAATGGCTGCGGGCATGGATGGCCGGCGCGAGGGCATGCTCGGATGACATAAGGCGCGAGTATAGCAGCCGCGTTCATGCCGCTCCGCCGCGGACGGACTGCCGTGTAATGCGGGCAGGATTGCACCGAAAAAGCGCATCCGGAGGCATCAAAAACAAGGAAAAAGTCACATAACCATGGGCTTAGCTTGCCTTTCTAATCCCTTCATGGTATATCTTTTGATAAGCGCTTGATGGGAGGGGATCATGCTGCAGGCGAGCACCACCAAATTTGGCTTTCGCATTCGTACGCGACAGGGGCTTGTCGTGGAAAACCTGATGATCCACGGGCGCGACGAGGCCGATGCCGAGCGAAAACTGCGCCAGATGTACCTTCACTGCCAGATCCTTGACCGCTCGGTTCAGGGCGGCAACGCCAAGGCCGCGCCAATGAGCTTCGAAGACGTGGTTACGCTGGTCACGAAGTAAGCTGCCAGCAGCACCCGCACGAGGCGTGCGGCCGACACCAGCCCGGTTCACACCTCCAGAAACCCGCTTGAGAGCAGCTCTTCGAGCAGACGCGCGTAGTCCTGCGCGCCGCGACTGTCGGGGGCATAGCTGAACACATCCTTGCCCACCGCCGGACTCTCGGCTATGGCGACATTCTCGGCAATACGCGTTTCGCACAACTCCGCACCAAAACGCGCCTTCAACTGCTCGGCAATGTCGTGCGACATGCGCCGCCTGCCGTCAAAGCGCGTCAGCAGGTAACGCCTCTCGACGCGTTTTTTAAGCACATGCTCCAGCGCCTTGAGCGTGCCCTCGAGCGCCAGCGCGCCGCGCACCGCAAGGTGGTCGGTCGAAATCGGAATCAGCACACGTTCGGCGGCGAACACGCCGTTGAGCGACAGCACGCCCAGCATCGGGCAACAATCGATGAGTACCGGCCGCGCGGCGTCGGCGCCCGCCCGCACGTCCAGCCCCTCGCGCAGTCGGTTGAGAATGTCCGGCCCCTTGCCGAACAGCGAATCGACCTTCATCAGCTCCGAATGTGCGGGAACGAGCTGGCCGCCGCTGCGATTGGCAAGCATCACCGGACGCAGCAACTCGGCCAGCGGTTTGTTCTGGTTGTAAAACGCGAACAGGCTGTCGCCGCCGCTTTGCGCCGGGGACAGTATGCTGCTGAGGTGGGCTTGGGCGTCAAGATCGAGCAGCAGCGGCGACAAGGCGCGCGCCGCAAGCGCCGCGCCGAGATTGAGCGTAGTGGTCGTCTTACCGACCCCGCCCTTCTGGTTGAAAACGGTCAGCCTCGAATTCATAGGCCCGGGTATCCGGCAGAATCGCTATGCTAAAATATGGGTTGGATTGAGTTTTTTTTGATTCTCGCACACATCCCGCATGGATTTGTCGCAACGTGGCGACGCGAAGTTTCAGGTTGGACGCGGCAGCGGCAAGGCGGGAACACGGCGGCGCAAGCCGCCGAAATTATTTTTGCACGTCCCTCCTGCCACGGACGGCACCCCGGATCGGCACAGCCATGCCAGATGCATCGCACATCATGAATACCCACAACCGACCGCCACTGGCATTCAGCCACGACGAGGGCGTATGGCTGTGGGCCACGGCCGGGCGGCGTTACATTGACGCACCGGCCGGCATCGCCGAAAGGGTGGTGCGCCCGCCGCCGCCGCTGGTGATCAATCGCGCCGGGGCAACGCAACCCGTCGCAGCGCCGGGCGCCCTGATTGCTGATTTTCTTGCCGAGCCGGCAAGTACGAACTGAACCAGGAGCACGTCATGGCGGTAAAACACTACCTGCAGTTCAACGACTTCACCATCGATGAGTACGATTACGTGTTCGAGCGCACGCGCTGGATCAAGGCGCGCTTCAAGTCCTTCGAGAAATACTGGCCGCTTGCCGACCGCACGCTGGTGATGATTTTCGAGAAGGCCTCGACCCGCACCCGGCTTTCGTTTGAAGCGGGCATGCAGCAACTGGGCGGCTCGGCCATCTACCTCAACACCCGTGACTCACAACTCGGACGCGGCGAACCGGTCGAGGATGCGGCGCAGGTGATTTCGCGCATGTCCGACCTCGTCATGATCCGCACCTTTGAGCAGGAGATCATCGAGCGCTTCGCCGGCCATTCGCGCGTGCCCGTCATCAACGGCCTCACCAACGAATACCATCCCTGTCAGATCCTTGCCGATATCTACACCTACACCGAGCATCGCGGCTCCATCCGCGGCAAGACCGTGACCTGGATAGGCGACTCGAACAATGTCTGCAACACCTGGCTGCAGGCGGCGGAGGTTTTCGACTTCAATGTCCACGTCTCGACGCCACCGGGCTATGAGGTCGAGGCCGAGCGCGCCAACCTCTACGGCCATGACCATTACGAGGAGTTCGCCGACCCGATGGAAGCGGCGAGGGACGCCGACCTCGTCACCACCGACGTCTGGACCAGCATGGGCTTTGAAGCCGAGAACGAGGAGCGCAAGCGTGACTTCGAGGACTGGCAGGTTGATGCCGACATGATGAAGGTGGCGAAAAATGACGTCTTGTTCATGCACTGCCTGCCCGCCCATCGCGGCGAAGAAGTGACGGCCGAAGTCATCGACGGCCCCCACAGCGTGGTCTGGGAAGAGGCGGAAAACCGCCTGCACGCGCAAAAAGCGCTGATGGAATATCTGCTGCTTGGCCGTGTCGTACCCTGAGCACCGCCCCCCCCAAAAAAAGAACGATTACGAATTCACCGATTCCCTGACTGGAAAATTGCAATGAAAAAAGACAAGAAAGTGAACAAAGTCGTCCTCGCCTACTCCGGCGGCCTCGACACCTCGGTCATTCTCAAATGGCTGCAGGACGTCTATCACTGCGAAGTGGTGACCTTCACCGCCGACATCGGCCAGGGCGAGGAAGTCGCGCCGGCACGCGCCAAGGCGATCAAGATGGGTATTAAAAAAGAGAACATCTTCATCGAAGACCTGCGCGAGGAGTTCGTGCGCGACTTTGTCTTTCCGATGTTCCGCGCCAACACGCTGTACGAGGGCGAGTATCTGCTCGGCACCTCGATCGCGCGGCCGCTGATCGCCAAGCGCATGGTCGAGATCGCCAAGAAGGTCAGGGCTGACGCCATTTCGCACGGCGCCACCGGCAAGGGCAACGACCAGGTGCGCTTCGAGCTTGGCGCCTACGCGCTGATGCCCGGCGTCAGGGTCATCGCGCCGTGGCGCGAGTGGGACCTGCTGTCGCGTGACAAGCTGCTCGCCTACGCCGACCAGCACGGCATTCCGGTCGATTTCAAAAAGCGTGCCTTACCAGGGAAACGAAGCGGCGGCGCGCCCTACTCCATGGACGCCAACCTGCTGCACATCTCGTATGAGGGCGGCATCCTCGAAGATCCCAACTTCTCGCCGGAAGATTCGATGTGGCGTCTGACAGTGTCGCCGGAAAAGGCACCGAACAAGCCCGAGGTCATCGAACTTACCTATGTGCGCGGGGACATCACCGCCATCAACGGCAACAAGCTCTCGCCGGCCGAGGTGCTGACCGAACTCAACCGCCTGGGCGGCAAACACGGCATCGGCCGCCTCGACCTCGTCGAGAACCGCTATGTCGGCATGAAGTCGCGCGGCTGCTACGAAACGCCCGGCGGCACCATCATGTGGAAGGGCCACCGCGCCATGGAATCCATCACCATGGACCGCGAGGTGCTGGCGCTAAAAGACGACCTGATGCCGCGCTACGCCCGCCTCATCTACAACGGCTACTGGTTCAGCCCGGAGCGCAAACTGCTGCAGGTGCTGATCGACGAGTCGCAAAAGCCGGTCAACGGCAAGGTGCGCCTGAAGCTCTACAAGGGCACGCTCATGGTGGTCGGCCGCGAGTCAAAGAACGACTCGCTGTTCGACATGAAGATCTCGACCTTCGACGACGACGGCGGCGCCTACAACCAGGCCGATGCCGATGGCTTCATCAAGCTCAATGCGCTGCGCATGCGCATCGCCGCCAGGGCCGGCCGCAAGTAGTCCACCCCGACTTCGCGCCGTCATCCATAGGCTGGAAAGCCGCGCCTGGCGCGGCTTTCCAGCCTATTTCATTTCACCGGCGAGGCGTTTTCGGTCTTTGACAATCGCCTCGAACAGAAAGTCGAGCAGCGCGCGAATCCGCGCCACGCCGCGAATGTCCGGATGGGTACACAGCCACAGCGTTGTTGCCATCGCCTCAATCGGCGGTGTAATGCGCGCGAGTCCGGCATCGGCATCGCCGATGATGCAGGGAATGGCGGCGATGCCGGTGCCGGCGCGCGCCAGCTCGCGCATCGCCCACAGGCTGTTGCACGGGGTCACGGTGCTGGCACGCCTGCCGTGCTGGGCCAGCCACTTCGCGGTCGAATAAAACGACATCGAGGCGTCATAGCCGATGATGCGGTGGCCGGCGAGGTCCGGCTTCGCCGCGTCGGGCCGGCCCATCTCGCTCAGATAGGCTGGCGCAGCGTAGAGCGCATACGCCATCGCCGCCGCCTTGCGCCCGACCATGCCGCCGCTGAGGCGCTTGGCCGGGCGTAGCGCGATGTCAACTTCGCGCGCCGCAAGGTCGGACAACTGGTTCTGCACTATCAGTTCCACCGTAATCGCCGGATGACGGGCGCGAAAACGCGCTAGCAGCTCCGGGATATACCCCAGCCCCAGCCCGTCGGAACTGGTCAGGCGCACGGTACCGGACAAGGCCTTGTCGTGGTTGAGGACCAAGGCGTCGAAATCGCGCATCTCGTCACGTATGCGTGCCGCCGGCTCGAGCAGTGTGGCCCCGGCCGGCGTCGTTGCGTAGCCAGAGGGCAGGCGCTCGAACAGGCGCACGCCTATCTTGGCCTCCATGTCCTCGAGGCGGCGAAACGCGGTGGCGTGATGCACGCCGAGCGCGCGCGCCGAGGTGCCAAGGCTGCCGCTTTGCGCCAGGGCCAGCAGCAATTCAATGTCGATCCGGTCAAACGAACCCTTGGCCACGCAATTTCCTCAATTCTGCGGCAATTTGCATTCTTGCAAATGTGATTTGCATAGTCTTGCATTGAGCGTCGTCACGGTCAAGCCTAGAGTTCGTTCCAAGGCGCGGCGCGACGCGGCGCCCCGAACCCGAACCCGAACCAAGACCCAGACCCAGACCCTAAGGAGACAACATGAAACAGAGCACCCTCGCAGTCCTCGCCGCTCTCGCCACCATGACCACCCTCACCACCGCCACCGCGCAGGCGCAGGTGCGCAGCGAAAAGAACATCAGCCTCGCGCTCGCGAGCGAAGCGGCGATGGCAGCCGTAGAGTCCTGCGCCAAGTCCGGCTACAACGTCGCCGCCGTGGTGGTCGATCGCGCCGGCCAGATCAAGGCCGGTGTGCGCGGCGACAACACCGGCCCGCACGCCTTTGACACCAGCCGGCGCAAGGCCTACACCTCGCTCACCTTCCGCAACGAGAGCCTGAAGCTGATGGAAGCCTGGGCGAAAAACCCTGCGGCACAGAACCTGACGCAGGTGCAGGACGTGATTGCGCTCGGGGGCGGCGTGCCGATCCGTGCCGGCAATGAAGTCATCGGCGCTATCGGTGTCGGCGGCGCGCCAGGCGGCCACCTCGACGAACAATGCGCAGTGGCGGCAATTGATAAAATCAAGGATCGCCTTAACTAATATCGACAACGGGGGCCCGCTACGGCAACGCAGTGGCGGCCCCGCCAGACACCATGAACCGACGTCCATTCCTGCACTTGCTTGCCGTGACCGCCATCATGAGTTCAACTGCCTTTGCACAGTCCGGGGGCCAGGACCGCGCACTAATCGATGCCGCCGCGCGCGGCGACACCGCCACCCTGCGGGCGCTCATCGCTCAGGGTGCCAGCATCGGGGCGCGTGACAGCGGCGCCCGCACCGCCTTGCTCGCCGCCACCCAGGGCAACCACGTCGAGGCGGCGCGCCTGCTCATCGCCGCCGGTGCCGATGTCAACGCCAAGGACGCGATCGAGGACAGCCCCTACCTGCTTGCCGGCGCGCGCGGCCATCTGGAAATCCTGCGCATGACCCTTGCCGCCGGTGCCGACCTCAAAAGCACCAACCGCTACGGCGGCACCGCGCTCATACCGGCCTGCCATTACGGCCATCTCGAAACAGTGCGCGAACTGCTCAAAACAGGCATCGACGTCAATCACGTCAACAAACTCGGCTGGACCGGTCTGCTCGAGGCCATCATCCTTGGCGAGGGCGGCCGCGCGCACACCGAGATCGTCAGACTGCTGCTGGCGCACGGCGCGAGTCCCGGGCTTGCCGACCGCGACGGCGTGACGCCGCTTGCCCACGCCGGGCGGCGCGGCCAGCGCGACATCGCCGCGCTGCTGCGCGCCGCGGGGGCGCGCTAAACGCATGACGTACTGACAGGCCGTCGCGTTTGCTCGCGCGTGGTCATGGGTGACGATGGGTGGAGATGGGTAGACATAGGTCGGCACGGTGGCGCGGCCAGCGCGCATCGGCCAAAATAGCGGCCATGCGCATCCGCATCCTCTCCGACCTGCACCTGGAAGAACGCCTCTTCGAGCCGCCCGCGGTCCCCGCCGACGTGGTGGTGCTGGCCGGTGACATCGCCAACGGCACCGCCGGCATCGAATGGGCGCAGCGGCACTTCAATGTCCCGGTGCTGTACGTCGCCGGCAACCATGAATACTACGAAGGCGAGTTCGGCGCGGTGCAGCGCGCCCTGGCTGCGGCCCGCGGCAAGGTAAGGACGCTCGACTGCACCGAGGCGCACATCGCCGGAACACGCTTTCTCGGTTGTGCACTGTGGACCGACTTCACGCTGGCAGCCGAGGGCGAACGCGCGGCGGTCATCGAACAAAGCCGCAAATTCAATCCGGACTATCGCCTGATCCGCTCTGGCGAACGGGCGTTTTCGCCCGAGGACGGCATCGCGCTTTGCATCGCGCACAAGGCATGGCTGCGACAAAAGCTCGCCGAGACCTTTGACGGCGACACCGTCGTCATCACCCATTTCGCACCACATCGCGGCTCCATCGCGCCCGCGTTCCGCGGGCATGCGGCTAATCCGGGCTTCATCGTTCCCATGGACGAACTGATGGGACGTGCGTGCCTGTGGATACACGGCCATACCCACACCGCGTTCGACTACACGGTCGATGGCACACGCATTGTCTGCAACCCCAGGGGCTACGCCCATGAGCGGACCGGCTTTAACCCGGCGCTCGTGCTGGACTTGTAGCCGTTATATCGCTGGAAAGCCGCGCCGGTCGGGCTTTTCCAGCCGATTTGCCATCTCACGCAGGCGCCGGAAAGTGCTTTTTCCAGTGTTCGGCGATGTCGATGCGCCGGCACACCCAGACCTTGTCGTGGGTCTGGATGTGGTCTAGAAATTTCTGCAGGCCGCGGATGCGTCCGGGCTTGCCGAGGATGCGACAGTGCATGCCCACCGACATCATTTTCGGGCTGGTCTCGCCCTCGGCATAGAGCACGTCGAAGCTGTCGCGCAGGTAGGTAAAGAAATGGTCGGCGGTGTTAAAGCCCTGCGGCGCGGCAAAGCGCATGTCGTTGGCGTCCAGCGTATAGGGCACGATGAGGCGCTGCTCGACGCTGCCGTCGGTTTTTTCCACCGGCATCCAGAACGGCAGGTCGTCACCGTAATAGTCGGAATCGTAGGCGTAGCCGCCGTGGTCGGCGACGAGGCGGCGCGTGTTGGGGCTGTCGCGCCCGGTGTACCAGCCCTGCGGCCACCTGCCGCCCGACATCTTGCGGATGATTTCGGTGGCGCGCTGCAGGTGCTTGCGCTCGTTGCCCTCGTCCATGTCCTGGTAATGAATCCAGCGCAGGCCGTGACTGGCGATTTCATGCCCCAGCTCGATGAAACGCGCCGTCAAATCCGGATTACGCTCCAGCGCCATGGCCACGCCGAACACCGTCAGCGGCAGGGCGCGTTTTTCAAACTCGGCCAAGAGGCGCCAGACGCCGACGCGCGAACCGTACTCGTACATCGAGTCCATGCTCATGTGCCGCGCGGCAAAGGACTGCGCGCCGATGATCTCGGACAAGAATGTTTCAGAGCCCTTGTCGCCATGCAGCACGTTGTTCTCGCTGCCCTCTTCGTAATTGAGCACGAATTGCACGGCAATGCGCGCTGCGCCCGGCCATTGCGGGTGCGGCGGATTGCGACCGTAGCCGATGAGGTCGCGCGGGTAGGCCGGGGTCATTGGTCGCTTTCGCCAGTACCCCTCACCCCAACCCTCTCCCCGCAAGCGGGGCGCGCGAGTACGAGTGGTGCCCGGCCTGCGCCCTCGCCCCGGCGAAGCTCGGAAGAGGGCCAGAGGCGAGACGAGGGTTTCGGACAGCCTGCTGTCCGCTCGTCGAGCGACATCGTGCTGCAGCGGGATGCGCGCACTGCAAGTGAGGGGAAGGTCGTCATGCTTGCTCTCCCAGCAGATCAAGAAAGGTCAGCGCGACTATTTCAGTGGCCTTGAACAAATCGTCGAGTTTGAGATTTTCATCAGCGCGGTGACCGTTGGCCTCGGTCAGCGTGCGTGGGCCGGCGCCGTAGAGCACCGTCGGCACGCCCACAGCGCTGTAGTGGCGGGCGTCGGTATAAATGGGTACACCATGCGGCTTGATGTCCTCGCCGAGGATCTCATAGGCATTAGCCCTGATGGCATCGACAAGTTTCTTCTGCCCCGGCATCGGCACAAAGGGATGGGCGAGCAGGATGCGCCTGACCTCGCAGCGTATGCCCAGCCACTTCACCGCCGATTCCTTGATCTGCGCAATCAGCTCGCGCTCGACGTCCTCGGCGTTTTCGTCGGGGATGATGCGCCGGTCGATGCGGAACTTGACGTTGTCGGGCACGACGTTGGTGTTGATGCCCCCTTGTATGAGGCCGATGACCAGCGTCGGACTGTCGATGCCCTCGACCTTGGACTTCATCGCCCTGTAACCGCGGCGCAGACCGTAAAGGTCGGCCTGGATGCCGGTGGCCGCCTCCATTGCATCGTCGCCGGTGTCGGGCCGCGCGGCATGCGCCGATTTGCCGATGACTTCGACCTCAAGGTGCAGCGCGCCGTTGTGCGCGGTGGTGATGCCGTAAGAGAAACCGGCCGAAATGGCGTAGTCGGGCTTGGATATGCCCTGATTGAGCAGCCAGGCCGGGCCGATGGCACCGCCCACTTCCTCGTCGTAGGTGAAGTGCAGTTCCACCGAGCCCCTGAGTTTGGCACCACTCGCCTTGAGCGCGGCGAGGGCAAAGGCGTAGGTGGCGAAATCGGATTTGGAAACCGCCACGCCGCGGCCGAACATCACGCCATCGCGAATCTCCGCGCCATAGGGATCGGTGCTCCAGCCCAGGCCCGGCGCCACCACATCGCCGTGGGCGTTGCAGGCGATGGTCGGGCCGTCCTTGCTGAAGCGCTCACGCACCACCAGGTTGGTGCACGAGAGCATGCCGTTGGCTTTTACCAGCGCATCGGGCACCACGTGCTTTTCGACCTTGAAGCCCAGGTCCTCGAGCAGCACCGCCGCGCGCCCGGCATGCGGGCCACAATCACCTGGCGGGTTGTCAGAGGGCACCTTGACCAGTTCGGCGAGGAACAGCGTTTCTTCTTTTTGCCGCGCCGCCAGCAGTTCGCGGATTTTCTTGCGTGCTTCGGTGCTCGTGTTCGTGTTCGTTTTCGTTTTCGTGTTCACGTCAACCATATCAGGCCGGCCTCTTGAAATTTTCGATAAAACGCAGCAGCACGCGTGCCCCGACATCGACATCGGCCAGCGTCACGCGCTCGGCCGGATTGTGGCTGATGCCTTTTTCGCAGCGCACGAACAACATCACGATGGGCGCAATCGCGGCAACGGCCATGCCATCGTGCCCGGCACCCGAGGGCAGACGGTACGGCGGCAGGCCCTCGGCGGCAATCGCCGCGTCCATCTGCGCCATCATCCAGGAAGCGCTCGCCGCCACCGGGTTGTCCTGCAAGACCTCCATCTGCACGCCAAGGCCGCGGGCCGTGCAAAGGCGCGTGACTTCGGCGGCAATGGCAGCCACCGCCCGCTCGCGCAAGGCATCGCGCGGCGCCCGCACATCCAGCGTGAAGCGCGCCTCGCCGGGGATGACGTTGATGGCCCCGGGCAGCGCCTCGATGCGACCGACCGTGGCGACAAGGAGGGGGTCGCCGCGGCCGATGCGCTCGACCGCCAGCACACATTCGGCCGCAGCCGTCAGCGCGTCCTGGCGCAGGCGCATCGGCACGGTACCGGCATGGCCGGCAAAGCCCTTCACGCTAAAACGCCGGCGCGAAAACCCGTTGATCGCGGTCACCGTGCCCAACGCCAGGCCCTCGGCCTCGAGCACCGGTCCCTGCTCGATATGCAGTTCGGCGTAGGCGAGGATTTCCTCGCTGCTGCGCGCCGCCGTGCCAATCGCATCGGCGTCAAATCCGGCGTTGTCGAGCGCCTCGCGCATGCTCATGCCGCTGCGGTCCCTGGTCTCGAGCGCCGCCGGGTCGAAGGTGCCGGCAATCGCACGACTGCCCAGCAGCGTCGCGCCAAAGCGCACGCCCTCCTCGTCTGAAAAGCCGACCACCTCGATGGCGAAGGGCAGGCGCCGCGCCGCCGCATTGAGCACACGCACGCACTCGATGGCGCTGATCACGCCCAGCGGCCCGTCGTACTTGCCGGCATCGCGCACGGTGTCCAGGTGCGAACCGAGCATCAGGCAGGGCAGCCCCGGCGCGTCGCCCTCGTAGCGGCCGACGACGTTGCCGATGGCATCGATGCGCGCCTGCATGCCCGCCTCGCGCATCCAGCGCAGCACCATCTGGCTCGCAGCGGCCTGCTCCCTGGACAGGAATATGCGCGTCAGCGCGGTGGTCTGCTCGCTACACAGCGCGAGCTCCTCGCAATGGTCCCAGATCAGTTGTGCCGAAGGTTTCGTGCTCATGTCGCGTCCGTCTGCAATGTTGCAATTGTCCTCATTTTTCCGCCAGCGCGGCGCGCAGATCCACCGTCGGTTGTTCTTCTTCGCGCAAATTGAGCCCGCGCTCGATGTGGTCGAGGTGATGCGCCATCAGGCGCAGTGCGCCCTCGGCATCGCGGCCCTCTATCTTCGCCAGCAACTCGGCGTGCTCGTCGGCGGAGCACGAGGCCGGCAGTGTCGATCCGTACAGCACGATGATAAGCGAGGTGCGCGACACCAGTTCGCGCAGCAATTCGGCCAGCACGCTGTTGCCCGACATGTCGGCGATAAGCAGATGAAATTCACCCGATAGCCGCGTGCCGGCGCCGCTGTCCCCGGCGGCGAGCGCGGTGCGCTCCTTTTCGATGTGCTCGCGCAGGCGTGCGATCTGCGCCGCGGATGCGACCTGGGTAAAGCGCCAGGCAAGAGCGCGCTCGATCACCCGCCTCGCCTCGAAGATCTCGCGCGCCTCGCGCACGCCCGGACGCGCGACGCAGGCGCCGCGGCCGCTGGCCATGGTCACCAGTTTTGCCCGGGCAAGCTGAAACAAGGCTTGGCGCACCTTGGTGCGCGACACGCCGAATACTTCTCCGAGACTCTCTTCAACCAGGCGCGTGCCCGGCGGCAGGCGATGCTCGGTGATGGCGGCGCCGAGGCGTTCGGCAATAGTCTCTGTGGTCGCCGGCTTGGTCGCTACTTTTCGCGCGCGGCGGCCGGCGCGAAGACGTTCGATGCGCCGGCGTTCAACAGGGGGAGTATCAGTCATGTATACAAGCCTTTGCAAAATTGTACACAGTCTAAATCGCCGGCGCAAAGAATAAATGATCATTTATTCAAGCAATTGCATAAAATCAGCAGCAATCATCCTGAAATCATGGACTTTTGCCAAGCATGCTGAAACTTGACTGCATACAATCCTGCGTTTATCGTCAGCCATCCCCGCCTTGCCGCCAAGCCCCACCTGCCCATGCCCGCCGCCCCGTCGCCCACTGCCCTGTCGCTGGCAACGCTCAACACCATGCGCCGCGACGACTTCATCGCGCGCCTCGGCGGGGTGTTCGAGCACTCGCCCTGGGTGGCCGCGCAAAGCGCCGACGCGCGCCCCTTCGGCAGCCTCGCGGCGTTGCACGCGGGCATGGTGCTGGCGGTCAAGCAGGCGAGCCGCGACCAGCAACTGGGCCTGCTGTGCGCCCACCCCGAACTGGCCGGCAAGGAGGCACTGGCGGGCACGCTCACCAGTGATTCGACCAGCGAACAGCGCGGGGCCGGCCTGATCAACCTCGACGCCGCCGAAAAGGCGCGCATTACCGCGCTCAACGCCGGCTATCGCGCCAAGCACGGCTTTCCATTCATCATCGCGGTGCGCAACTACACCCGCGCGCAGGTTTTCAGCGAGTTCCAGCGCCGGCTGGAGCAGGACAACGAAACCGAAATCACCGCGTGCCTGGAACAAGTCTTCACCATCACGCGTTTACGGCTTGAAGCCATGATCGCGGCTTGAACAGCACGGACCGTACCGACAAGGACTGCAACATGGGCCGCCTCTCCACACACGTACTCGACACCGCCGCCGGCCGTCCGGCCTCCGGCATGCGCATCGATTTTTCGGTGATTGATGGCGAACGCTGGTGCCTGATCAAGACCATCCGCACCAATGCCGACGGGCGCACCGACGCACCCCTGCTCGAGCCCGCAGAAATGGCGGCGGGCCAGTACAAAATCGAGTTCCATGTCGCCGATTATTTTCGCACCCAGGCCGTCGTGCTGCCCCAGCCCCCCTTTCTGGACATCGTACCGCTGCGCTTTGGCATCGCCGACACGGCCGCGCACTACCATGTTCCGCTCCTCTGCTCGCCGTGGAGTTACTCGACCTACCGCGGCAGCTGAACCAGACATAAAAAGAGCAGTGCAAAGGAGCTTGTGTCGTTTGCAGTACAAAGTCCAAAGGGAGTACCACCATGAAAAGCCTCGCCAGGCAGCTTAGCGCCGCAGTTACCGCAGTCACCGCAGTCACCGCCTTTACCGCCTTTACCATTGGCAGTCTCGCCATTGCACCGGGCCTCGTCCATGCCCAGGCCACTTCGACAGGCTCAGGCCAGGCCTGGCCGACCAAACCCATACGCCTCATCGTCACCTTCTCGCCCGGCGGCTCCTCCGATATCGTCGCGCGCCTGATTGCCGGCCCATTGCAGGAAAAACTCGGCCAGGCGGTCATCATCGACAACAAGCCCGGTGGCGGCGCCACCATAGGCGCGGCCGAAACCGTGCGCGCTGCGCCGGACGGTTACACGCTGGTCCTCTCGAACAGCGCGCCGATAAGTATTTCGCCCTTCATGTTTGCCAGGCTGCCCTACGATCCGGTGAAGGACTTCACCCACATCAGCTACATCGGCTCGGTGGCCAACGTGTTCGTGCTCCATCCAAAGGTGCCGGCTAAAAACTTCGCCGAGATGGTCGCCTGGATCAAGGCGCAGCCCAACCCGGTCAACTACGGCTCGGGCGGCATCGGCTCGATCGGCCACATCGTCGGCGAGACGATGAAAAAAGACCTCGGCCTGAAAATGGAACACGTCGGCTACAAGGGGTCCTCACCGATGCACAACGACTTGCTGGGCGGCCAGATCATGCTGGCCATAGACACGCTGCCGCAAAACGTGCCCTTCATGAAGGACGGCAAGCTGCGCGCGGTTGCGGTCACCTCCCCGGCGCGCTCCGCCATGGCCGCCGATGTGCCGACCGTAATCGAGGTCGGCCAGGCCAAGCTGGTCGCCGAAAACTTTCTCGGTGTATCCGGGCCCGCCGGTATGCCCAAGGCGGTGGTGGACAAGCTGCACGCGGCGATGACCGAAGTACTGGCCAACCCGACGGTGATGAAACGCCTCGAGGACCTCGGCGTGGGCGGGCGCAAGATGTCGGTGGCCGAGTTCACCGCCTTCGTGCAAAAGCAGGTTACGGAGTGGGCTCCGGCGGTAAAGTCCTCCGGCGCCAAGCTGGACTGAAGGTCATGCCGGGAATTTCGATTCACGTCGTTGACGTATCGCGCGGCCTCGTGGCGCAGGGCATGCGCGTCGAACTGCGCGCCTGTGGCGGGACTGGCGGCGCGGGCCGGCTGATCGCCGCCGGCGACATCAGCGCCAAAGGCCTGCTCGAGGACGGCGTGCTGACCTCGAGCTTCGAGCCCGGCGCCTACGAGGCGATATTTCATGTCGCGGCGTATTACCGCGCCGCCGGCGTCGGTCTGCCGGCGGTGCCCTTTCTCGATGTGGTCAGTTACCGATTCGGTATCGCCGACCCGGCGCAGCATTACCACTTGCCGTTCAAGCTGACGCCCTGGGGCTATTCGCTGTTTCGCGGCGGCGCCTGACCGCTGCGAATCACCACAGTGCCGGGGCCACCCCGCCACACTCCATTACAATAGGAGCCCTCCCGCATTGCGGAGACAGCGAACCGGGGAACCAGCATGCCATCCTTTGACATCGTCTCAGACATCAACAAGGTTGAACTGAAGAACGCCATCGAGCAGACCAACAAGGAAGTCACCAACCGCTTTGACTTCAAGGGCACCGACGCCCGCATCGAGCAAAAAGAGCTTGAACTCACGGTTTTCGCCGACAGCAGCTTTCAGTTGCAGCAAGTGATGGATGTGTTCCGCACCAAACTCGCCAAGCGCGGCGTCGATACGCGCTCCATCGAACTGCAGGAAGCGGAAAAAATCGGCGGCGACAAGATGAAGCAGCCGGTCAAGGTCAAGGAAGGCATCGAGCAGGAACTGGGCAAGAAAATCGTCAAGGCCATCAAGGAAGCCAAGATCAAGGTGCAGGCCAGCATCCAGGGCAATGCGGTGCGGGTGTCCGGCGCCAAGAAGGACGATTTGCAGGAAGCCATCGCGCTGGTGCGCAAAACCGTGTCCGAGGTCCCGCTGCAGTTCAACAACTTCCGCGACTAGGCGGACGCCGGCCGAAGTGCAAAATCCCTCACCCCAGCCCTCTCCCGGAGGAAGAGGGGGTTTCTTCTCCCCGCCCTATCCCGGAGGGCCGGGCGGTTCTTCTCCCTTCTCCCGCCGGGAGAAGGGCCGGGGATGAGGGAAGCATTTGAAATGCGCTTTAGAGCTGCAAGCCCTTTATCCAGCGGTCATAGAGGCGCGCCGCGACGCCGTTGAGTGAGGCAAGCCGCGACTCGATTTCTTCTTCCATCTGTGCCGGGCTTTGCACCGCCGGGCCGGCGCTCGCCGTGATCTCGGCGGCACCGTCGGTGTACCACGTGCGGATCATGTCCGGGGTCATCTCGACGTGGCACTGTATGCCAAGGTGGCGCCCCATGGCGAAGGCCTGGTTCACGCAATACTCGCTCGCGGCAATGCGCACCGCGCCCTGCGGAATGCTGAAGGTCTCGCCATGCCAGTGAAAGGACAGGAACTCGCGCACCGGCCCGAACCATTCGCGCGCCGCCGCATTGTCTTCGACACTGACCTTGCCCCAGCCGATTTCCTTGACCGGACTGGGTCCGACATTGCCGCCGAGGGCCTTGGACATCAACTGTCCGCCAAGGCAATGCCCCAGCACCGGCACATCTTCGTCAACGGCGCGTGAAATGAGCGCCAGCACGCGCGGAATCCACGGCAGATCGTCGTTGACGCTCATCGGCCCGCCCATGAAGACCAGTCCGGAATACGCCGAAGGCGACTGAGGCAGCGGTTCGCCGGCATCGACCCTGATCATGGTCCAGGGCAGACCTTTGGCGTCAAGATATCTGGCAAAATATCCGGGCCCCTCGCTGCTACTGTGACGAAACACCGCAACCGGTTTCATTGGGGCACCCTCATGGAGGCACGCATCGTGAACACATTCTGCAAGTTTAAGCCATTCGCGCTGCTTTTTCTGGCACTGCCAGGCGCCGCGCTCGCGCTTGACGTCAGCGTCATCGGCCTGTTCCCGGGCAAGGGCGCAGTGGTGGTCATCGACGGCGGCCCGCCCAAGACGGTCAGGGTCGGGCAGAAATCGCCGGAGGGCGTGCTGGTCGTTTCAGCCGAAAAGGACAGCGCCGTCCTCGAAATCAACGGCAGGCGCAAAACCCTGAAAATGGGCCAGCACCACCAGTCGGACTCCAGTTCCGCGCGCGGCACCACGGTAAGCATTTCGGCTGACGCGCGCGGCCAGTTCGTCGCCGCCGGTGTCATTAACGAGACCGCGCCCCTGCGCATGCTGGTCGACACCGGCGCCAGCACCATCGCCATCCCCGAGCAGGATGCCCAGCGCATGGGCCTCGATTACAAGAACGGCGCGCCGGCAATGGTCAGCACCGCCAATGGCATGACGCAGGCATGGCGGGTCAGGCTTGCCAGCGTGAAGATCGGCGACGTGTCGGCGAACAACGTCGAGGCGGTGGTGATACCCGGCGGCTCGCTGCCGATCGTGCTGCTCGGCATGAGCTTTCTTGAGCGCTTCGAGATGAACCGCGACGGCGGGACTATGACGCTGAGAAAGCGTTTCTAGGACACGCTACGGATAAGCGCAGGGGGGCAGCCCGCAACGCGGGGATGACGGCAGGACCTACGACTTCGTCTTGTCGCGCTCGATCAGTGCATACG
>ENA-ORBV01000658-ORBV01000658.1-microbial-mat-metagenome-genome-assembly--contig:-NODE-658-length-78518-cov-13.347918_pt1 | contig 78518 bp, 72 predicted proteins | sample MGYA00237777_ERZ505514 | MGnify/ENA primary metagenome ERZ505514 (study PRJEB26160, sample SAMN06269048) | microbial mat metagenome | isolation source: Oligotrophic lake microbial mat | place...
TCGGCGTAAAATTCTTTGGTGGATTCTTCGCCAGGCTGAAACAGCTCGTTCTGAATTCCGCTCGCCAACGCCGTCTGTGAGATGTCGACGATCAGGTCAGGCATTTCGTTGCGACTTGGCAGCTGTCTCAGCATCTGTTGAAGAAGTATCCCCATTTCCTCAAGCTGTCGTTTGAGCGGCTCCAGATTCGCCGCCTTGCCGGCTTTGAATTCAAAATCTGTACGCAAGTCGCGCTCAGTCGCTTCCAGACCTTCCAAGGTGGTCAGTTGGTCGCGAACAAAGAAATACCATCCGCCAACCAGGAGGAGCGCAATGATCAGGATGCAGAAAAATGCTTTGACCGGCGGTGGGAATGCGCCGGCATTGTTGAAGTCCAGATTACGCAAGTCGAAATCTTTCATTGCGCCACCCCGCCAGTGACACCAGAAACCACTTCGCTTTCAGCCCCTTCAGGTTTCGGCTGGGTGAGCATCACCTTCAGATCAAACTGAAAGGGCATGCTCCGGTCGTCGCCTTTCGCTTCGATGATACTTAGATCTGGACTTGTGACCCAACCGGACTGCTGCAGTGCGCGCATGTAAGATGAAACCCGAGCATTTGATTGTGCAGTGCCTGCCAACGTCAGTTGCTGACCCACTTGCTTGATTGAATTGAGCTTGACGCCGTCAGGTATGGTCCTCACCAGCTCATCAAAGAGGTGGACCATCTGTGATCGACTTGCCTGAAGCTCTTCAATCACCTGCTTGCGTCGCAAAAGGTCGTCGCGTTGGGCCTCGAGCGTCTCGATTTCTTTGATCTTGACTTCGAGCGCAGCAATCTCTGTCTTAAGGAATTCGTTGCGATTGTTTTGGTTGTTTACTTGGCCATCAAAATAGCTGATGACAGCAAATGCAATCACCAAGCCAATCGCTGCACTCATTCCGAGCAGAGCATAAAATCCCTTTTGCCGCTCCTGTCGTCGGGCCTGGCGCCAAGGCAATAAGTTGATCTTGGCCATTAGTCGAAGCTCCTCATCGCGAGGCCACACGCGATCATCAACGCCGGAGCATCCTGAGCGAGCGACTGCGCTTGAACTTTGTTTGAAAGTGACATGCTTGCTAGCGGATTGGCCACGATGGTGGTTATGCCAAGCTGCTCTTCCACCATCTGAGCGATACCGGTGATGGACGCGCAGCCACCAGCCAACACGACCTGGTCAACCCGATTGAACTCGCTGCCCGCATAGAAGAACTGGAGCAAGCGGCTGACCTGCTGGACCATCGCCTCCTTGAATGGCTCCAACACTTCGATCTCGTAGCTTTCCGGAAGCCCACCCTGCCGCTTCGCCAATCCAGCCTCTTCGTAACTCAGGCCATAGCGGCGCATGACTTCATCAGTCAATTGGCGCCCGCCGAAAACTTGCTCACGGGTGTAGATGCTGCGTTTGCTGCGCAGTACATTGAGTGTCGTCATCGTCGCGCCGACGTCAACCAAGGCAATCAGCGCATCCTGCGAAGTAGAAAGCTGATCTGCGATCAACTTGAACGCGTTCTCCATGGCGAACGCTTCGACATCGATGACTTTGGCGGTCAGTCCACCGATGTCCAAGGCGGCCACGCGAACGTCTACATTCTCCGTTCTCGATGCTGCCAACAGGACATGGACCATGTCCGGGTTGTCTTTGATCGGGCCCAGCATTTCAAAGTCGAGGCTGACTTCTTCAATCGGGTAAGGGATGTACTGCGCCGCATCGACCTGAATCTGATCTTCCATCTCGTCGCTGTTTAGCGCGGCGGGCATAGGAATCAGCTTGGTGATGACAGCTGAGCCTGATACGGCAGCCGCCGCAAATTTTGTCCTAGCCCCCGACCTCGCCAGGGCGCGCTTGATGGCCTCGCCCACTGCCTCGACCTCGACGATGTTCTTCTCGACCACCGCATTGGGCGGTAACGGCTCGACCGCATAGTGTTCTACGCGGTAGCGGCCACCGGTCTGACTGAGCTGGAGCAGCTTCACGGCAGTGGAGCTGACGTCCACACCGATCAAAGGTGCCTTGCTGTTTGCAAAAAGTCCCACGGTTTCTCCCCTTCCCACGGGCTCTTACGAGCACTTACTACGCTGCTACATTAAATACCTGTTGCGAACGAAAAGGCAACAGTCTGTGTTCAATTTGCGTCAGTGAGCCGTTCGACAAAGCGTGACAGATGTCACAGTCTGCCTCAATTTCGCCCTCCCGGTGTTGCCGGCGGCAGCGGCAATTGGCGGGCCTCGCTCTATACTTGGTCCACGATTGGATCGCTTTGCCACAGGGATGCTTCATGACGTTGGTACGACGGCTGCTTCGGCTGGCACTGTTGGCGAGCTTGTTTTTTGGGGTGATGGGCATCAGCGGTTTGGCAGTGCTTTACTGGCTGATCTGGCCAACTCTGCCTTCCGTCGAGAGCTTGCGCGACGTCCGCCTGCAGATCCCATTGGTGGTGTTCACTGCTGACGACAAGCTGATGGCGCAGTTTGGTGAGACTCGGCGCTACCCGGTGACGGTCGCTGAAGTCCCTGACCATGTGCGCTTGGCCTTTATTGCTGCGGAGGACGCTCACTTTTACTCCCACCCGGGAATTGACTGGCGGGGAATTTCGCGTGCCATCTGGTTGTTGGCCACCACCCGTGACCGGCGCGTTCCCGGCGGCAGCACCATCACCCAGCAGGTCGCAAAGCAGTTTTTCCTGAGTCCCGAATACTCATACACCCGCAAGCTGACAGAGATATTTCTGGCCCTGAAAATGGAGGGTGAGCTGTCCAAGGATGAAATTCTTGCGCTGTATTTGAATAAGAGTTTTTTTGGTAATCGCGCTTACGGCGTGGCGGCGGCTGCAGAGTTCTATTACGGCAAAACGCTCGACCAGCTTGCGCTTGAGGAAGCCGCCATGCTCGCCTCGATCCCCAAGTTTCCCTCCAGCGGCAATCCCGTCGTGAATCCGCAGCGCGCACTGTTGCGCCGAAACTACGTGCTTGAGCGTATGCGCGAGAACGAATTCATCGACGAGGCAACCTACGCTGCGGCCTTGGCTGCACCTGACTTGGCCAAGCCGCATGAACCGCCGGTGGAGATCGATGCACCTTGGGTTGCTGAACTGGTTCGACTGGAAGCAGTCGAGCGTTTTGGCGATGTCGCCCTCACCAATGGCTACCGCATTCGCACGACCATTGACGGCCGGCTGCAGGAGGCCGCAAACCTTGCTACTCGCACTGGACTGATCAGTTATGACCAGCGGCACGGGTGGCGAGGTGCGGAAGCCAAGATCGTCCTGACGGAGTCCGATACGTCGGAGGCTTGGCTTTCGGCCTTGCGTGATCGGCAAGTGATTGGTGGGCTCATCCCGGCGGTTGTGCTGACTGCGGGCGATGAAGTGGCGACCTTGGCGATCAGCGACACCGAGACCGTTGAACTTCCCCTTGCGGGTGTTGCTTGGGCCCGCGCCTATCTGTCGGAGAATTCGCGTGGGCCCGCAGTGGCAAAAGTGTCGGACGTGCTGAGCCGAGGCGACGTGGTGCGGCTGGCTCGCGACGATGCGGGTATCTGGAGCCTGGGGCAGCTGCCGCAGGCACAAGCATCACTGGTGGCTTTGGATCATGAAACGGGCGCGGTGCGCGCACTGACGGGGGGCTTCAGCTTTGCGCTGAACAAGTTCAACCGCGCGACGATGTCGCAACGCCAACCAGGCTCGAGCTTCAAGCCCTTTGTATACGCCTCTGCGTTTGAGCGCGGCTTTACCCCTGCCTCCATCGTTCTCGATGCGCCGGTGGTATTCAACGATACTGGCGCGGGCAAAAGCTGGCGCCCACAGAATGACAATCAGACCTTTGCCGGCCCAATGCGGCTGCGCGAAGCGATGGTAACCTCACGCAATCTGGTCTCGGTGCGCGTGCTGGATGCAGTCGGGATCGGGTTTGCTCGAAGGTACATCGAACAATTCGGATTTGCGCCAGAATCTCTGCCGGCTAATCTTTCGCTGGCGCTGGGGGCGAACTCCGCGCCGCCGATGGCCATGGCGCGCGGCTACGCCGTGTTTGCAAATGGTGGCTACCGAATCACTCCGTGGTTTTTGGACCGCATCCAAGACCGGGATGGCGCGTTACTCTTTCAGGCGGTGCCAGAAAGCGCTTGCTCGTCGTGCTCACAGCGCATTGGCAGCGCAAGTGCTGATGGCGCCGATGGCAATGAAGCGTTCGATCTTGGCCCCGTCACCGCGCCGCCACCAAGCGTTCCCGAACCGCCAGCGGTGATTGAAGACGCCGCGTCGGCAACCACGTTGGCCCCGCGCGCCATTGATGCGCGTACCGCCTATCTGGTGCACTCGTTGCTGCGTGATGTAGTCAAACGCGGAACGGGACGTGCGGCGAGTGTACTTGGTCGCGCAGACATCGGCGGCAAGACTGGCACCACCAACGACCACCGCGACGTCTGGTTCTCCGGTTTCGGCGGACCGTTGGTGGTGACCGCTTGGGTCGGCAAAGACGACTTCAGTCCGCTGGGCAATCGCGAGTTTGCGTCGCTGGCGGCGCTGCCAATCTGGATCGATTTCATGCGCATTGCATTGGAAGGGCAGCCCGAACACTTGCCGGCTTTGCCCGAAGGCATTGTCACAGCGCTCATCAACCCGAGCAGCGGGCGCCTCGTTCCACCTGGCACCGAAGGTGCAATCGCGGAGATTTTCAAGTCCGAAGACATCAGTCGAATCGAACGCCAAGCCGATCAGCAGATCACCGCCGACGAACGCGAAGCTTTCGACATTTTCTAGCCCGGCCTTTCCATGAATGCGTTCGATGATCGCGCATGATCCTGATTGCACAGAAGGATTCTCTGAAGGAGCGACCTATCGGGTTATACGGCCGACTGAAGAGAATTCCCTGTGCACTCAGGAGACACGCGAGGGCGTGCGCGATTGATGAAAAGTCCGGGCTTGACCGATAAGCACCGGCTCTTGGTTGGGATTGCGCTGGCGGAGGCCGATGCCTGGTCTCGACAGCAGACAGGGGGGAGACTGAAGTGAAGGCTAGAGCAAGGCATCAAGCAGGCTTCTCAGCCGAAGGGCGACTCAATCTCGCCCATGAAGCCGCGAAACTGATCGCGGAATCAGGAATTGAATCGTTTGCTGCTGCGCGTCGAAAGCTCGCGGATCGACACGGAATTCGTGCGCAATCGGCGTTGCCCAAAGACTGCGAAATCGACGAAGCGCTGCGCGTTTACCAACGCTTGTTCCGGTCCACTTCGCAACCGCAGGCATTGACCGCGCTGAGACATGCCGCCGTGGAGGCCATGCAAGCCTTGCAGGTGTTTCATCCGCGCTTGGTAGGACCGGTGCTCGATGGCTCCGCTGACGAAGGCACAGCCATCAGCTTGCACGTTTACAGCGACGAAGCCGAGCCAGTATTGCGCTTCCTGGACGAACGGGGAATTCCTTACCTGAGCAAATCGCAGCGGCTTTGCTTGGGTCCCACCCATGTCGTCGAGTGTCCATTGCTGACGTTTGCCAATGCCGACGCGAGTTTCAGGCTGACGGTAGTGCCAATCGCGGCAGGTCACCACGCGCCCAACGGATCGGATTCAGAAACGCCTATGCGGCGCGCCAGTCTCGCCGAAGTCCGACGCTTGTTGACGGGGGGTGTTTGACGCTGGTGAGTGCCGACACAGCCCATAAAGTGCCGAGAAATCATCTGGACACAATCCCCGTGCGATTGATGGGATCGCGTCGATCCGAGGGCTAGCCCGACCACCGATCTAGCCCGGCCTTTTCATGAATGCGTCCGATGATCGCGCAGGGTACTGATCGCACAGGAGATTCTCTGAAGGAGCGGCGTATCGGGCCATACGGCCGCCTGAAGAGAATTGCCTGTGCGGTCAGGAGACAAGCGAGTGCGTGCGCAATTCATGAAAAGTCCGGGCTAGATGCCGGGCCAGCTCTGCGCCGCAATCAGCAACCTCAGCGCTTGCTCAGATCCACGTAATCACGCGGCGTGGCACCGGTATAAATTTGCCGTGGGCGGCCGATTTTTCCGTCGGGATCACTTTGTTGCTCGAGCCAATGCGCCACCCAACCCGCGGTACGCGCGATGGCAAACATCACGGTGAACATCTCGGTCGGAATGCGCAGCGCTTTGTAGATGATGCCGCTGTAAAAATCGACGTTGGGGTACAGCTTGCGCTGCACGAAGTAATCGTCTTTCAAGGCCGCCTCTTCCAACTTCATCGCGACATCCAGCAGCGGGTCTTGAACGCCTAGCTCATCAAGCACCTGATGGCACATCTCGCGAATGATTGTCGCGCGCGGATCGAAATTCTTGTAGACGCGATGACCGAATCCCATCAGGCGGAAGCCGGAATTCTTGTCTTTTGCCTTATCGACCGCTTTGCCAACCTGGTCCACCGTGCCGATCTCTTCGAGCATCTTCAGCACGGCCTCGTTAGCACCGCCGTGCGCCGGTCCCCACAGCGCTGCAATACCAGCAGCGACACAGGCGTACGGATTGGCACCGGTCGAGCCGACCAGGCGCACCGTCGAGGTCGATGCATTCTGTTCGTGATCCGCGTGCAGGATGAACAGCAGGTCCAAGGCTTTGGCGGCGACCGGCGGCAACGTCAAAGGCTCACTTGGAACCTCAAACATCATGTGCAGAAAGCGATCTACATACTCTAGGTTGTTGCGCGGATATCGACTCGGCCAACCAATCGAATAGCGATAGCAGGCAGCGGCGATGGTCGGCACTTTGGCGATCAAGCGGATCGCTGCGAGACGGCGCTGTTCGGCGTCGTCCATGTCCAGATTGTCGTGGTAGAACGCCGCCAGCGAACCAATCATTCCGCACAGCATGGCCATCGGGTGGGCGTCATGGCGGAAGCCGTTCAAGAACGACTTCAGAGCCTCATGCATCATCGTGTGATGGGCGACTTCGTGCGAGAAACCCTCGAATTCCTTGGCGCTCGGCAGCTGACCATTGATCAGCAGATAGGCGACTTCAAGGAAGCTGGAGTGCTTGGCGAGTTGCTCAATCGGGTAACCGCGATACAGCAATACACCCTCGTCGCCATCGATGTAGGTGATCGCCGAGCGGCAGCTGGCGGTGGACACAAAGCCTGGGTCGAAGGTGAAGTGACCGGTGTCGCGATAGAGCTTGCCAATATCGATGGCGGGCGCACCCATAGCCCCTGTGACCACGGGCATTTCGGTGCTCTTACCTGCGGTGGAATCGGTCAGTAAGACGGTTTTGCTGGCGGTCACGGCGAACTCCTTGGCGAAAGACGCGGGATCAGGACCAGAGCCGCCAACGTTGCCGCAGCACCTCCGGGATTGTCCGGATCGCCAGCAGGCGATTCCGGTCATTTTGGCGGAGGAATTATCACACAGGGATTGCGCATCAGCGCGCACCGATCGACGTCAAATGCGCGCCTCAAAAATGCAAACGGCCCGGAGATCCGGGCCGTTCGCTACACCAACTGGACAGCTCGACAATGCCACCGCCGCGCTGTCTCCTGAGGATTGCTACCAAGCGCCTCGCATCAGCGCAACTTGTTTTACTTCTGCGCGTAGCGGCGACGGAACTTGTCGACGCGCCCGCCGGTGTCCATGATCTTGTGCTTACCGGTATAAAACGGGTGCGACGCCGAGGAAACTTCCACCTTGATAAGCGGATAGGTTTCGCCATCCGACCAGGTGACTGTTTCTTTGCTGCCCAGGGTCGACTGAGTCAGGAACTTGAAATCCGAGGACAGGTCCTGGAAGACAACCGGGGAATACTTGGGGTGAATACTGGCCTTCATTACGCTGCATCCTGATCGGAGCGCCCACAACGCCAGAGTTTGGCGTCTTTTGGACAGGAAAGAGCGAAAGTGTAGCCCGGAACGCGCGCCTCGATCAAGCCGGTTTTGCCCACAGCGTTTAGGAACGACAGCAAAGGGCCTTCAAAACTCGCCCAAGCCTTCCGCCACGCCGCCCTTGGCGACCTTCAGCAAGCGCAAGGTGTTGGTCGATCCATGCTGCTCCATGTGGTCACCGCTGGTGATGATGACGCGGTCTTCTTCGGCCAACAGACCGAGTTGAAACAGGTGCCGCACCGCCTCGCGGGCCGCTTTGCGCGGGGCCAATCCTCGCGAGTCAAAGTCGACAGGCACCACGTCCCGCATCAACGCCATCCGGCGGCGCGCAGGCGCGTGGCGGGACAGTCCATAAATCGCAGCTGGCGAACGAAAGCGGGTGAGAAAGCAGGCAGTGCCGCCGGACTCGGTCATTGCCACGATCGCACGCACCTGGATGTGCTCGGTCAGAAACATCGCGGCCATCGCGATGGCTTCGTCAGTCTTGCTGAGTCCACGTTTGGCAGTTTCGAAATCGGTGTCGTGATCGAATTGGCGCTCAGCGCCAAGACATATCCGGGTCATCGCTTCGACGGCCTTCACCGGATACAGGCCAGAAGCCGACTCTGCCGATAGCATCACCGCGTCAGTGCCATCGATCACCGCGTTGGCGACATCCAGCACTTCGGCGCGCGTTGGAATGGGGTTGTCGACCATCGACTGCAACATCTGTGTCGCCGTAATCACCACACGATTGCGATCAAGCGATTCTCGAATGATCTTTTTCTGCAGACCTGGCAACTCGGCGTCACCAATTTCAACCCCCAGATCGCCTCGCGCCACCATCACCACATCGGACGCGTCGATGATCTCGCCGAGATTCTCGATCGCTTCGGCACGTTCAATCTTGGCAACCATATAGGCGTCGCTGCCAGCCTCGCGCGCCAGGCGGCGCGCCTCGTGCATGTCTGCGGCACTGCGACAAAAACTGACCGCCATGAAGTCGACGCCAAGCGCCGCCGCATGACGGATATCTTGCCGATCCTTGTCGGTCAGCGCACCCAACGACAAACCGCCACCGAGTCGGTTCAAGCCCTTGCGATTCGACAAGGCGCCATCGGTGAGCACCGTGGTGTGGATTTCAACCCCGACAACCGCATCCACCCGCAGCGCAATCAAACCGTCGTCCAGCAACAACGTATCGCCGGTATTAACGTCATTGGGCAAGCCGAGATAGCTGCAACCGACGCGTGTGTTATCGCCCTCCGGTGCGCCATCACGACAGTCGAGAACGAAGGTCTGCCCGGCGGTCAGCAGGACTTTGTCGTTGGCGAACTTCTCGATGCGTATCTTCGGACCTTGCAGATCAGCCAGCACGCCCACTTCACGGCCAATGCGCGCCGCTGCGTTGCGCACGCTGGCGACACGTTGCGCATGCTGATCGACGGTGCCGTGGGAAAAATTGAGGCGCACGACATTGACGCCCGCGCTTATGAGCGCGTCGATCACTCCCGGCGGATCCGATGCGGGGCCCAGCGTGGCGACAATTTTGGTGCGGCGCATCGGCGTGTTCATGGTCGCGTCTTCAAGGCTTTAGTCTGTGCATCACGCTAGCACACCACTGCCCACCTTTCGGACGCCAACAATGCGACTCGCCGAACGCAGCAAACGTATTCATGAACACCTGGCCGCTTTGGATGGGTTGCCTTGGCTGGAGGGCGAACGCGTGCGTTTGCGCGCCCCGCAAGCCGAAGATATCGACCCGCTGTTCGGGTTGTTCTCCGACCCGGATGTCATGCGCTATTGGAGTCGCGAACCCATGCTCGAACGCAACGAAGCCATCGTCTACATCCAAAGCATCATCGACGGCTTCGTGAAGCGCGAATTGCTCAATTGGATCATCGCTGATCGCATTGACGACTCGATGATTGGCACCTGCACGCTTTACGACCTGCAGCCGCAGCATTTGCGAGCCGGCGTTGGCTATGCGCTGTCACCTGCCCGACAAGGCAGCGGCTTGGCCCGCGAGGCGGTTTCGTTGGCCTTGGGCTGGGCATTCGACGACCTGCAACTGCATCGCATCGAGGCCGACATCGAGCCGCGCAATGCGCGCTCAGAAAAGCTCTTGCGCGCACTCGGCTTTCAGGCAGAAGGTCTCCTGCGCGAACGATTCTGTAGCGCCGGCGAAATCCAGCACTCGATGGTGTTTGGCCTGCTCGCACGCGAGTGGTCAGAGCCTTCCACCGAGTGATGCAGGGCTAGCCCGCGCGAGCCTCCAGCGCCGCCACGGCGGGCAACACCTTGCCCTCGCAGAACTCAAGAAAAGCGCCACCACCGGTCGAGATGTAGGAAATCCCGTCTGCAACGCCGTACTTGTCGACGGCAGCCAAGGTGTCGCCGCCGCCGGCAATCGAGAATGCGGCAGCGCTCGCAATGGCGTGCGCCACCGCCGCCGTGCCATTGGCGAAGGCGTCAAACTCGAACACGCCGACGGGGCCGTTCCAGAGCACGCTGCCGGCGGACGCGATCAGTTCGGCATAACTCGCCGCGGTCGCGGGCCCAATATCGAGAATCATGTCGTTCGCAGTGACTGCTTCGACGGGCTTGATGGTGGCGGGCGCGTCAGCTGCAAATCGGGGTGCGACAACGACATCGGTGGGCAGCGGAATCTCGGCGCCGCGCGCCTTGGCATCGGCAAGAATGCGACGTGCTGTATCGAGCAAATCCGGCTCGTACAACGATATGCCGACGGGATAACCCAGCGCTGCAAGGAAGGTGTTGGCAATACCGCCGCCGACGATCAGCTGATCGACGCGTGACACCATGTTGGCGAGCAGTTCGAGCTTGCTGGAAACCTTGGAGCCCGCGACGATGGCAAGCAGCGGCCGCGCCGGTTCCTTGAGCGCCTTGGCCAAGGCGTCCAGCTCGGCCATCAGCAGTGGCCCGCCACAGGCGATTTTGGCCACCCGAATGACGCCGTGGGTGCTGGCTTGAGCTCGATGCGCGGTGCCGAACGCGTCCATCACGAAGATGTCGCACAGCGCGGCGTATTTCGCAGCGAGTTCGGCATCGTCTTTGCCTTCACCGCGATTCATCCGGCAGTTCTCGAGCAGCACGATCTCGCCGGGCTGCACACTCACGCCATCGACCCAGTCGCGCAACAGTGGCACCTCGCGCTCCAGCAGTTCGGACAGGCGCGCTGCTACCGGCGCAAGCGAATCCGCTTCAGAAAAAACGCCTTCCGTCGGACGCCCCAGATGCGAGGTCACCATCACCGCCGCGCCACTGGCAAGTGCCAATTGCAGCGTCGGCAGGGAGGCCAGAATGCGTTGATCCGAAGTCACCTGGCCGTCGACGATGGGAACGTTGAGGTCCTGACGGATCAGCACGCGTTTGCCGGCGAGGTTCACGTCGGACATTCGAAGAATAGTCATGTGCGGGCCGGTCCTGTGAGGTTCATCTGTCAAAACGAATGCGCATTGTCGCGGCCGCGGCCGCTGCCAGCAATGCTCGGGCTGACAGCACACCCCGTTAAACTGCAGCGATGAGTGAACAATCCATCAGCCGGGATCAGATTGCGGAAGCTGTCGCTGCCTTGCGCCGCGGTGAGTGCATCGGCTTGCCCACCGAAACTGTGTACGGCCTCGCCGCCGATGCGCGCAATCCGGCGGCGGTTCGGCGTGTGTTCGCATTGAAAGGACGGCCCGCCGATCACCCGCTAATCGTGCATCTGCCATCGCCCCAGTATTTGTCGGAATTTGCGCGCGACATTCCTGATGCGGCGTGGCGCTTGGCTGAAGCGTATTGGCCCGGCCCGCTCACCATGGTGCTCAAGCGTGCGCAGCATGTGCTGCTTGAGGTCACGGGTGGTCAAGACACGATCGCGCTGCGTATTCCCGCGCACCCGCTGGCGCTTGCGGTCCTGAGCGCGTTTGCGGGCGGTCTGGCCGCGCCTTCGGCGAATCGTTTTGGTCGCATCAGCCCAACCCGTGCTGCGCACGTGCGCAGCGAGTTTGCTGAGGAAGTCCCCATCGTGCTGGACGGTGGCGACTGCGCGGTGGGTATCGAGAGCACGATCGTTGATCTCAGTCACGGAGTTGCGCGCATTTTGCGGCCAGGCATGTTGACCGCCGAGCGTCTTGGCCTTAGTGCTGCTGCGGACCCTAGCGATAAGCAAGCACCGCGCGTTCCCGGCGCGCTTGAGAAGCATTACGCGCCGCGTACGCCCTTGTACCTCTGTTCGCGCGATGGTTTGTCGGCCAAGCTCGAAGACGTGCAGGTGCTGGCAATTGGCGAGTTGCCTGCTGGAGTATCTGGCATCGCCCTGCCGCGCGATCCGCAGCGCTACGCACGAGGTTTCTACGCGGCTCTGCGCGAACTGGACGCGCGTGGCGCACACGCCCTGCAAGCAGAGTTGCCGCCGAATGAGTCCGCGTGGGAGGCGATTACAGATCGTCTGCAGCGCGCTGCTGCAGGTTCAAGCGCGGCCTAGCTATCCCGCGGGCGATTTCACTGGCGCAATCACTGGCGCAATCACTGGCGCAATCACTGGCGCAATCACTGGCGCAATCACTGGCGTAATCACTGGCGCAATCACTGGCGCAAGCAACTGGGCAAGGCCGTTGACGACTCGTGCGGGGGTTCGCTAACCGCAGCGGAGCGAGCTCTGCTCTAAAAAAAGTTGCGGCAAAAACGTGGAGGCGACTGCTTAGCCAGCGAACAGCCGAACTTGCTCGGCTGTTCCGCGGACTTGGGAGGATTGCCTTGTCTCGACGCGCTGACGGGCACGCCAGCCTCTATCTCACTGCGCCGCCATCAGCGCTTTGGTCATATCCAGCATCCGGTTGGAAAAACCCCATTCGTTGTCGTACCACGCCAACACTTTCACCAAGGTGCCACCCATTACGCGGGTCTGGGTGGCGTCGTAGATCGAACTGCGCGGGTCGTGATTGAAGTCGACCGATACCAGTGGCTTGGTATTGACGCCGAGGATACCTTTCAGCGCGCCATTGGCCGCTTCGTTGACGGCAGCGTTGATCTGTTCAACGCTGGTGGCGCGGGCCGCGACAAAGGTCAAATCGACCACCGAGACATTGATCGTCGGCACTCGCATGGCGAAGCCATCGAGTTTGCCGTTCAACTCGGGCAGCACCAATCCCACTGCGGCGGCCGCACCGGTCTTGGTGGGAATCTGGCTCATCGTGGCACTGCGCGCACGCCGCAGGTCAGAGTGGAATACGTCGGTCAGGACTTGATCGTTGGTGTAGGCGTGGATGGTGGTCATCAGTCCGTGCACGATGCCGATTTTTGTGTGCAACACGCTGGCCAGCGGCGCCAAGCAATTGGTGGTGCAGCTGGCGTTGGAGATGACCGTGTGCGCCGCGCGCAGCTTGTCGTGATTGACGCCGTAAACAAAAGTGCCATCGACGTCGGCCCCGCCCGGCGCCGAGATGATCACCTTCTTGGCGCCGCCGGTCAGATGGGCACCGGCCTTGGCCTTGGTGGTGAACAGGCCGGTGCATTCGAGTACCACGTCAACAGCATGCTCGCCCCACGGCAGCTTGGCGGGATCGCGCTCGGCAAACACTTTGACGTGGCTGCCATTGATGACCAGATCGCCACCTTCCACGCTAACGGTGCCGGGGAAACGACCGTGTGCGGTGTCGTATTGGGTCAAATGCGCATTGGTTTCGGCATCGCCCAGATCATTGACTGCGACCACTTCGAACTCGTTGGCGCGGCCGGATTCGTGGATGGCGCGCAACACATTGCGACCGATGCGGCCGTAGCCGTTGATGGCGATTCGAATAGCCATGAGGGGTGAAGCTCCTGCTCAGTTGGATGGGAGGCGCGCGACAACGCAAACGTGGCGGCGGGCTGCGATTTTAACAGTGCGCCGGGACTTCAACCGTGCGCCTTGGTTATTTGTCGGAGCTCTCGCGAAATATGGCGGTTCCGCGTTCGCCATTGCTGCGGATCCAGCCGCGATACATACCGGTGGTGTTGAAAGGCAGCGCGATGTTGCCTTGCGCGTCGACCGCGATGGCGCCACCATCGCCACCCAATGCCGGTACGCGCTGCATCACCACGATATTGGCAGCAGCAGCCAGAGGTGCACCGGCATACGCGCGGCGCGCGCAAATGTCATGCGCGACAGCGAGGCGGATGAAATACTCGCCCCAGCCTGTCGCCGACACGGCGCAGCCCTCGTCGGCCCATGTCCCCGCCCCAATGATGGGCGCGTCACCCACCCGCCCCCAGCGCTTGTTGGTCATGCCGCCAGTGGAGGTTCCGGCGGCCAGATTGCCTTGTCGATCCAGCGCGACTGCGCCCACTGTACCGAAATAGGTCGCCCTCGAGATCGCGGCCCCGGCAGACTCGGTGGCTTTCGCCTTCTGCAGCGCATCCCAGCGATGCTGAGTCCAGAAATACTTGGGATCGACTCGCGGCATGCCAATACTGTCGGCAAATTGTTGCGCTCCCTCGCCCACCAGCATCACGTGCGGGGAACGCTCCATGACGGCACGCGCCAGCAAGATCGGATTGCGAATCTCGCGCAACCCTGCGACTGCGCCTGCCCGACGATCACTGCCGTTCATCAGCGCCGCATCGAGCTCGTTAAAGTCGTTTCTGCTGGTACTCGCCGCAGCTGTTTCAACGCCTACCTGGTTTGCGCCAAGGGCCAAAAGCGCAAGCATGAGGACACATGTCGGAGGGCGCGAGCGACGATTCATGGGCTGGATGGCTCGATGCGTGTGGCTGCCGAGTATGCCGGGCCGTCAACCTCAATGCTGCAGAAGCGGCTCGTGTTCGACAGGGTGCGGCTGCGGAAAGCGCACTGTCACGCGCGTGCCGACGCCGGGCGTGCTGACGAATTCGACCGGCCAACCGAACCGTTCGCTAAGCCGACGGACGATGGTCAGGCCAATACCGTGGCCATCGCGACGACGGTCGCCACCGCGAAAAAATGGCTCAAAAATTCGCTCCAGCTCTTCCGCGGTCATGCCCGGACCGGTGTCTTCGATCAACACACAGTCGACCTCGATACGCACCACGATTTCGCCCACTTCGGTGTACAGACAGGCGTTTCGAATCAAGTTGGAAAGGATCACCGCCAGCGCGCGAGACGGGCCGTGAAGAGCAAACATATGCGGCTCTTCCACCCGCATCTCGACCGGACGCCCATCCACCAGGGAGCGCAGTTTGTCGACTTCGTCACGCACGACTTCATTCACCAAGAAGTCTTCTTCAGGCAAGCCGGTGTCGCCTTCGCGAGCCAAAATAAGAAACGACTCGATGAGAGCCTCCATGTCACGCGCGGCGGACTTGATCCGCTTCACCGAACGGGTTGCGTGGTTGGCGAGGTCGCCATCTGCCAGCAGCAGGTCGCAGGCCATCCGGACCACGGTCAACGGCGTCCGCAGCTCGTGGCTGGCGTCGCGGGTAAAGTTCTGTTCGCGCTCGACAAATTGGGCCAAACGGCTGCCAAATCCATGCAGTGCGTTGGCCAGCACTAGGACCTCGCCCTCGACGTCGACCGGCAGCGCTTCCGGCGTCAACAATTCGACCTCGGGCTTCTTCGGGTCCCAGCGTTGGACAATGCCAGCCAACCAGATCACCGGCGATACCGCGCGCCGGCTCACGCGATAGGTGAACCAGGCGATTGCATAAATGACCAACAACACGAACACCAACGGTACGGCGCCGAAATAGAACGCCAAGGCCTCGACTTGCTGCTGGTCAAACACCAGGTACAGGGTGCCCTGAGGCTTCAGTTCGATCAGGACCAGCGCCCCGCCATCCATTCGCGGCAAGACGTGATAACCCGGCGCGAGTCCGCGCAGCGGCTTTGGCAATTGCAAAGAATCGTTGCTCTCACCAGGCGCCAGCAGGAAACCACGCATGTTGTAGGTATTTGGCAGGCCGATAGCGGGATTGAACTCACGCTGGGTCCAGAAGTGCACCGCCTCATTGTTCAGCGCGCGCTGGATCAAAACATCCTTCAGCACCGCTGAGGCGCCGTAAACGCCCAAAAGCGTCGCAAACCCGATCGCCGCCGCCTGCAGGACGAAGGCAATCCAGATTTTTCTTCGCAGTCCGATGGCTGCTGTCACAGCGCACCTGCGATCACGCGAACTGCCACGTCCGCTAGCCGCCCGCCGCGACTACCGGAAGCTGCGGCGGCCACGAACTCACGCACTCATCTTCGCCGGTTCGGTTTCCAGTTCAGCCAAGCGATAACCCGCGCTGTGGATGGTGTGCAGCAGGGGAATCTGGAAGGGTTTGTCGATCACTTTGCGCAAATTGTAAAGGTGACTGCGCAAGGTGTCGGAATCGGGCAACGAGTCACTCCATATCTCGCGCTCGATATCGCGGCGGCTAACCACGCGTGGCGATTCGCGCATCAAAATGGTGAGCAGCTTCAGGCCAATTGGCGAAAGCTGCAGATCACGCCCAGCGCGGGTAAGTCGCAAGGTGGACGTGTCCAACACCAGATCGCCTACCTTCAGCACTTCGGCACTCACCTGCCGGCGATCCCGACGGATCAGCGCGCGTACGCGCGCCTCCAACTCCTGAATCGCAAACGGCTTAACCAGATAGTCGTCACCACCGGCTTCCAGTCCACGGATCTTGTCGTCCAAGGTGTCGCGCGCCGTCAACATCAACACCGGCGTCGGGGTCTTCGCCTCTTGGCGGAGCCGTCGACAGACTTCCAAGCCATCCATGCGCGGCAGCATCAAGTCCAGGATGATGACGTCGTAGCTGTTTTCGACCGCAAGCCGCAGGCCGTCGACGCCGTCGCCGGCGTAGTCGACGCCGAACCCGCGCCGTTCAAGATATTCACCCACCATCTCGGATATGTTGCGGTTGTCCTCGACCAGTAGGATCAAACCATTCGACTCTTCTCGCTGCTTCATGACATCGGCCTCGTTGTGAATCACAGACGTGAAGATAGCCCTCCAGCAGTGATCCAGTTGTGAAGCCGCATGGGTCGGATGCAAGCGCCGCAGTTAGCATGCCCCGCCACTTTCATCCAGAGCTCGCCATGCCCAACGTCGCCTGGTCTGCCTATCTCACACCGATCACGCTGCCGGTCTGCTCGAACATTTTCATGACGCTGGCTTGGTATGGCCATTTCAAGTTCAAGACCGTGCCGCTGCTGATGGTGATTGCGATCAGCTGGCTGATCGCGCTGCCGGAATACGCCTTGCAGGTACCCGCCAATCGCATGGGTCACGCCGTCTATAGCGCTGTACAGCTGAAGAGCATCCTAGAGGTCATCACCCTGATCGTGTTTGCGGTGTTCTCGGTGTGGTATCTAGCCGGGACTTTTAATGAATTGCGCACGCCCTCGCTTGTCTCCTGAGCGCACAGGGAATTCTCTTCAGTCGGCCGTGTGGCCCGATACGCCGCTCCTTCAGAGAATCCCCTGTGCGATCAGTCTCCCGCGCGATCATCGTACGCATTCATGAAAACGCCGGGCTAGGCGAGTCGATTCGTTGGAACCACCTCGCCGGCTTTGCCCTCATCGTGTTAGCGACGTGGCTGATTTTTCTGGATTAGCCCTGCACTGGTATGGTCTCCAATGGGCCAGTCTTTAAGAGATCAGGCCCAAAGCAGATCAGTGCTTCGCCTCACCCCAAATGGCCTGCAGGCGCGCGTCGCGACCGCAGCCACCGCGGTAGTAGCTGTAGCGCAGCGGATTCTTCAGGTAATAGTCCTGATGGTATTCCTCGGCAGCGGTGAAGCTGGCGTTGAGCGGAGCGACCTGAGTGGCGATTGGTTTGCCGAATTGTTTTTCCAGCGCCGCTTTTGAGGCTTGGGCGATCTCTTGCTCGGCTGCATTCGAGTAGAAAATGGCGCTGCGGTATTGGCTGCCGGCGTCACAAAACTGACGATTGATCGCGAACGGATCGACGTTGTGCCAGAACACGTCGACCAGTTGGGAAAATGTCACTTTGTTAGGGTCGTAGATGACCTGCACCACCTCGGTGTGGCCAGTGCGGCCACTCGAGACGGATTCGTAGGTAGGTGACTTCTCGTCGCCGCCGGCATAGCCCGAAGTAGTCGATGTGACGCCATCAAGTTGGTCGAAGGGCTTTTCCATACACCAGAAACAGCCTCCAGCAAAGGTCGCGTAGGCAACATCAGTCAGCGCTACGTCGACGACTTGCTCGGCCTTCAAGGCCTTTGCAGGCAGTAACAGCAAGGTCAGCACAAAGCTACCCAGCAAGGCCGCCAGCAGTCCCCAACGCGCGGCGGCACTCATGATCGCAATGCCGGCAGGGCATCGGCGCGGGCCACGAACGTCAAGGCAATCCCGTTGTTGCAGAAACGCTGACCCGTCGGTTGTGGGCCATCGTCGAAAACATGCCCTTGATGGCCGCTGCACCGCGCGCAGTGGTACTCGGTGCGCGGCCAGATCAAACTGAAGTCGCGCTTGGTCTTGATGCGACCGGGAATATGGGTGAAAAAACTCGGCCAACCGGTACCGCTGTCAAATTTGTGGCTGCTGTCGAACAGCGGCAGGAGGCAAGCCGCGCAGATGTAGGAGCCATCGGCGTAGTTCTTGTCGAGCGGGCTGGAGCCGGGGCGTTCGGTGGCTTCCTCAAACAGCACGCGGTAGCTGGCGTCGGAAACCACGCCCTTCCACTCCGCATGTGCCTTTACAAGTGGCTTGATGGTCTCGGCAAGATCGACGGTCACGACGGACTCCTCGGCGCGTGCGCCAGTCGCGCGCAGCAAAAGTGATGGAAAGGCGGCAGCCGCCAGAAATTGGGTGATGACAGTTCGACGACGCATGGAAAGCTATCTCCTGTGTGTGATGACACGCTAGAGACAGTGGCTGCGCGAGGGCGTGAAGGTTCACCCTACGAATTGTCGGCGTTCAGGTTCAGAAACTGACCCGGCCGCGCAGCATCTGCGCGTACATCACCCAATCGCCGATCAGGCTGTACAGCGGGTGCTTGAAAGTCGCTGGTCGATTCTTCTCAAACACGAAATGACCGGCCCAGGCAAAGCCGTAGCCGGCCAATGGCGTGCCGAGCAACCACCACGGATTGACCGTGATCGCCAAGACAATGCATGCCAACACCAGCGTTGACCCGATGAAATGCAGTCGTCGACAACGGCGGTCGCTGTGTTCTTGCAAATAGTAAGGATAGAACTCGCGAAAGCTGGCAAAGCTGAGGCGGCTCATGGCTCGGCTCCCGCTGACACAGGTTGCGCCGCCCGCTCTTGTCTCTTGGCGCGGATCCAATAGGCGTCTTGCGCGTCCAAGGGCAAGCTCTCCAAGGCGACCTTCTCCGCCAACGCCATCGCTTCCATTGCCCGAAAGCGGCGCTCGAATTTGGCATTGGCGCGACGCAGCGCAGAACCCGGATCCACTCTGGCATGACGCGCAAGGTTTACGGCCACAAACAGCAGATCGCCGATTTCGTCTTCCAGCCTGGCGTGTACTTCAGCGTCGCCCGGTGCGCTGGCGGCAGCCTCGAACTCGACCCGCACTTCTTCGATCTCTTCAAACAACTTGCTGATGACAGGCGCGGGACCGGGCCAGTCAAAACCGACCGCTGCCGCACGCTTTTGTAGTTTGATGGCCCGCTGCCACTCCGGCACGCCACGGGCGATGCCAGCCAGTGCGCTGCGATCAGGATCGGTTGCCTGACGTTCCCGCTGTTTGTGACCTTCCCAGGCTCGCGTCTGCGCTTCTGCATCCACCCCACTGACGCCCGCAAACACGTGCGGATGCCGACGCACCATTTTTTCGCAGATCGCCACCACCACATCATCGAACGCAAAGGCACCCTGCTCTTCCGCCATCCGGGCATGAAACACTACTTGCAGAAGCAAGTCGCCGAGTTCGTCCTTCAGTGCTGAAAGATCACCACGGTCAATGGCGTCGGCTACTTCGTAGGCTTCTTCAATTGTGTAAGGGGCGACCGTTTCGAAGGTTTGCGCCACATCCCAGGGACAGCCGCCTGCGGGGTCTCGCAGCCGCGCCATGATGGCGAGCAAGGCATTTGCGTCTCCACTTACCGCGTTCAAAGCCACGTCGACCACGGCAAGCTTGGATCACCCAAGGCCAAAAAATCACTGTTCAGCAGGGACGGCCCTTGATTGCAGCGCAGCGGACGCCCTTGCGTGTCGATCACACAGCCGCCCGCGCCTTCCAGTACACATTGCGCGGCGGCAGTGTCCCATTCACTGGTCGGGCCGAAACGCGGGTAAATGTCGGCGGAGCCTTCCGCAAGCCGACAGAACTTCAGTGACGAGCCCAAGCCCAGACGATCATGCTCACCCAGCTTCCTAAGCAGGGCTTGCGTGCGCGCGTCAAGATGCGAGCGACTGGCGGCCACGCGCAAGCGCGCGGGCGCGGGCCGCGCGCTGGCCAGCGGCGTGTCCGTGCCATCAGTTTCGCGTCGATAGGCGCCAATCGAGCCGCCACCCCACCACAACTCACCAGTGACGGGCGCTTGCACTACGCCAAATACCGGCGCGCCCTGCTCAACCAAGGCGACGTTGACGGTGAACTCGCCGTTGCGTTTGACGAACTCACGAGTGCCATCAAGTGGATCGACCAACCAGTAACGCGGCCATGTTTGCCGCACCTGCCAGTCGATCACTGCCGATTCTTCAGACAACACGGGCAAGCCGTCCGCAAGTGCCACCAAGCCCGCATCCAGCACATCATGAGCGGCGCGATCAGCCGCCGTCAGTGGGCTGCGATCATCCTTGTGCTCGACTGCGAAATCGCTCGCGTAGACCGCCATGATCGCCCGCCCGGCCTGGCGGACCAGCGCAATCACTGCTTCCACTGGATAGCGCTGAGTCATGCGCGCCGCCGCAGGTATTCGCGGGCGATGAACATGGCCGCCAGCGAGCGCCCCTCTGAACAGTCCTCCAGCAGCATCAGCTCGTGCAAGGCGTCGAGTTTCCACGGCACCACTTCGAGCTCTTCGGGTTCGTCGCCGGGTAAGCGCTCCGGATACAGGTCTTCAGCCAGCACCAGCCAGGTCTGATGTGCCATGTAAGTGGGTGCAAGACTCATTGCGCGCAGCACGGTCAGCTTGTTGGCACCCACACCGGCTTCTTCCTTCAATTCGCGCTGCGCGGCCTCCAACACGCTTTCGCCGCGGTCAATTCGGCCCTTGACCAAGCCCAATTCGTAGCGATGCATGCCGCAGGCGTACTCGCGAATCAACAGCATGGTGTCGGCGTCTTGCATGGGGGCGACGATCACTGCGCCGCTGCCGCGCGCTTTCATGCGCTCGTACTTGCGTTGCTCGCCGTTGGAAAACTCAAGATCCAAGCGCTCAACGAGGAACCGACCGCCGAAGTCGACCTCCTCGATATTGTGAATCGTTGGCAGCTTACTCATGTCGCCATCCATGAAACTTGCCCTGCAGCTCGCCGTGCCAAGCCGGTGACGCCGCCAAAACGCTGCGCGTGGCAAGCCCGAGCGCCGCCCCATCCAAATCGGTGAACACACCGCCAGCCTCGCGCACGATCACCGCCAAGGCGGCAATGTCCAGAATGTTGAGATCTGACTCGATCACGGCATCAATGCAACCACGCGCCAACAGGTGGTAATGCAAAAAATCGCCATAGCCGCGAATGCGACCGATACTTTGAATGACCTCAGCAAGCGCCGCCCAGTGCTGGCTCACAGCGAGTGAACGCAGATTGCCGGTGGATAGAGCGCGTTGGGCAGGCAGCGGCAACGGGGCCATGCGCGCGGGACGAACCAAACCCGATGCGTCGCGCAAATAGGCACCGCCGCCCTGTCGCGCCCACATGGTCTCGCCGTATTCGCCGGCCACGCTGACGCCGAGTACCAACTCATTGCAGTACATCAGCGCAATTTGGGTCGAGAACATCGGATAGCCGCGCACGAAGGCCTTGGTTCCGTCGATGGGATCGACCAACCACAGGAAGTCACTTTCACCCGTTTGTCCTTCCTCCTCACCAAAAAAAGCGTGCTCGGGGAAGGCTTGCAACAACACTCGGCGAATGCAGCGTTCTGCCTCGACATCGGCTTGGGTAACGGGCGAGGCATCCGCCTTCAACTCGACGGTGAAGTCACCGGCGTAAAAGCCACGGATGATGTCAGCCGCGAGGTCAGCCGCGGCAAGCGCGGTCGTCAGTGCGTGATCGAGAAAGTCGGCAGCTAGCGGTTTCATCGGCTTGGTCAGAATCTTGGCTTGGTCAGAATCTTGGCTTGTTCGGGACGTTGCTGGTTCAAATCGGCGACTCAGGGCAGCGGCAGCAGGCGGCCACGAATTTGCAGAAGCGAGGAACCATCTGGCTGTACTTCACCGACATAACTCAGTGCGCGAATCACCTGCGGATTGCCGTCGCGAGCACTCAACACGGCATCGGCTTCGTAGCCAGTGAAGGCTGCGCGGAACTGGCCTTCCAACGCCAAGGGCCCGCCTTCGTCCTGCAGGGTGCCGATGATCGCGCCGTCGTCGGCGCTTTGAAATTGCGCACTCAAGGTTCCCAACAATGCTTCGGCCTCGCCCGACACTGCCGCGTCACGCCAATGCGCTTCACCTTTGAGCTTGCGCGGAAAGCCTGCCACCAACTCCGCTTCACTGAGCGCAATGTCGACGCGTCCGCGCAATTGCAGCGAGGGTATATCAATCGCCGGCTGCAGACGCTGCGCGTCCATGCTGAACTGGGTATTGCGTAACAGCACATTACCGGCAGCGATGCTGGCAAAGGTATTGCCTCGGAACTCGGCACCTTGCAAGCCGAGATCCGCATCTAGGCGACCACCCAACATTGCCAGCGGGTGGATGTTCCAATCCAGCGCGCCCATTGCCCAACCATTGACGGTGGCGGAGCCCGCGCGACCGCGCCAAATGGTGCCGGATACGTCGTCCAATTTCAGCGCACCCAACCGCGTGCCGAGCGCATCGAGGGCAAATTTTGCTGGCATGAAGGCGATCAGACCGGCCGCCAAAGCCAGCAACAACACGCCCAGGACGAACAGAATTTTGAGTAGCTTCATGGGTGGTCAGGTAATGATTGAATAGTGGTTTGAAGGTCCGGGGTGATCAAGGGACGGGTGACTCCAGCGCCAGCCGGACATCCACCAGTCCAACACCCGCGCTGCGTTGCACAGACAGTTCGACCACGCGCACGCCGTGGCTACTGCCGATGGTCTGCAGCCAGGTGGTCAACGCATCAAAGCTGGCCTGTTGGAAATACACCCGCACCTGCCCAGCGCTAACCGGTTCGACGCGCAACAAGGCGCCGCCCAGACCCGCTTCGCGCACACCGGCATCCACCACGGCCAGCAAGGACCGATCATCGCGCATGCCGACTGCAGGTGCCGGCCCGCTGGCTCGCAGGCGCTGCACCGCATCGCGCATCCAGATGACGCTGACATCAGCCGCACTGGCCCGTCGACGCCATTCTTCCGCGTTGCGCTGAAGTGGCAGCCAAATCAATGCGTAACCCAGCAAGAGGCTGGCCAATGCGCCGCCAATGCTCAGGATCCGCCGGTCGCGCGCAGATTGGGCCAGCCACCAGTCCTTCATGTCGAGCTGTCCTTGATCCGCAAGCGGCCTTCATAGCCATTGCTGCCCGGCAACGCAGAGGTCAACTCCACTTGCATCTGCGGCACTGCGGCCAAGGTCGAGCGCAAGCCATCCAATGCCGCGACATCCGGCGCGCTGATGGTGATTTCCAGCGTGCCAGCGCGGTAGTCCAGGGACTCGATAGTGAAGCGACCGCTGCCCGAAATCAGCGGCGCAATCTTGGCCAATAGCGGTAGCGCTCCGCCGCCACTACTGCCGGAACGTCGATCAAGTTCGGCGCCAAGTTGAGCCACTGGATCGACCACCCGTTGTATGCCCGGCAGGGCTTCACGCAGCAAGGCCTCCATCTCACTCTGACGGACCTCGGTATGCCGTTTGAGGGCTGCTGCCTCCAGGCCAATCGTGCGCAACCCGGCCAACACCGCCAGCCCCGCCACTACCGCCGCCCAACGCCACTGCGCACTGCTGCGACCGCCACTGCGTCGCGGCCGAAACTCGGCTTGCAGCAGGTCCGGTCCACGGACATGCGCAAGCCGCTCGGCCAGCCACACCAAGCCAGACGAAATCAGCGACTCCTCGACGTCCTTGGCCTGCAGTTTTACCAATGGGCTGCGGTGGCTCCGCCAAAGTCGAACACGCTGCCAAGCGACGCCACCATCCGCCAACATGGCGATGGTCTCGGCAAGCTCAGCGGTTCGACAACTCAAGCCCGCAGATGTCGCCCAGCGCAGCAGGGCCTCATCGCCGTCGACCAGCACGCTGAGTTGGCCCGCCTCGACCGGCAGCAGTTGCAGAGGACTGTGGCAACGATCTGCGGAATGACCGGCCGCGTGCAGTTTGCGCAGCGCCTCGCGCAAGCGCTCGCGCGCAATCACAGCCACTGGAACAGTCGCTCCGGCGGCACGCTCATCGAACGCAACGTGCTGCAGTTCGACCGCACCGGCAAGCTGTTCTTCAATGGAGTACGGCAGCGCCTGCGCCAATTGGCTGGCACGCTTTGCCAAGCGTGGTGCCTCCAGCAACAACACATGCTCGGCAGGCAAAAGCACATCCACTTGGGTCGCACTGGTCAACGGCAAACCCAGGCTCGGCCCCGACTCCACCTTGCCCGCACGGTCCAGCGCCAGCCATTCGCAGGCGCCGTCGGCAAACAGGCGAATGACTAGTCGATGCGACATGCGAGGTTGATAGCTAAGAGTTTGGCAGCCGAGAATTCTAACAGCCGGTCATCCTTGCATCGTCTAAACATCATTCACTCCGGCTCACAAGCGACCGCGCACGCGCGCCAGCACTCGAATGCCACCGTCCGCACGCTCCATCAGACTGCTGTAGGCGAACGGAATGCCGTCACTTACGATTTCTGCTTCAGCGACCATGTAGCGACTGAAAGTGGCGCAGCCCTGCAAATTGACGAGCTCGACTCCGAGTTGGCTCAGCGCCACCGAGACTTCATCGAGGTTGAGATAGCGTGCCCGTCCCTCTCGCCACATCTGGCTCGCCACGCTCTCGGTGATGCGCGAATCGAGGCTCATCCACAACGCCTTTGAGGCGAAATTGAGATTGATCAGGCCTTCGCTTGGCGTTGCGCAGACCGCAGGCGCAAGTGCTGCGTAGGCATCGGCATCCACGCCCGCCAACAGCCGCAATTCGGAGACATGGGTGAAAGCCCGGCCGGCGGTCAAATACGCGGGTTGACGCTGCAGGTAGGTCGAGTCTTCGGCTCCGCCGTTGCCTGGAATGGCGTCGCTATCCATCCAGTCGACCGCCCGATCAGCAATGCCAGGATCAAGCTTGAGCGCCGCCAACAGGCGCTGAAAACGGCCGACGGCAGTTGCGTTGACGACGTCGTTTACAACCAACTGATTCAGATTGAAACACCCGCTGCGATCGCGCATACGCCCGGTCAATTGTCCACCCGGCACGCTGATCGGTGGCAGTGCTCGCAACCAACCATCGTCCGCCCCGTCAACGCCCGTCGCTTGCGCCTCATCGCGCGCCAAAGCCGCAGCGGCCCAGCCCTCCAATCCGATCTGCAACTGCCACGTTTGTTCAGCGCGCAGGGCATTGCGCGTGCGCGAACGACTCGCCTCGCCCATGTCCAAAAGCGCTGCCACCAGAACAACCGCGATCGCGACCACCAGCAAGGCCGACAACAGCGCGACGCCGCGTTGACGACTGCCACTCACGGGGTGCTCCCGAGCGGCAATTCAAACACGCGCCGTATCTCGCCGTAATCGCTCAGCTGCAGGCGCAACTCGACGGCTCGCGGCAGCACATCACCGCCGCGTGGTGGTGGCCACTGCGACAAACTGGGAGCACCACGCGCCCCGATGTAGCGCCACTCGATGCGTTCAACCTGATCGAGCAAGGGATCAATGGTCGGCAACGACCCTGGGCTGCGATCAAGCACGGGATAGTGCAGGCGCAGCAGTCGCTTGCCATCAATCTGATAGCCGATGCGGGAAATGTCGGAGCGGTTTTGCGCCAGGGCGCCCACCGCCCCATAGCGACTGATCTCAAGCGCATCGACGCGTCCACTTAGCGCTGGCATCGCCGGCCCATAGCCCTCACGTATGGGCCGCATCGCAATTCCGCGCAGATCGCGCTCGATCAGGCCTATCGCAAACTGCAAATCGGCGAGCCGCGCCAGATCACCATCCATCTGCGCGCGTGCGCGGGTAATTGCGTTCATGCCGCCCACCGCGAGGCCTGCCGCCAGCGCGAAGATCGCCACTGCGACCAATACTTCGACCAGAGTAAAGCCACGACTGGGTGTGCTCATCGCCACGCAAACCCACTGAGACGCGCAACGGCTTCGTCGCGACTCTCGGCACCCGCGTCATCGGCGTACACCGACACATCCAGCCGCTGGATGCTGGGTTCCTGGGTCGGCGATGACTCCATCAGCCAGCGCCAGCGTCGACCGCCGATTTCGCTGCTGCCATCGCGGCGGCCGCTGGCGGGAACTCCTTCATTCAGCCGCGCCTCTGCCAGCACGTTTGAGGCCACCCACTGCGCCAGCGTGGCATCGCGAACCTGCACCAGCGCGCGCGCTTCCAGTGCGGTGGTGCGTACCAAGGCGACCAGGGCGAGCGAAAGGATCAACACCGCGATCAGCACCTCCAACAAGGTGAACCCCTCTGACCGTCGCGGCGGATGAGGGTTCGGCATGCCTGATCGAAGGCGCCGCACTGAGCAACTTCGACTAGCGAGGATCGACACGATCAAGCTCCACTTCGCCATCCAGCCTGGCCTGCAGGCGCCACTGCTCGGCCACGCCTTCGCGCGCCAAGGTCATCTCAAAGGGCGTCATCTCACCAGACGCGTAGCAGACGAACTGTGGTTTGCTGGTGTCATCATCCTTTTCAGTCAGCACGGGCGAGCCATCGCGACTCACGGCGATGGAGATGGCATCACCCAGCGTCCGTTCACGCAGCGCCTCATCGGGTGTGTCTGCCACGCGCAACCATCGATCCGGCAACAGATAGCCAAAGCTGAGCGCACCCTCGCGCAACGAGAACCCAAGGTCCTGTCCGGAGTAAAGAGCACGTTCGCAGGCGAGCCGAATTCTAACCTCGGCGCGACGCGCCGCATTTTCCAACTCGCGACTGCCGCTACCAGTGATCGCCAAGGTGGCTGTGCCGACGACGACACCCACGATGATCACCACGACCAACACTTCGATCAGGGTGAATCCCCGCGCTCGACGCCAGCGATTGAGGCCACCCACCGGCACGCCGTTACTCGCCCCAATTGCCAATATCGGTACTCACGCCTTCACCGCCCGGCTGGCCATCGGCACCGAGCGAATAGACGTCGATTTCACCTTGCCGACCCGGACTCAAGTACAGGTAGTCGCGCTTCCACGGGTCTTGCGGCAAGCGATCAATGTAGCCGCCATTGCGCCAATTGGGCGCCTCGGGCGTGCCAGTCGGCTTTTGGGTCAGGGCTTGCAAGCCTTGATCGGTGCTTGGATAGGCGAAATTGTCGAGTCGATACAAATTCAGGCCAGTCACCAAAGCGCCGATATCCTGCTTGGCCTTGGAGACGCGCGCCTCGTCGGGCCGATCCAGAAAGCGGGGCACCACAACGGCAGCAAGAATGGCGAGAATTGTCACCACTACCAACACCTCGATCAGCGTGAAGCCGCGGGCGTAGACAGGGCGGAGCGGACGGTCGATCATGAAGGGCTATCTCAGACAAGTCTGCACGAGCATAACAAAGGCATGCCGAACGCTGACCAAGCCCAGCACTGGCGCGACCGCGATCTTGCGGTGCTCTGGCATCCCTGCACACAAATGCAGGAGCATCTCGATGGCGCTCCGTTGATCTCGATCACCCACGGCGAAGGGGCGTGGTTGTTTGGCCACAACGGTGAGCGCTATCTGGATGCCATCAGCAGTTGGTGGACCAACCTGTTTGGTCACGCGAACCCGCGGATCGCCGGCGCAATTTCACGGCAGGCACATCGGCTGGAACAGGTGATCCTGGCTGGCTTCAGCCACGAACCCGCGATTCGTCTGGCTGAGAATCTGGTTGCGCTTGCGCCACCCGGTTTGGAGCGTGTGTTTTTTGCCGACAACGGCTCGGCGGCGGTCGAAGTAGCACTGAAGATGAGCTTTCACGCGCACTTGAACGCCGGCGCGGCGCAACGCACCAAGTTCGTCGCGCTCAGCAATGGCTACCACGGCGAGACCTTAGGTGCCTTGGCAGTTACCGATATTCCCTTGTACCGGCGAACCTATGCGCCGCTGATGATGCAGCCCATTTTTGCGCCCAGCCCGGATGCTTACCTCGCAACCGCCGACGAAGATGCCGAAGCCTGTGCACGCCGCGCCGCGTTCGCACTCGCACAACTTTTTGAACGTGAAGGCAGCACAATTTCAGCATTGATTGTTGAACCGCTGGTTCAATGTGCAGGTGGAATGCGCATGTACCATCCGCTTTACCTCAGTGAGGCACGGGCGCTTTGCGACACCTATGGCGTGCACTTGATTGCCGACGAGATCGCAGTGGGCTTCGGCCGCACTGGCACTATGTTTGCCTGCGAGCAAGCACTCATTTCGCCTGACTTGCTGTGTTTGTCCAAAGGCATCACCGGCGGCTTCATGCCGCTTTCTGCGGTACTTGCGACCAACGCCATCTACCAGTGCTTTCTGGCGCCGACTCGCGAACGCGCGTTTCTGCACTCGCATAGCTATTCAGGCAACCCTCTGGCATGTGCGGCCGCGCTGGAGACGCTCTCGATATTTCGCGATGAAGGCGTATTGGGCCGCAACCAACAGACTGCCGCGCACATGGCACAACTCGCGCAACCGTTGAAATCGCATCCCTATGTTGCCGACGTGCGGCAGACGGGGATGATCCTGGCCGTTGAACTGGCTGCCGATGGCAGGGGGAAAACGCCATTTCCGTCGCATGAACGTCGCGGACAGCGCGCGTATCGGTATGCGCTGGAACACGGAGTTTTGCTGCGCCCGCTGGGCGATGTGCTGTACTGGATGCCGCCTTATTGCATTGATAAGGCTGACCTTGAGCAACTTTCCAAGATCACAGTCAATGCTATTCAAGCAGCGACTCAATGAGGCAGACGCGCTGCTTTGTCGCTGCGTCGTTGACCGTCGGTGGTGAGCTTGAGCTCCCCGACGCCACCAGCAACCACCTGTTGCGGGTGTTGCGATTGGACAGTGGCGATGCGATTACGCTGTTCAACGGCGACGGCCACGACTACGCGGCGACGCTGACTCGCAATGGTCGCAACGCTGCGCGCGCGCAGGTCATCCGTCGAAACGCGGTCGAGAACGAGTCTGGTCTACACATCACCCTGATTCAAGGGATCGCCCGCGGCGAAAAGATGGACTTGATCTTGCAGAAAGCGACAGAACTTGGAGTCGCTGAGATCTGGCCCGTTTACAGTGAGCGAACCGAAGTCCGGCTTGACGCCGAACGCTTGAGCAAGCGCCTTGGTCACTGGCGCGGCGTCATCCAAAGCGCCTGCGAGCAGTGTGGTCGTGCACGTTTGCCATTGCTTGCCGATCCACGCAGCCTGAGCAAGATGATCGAGGATGTGCCGGCCGCCACCTTACGCCTGACGCTCGATCCGCGCGGCCAGTTCTCATTCGATACACTGGCCGATCCAGCGCCCGCCGGATTGGCCTTCGCGATTGGTCCCGAAGGCGGATTCAGTGTGATTGAGCATACCCAGTTGAACGCCGCTGGATTCGTGGGTATGCGTTTGGGCCCACGCATTTTGCGGACGGAAACAGCAGGCTTGGCAGCAATGGCCGTCTTACAGGCGCGCTTCGGTGATTTGGCTTGAGGTCAGCTCTGTTGCCAGACTTAAACTGGTCAAGCGGCAGCGGCAGTCAAATCGAGCGAGTCGACGATCAGCTGCTCAATCGCGGCCAAGTCCGGAATGATCGCGCTGTCGTCTCGGGTGCGGACCCGTGCGAGCGCTCCCGGCGGCAAATCCTCGGTTCCATTCTCCTCCAGCACCAAAGCCGCCGCGGTCACCGTGGTCAAACGCGGAAAGCCTTGGGTCAGCAAGCAGAAGTAGGGCAAGCGCGGGTGAGCAGACAACGCTTTGAGAACCACTACCTTGGAACCACGCTCGCCTTCGCGATCAGACAATCCCGCTAGGCGGGCAAAAGAAATGATCGGTACTCGCCAGCCACGCCAACGCACGCGGCCCAGCAACCAGCGCGGAGCGCCCTCGACCGGGTCCGGATCCGAATAGGTGATCACTTCGGCAATGGCGGCGTTCGGCAACAGAAGTCGACCATTGGTGACAGCAATCACTACGCCTCGGATGTCACTGGTCGGAACAGGCTGCATCGATCCACTCCTCAGTCAATTCGGGCACGTCGAAAGCGACGCACATCAGCGTCAAGCGCCATCACCGTAACGGGCGACGCAGTGTTCCGCTAGCTCACGCGGGCTTCCCACAAACTCGACCACGCCGCGCGCTTGCGCGCCGTCCACCATCGAGCTGACTACGCAGGAGGCAGGTGTCTGCGCCCACACTTCACCGCCGTTTGCAGTTAGGTAAACCGCACCCTCGACGGCATCGCCAGCCATGCCGCTGAAAATGATTGCGGTTGCCTGTTTGCCGAATTCATCCGAGAGGTCGCGGATGACGTCATCAATGCAAGGTCGGTAGTGGGTGGGACCTGGGTAGGACTCGCGGCGGACGCGGCCATCGCGACTGATTTTCACGCGCTCCCCGGAAGGAATGACCATGACCTCGCCCGCGCAGGCGGGTGTGTCGGTGCTGGCGACCCGAACAGGTAGCTTTGAGACTTTCTGCAACTGCTGCGCCAATCGGTCGAAAAACCCGCTTTCCAAATGCTGTGCCAGCACCAGAAGCGCAGGGAAATCGGCCGGCAAGCCCGCCAAGAACGTTCGAAGTGCGTCGGGCCCTCCGATCGATGCGCCAAGAACGATGACCCGCGGGATGCGCGTCAAGGTCGAGCCAGAAACCTGAGCAACTTCGGCCGCTACGAACGGCTCCAAGGTGAGTGCAGTCGCTTCGCGACCAAACGAAATATCAGCTTCCACCGCTGCATGTGATGGCTTCGCGGGCGCACTCTCAGCGGACACCAGATGTGCATCGCGCGGAGCCAACATCAGATCTATCCCTGCCCTTGGCAGATACACCTCTTCCTCGGCTTGTTTCTTCTTGGTTGGTGCTACCAACAGACCCGGATCCGGCAAGGCTTCCAAGGACAGGAAACTGATATCAATCTTGGGTACCGGAGGGGCAGGCTTCGGTTGGGCCGATCTGACTTCAGTCAGCTCGTCCTCCAAAGCAAACTCGATACCCGAGGCGACTTTTCGCGGAACAACCGGTCGTTCCGCGAGGACTTCTTTGGCGTCAATGTCGAAGGAGAAGTCCGGATCACGAACGTCGATCTCCCGCTTAGGTGCTGAATGCGCCATTGCATCCAGCTGTGCAGCCAACGCCGCCACATCGGCATCCAGTTCGTCGGCTGCCGCAACTTCATCTGCATTACTCGAGAACGACATCTGCGAATTTGAGATGGCGTGGCCCAAGTCGTCGTCCAACTGAAATTCAGCGTCACCATCAAGCATGGTGGATTGGGCCAATGCTTCCAGCTCCGCAGCCAATGATTCCGATTCCGCGGCCTCGCTTGCGGAAGCTCCAAACGACCCGGTGAACTCATTTTCGCCACCCGCGTCGATTGCCGCCAAGGCCGCATCAAGCTCATCAAAATCGATGCTGATCGCAGGTTCACCATGCTCATTTTCACTAGTCGCCGTGGCCGATCTCTCCTCCGGCACCGCCCTGCGAACCACTTCGGCGGGTGCCGCGCCAACACTCTTAAGTGCCGCGGAAACGACCTCATGATCAATGTGTAATGACGAGTCAATGCTTTCTGCATCACTCACGCTGCCTTCATCTTCGCGGACTGCAGCAGCGGGCACCGAACTGACCGGTACGTTTTCGACCGAAGCCGTCGCCTCGCTTTGAAGCGTGGCCATACTGAGCGTCGCAGATTGCGACTCCGGGCTTGGTGGCGCGCCGGGTGTCGGTATCAGGTCGGTATCTGGCAGATATTCCGCGCCTGCCGGCGGCGGCGGAATCGTTCGATCATGACCCAGAACCTTGGACGCCAAGTGACGGGCCCAGCGTGCCAAATCCCAGCCTGAGAGCGCTGCAGTGGTTTCAGCCTCATTAAAAACCACACGCATCGAAGGATCGAGCAGCAATTCTTCCAAAGAGTCGAGTGCGTCCTCACCGTCCGCATCTAGATTCAGTAATACGACGGCGGGCTGTTTGGCCGATACCTCGGAGGCACTGGCTCCGCGCAACTCGCCTTCGTAGACTAGATTGGCCCCAAGCTCAGCCAGTGCCGTGCGCAGCTGGCTGCGAACGGCGTCGTCGCGGCCCAGCAGGGCGACGTTGGGTGCCGCTGGCATTACCTCAGCCACGTCCCACCCGCAAAATCTCTTCGACATTGCGCAGCAGTTCGGCCTCTTGGTACGGCTTGCCCAAGTAGCGGTCCACGCCAATTTCAAAGGCGCGCTGACGATGCTTCTCGCCGGTACGCGAGGTGATCATGATGATCGGTACTCCGCGAAGGCGACTGTCATTTCGCATATGCGTTGCCAGCTCGTAGCCGTCCATCCGCGGCATTTCGATGTCGAGCAACATCACATCGGGCACCCGCTCCTGCATTTTTTCGATCGCGTCCAGACCATCTTTCGCGGCACCCACTTCGTAACCGGAACGCTCGAGCACACGGCCAGTGACCTTGCGCATAGTGATCGAATCGTCCACCACCATTACCAGCGGAACCTTGCGTGCGGCCGGCATTTCGGCGACCGGTGGCAGGGCTTCGCCGGATAGCTGCATCGCTGCCGCGCGCCGCACCAACGGCGCCACATCCAGGATGACGACGACGGAGCCGTCACCCATCACCGTGGCACCGAAAATCCCCGGAATCGAATTGATCTGCGGGCCGGTTGGTTTGACGACGATCTCGCGGCCACCGATCACTGCGTCGATGCTGATAGCCGCCCGCTGGTCACCCGAGCGTGCGAGCAGCAACGGCACTTGCAAGGTCTCTGCGGCTCGCACATGCGCGTGTCCAAGCAAACGACCAAGATCGTAGATTGCATAGCGTTCACCCGCGTACTCGAACGTCGGGTTACCTGTCGCCAATTGAGCTTCCAGATCGGCTGGAGCGATGCGCGCAACGCCCTGTACCGATGCCATTGGAACCGCAAACTGGGTTTCGCCCAATTTGACGAATACCGCCTGGGTGACCGCCAAGGTGAATGGCAGACGGACAACAAACTCGGTTCCCTTGCCATACTCGGATTCGATATGCAGCGAGCCACCCAACTGCCGAATCTCGGAGCTGACAACATCGAGCCCAACGCCGCGGCCGGCGATTTTACTGACTGTTTCTGCGGTCGAGAAGCCTGCTTGCAGAATGAAGCCGTACAGGTCCCTATCTGACAACTGCGCCGAGGGTTCCATCAGGCCACGTTCGAGCGCCTTGCGCCGAATCGCGTCCCGATTGATGCCGCGTCCGTCGTCAGAAACCCGGATCACGACTTCGGAACCTTCGCGTCCGATCACGATGCGGACCAAGCCCTCTTCGGGTTTGCCCACTGCGCGGCGCTCATCGGCGGTTTCCAGACCATGCGCCAATGCGTTGCGCAACATGTGCTCCAGCGGAGCCGTCATCCGATCAAGCACGCTGCGATCCATTTCGCCTTGCGCACCCTCCACACGCAATTGCACTCGCTTGCCAAGCTCACCGGATGTCTGCCGAATGATTCGACGCAGACGCGGCACCAGTGATTCGAAGGGGACCATGCGTGTGCGCATGAGGCCTTCTTGCAAATCTGACGAAACTCGCGACTGCTGCAACAGCAGGGTGTCGTACTGGCGGGTCAATTCTTCCAGCGTGCTTTGCAAGCTGGTCAAGTCGGCCGCAGATTCCGCCAAGGCGCGTGAGAGCTGCTGGAGGTTGGAGAAGCGATCCAGCTCCAGCGGGTCGAATTCACGATCATTGTCGTCACCTTCGCGCTGGTAACGGGCGATGATCTGAGCTTCAGTCTCAATGTCCAAACGCCGCAATTGCTCGCGCAATCGGCTGGTGGTCTGGTCCATCTCGAACAGGCCACCACGGAACGCACCAACCTGCTGTTCAAGTCGAGCGCGGTAGATGGCGACTTCACCGGCATAGTTCACCAACCGATCAAGCAAGTCTGCACGGATGCGGATCTGCTCTTGCGGTGCGCGCACACCGGAGTCTTCTTCATCAATCGCCGTTTCAATCGACAAAAGTGAGGACGGGGGCTGCGCGGGTGCAACCGCCACAACTGCTGCCGGCGCGCTCGGACGCAGCGACTCCAGCTCTGCTTTGCCCAAGGCGGGTTGCACTGTTTCGAGCGGTGCTCTGCTGACGAATACCTCGCCTCGAACCAACGCTTCCAGCCGCTGGATCAGACGGTTCGGCATTGCCAAGGCGCGACGTTCACCGACGCGAATGACCATCCGGTGCAGGCGATCAAACGCCTGTTCCAGCACCTCCATACCCTCGTTACCGAACTCCCGTCGACCTTCGGCCACTGCTTCCAGCAGCGACTCCATCACATGACCCAAGTCGCCGATGGGCATGATTCCGGCCATGCGCGCGCCACCCTTCAGGGTGTGCAGGTCGCGCTGCAAGCCAACGACATGTTCGCGCTCTTCAGGCTCGGCACGGACACGTGCCAACAGGCCATCGGAATGGTCGAGGATGTCGGTACTTTCCTCCAGGAAGATGTCCAGCAACTCTTCGTCCAGATCGACGATGTCGAGCGGCAGGTCTGGATCGGCATCGGCGTCCTCGACTGGCGCCTTGGCGGTAACCTGCGCAAGGGTCGCTGCCGCCACGGGCACCTCAGACGTAGCCGACTCAGCCAGCTCCATGGCCAGGAGCTCGGCCTCCATCAACGCCTCTTCCTCACGCGCTTGCGCGATCAGTTCGGCCTCAAGCCGCTCAGACTCCAGTAATTCGGCTTCCAGCAGTTCAAGTTCGACACGCTCAGCTTCGACACGCTCAGCTTCGACACGCTCAGCTTCAACACGCTCGGCTTCAACACGCTCGGCTTCAACGCGCTCAGCTTCGACACGCTCAGCTTCGACATGCTCAGCTTCGACACGCTCAGCTTCGACATGCTCAGCTTCGATACGCTCGGCTTCGACACGCTCCGATTCAACGCGCTCGGCTTCGATCCGCTCGGCTTCGACACGCTCCGACTCAATGCGATCAGCTTCGACACGCCTAGCTTCGACACGCTCGGCTTCGATGCGCTCGGCTTCGAGGCGCTCGACATTCGCGGACTCGGCGCGCTCGTCCGCCGTGTCTGCGTGTAGCGGCAAAAGCGGCCCTTGGGGCTCTGGCAAAGTGTCGCGAAGGCCCGCAACCCGCTCGGCTAGCGCCGGGAAGGCTGGCGCACTCGGGTGATCCGCGTTCAAACCGCGAAGCAGTTGGCGCACCGCGTTTGCCGCCTCGGCGATCACTTCCTCGCCCTCACGAGACGGCGACTCGCCGCGGGCCAGCAAGCGCTTGATGTAACTCTCAAGCGGTCCGACAACCTCACCGATATGAGGCACTTCGGTCATGGCGAAGGCACCGCTCATCGTGTGCACAGCGCGCAATACTTTTTCGTTGGCCACCGTCGCCCCGCGGCCACAGGCGGCGATGTACTCGTCAAGCGTTTCCAGATGACCAGCGACTTCGGTGGTCAAAATCTCAAACAGCACGCTATCGATTACGAACGGAGTGCCCTGCGATTCCACCTCACTCGCGTGCTCCGCTTCGACCTCCAGCGCAGTGACTGGGGCTGCCGTCGCGGCCGCACCAAAGCCCGAAGCGAACTCTTCAATCTCGCCCATCTCCGGCAAGGCTTCGATCACCGGCGCGACGCTAACCGGGGCAGCCTCGACCACTGGCGACAGACTTGCGACAAACACGGGTGCCACATAGGCCACTCGTTCGCCCATTGCCAGACGATCCGCGATGCTCTTGATTCCTTCAAGATCGACCCGGCGTGTTGGTTCTCCGCGCAAAGCAGTTAGTAACTCGGGAAGTTCGCGGTATGCCGCGCTGACCAAGTCGATCACTTCCGGCCAAGGCTCAATCGTGCGGTCAAGCACGCGGTTAAGCATGCTTTCGACCTTCCAGCTGAATTCGCCCAAGGTCATCGCGCCAACCAGCCGACCACTTCCCTTGAGCGTGTGGAAGACCCGCCGGATTGGTTTCAGCGTCTCGACGCTACTCGGGTCCTTCTGCCAATGCGGCAACAGGTCGCCGAGATTGCTGATCTCTTCCTGCACCTCTTCGACGAAGACCTCCCGAATTTCTTCGTCGATGTCTTCGCCAGTATCCTCAAACCCGAGCATAAAGTGGCCGAGCCGATTCTCGTCGAAGTCTGTTGTGATGACTTTCGCGGAAGCGGCAGCAGTGGCATCGCCCGCACCATCACTTGGCGTGCTGAGTTCCACGATCCCTTCACCAGGGATTGCGTGCTGCAGCTCTGCATCAGCAAGCTCATCGCTCGCAAAGCCCTCAGCTGACTCGTAGCCCACTGGCGCGGGGGCTTTCTCTTCTGCCTCCGGCTCGAACGGGACCGCAGTCGTCATCGTGGCGGGAGTAACCACCTTGGCAATTGGCGCTGCCCGGTACTCAGGAATGGGCCAGTAGCCAAGACGCTCGAGGCTGACGCGGGTGGTCTCAAGAATCCGCTCGCGCCCGGAGCGTTGCTCGCGCAAGGCCTCAAGGTAATATTCCAAACTGGCAAGCACATCCGCCAGCGTGTCCATCTGCGGCCCGTTGGGAACGCGTTTTCGTTCAATCAATTCGAACGCTGTGAAGCGACGCACCGACTCGAGATAACGCGGCGGCTCGTCCAATTCCAGAATGCGCAGCGCACCCGCCACTTCTTCCAGCAGACGCGGCACATCAGCAAGTTGGGCGTGATCCCAATTGCTCTCGATGAATGCTACAAAACACTGTTTAGCTTGGGCGAAATTCGCTTGCGCCTCTTGGACCAATGCGTCCAACACCTTGCGCGACTCAGCTTGCGGCAGCGCACGCGTATCGGCAGCCTCACCGTCACGGCTGGAGGCACCCAGATGCTGTACCTGATCGTCGAGCGATGCTTCTACATACAACAGTGCACCGGCGACATCCAGCAAGGTGGCCTCGTCGGCCGCACGACCACCAGCAACGACCTGCTGCAACACCTGACGTTGTTCGTTGACCACGCGGCGCGGCACGCCCAGACCCAACATGCCCAAGGTGTCGCCAACGCGGTCCAATATTTCGATTTGCGCGCCCAGGCTAGTGGCATCTACGGTGCGGCTGCGCATATGCAAATCGAGCGCATCCTTCACTCGCAGCAGATCGTCTTTGATTGCTGCCCCCACGGTCGACAACAACGCGCGGTTGTGCCCAGTCATGCTGCCGCGCGCATGCTCCAACTCTTCGTTGGTGGGTACGAGTGCGTCGAGGTTGAAGATATGCCGCAGCTCCCCGAGTCGGCCGTGATCGGCCGGCGCATGAGCCACGTAATAGAGCAGCGCACGAGTCAGCTCGCGGGGTGGGTCGACCCGAAACCCGATTTCACCGGCGTCACACAAGCGTTTGATTTCACGCTCGACTTTACCGATCGCTTGCTTGAGTGGCGCTGACGGCTCGAATGCCCGCGCGCGCAACGCTTCAATTACGCCAGCTGCCACCCAGAACAAGCGGCGAGCTTCTTCTTCGTGGGTGATCGCGATGAGCGTGTCGCAAACGTGCGTGAGCTTACCCAGTTGCGCATCGGGATCGTTATTTCGGAACCATTGCAGCAGCGCCATCTGGAACTGCACGCGCAGCGGCTCAGCCTGGCGGCGCAACTCTGCTTCTGCGAGTGGCCGCGCGGGTCCGCGCGCGGTGGGCGGCAGCGGACGCGACAAATCCGGAGTAAACAATGCGCTTTCGACCAATGCCTGCTCGCCGCGCGCCACCCGCAACTCGTTGACCAGCGGCAGCAGGACAATCGGGATGTCCTTGTGTCCACCTTGCAGCCGCTCCAGATAGTCGGGCAACTGGACAATGCCGCGCATCAATACGGCATAGGCGTCATCGCGGTCACGCACCTGGTCGCCGAGCAGCGCGGTTGCCAACTGCTCCATCTCCTCGGTCGCCATCGCAGCGCCGTAGAGTTCGACCATTCGCAAGGTACCTTGCACCTGGTGCAAATAAGTGGCGCAGAACCGCATTTGGCTGTCGTCAGCGGGATCTTCGACGTACGCTTCAAGCGCATGCCGAGCCTGCTTGAGCGTTTCGTCGAGCTCGCCCTTGACCCAAGTCAGGGTGGTGAAGTCGATGTTGTCTTGCAACCTCATGCCCTGGTCTCTTTCGATGTGCGCAGGTACGCCAACGTCTGGCGGCCGCCTGTGCGGATGAGCTGCGGATGGGTCCAGTTGGTCACTTCGCCCGGCCCGAGTACCAACATGCCGTTGGGCCTAAGCAAGCGTGCTAAGCCGTCGAGCAATTCGCCCCGGCGTTCGCGGGCGAAGTAGATCAGGACGTTCTGGCAGTAAATGATGTCGAGCTGGCGGAGTGGAGCGCGCGCGGCGTGCAGCAGATTGACGCAGGCAAACCCCACCCGCCGCCGAAGTCGCTCGTTGATGCGGAAGTTCTCGTCACTCTCGGGCTCAATCGTGCGTTCACGGAAGTGCAGCGGAATCTCGTCCAATCGGGCCATCGGGTACAAGGCCGCTCGCGCCAGCGCTAGCGCCGGCTGACTGACGTCGGTGGCGGTGACACCAAACCGACGCGGTGGATTGCACTCGCTGAGCGCGTCATCAAGCACCATCGCCAAGGTATAAGCCTCTTCACCGGTCGAGCAACCCACCGACAATGCATGCAGCACCTGTTCGGGTGGGGATTCCTTGATCCAACGTGGCAACCAATCGTCGCGAACCAATGCGAGTGAGGGCGGATGCCGGAAAAAATGCGTCTCGTGGACTGTGAGGTGGTCAACCAGTGCTGCCCACTCCATCGCGCCGCGTGCACCGTCAAGCAGATCTTCGTAATAACTGTTGTAGTCGGAGTGGCCGGTTTCACGCATCCGGCGGCGCAAGCCGGTGACCAGAAATGGCTTGCGCTCCAGCGGCACCGTCACTCCCGTGCGCGCCTCGAGCAACCTCACCCAGCGCGCAAACTCAGCATCGCCCATCGGGGGCGGCGGAGTGGTCGCGCGGGATGCACGGCTGACGGCCATTGCCATTTTCTTAACCTGTCTCTAGGTCCTTGTCCAAAGAAATTAGCTTGGCAACTTGAAGTCGGCGACCGAGCGGCGCAGGTCGGCAGCAAGTTGCGCAAGATTGCCAATCGACTCTGCGGTCTGACTGGCACCCACCGAGGTTTGCGTGGTGATCTCTTGAATGACGTTCATGGTGGAGGAAATATTGGTTGCCGCCGCTGACTGCTGGCGTGCTGCCTCGGAGATGTTCTGAATCAAGTCGGCAAGGTCATTCGACACCTTTTCAATCTCGCCCAGCGCCAAACCGGCGTCTTCGGCGAGTCGAGCACCCGCCACCACCTCGGCGGTCGTCTGCTCCATCGACGACACCGCCTCGTTGGTGTCGGCCTGAATCGTCTGCACCAGCGTTTCGATTCGCTTGGTCGCGTTGGACGCGCGTTCCGCCAGTCGCTGCACTTCGTCGGCCACGACCGCGAATCCGCGGCCGGCTTCACCGGCGGATGCTGCTTGAATAGCAGCGTTCAACGCCAGAATGTTGGTTTGTTCGGCGATGTCGTTAATCAGTTCGACGATGGAACCAATTTCCTGTGAGCTTTCACCCAGTCGCTTGATGCGCTTGGAGGTTTCTTGAATCTGGTCGCGAATGGAGTCCATGCCTTGAATGGTCTGGCGCACCACTTCGGCACCTTTCGCGGCGATCTGCACCGAGCGTTGCGCCACGTCAGCGGATTCGGCTGAGTTTTTCGAGACCTCGTCGATGGATACCGCGATTTCGTTAATCGCAGCCGACGCGGAGGTGATCTGTTGCGCTTGTTGTTCCGCCGCTTCGGCCAAGTGCATTGCGGTGGCTTGCGTTTCTTGGGCAGCAGCGGCCACCTGCACGGCGGTCTCGTTGATGGTCGTTACGAGTGATCGCAACGCTTCAATAGCGAAGTTGATGGAGTCAGCGATGGCACCGGTGATGTCTTCGGTAACGGTTGCGCGAACAGTCAAGTCGCCTTCGGCGAGCGAGCCCATTTCGTCCAGCAGTCGCAGAATGGCCTCTTGGTTACGTTGGTTGAGCTCCGAGGACACTTGGAAGCGGCGGCGCTGATCGCGGTACAGCGTGGTTAACAAGCCACCGATACCGAGCAGCGCGACGACACCGGCCAGCGCACCAATCGGCACGCTTGGGAACCAGCGCTTACCGGGCAAAGTGCCGAAGCTGACGTTGAGGCTGCGCGCCCCTAACAGCAGGTCGTTGGAGCCTTGGAAGATCTGGTCGGACGCTTCCTTTACCTCAAACAACTCGGTAGACGCTTCGAGAATGCCTTCCACATTGGCCCGCACCTCGGAGTAAACGCCCGAAACATCACCCAGAATCTGCCGCGCTGCTGGCGCCTCAACCCTGCGAATGCCTTGTTCGGCGTTGCCTTCGAGCAATCCTGCGAGCACCTGTCCAAAAATCGAGTCTTCGCGTGAGAAGCGGTCGGCGGCCGAAATAGCGCCTGCGCCACCCTGAAGAATCTGGCTGACGTATCGCAACATGCGGTCGGCGAGCACAATCTGGCGCGCGGCGATATACACCTGCGAGCTGGCGGCACCGCCATCGCTCATGGCGCGAATGACTTCGTCCATCTGCGTTTGCAGCTGCGGGATCTTTGCTGAGAAATCAGCTGCCGTTTCGGCAAGCTCAGTGACGGTGGCTTCGCTGCTCAGAATCTGGTCGGCATTCTGTTCAACGCTTTTCCATACTACGGACAACCGCTCAAGCTCCTCACCGACAACTGGGTTGTCTTTGTAGCTTGGCATGCCAACTTCCGGCGCACCTACCTGCAGTTCGGTGATCGCCACCTGGATACGATCTTTCGTCTCTCGCAAGCCAATAAATGCGTCGAAGCCGCCGGACGCCGCTTCCTGTGCGAATTTCGCAATCTGCTGGGAGAGCACCTGAATATCGGCGATTCGATTTCGCGCCTCGTTTTCATGCGCGGTGTTGCGGGCCTGGAAAAAGAAGTTCGCGCCCAGCAACGCCAGCGCGAACAACAGGATCGCGATGAAGAAGTTGATTGCGCCGCGCCGCTCGCGACCGCCACCCGCCGTAGTTGTGCTCATGTGTGCAACCTCGCCCCTTAATGAGAAATGCAGCCGCTATGCCGCGGCGGCCTGCCGAAACTCCGACGTACGCGTCAGCTGCGCCATGCTGAACACGCCATAGGTAATGTCACTCAGGCGATAAGCCTGGGAGACGAAATCCGCGTAGCGACCCTCGGTCAATGTCCCCACCTCATGCCGCTGGGAATCAACAAAGTGGCGCTGTCCTAACAATTCATCGACGAGCACCGCGACGTTGCCGCCGCTTTGCTTGACGACCAGCGCTCGCTGGTTTTGATGCAACACCGTACGTTGCCCTTCGAGGAACTGCTTGAGGTCGACCACCGGCAATAAATTACCGCGCACATTGGCGATGCCCAACAGCCACGGCAGCCCGCCGGGAATGCTGGTCATTGCGGGCACGGTGATGATCTCGACCACTTCACCGAATGACGAAGCAAGCCGCCGATTGCCGAGACGAAAACACACGCCTCGCCATAGCCCAGGCGCATCAATCTGCTCGGGAGTACCTGGCTGATGGGCGAGACTGCGACGCTCGTAATCATTGAGCACATCAAATGGGTTGATGGTCGCCGAATTGATCGTTTGATCTGCCATCGACTTAGCTCACACCGGGTGGCAGCAAGGCGCGAATGCGGTCAATCAGGGCGCGCTCGCTGGGTGGCTTGACCAAGTAGTCTTTGGCGCCTTGGCGCATACCCCAGACCCGATCCGTTTCCATATTCTTGGTGCTGACGATGATGACCGGAATGTGTTGAGTCGCGGGATCGCGCGACAGCGCCCGGGTGGCCTGAAAACCGTTCATGCCGGGCATGATCACATCCATCAGGACCAAGTCAGGCAGCTCGCGCTTGGCCATCTCAACGCCGTCTTCAGCGGTGCCGGCGGTCAGCACGGAATGACCATTACGCTCCAACACCGTCGTGAAAACACGGGTGTCAGTCGGCGAATCGTCGACGATAAGAATACGTGCCATGGCCCCCCAGCCTCCCCTTGACTTATGCGCGATCAGTAAATCGTCTAACCGTTCCCAACAGTTCGTCGCGAGTGAAGGGCTTGGTCAGATACTCCTCAGAGCCGACGATGCGGCCCTTCGCTTTATCGAACAGCCCGTCCTTCGACGACAACATGATCACCGGTGTCTTCCGAAACAGCTGGTGATTCTTTATCAGAGCGCAGGTCTGATAGCCATCGAGACGCGGCATCATGATGTCAACAAAGATGATATTGGGATGGTAGTCGGCAATTTTTGCCAACGCCTCGAACCCATCGGTCGCTGTGATGACATCGCAACCTTCCTTTTTCAGAAGGGTCTCTGCTGTGCGGCGAATGGTCTTCGAATCGTCGATGACCATTACCTTGAGCCCAGCCAGGCTAGTCGAGCTCTCTTTGTCTTCCATCCCGCCTCCCGAGCCGTTCTTGCGGACCAGTTTTATCTACTGGCGCTTACCCGTTATATCTCAGCGTTGACAGACTCTGTCAAGCCGCTAAATCACCGATGCTAGTATAGCCTCGCCTAGCAGCGCTCCTGCGTTGCGCAAATCTGCTCAACCAACGATATCTCGGACCCGATGCCCCTCGACATCGCCGTGGTGATGGACCCTATCGGTTCCATCTCGACTAAGAAAGACTCCACCTTCGCGATGCTGCTCGAAGGTCAAGCGCGTGGTCACCGGATGCACTATGCGCTTCCCGGCAGCTTGGGTGTTAGCGATGGACTTGCGATCGCGCGATTGGCGCCAATTTCGGTGCGTGACCAAGCGCAAGACTGGTTCACGCTTGGCACAGCGCTGCTCCGGCCGCTTGCCGATATGCGCGCCGTGTTGATGCGCCGCGACCCGCCGGTCGACTCGGAATACATCCACGACACGCAGGTACTGAGCTTGGCCATGACCCAAGGCGTGCGCGTCGTAAATGACCCGCAAGGCCTGCGCGACATGAACGAGAAGCTGTTCGCGCTTAATTTTCCAGCGTTGTGCCCACCCACGCGGGTGAGTCGGCGTAGCGCCGACCTGCGGGAGTTTGTCGAGTTTCACGGCGACTGCGTGCTGAAGCCGCTCGACGGTATGGGCGGCCGCTCAATTTTCCGGGCGCGCGCTGGTGACGACAATCTTAATGTCATCCTTGAAACCTTGACCCGTGACGGCCGTGAGCTGGCGCTGGCGCAGACTTTCCTGCCGGCCATCAGTGATGGCGACAAGCGCGTGCTGCTGGTAGACGGCGAGCCGATTCCGTTCGTGTTGGCGCGGATTCCCACGGGCAACGATTTTCGCGGCAACCTGGCCGCCGGTGGTCGCGGTGAAGCGCGCCCGCTCAGTGAGTCGGATCGGCGCATCGCCGAGGCTGTCGGCCCAGAACTTGTGCGCCGCGGCATGTTGTTTGTTGGCCTCGACATCATCGGTGACAAGTTGACAGAAATTAACGTCACCAGTCCCACCTGCATCCGCGAAATCGATGCGCAGTGCGGCACCCGTATCGCCGCTTGTTTGTTTGAACGCATCGAGGCTCGCTGCGGGTGAGCGCAGGCCCGCGGATCACGCCGGGAGACCGGCTGGGCGCCACGTTAGTGTTCTCGTTGCTGGTGCAGGCCGCCGTTGTGCTCGGGGTTGGTTTTGGCTTGAACGATCCGGCCCCGTTGGTGCCAACGCTCGACGTCATTTTGACCCAGACGCGCAGTGCCACCGCCCCAGCGAAGGCTGATTTTCTTGCTGCCAGCAATCAGCAGGGCGGTGGCGAGGCCGAACAGGCTAAGCGTCCCAAGGAGCCACAGGCAGCCCGTATTCCCCAACCCGAACTGGGTGTTGCTCCGGTACCCATGGAAGCGTCGGCGCCGCCGCCCAAGCCGCTCGCCGTGGACCCGGTCGTGGTAACCACCGCGCGCTCGCCGGCGAGCGCGAGTGCGGAGGAGCTGAGCGAGCCCACCGAGCCCCTGCCCAGTGATCGAGAACTGATCGAGCGCAGCCTGGAGATGGCACGCTTGGCCGCCGAAATCGAACGCCAAAGCGAAAGCTATGCCAAGCGGCCCAAGCGCAAGTTCGTCTCCGCCAGCACCCGTGAGTACGAGTACGCCACCTATTTGCATGGTTGGGTCGGCCGAATCGAGCGCATCGGCAACCTCAACTATCCCGATGAAGCACGCCGCCGCAATTTGACGGGGCAGTTGGTGATGACGGTCGCGGTGCGCAGCGATGGCACGGTTGAGCGCATCGATGTCGTTCAATCGAGTGGCTATCCGCTGTTGGATGACGCCGCCCAACGCACCGTCCGCTTGGCCGAGCCATTCGCGCCCCTGCCGGCCGCGCGCGACAAGATCGACGTCCTGCACATCACCCGGACATGGCAGTTCTTGCCTGGCAATGTTCTTAGGAACGAGTAAGGCGGTGCCGCGTACAATGCCGCCCATGCAGGCAGGGACCTCACTCGGGAACCATTTTTTGATCGCCTTACCGGCGATGTCTGACCCCAATTTTTCCAAAGGCGTCACCCTCCTCTGCCATCACAATGACGAAGGCGCGATGGGCATCTTGCTTAATCGTTTGTCGGCGTACCGCTTGGGCGATGTGTTGCAACAGATGGACTTGCGCACCGAGGACAACGAATTGGCGGCGGCACCGGTGTTGTTGGGCGGTCCCGTGCAGCCAGAACGCGGCTTCGTGCTGCACGACCCCACCGGAACCGATTGGGACTCGACCTTTGCCATCTCGGCAACCCTGCACCTGACCACATCGCGCGATATTCTGGCGGCGATGGCGCGTGGCGAAGGCCCGCGACGCGCCGTGGTCGCACTGGGCTATGCCGGATGGTCCAGCGGCCAACTGGAAGACGAATTACAAGCCAATGCCTGGCTCACCGTCGAAGCTGACAACCGCATTCTTTTCGATACGCCGTTGGAGTCGCGCTGGTCCGGGGCGGCCCGCTTGATGGGCGTTGACCTCAATCGAATCACCACTTACTCAGGACGCGCTTAAGCGTGGCAATGGGCGGCGACTCGCCTTTGTGCGCGCTTGGGTTTGATGTCGGCGCACGTCGTACCGGCATCGCCGTAGGCAACAGCTTGACGATGAGCGCGCGCGCCTTGCATGTGATCGAGCACGTCAATGAAGGTATGGATTGGTCGCGCTTGGACACCTTGCGCAACGAGTGGCGGCCGCAGATTCTGATCGTCGGCGAGCCGCTCATGCTTACCGGCGAAGCGCAGCCGGCCACGCTTCGCGCGCGCAAGTTTGCCGAGCAACTGCGGCAGCGCTATGGCCTGCCGGTGGTTCTGGTGGACGAACGCTCAAGCTCTAAAGAAGCTGACGCTCGCTTTGCCGCTGCACGAGCCAAGGGCACCGCGCGCCGCCGCGACGGTGCGCTGCAAGACGCCATCGCGGCACAAATCATCCTCGAACGCTGGCTGCTGGCCGGCATGCCCTTGGAGCCAAGCTCGCATGCTTCATAGATTGCACGCGCCCTTACGCCACTTGCTTGCCCTCGACCAACTGCCGCGGGCCACGATCGAGGCCTTGCTTGATCGTGCGCAAACGCTGCGACCGCGCGCTCTGACGGGCGATCCCGCATACCGGCCACTGGCCGGCTGCACCTTGGCCAACCTGTTTTTCGAGGCGTCCACGCGCACGCGCTGCTCGTTTCAATTGGCGGCGGCGCGACTCGGTGCAGACGTGCTGAATGTCGATATGGCCACCTCATCTGCGCGCAAGGGCGAGTCCATGGCCGACACGCTGGCGACACTTGAGGCAATGGGCGTGACCCTGTTTTCGATTCGCCACTCGCTCGACGGCGTGGTCGCAGAATTGGCAGCGGTGTGTGCGCCGACCACGCGACTGATCAATGCCGGCGATGGGCGCAGCCATCACCCGACGCAAGGCTTGCTCGACATGCTGACCATCCGTCAGCACAAAGGCCTGGACTTCTCCCACCTGAAAATCGCGATTCTTGGCGACATCAAGCACTCACGCGTCGCCCGCTCAGATCTGCACGCCTTGCGTGCGCTGGGCGCCGGCGAAATCGCGCTGGCCGCGCCCGTCACCTTGCTCCCAGACGCGGCAACGGCGGCAGGCTGCTCCGTCCAAGCGAGCGCCGATGATGCTGTTCGCGACGCCGACGTCATCATCACCCTGCGCTTGCAACGCGAACGCATGGAAGAAGGGCTGGTGCCCTCGCTGGAAGCGTTCTACAGCGACTGGGGACTCAGCCCGCAACGGCTGCAACTGGCCCGCAATGACGCCATCGTCATGCACCCAGGGCCAATGAATCGCGGCGTGGAGATCGCCAACGAGGTGGCTGATGGGCCGCAATCGGTGATACGTGAGCAAGTCAGCAACGGAGTGGCGGTGCGGATGGCTGTGCTGGAGGCGTTGGCGGCTACGAAAGCTGACGACCAATCCTGACGAGTCCCACCCAAGATTGTTAGCGCTCCTCAGGTACCGGATCACAGCGCTGTATCGCGTTGCGCACCCCCTACCTCGTCTCCACCAACTCCACCCCATCCAACCCCTGCGACAGCGTATGCGCGTCGCCACCTTGGGAAAGTTTGATGCGCAGGCGGACTTCGTTGCTGGAGTCGGCGTGGCGCAGCGCGTCTTCGTAGCTGATCTCGCCGGCTTGATACAGCTCGAACAGGCTTTGATCGAAGGTGCGCATGCCGAGGTTGGTCGACTCCTTCATCACTTCCTTAATCTTGTGCACTTCGCCGTCGCGGATGTAGTCCTGCACCAGCGGTGTGCCCAGCAGCACTTCCATCGCTACCCGCCTAGACTTGCCGTCCGGAGTGGGCACCAGTTGCTGGGCGACGATGCCCTTCAGGTTCAGCGACAGGTCCATCAGCAACTGGTTGCGGCGATCATCGGGGAAAAAGTTGATGATGCGATCCAGCGCCTGGTTGGCGTTGTTGGCGTGCAAGGTGCACAGCACCAAGTGGCCGGTTTCGGCAAACGCGATGGCGTGATCCATGCCTTCGCGGGTGCGCACTTCGCCGATCATGATGACGTCGGGCGCTTGTCGAAGGGTGTTCTTCAGCGCCGCGTCCCAGCTATCGGTATCGATACCCACTTCGCGTTGAGTGACGATGCAGCCCTCGTGCTTGTGCACGAACTCGATCGGGTCCTCGATGGTGATGATATGGCCAGAAGAATTCTGATTGCGGTAGCCGATCATTGATGCCAGCGAGGTCGACTTGCCGGTGCCGGTGGCACCCACAAAGAGGATGATGCCGCGCTTGGTCATCGCCAAGGTTTTCACCACCGCCGGCAGATTCAACTCCTCGATCGTCGGAATCTTGCTCTCAATCCGACGCAGCACCATGCCGACCTGGTTGCGTTGATAGAAGCAGGACACACGAAAGCGCCCGACGCCCGACACGCCAATCGCAAAATTGCACTCATGGGTCTTTTCAAACTCCTCGCGCTGCGAGGGGTTCATCACGTTGAGCACCAGATCGCGCGCCTGTTGTGCGGTCAAAGGGCTTTGCGTGATCGGCTGCAAGCGCCCCTGCAACTTCATCGACGGCGGCGCACCAGCCGTAATGAACAAGTCGGACGCTTTTTTGTGCGCCATCAACTTCAGGAAGGAGGTGAAATCGACTGTGCTCATTGGGATTTTCCGGGTTTCGGGGTCACTCCGGGATTGGGGATTCGGGATCTGGGATTCGTTAGAGCGGGACTTCGCTGCCGTTGGCTTTTACGAACCCTGAATTCCAAATCCAAATTCCAAAATCCCGGCCTAATTGGAACTCGGGTTTCGAGAGAGTGGGACTTCGCGAGCGTTGGCGCTTGCGAATCCCGAATCCCGAATCCCGGCTTTGTCAATCAAACAACCGCTTGTCCTTCGCGTACTCACGTGCCTGCTGGCGGACAATCTGACCGCGCTTGACGAGGTCCTGCATGCACTGATCCAGCGTCTGCATACCTACGCCTTGGCCAGTCTGGATCGCCGAATACATCTGCGCGACCTTGTCTTCGCGGATCAGGTTTCGGATCGCCGGCACTGCCACCATAATTTCGTGCGCCGCGACGCGGCCGCCGCCGACTTTCTTCATCAGCGATTGCGACACCACCGCGCGCAGTGACTCCGACAACATCGAGCGCACCATGGGTTTTTCGCCAGCGGGGAACACGTCGATCACGCGGTCGATGGTCTTGGCGGCCGAACTGGTATGCAGGGTGCCGAATACCAAGTGGCCGGTTTCTGCAGCGGTGAGCGCCAGCCGAATGGTCTCCAAGTCACGCAGCTCGCCTACTAGGATGTAGTCCGGATCTTCGCGAAGCGCCGAGCGTAAGGCTTCGGTAAACCCGTGCGTATCGCGGTGCACTTCGCGCTGGTTGATCAGGCAGCGATTGGATGTGTGCACGAATTCAATGGGATCCTCGACGGTGAGGATGTGGCCGTACTCGTTCTTGTTGATGTGATCGACCATCGCCGCCAGCGTGGTCGACTTGCCGGAGCCGGTCGGGCCGGTCACCAGAATCAGGCCCTGCGGCTGATTGATGAGTTCGGTGAATATCTTCGGCGCGGCGAGGTCTTCCAGTGTCAGCACTTCCGAGGGAATGGTGCGGAACACGGCTCCCGCGCCGCGATTCTGATTGAACGCGTTGACCCGAAAGCGCGCAAGGCCGGCAATCTCGAAGCTGAAATCGACTTCCAAAAACTCTTCGAAGTCGCGCCGCACCTTGTCCGACATGATGTCGTACACCAGTGCATGCACCTGTTTGTGATCCAGCGCCGGAATGTTGATTCGGCGGACGTCGCCGTCGACCCGAATCATTGGCGGCAAGCCCGCCGACAGATGCAAGTCAGAAGCTTTGTTCTTGACCGAAAATGCCAGCAGCTCGGCAATATCCATGCGCAATCCCCCCGGAGTGTCCGATAGACTTGCAGGGAGCATCCACCTCCCCGCGCTGCGGTCGAGTATAGCGCCGTCGTCGGGCTTTGCTAGGCGTGTTTTGACCTGCCGAATGCATCTTCAACGCGTCTGCTCGAAACCAGCTAGTTCAACCCGGCCAGTTCAATCCAGCTGGTTCAATTCACTTAGTTCAACCTGCCTGGTTAACCCTGGGCGTTCTGACCACCGTCAACCAGACAAGCCGCATGACTGATTCGCTGCAACGCGTACGCGAGCAACTGGCGCAGGCTTCATTGGCGGCAGGAAGGCACGAGTCAGCCATTCTGCTGGCGGTGTCCAAGACCCAACCCGCTGCGGCGGTTCGCCAGCTGGCAGCCGCCGGCCAGAGCGCGTTCGGCGAAAACTATGTGCAAGAAGCAGCCACCAAGCGCGGCGAATTGACCGATCTTGATCTGCAATGGCATCTGATTGGTCATCTGCAATCGAACAAGTGTCGACTCGCGGCTGAAGTGTTTGATTGGGTGCAAAGCGTTGACCGGATGAGTCTTGTTGAAGGCCTGGCGAAGGCGCGAGCGCAAGCCCGCGAGCCTTTGAATGTGCTGATTCAGGTCGATATCGACGCGGAGGCGGGCAAGTCAGGCTGCCGGCCGGACGCCATCGCGGCGCTCGCGGCGGCAATCACTGCCGCACCCACGCTGTGTTTGCGCGGGCTGATGGCAATCCCCGCACCGCACGCTGACATGAACCTGCGAGCGCAGGCATTTCGCCGCATGCGCGTGCTCTTTGAATCGCTACGTCGCATTCATGCGAGTGTTGACACGCTGTCGATGGGAATGAGCGAAGACTTCGAATTGGCGGTTTCTGAAGGAGCCACGATGGTGAGAGTGGGCTCAGCACTGTTTGGCGCTCGCGTGTCGCCTTTGCCGGTGGCCGGTTATTCTCCGCTGCCCTCAAGTTCGTGAGCTGATGACCGTGCAGGACCTTCATTCACCCTCCATCGCTGCCGCCTTCCACGCACAAACCGCGCACGATTCCATTGTGTTTATTGGTGGCGGAAACATGGCGCGCTCGCTGATTGGTGGCTTGATCGACCGTGGCACTGCCGCCAGCTCAATTCTTGTTTCTGAGCCATTTCCGGAAGCGCGGATGGCCTTGGCAAGCCGCTTTGGCGTGCATGTCGGCAGTGACAATGCTGAGGCCGCTGGCAACGCCAGTACGTTGGTATTAGCAGTCAAGCCGCAGGTGATGCGCGAGGTTTGCGCCAGCATCCGCGAGTCGTTGCCGCTCGACGCGGTGGTGGTGTCGATTGCCGCCGGCATCACTTCCCAGCAATTGGACGATTGGTTGGGCGGCGGTCGCGCCGTGGTTCGCTGCATGCCGAACACGCCCGCGCTGCTGGGTGCCGGTGCTACCGGGTTGTTTGCAAACGCCGCTACCAGCCATGCCCAGTTGCAGCGTGCGCGAGCGCTGATGGGCGCGGTGGGCATCACCGTGCAGATTCACGATGAGACCTTGATGGATGTGGTGACCGCGCTTTCGGGCAGCGGCCCGGCGTACGTATTTCTGCTGGCGCAAGCAATGCAGGCAGGTGCCCAAGCGCAAGGGCTGGCGGCGGACGCCGCCCGCGTGCTCACAGCGCAGACCGTGTTTGGTGCGGCTCGCATGCTGATCGAAGACAGCGAGGACGCCGCTGCCTTGCGCGCACGTGTGACCTCGCCGGGCGGCACGACACAAGCGGCGGTCGAAACCCTGCAAAGTGGTGGTTTTGAAGCCTTGCTTGCAAGCGCCATCCAAGCCGCCACTGAGCGCGGCCGCGAATTGGCACGCGCCGCTGAGGGCGCGGCGTGAATTACCTGGTCGAAGCGGGTGTGCTGCTCATCGAAGTGTTTTTCGGACTTGCCAGCGGCTTGTTTCTGTTTCGTGTGTTGTTGCAATTGGTAGGTGCCAACTTCTACAACCCGATCTGCCAGTTCTTTTTTCAGGCCACCAATCCAATCCTCCTGCCCTTGCGCAAGGTACTGCCGCCACGCGGCCGCATCGACTTTGCTGGCATGCTGGTGGCGTTGCTCATCCAAACCCTCAAGGTGCTTGTACTCATCTTGCTGCTTGGTACGGGATTGAGCGTGTCTGGCCTGTTGTTGTTGGGTCTGGTAGAACTGCTGGCGCAGTTGCTCAATATCTACTTGCTGCTGATTCTGGCCCGCGCCGTGCTGAGTTTTGTCGGCGTGGATCGCCGCCATCCAGCCTTGCCGCTGCTGGCACAACTCAGCGAGCCGGTGCTGGGGCCCGTGCGTCGTCGGTTGCCACCGACGGGCGCATTTGATCTGTCGCCGATGCTGGTGATCCTGGCCATCCTGTTGGCGCGGCTGTTGATCATCGCGCCCCTGACCGATCTAGGTCGCGCGCTGTCCGTTGCTTGATCCCGTGAACAAGGCGCCTAGAGGAAACACAATGAACTGGTTTTGCCGAGTGCTGCCAATCGCGCTGCTCGCGCTGTTGCCTATGGGCAGCGCACTGGCGCAAGCAAGCGTCGAAGTCGGCGCTTACACCTTGCACGTCAATGCCATCAGCAGTCTCGATGTTTCGGTGGATGTTGCTCGCGCCAGCGGCATCACCCGCTCCGCCAGTCGCGGCCTACTCAATATTGCGATTCGCCGCCTGCAGGCCGATGGCAGCGATATCGCGACACCAGCAACGGTGACGGCCGACGCGATCAACCTTAGTGGTCAACGGCAAATTTTGAGTCTGCGCGAGGTTCGCGAAGGCGACGCCATCTACTATCTGGCCGAGCCGCGCGTCAGCGAAGGCGAAGCGTTGACCTTCGAAATCACCGCTCGCCCTGAAGGCGACGCGTCGGTCTTGCAGGCGCGCTTCAAGAAGACTTTTTTTGCCCCACTCCCACCATGACTCTCACCGCAGTGCGCCACGGCCAGGCCTCGTATGGTAGTGACGACTATGACCGCCTGTCCGAAGCGGGGTGGCAACAAAGCCGACGCTTGGGCGAATGGCTGGTCAGCCATGAGCATCGCTTCGCACACGTCATTTGCGGCGGAATGCGGCGACATCGCGAGACTCTTGAAGCAATTACGGAAGCCTTCGCGAAGCGCGAGTTGGATCTGCCGACGCCAGTATTTGATACCGACTTGAACGAGTTTGATCATCGCGCGGTAATCAGCGCCTATCTGGCCGAAAACCCTAGCGCCAGTCCCGCCGCACCCGCGGGGAATCAACGTCCTGCCCAGGCGATGGTCATGCGGATGCTGCAGGGCGCATTGAGTCGATGGGCATCGGGGGCTTACGAAGCTCAACTGACTGAGGGTTGGAGCGCATTCGGTGCTCGCGTCGAGCGCGGCGGATCGCGCCTGCTGGAGCGTTGTGCCGAGGGCAACGTCTTGCTGATCTCATCCGGCGGGACCATTTCACGGCTCGCTCAACGCGCCCTCGATGCACCTGATTTGCGAGCGGTCGAACTCAACTTGAGTCTGCGCAACAGCGCGCTTTGCGAGTTTCATGCCTTCGACAATGTGCTGCGAATGGGCAGTTGGAACGCGCTGCCGCATTTGTCAGAACGACGTGACATGTGGACATATTTTTGAGCGCTGCTGCGCGTATCGGTTACAGCGCCAAATCAATACGGCGGCTGCTCCGCCGCTGGGACGGCTAGCTATAGGAGATATCGATGGCTGCGGCACTTGAACTTGATGTCGAGGCATTGGGCGCCTATCTCGAAAGCCACCTGAGCGGCTTCCGCGGCCCGTTGACGGCAAGCAAATTCTCTGGCGGACAAAGCAACCCGACCTATCGCATCGACGCTGCCAGTGGTCGCTATGTGCTGCGTCGCAAACCACCCGGCGCGCTGCTGGCTTCTGCGCATGCGGTGGATCGTGAGTACCGCGTACTCAGCGCTTTCCACGGTTCTGCCTTGCCGCTGGCACGGCCGCTGCATTTGTGTCGCGACGAGTCGATCATCGGCTCGATGTTTTATGTGATGGAGTTTGTCGAAGGTCGGATCTTCTGGGACCCGGCGCTGCCCGATATCAGTGTTGAGCATCGCGGCACCTACTTCGACGCGATTATCACGACCTTGGCGACCTTGCATGGTGCCGATGTGGTGGTCGTGGGTCTCGGCGACTACGGCAAACCGGGCAATTATTTCACTCGCCAGATCAGCCGTTGGAGTGAGCAGTACCGGGCCAGCGAAACCAGCCCGATCCCCGCGATGAATGAGCTGATCACGCGTTTGCCAGCGCTGTGTCCGGCGGACGACGGCCGCATCGCACTCGTGCACGGCGACTTCCGTATCGACAACCTGATTTTTCACCCCTCTGAGCCACGCGTGCTCGCGGTGGTGGATTGGGAGCTGTCAACACTAGGGCATCCGCTCGCTGACCTGGGTTACTTCTGCATGGCCTTGCGTCTGCCGCGCAACCCGACCTTGCCGGGTCTGGGTGACATGGATAGAGGAGCCGCTGGCATTCCCACCGAATCGCAACTCCTGCAGCGTTATGCCGAGCTGTCCGGGGAGCAAAGTGTCCCCAACTGGGCATTCGTGCTTGCCTTCAGTTTTTTCCGCTTGGCAGCGATTGCACAAGGCGTCGCCAAACGCGCCGAACAAGGCAATGCCTCCAGCGAACGCGCCGTTTTGGCTGGGCAAATGACGGGAATGTTGGCGGAAATGGGGTTGCGGGAGCTTTCCGGCAGTGAGCGCAACGTCCCTCATTAATCCCGCTGACGACTCGCCCACGCTTGAATAATCGCAACAATCGCCGCTACGCCATCGGTCAAAGCCGCCGGGCCGGGTTGCAGGATCAGCGGTGACTTGATTTCGTGCAGCTCCCCGTCGCGCACGGCGGGAACGGATTGCCAGCCCACTCTGGCGGCCACGTTTTTCGCCTGAAACTTCTTGCCGCACCATGAGCCAATCACGATGTCGGGCGCGCGCGCGATGATCTCGTCATCGTTGGCGAGGATGCGATCACGGGCCAGCGAGCACGCGGCACGCTCGGGGAAAATATCGTCGCCGCCGGCGATACGGATTAACTCGGCTACCCACTGAATCGCCGGAATGCGCGGCTCGTCCCATTCCTCAAAATACACGTTTGGGCGCCGAGTCAAGTTCGCTGCTTCGGTGCTGATGCGGTCAATCCCATCCTGCATTCGCGACGCCAGCGCCTCACCTTCGATGCTGCGCCCGACCATCCCGGCCAACCGTCGAATGTAGTCGAGGATGCCCTCGACGCTGCGATGATTGGTAATCCAGACCTCCACGCCCGCCTTGATGAGCGCCTGCGCAATATCGGCTTGGATGTCGGAAAAGCCGATGACCAGATCGGGTTTGAGCGCGAGAATACGATCAATCTTGGCACTCAAGAACGCACTGACCTTGGGCTTTTCCCGGCGTGCTTCGGGCGGACGCACCGTGAACCCCGAGATACCGACGATGCGTGCCTGCTCGCCGAGCAGGTACAGCGTCTCGGTAGGTTCCTCGGTGAGGCAGATGATTCGTTGGGGACCCATTTTTGGCGCGGGGCTAGGAAAAGTTCAAGGAAACAACATCCGCTTCCCCCATTCCCCATCCTCTCCGCGCTCATACAGATAGCGTTCGTGCAGGCGGAACTCAGCGCCGAACCAGAGTTCGATGCGATCCGGGACAACGCGAAAGCCCGACCAATGCGGCGGTCGCGGTACGGGCAGGTTGGCGTAGCGCTTCTCTATTTCGTCGATGCGAGCGTCAAACGTCGCACGTGAGTCGAGCGTCGCGGATTGATCAGAGGCCCAGGCACCGATCTGGCTCATGCGTGGACGCGAGCTGAAATAGGCGTCGGCTTCAGCATCGCTCACGGTCTCAACAGCACCCTCAAAGCGCGCCTGCACGCCATGATCGATGTGCCGCCAATGGAACAACAAGGCCGCTTGCCGATGGGCCAGCAGCTCGCGGCCCTTCTGGCTATGGAAGTTGGTGTAGAAAACCAAGCCGCGCTCATCATGGCCCTTGAGCAAGACGGTGCGCGCTGAGATGCGGCCATCGGGCGTGCTGCTCGCCACCGTCATGGCGGTCGGTTCGGGATCGCCGCTGGCGCGGGCACGATCCAGCAGATCGCGAAAGGCGATCATGGCCTCAGCGTAATAATCGGTCACAGGAATCTCCAAGCGATGGCTCAATCAGACGGTGGAAACCGCCTGCGCCAAATGTCCAAATGCGGCCTCGACGCCCTCACCTGTCCCCGCCGACACCACAAAAGCGGGGACATTGGGCGCCAACTTTGCGGCGACTTCTGCGGATGCAACGGCACCGTCGAATTGGTTGAGTATCAGCACTTGCGGACGCTCGCCGATCAGCTTGGCGGCCATCTGCCCAACCTGCAAAGCCGCCTCGATACTTTCGTGGTTGCCAGCATCGGCGATCAGCGCAAAACCATCGGCGTGAGCGAGAAAAGCCTGGCTTAACGAGTCCAGCGAAGAGCGTCCGCGCAAATCCCAAAGCGCGCACGGAATGTTGGATTCCGGAGCCGTCCAGTAATGCACCCACAGACCATCCGGCCGTGCCGCCGGCGACGCGCCCAAGCGCGCCGCGATAGCGGACTTGCCAACGCCTGAGTCACCCAACAGACAAAGTTTGCGGACGTGGTCGGTCATCAATGACATTAGGCGGTGGTGGTGGTGGTGGTGAAATAACGCAGCAATCCCTCAGAGCCCTGACTATAGCAAAGCTGCCATCCGAGGCTGTTGAGAAAGTAAGGCCGTGTAACCGACGGCAAAGCTCGGATAGCGCAACGCGAAGCCCGTCGAGCGCAGCTGCTGATTGCTGACCCGGCGCCCGCGCTCGGCAGATTCTGTGCCTGCCGTGATTGGCTGGTGGGTGACCGGCTCAGGTAGATCCAGCAGCATTCGCAAATACGCGAGCACGACGTCATCTCGCGCCGGCTGATCATCGCTCACGCACAGCAGTTTGGGCGGTCGTTGCAGCCGCAACACATGGGCGAGGGCGCGTGCGGCGTCGTCGATATGGATGCGGTTGCCCCAGCGCGGCGAGCCCACATCGCCAGCGCGCGCGAGCGCCAGCATGCGCTCGCGCCCAGGACCATAAAGACCGCTTAGACGGACCGCGGTGGCCTGCGGCGCCAGTTCAAATAGTTGCTGTTCGGCGCGCATCAAGATCTGCCCATTGAAGGTCGTCGGCTGGGTGATTGTGGTTTCATCCACCCAGCCACCCATGTCTTCTGCATAGACCGCGGTACTGGAGGCAAACAGCATGCGCGCCACCGGCGCTGACAAGCCTTCGAGCAAGCGCTTGAAGCCTTCGACATAGGCGAGCTGGTAGGCCTGTGGAGTGCGCGCATCAGCGCTGGCCAGATAAGCGACGGCATCGAAGTGACCGCAAAACAATCCCGCAGGCAGCGGCTGCGTAAGGTCAGCCGCCACGCGTTCGAAACAGCTGGGCAAGGCCTCGATCCGCCGCCGCAGCGCGACCACGCTGCCACCCGACTCACACCACAGCAGACCCAGCCGGGTACCGAGATCGCCGCAACCGGCGATCAACAGTCGCATCAGGCTGCTGCGGGCAGCACGCCTGCGCGAACTGGACGCGGCAGGTAGCGCAACCAGATCAGCCACACCGCCAGCGCATCCAGCACGATCAACGCCTGCCACAGATACAAATGAAACCAGTCGAAGGCGACTTGGCTGTACTGACCCATGTAGAACAGCGAAATGATGCGCACCAGATTCAGTGATTGAATGGCAAAAAAGCCGATCACCAGCCCCACCAACTTGTGCTTCCACGGCGCCGGAAACGCCAACACTGCCGCGACCAGGATGATCACCGCCTCAATGCCATCGCAGCCAGGAGCAATTCCAACCGCAAAACCATTGCTCATGCTGCGTATGACGATACCTTCGGTGACCACATTGTCGTCAAACAGCATGATCAGCCAACCACTGACAGTGGCGAGTACGCCGGTGAATGGCAGGGTGAAATGTTCGGCGGCAAAGTTGGTAATACGAAAACCAAACATCGCGACCAACAGGGTGACAAACAGCAAGAAGAAACGAAGCATTGGCGATAGGATGGATTGGGATGGGATGGGACAAATGCTAGCATCCAGCGATGAATCCAGCTCCCAATCTGACCTTTGTCGGCCCGATGGGCGCGGGCAAAACTTCAATAGGCCGCCGCGTTGCTGATCGCCTCGGCTTACGCTTTGTCGACGCCGATCAATGGATCGAACGCCAACTCGGGGTCTCGATTGCCACCATTTTCGAGCTGGAAGGAGAGTCTGGGTTTCGTCGACGCGAGCGTGACGCGCTGACCGCACTGTGCGCGGGCGAAGGTCAACTCATTGCCACCGGTGGTGGTGCCGTGCTTGATCCGGGAAATCGCGAGTGCTTGGCCCGCAGCGCGTATGTGGTGTGGTTGCGGGTGTCGGTCGAACAGCAGCTGGAGCGCTTGGCGCGTGATCGCAGCCGGCCGCTGTTGGCTGCTGGCGACCGCCGGCAACGCTTGCAAGCGATGGCTCTGGTTCGAAACCCCTTGTATGCCTCGCTCGCCGACTATGTGTTCGAGTCTGACAGCCGCAAAGTCAGTGCGGCGGCGGATCGTTTGGCGAGCGCACTGCGGCAGCGCTGGCAACGGCTGGAGGCGGCTGCATGAGTGCAGTGCGTGAGGTCGAAGTTGCGTTGGGCGCGCGTCGCTACCCGATCCACATTGGTACCGGTTTGCTCGACGATGCAGGTCGTCTGCGCCGGTTCATCGGCGGCAAACACGTGTTGGTGATCACCGACAGCAATGTCGCGCCGCACTACTTGAGCAAGCTAAGCGCCGCCTTTGATGGCCTTGTGCAGCGGGTGCTGATCCTGCCGCCCGGTGAGCAGGAGAAAACACTTGCTCGCTTCGCCGAAGTGATGTCTGCGCTCTGCGAAATGGGAGCCAGCCGCGACGCCACCTTGATCGCCCTCGGCGGTGGTGTAGTTGGCGACCTGACTGGCTTCGCCGCCGCCTGCTGGATGCGCGGCGTACGCTTCCTGCAGCTGCCCACGACCTTGCTGGCGATGGTCGATTCGTCTGTCGGCGGCAAGACGGCGGTGGATCTGCCGGCGGGCAAAAATCTGGTCGGCGCATTCCATCAGCCGAGTGCAGTCATCGCCGACATCGACACCCTCGTCACCCTGCCGATTCGCGAACTGCACGCCGGATTCGCTGAAGTCATCAAGTACGGCGCGCTGGGCGACCTTCATTTTTTTGCCTGGTTGGAAGCCAACGCCGACGCATTGTTGGCCAAGGACGCCGAGATCATCGGCCAAGCGATTGAGCGCTGCTGCCGACACAAGGCAGGCATAGTCGCTCGCGATGAAACCGAGCAGGGCGAACGTGCCTTGCTCAATTTCGGCCACACCTTTGGGCATGCCATCGAAGTCGAGGCCGGCTTTGGCAGCGTGCTGCACGGGGAAGCGGTGGCGATCGGCATGGCCTGCGCCGCACGTTTGTCGGCCACGCTCGGACGAGCGCCGCTGGCGGACGCTGAGCGATTGATCGAACTGTTGACGCGCTTCGGACTGCCGACCAAAGTACCTGCGGGACTCGATGCAACACGCCTGCTGGCCGCCATGCGCCTGGACAAGAAGGCCATTTCCGGGCAAGTCCGTTTGATCTTGTGGCGCGGCTTGGGTGCGGCAGAAATCATCGACGGCATCGCCGACCTGGACGTGCTGAATACGCTCAGCCTGAATGCGGTCAGCGAGTAAGGGCCTTTGCAACTTCGCGTTGTTGCGGCATCGAGTTCTTGCCACATCAGGTAATTGCAACATCGCTCGATCAAACCCAAGTCAGCAGCTGCCCCACGTAAACTAGCCGCATGCGCATTTATCTTCAGCAGCGACCGCTCGCCGGCGAACAGCCTCGCTTTTATTCAATAAGCCTTGCCCAAGACCTGCTCGGCGGCTGGGTCTTGCTGCGCGAATGGGGACAGCCGGGCGGGCGCAACTCGGCCAAACGCGAGCTGTTTCTGGATCGCGACGACGCCATAAAAGCGCTGTCCTCTGCCCGCGACACTCAGCTCAAGCGCGGATTTCAGGTGATGTTTGCGCAAGGCATGGATGCGCCGCGCTGACGCGTTGTAAGCAGTCTGCCCCACTTATACGGAGTCTAGTTTTGAGCGCAAAGTTGTTGAACCCCAGAAATGACCGCTTTCTGCGCGCGCTGCGGCGCGAACCCGTCGATGCCACCCCGGTTTGGATCATGCGTCAGGCCGGTCGCTATCTACCGGAGTATCGCGCCACCCGCGCCCGCGCCGGCAGCTTTCTGGCGCTTGCAAAAACGCCTGAGCTCGCCTGCGAAGTGACCATGCAGCCACTTGCTCGATTTGCGCTGGATGCCGCCATCCTGTTTTCGGACATTCTCACCGTGCCGGATGCGATGGGCTTGGGGCTTTACTTCGCTGATGGCGAGGGACCGCGTTTCGAGCGACCCATCCGTACCGAAGCTGACATCGCTCGACTCGCCGTCCCCGACATGGAAGGCGAACTGCGTTACGTGATGGACGCGGTGCGACTGATCCGCCGGGAACTCAATGAACGCGTCCCGCTGATTGGCTTTTCCGGCAGTCCCTGGACCTTGGCCTGTTACATGATCGAAGGCGGCGGCAGCGACAACTTTTCCCGGATCAAGGCGATGGCCTGGAGCCAGCCCGCACTGCTGCATCGTTTGCTCGAGATTGTCACCGAGGCGGTCATCGCTTACCTCTCCGCGCAGCGCGCCGCCGGCGCGCAAGCGCTGCAGATCTTCGACACTTGGGGCGGGGTGCTGTCGCCACCGTTGTATCGCGAATTTTCGTTGCGCTATCTCAATCGAATCGCCGCCACGTTGCCACGCGGCGAAGGGCCGGAGCGCACGCCGCTGATTGTTTTTGGAAAAGGCAACGCTGCGTATCTTGAGGAACTTGCCAACGGTGGTGCCGAATGCGTGGGTGTCGACTGGCTGGTGACACTGGACGAAGCCCGCCGACGCACCGGCGGCCGCGTTGCCTTGCAAGGCAACCTGGATCCCACGGTCTTGCACGCCCCCATCGAAGTCATCCGCCGCCAAGTCCAAGCCACGCTGGCAAGTTACGGTTCCGGCCCCGGCCACATCTTCAATCTGGGTCACGGGGTGACACCCGACATCAAGCCCGAGCATGTGGGGGCGTTGGTGGATGCGGTGCATGAGTTTAGTTTGGTGGGATAGGGTGGGGTCTGCTTTTGGCCTGTGCAGGCCGGCTCTTGGCTTGCACTTTCGCGCACGCCGCAATTTCTCTTTCAGATTGACTTTCCGGGGTAGGCGGCAAGTTGGTTTTCAGGCTTCCCCTGCCCTGAATTGGCTTCGAGGCAGGGTTTCGGCCATTCCGGGGCTTCGCCCCGGAATGGCCGAAACCTCGCCTCAAAGCCAATTAAGGCAAGAGAAGCCTGAGAAGCTGAGAAGCCTGAGAAGCTTGAGAAGCTGAGAAGCTGAGAAGCCTGAGAAGCTGAGAAGCTGAGAAGCTGAGAAGCTGAGAAGCTGAGAAGCTGAGAAGCTTGATTCCGACCCACACCGGAATGACAAGCAACACCTAAATTCCGGCCCAAGCCCGAATAAAAACTCCCACTATCCCGCCGCCTCAAACGCCACCCGCAACCACCCTTGCAACTCGCCATCCACCTCATCCAGCGAACCCAGCCTAACGCTGGCCTGGCACATGCCGCCGGGCGGCAGAATTTTGAGTCGAGGGGTTGCGCTGAAGCCCTTGAAATTGAGGCCGATCTCGATCAGTTCGCGAGTCGCCGGGCCGACGGTGGCAAACTGTTTCTTGCGGCGCAGGCTGACGTTGGCTTTTTTTGGTGCAATTTCGAAGTCGCCGAAGTCTTCAACCATGCGCAGAATGGCGTCATGCAGCGGCCGCAGCGCGGCTTTGGGGCCGACGTAAATGAGCGCCAAGGGGTCGCCCGTTTCAGTCGATCCCGCCTCGGAAGTTGCTGGTGCCGCCATTTCAGGCAACGGTTTGGCGAAGGTGTGGATCAGCGCATTCGCATCACCAAAGCCAAGCCCGTAGTGCTCGATCAGCCAGCCGCGCTTTTCGCCATGCTTGACTGCGCCACTCGCAGCGACTGCGGCTTGTAACTCGGCGAGAGACTTGCCGGTTTTCTTTTGGATGTTGCTGAGCTGGGTGTTGAGCGCAGCGGTCAAATCAGCCATGGTGGTGTTCTCCGTGTTGATCTTTCAATGCATTGCCCTGCTAGCGGCAGCCGAGCAAGCTCGCCTCTACGAGCCTCTTGGGGCGCAATAGCCGTTAGCTATTGCGCCGCACGAAACTGCACTTGGCATCGATGTGCGGCGCGCTGACCTGGCGTCTGCAATCGCGTCGCTTCACACCCGAGTCCGCAGTTCGGACTCCCAACAAACCTACTTCACGTCAAATCCGCGCCGTTCCAACAGCGGCTTGATGTCCGGATCGCGACCGGCAAAGTCACGGAACAGTTGCATGGCGTCGGCACTGCCACCGCGCGAGAGCAAGGTCTTGCGGAAGTGATCGCCATTGGCACGGGTCAGACCGCCGTTCTCTTGCATCCACTTCACGCTGTCGGCATCTAGCACTTCGCTCCAGATGTAGGAGTAGTAGCCGGCCGAATAACCGCCAATGATGTGCGAGAAATACGTTGAGCGGTAACGCGGCGGGACCAGATCGTAATCGAGGCCAGCCTTCTTCAGGGCTTCGGCTTCAAACGCAATCACGTCGGTCGGCACCTGCTCGGGAGTCAACTGGTGCAGCGACTGATCGAGCATCGACGAAGCCAGATACTCGGTGCTGGCAAAGCCCTGATTGAACTGCTCAGCGGCAATGACCTTGTCCAGCAACGCCTGCGGGATAGGCTCACCGGTCTCGTGATGCTTGGCGTAATTGGCCAGCACGGTCGGCCAGGTCGCCCACATCTCGTTGACCTGCGACGGGTACTCGACGAAGTCGCGCGGCACCGAGGTGCCCGAGAAACGCGGGTAGTTCACGTCGGAGAACATGCCGTGCAGTGCATGCCCGAACTCGTGGAACATGGTGGTGACTTCGTCGAACGTCATCAGGGTCGGCTGCCCGTCCGGCGGTTTCGGAATATTCTGGTGGTTGGCCACCACGGGCTTCTCATTGAGAAGGTCGCTCTGGCTGACGTAGGCATTCATCCACGCACCACCACGTTTGGATGGGCGGGCGTAGAAGTCACCGACGAACAAGGCCAGCGAGGTGCCGTCGGCATCAAACACTTCCCACGCGCGGGCGTCCGGGTGATAGACCGGCAGGTCGGGGCGCGGCTTGAAGGTCAGACCATAGACTTCTTTGGCTGCAAAAAAGACGCCGTTCTCAAGCACGTTGTTGAGCTCGAAGTAAGGACGCAACTGACCTTCGTCAAAGCTGTAACGCTCTTGCCGCACCTTGTTGGCATAGAAGTCCCAATCCCACGCCGCCAGCTTGAAGCCGCCCTTCTCGTTATCGACCATCTTTTGCATGTCCGCGGCTTCGCGACGTGCATTGGCGACCGCAGCAGGCGCCAGCCGGCCAAGCATCGCGTTGACTGCTTCGGGCGTCGCCGCCGTGGCATCTTCCAGCGTGTAAGCGGCGTGACTCGGATAGCCCAACAACTGCGCGCGCTCGGCGCGAATCTTGATGACCTTGGCCAGTACTTCACGATTGTCGAACTCGCCGCCTTGGCTGCCGCGCTTGAGTGAGGCTTCAAGAATGCGCTGCCGGCTGGCACGGTTGCTCAGATTGGTCAGCGGTGGCTGACCAGAGGTGTTCTGCAGGGCGATCAGGAACTTGCCTTCCTTGCCCGCCGCTTTGGCAGCCGTGCCGGCGGCAGCGATCTCGGCCTCGCTCATGCCGGCCAACTCTTCGGCGGTATCGAACACGACGGCGGATGCATTCACTTCGCGCAATACGTTCTGGCTGAACGTGGTTTGCAGGGTCGCAAGCTCGGAGTTCATCGCCTTCAGCTGCTCTTTCTGTGTCGCATCGAGCTTGGCGCCCGCGCGCACAAAATCGGTGTGGTAGCGCTCTAGCAAGCGCAGCGACTCGGGGTCGAGACCCAGCTCCGCGCGCTTGTCATACAGGGACGTGATGCGCGCAAACAGCTTGTCGTTCAGCGCGATGGCATCGCCGTGGGCAGACAGCTTGGGTGCCATGTCGGCTTGAATGGCTTGGCGGGTGTCATTGGTGTCGGCACCGACCAGATTGAAGAACACCGAACTGGTGCGATCCAGCACGCGGCCCGAGCGCTCGATGGCAACGACTGTGTTCTCGAAGGTCGCAGGCTCAGCGTTGTCGGCAATGGTGGTGACCTCGGTCAACTGCTCGGCCATGCCGCGCTCCAGCGCCGGCGCAAAGTCCTCATCACGAATCTGATCGAAGGCCGGATAGGCGTATTGCAGGCTGCTCACCGCGAAAAAAGGATTGACGCGCTCGGCCTTGACGGGCTCTGCGACCTTGGTTTCGGTCACTTCTGGCGCGGGTGGCGCGGCCTGTTCGCCACATCCGGCGAGGGTTCCGAGTGCTACGGCAAGCGCTACGGCGAGCGGCTTCTTCATGGGTGTGTCCTTGACTGAAGGCTGAATGGACCGCGAAGGCTACCCGATTCAGCGCTCGCCGGCCTGTGCAGGAGGGCATGGGTGGGCCCGTTCGATGGCGGCCCGCAACTGTGCAGCGCTGACCGGCTTGCGCAAGAACGTGGTCATTCCTGCCTGTGCGCACTCGCTCTCTACCGCCGCATCCGCCCGCGCTGAGATCGCTATTTGGGCCATCTGCGGCGCCTGCGCACGCAGCAAAGGCGCCAAACTCAAGCCGTCGAGACCCGGCAAATCCAAATCGATGAGCGCGAGGGAAAAGCGCGTCGCCGCAAGTTCGGAAAGCGCGGCCAGCGCATGTGGCGCATGAATGACCCGGTGACCCAGCGTTATCAGCAATTCGCCGATGACTTCAGCCACCGTAGGATCGTCCTCGACCAACAGAATGACGTGAGTGTGCGTAGTCGGTGCCGACGTGTTGCCGACAGGACTTGGCTCAGGCGATTCGGCAGCCAGCGGCAACGGCAGTTCGACGGTAAACGTCGCGCCCGCGCCCAACTGGCTGTGCACAGAAATCGATCCGCCCATCGCGGCGACCAGCTCGCGGCAGATTGCCAAACCCAAGCCGCTACCGCCATGCAGCGCTGCCGTCTGTGCTCCTTCAGCCTGTTGGAAGCGCTGGAACAACTTGGCTTGTTGGGCATCGCTCATCCCTGGCCCTTGATCGCTGACTTGCACGCGCACCCCGCGTTCCAAGCGGATGCTCGCCAGCAGTTGCACGCTCCCACGCTCACTGAACTTGACCGCGTTGGTGCCCAGATTGAGCAACACCTGTTGCACGCGCATGCCATCGCCCAACAACCAGCGCGGCAGATCAGCGGCCCGCTCACTACGGTAGGCAAGGCCTTTCCGGATGGCGAGCGGCTCCAGGGTCTGGTCGACTGCTTCGAGCAAGGCGTGCAGATCGAAGGCTTGCTGCAATAGTTCCAAGCGGCCAGCCTCAATGCGGGCCAGATCGAGCGCGTCGTTCAAGAGTCGGAGCATCAGCCGCCCCGACTGTTGGATGCCATCAGCGTAGCGTTGCTGACGGGCATCCAGCGCGGTGCTTTGCAGCAACTCGGTCATGCCCAAAACGCCCGTCATCGGCGTGCGGATCTCGTGGCCCATGGTGGCCAGGAATTCCGATTTCGCCTGCGAGGCTTGCAGCGCCCAGCGCCGCTGCTGCTCGGCCAAGTCGTCGGCATGACGGCGCAACAGGCGGCGCCGCTGCCAGCGCCAAAGCGACCACCCGGCAGCAGCTGCAAGCAGCAGCAACGCCGCATAAGCGGCCGTGGTTCGCCACCATGGCGGCGCAATAGACACCGCGATTGACAGTGGCGGCGCAACCCAAACGCCATCGACTCCGGCCGCTGTCGCTCGAAAGGTGTAGTTGCCCGGCGACAGGCGCGGATAACTTCGCTCACCGCTGGTGCCGCCTTCAATCCAATCGGGATCGACGCCTTCCAACTGAAAGCGATAGCGGTGTGCGCTGGGATCAGCAAACGACAACAGGCGCAGCGAAAAATGCAGTTCGCTGTCGTCGTGATTGATGGATAGCGGCCGATCCGCGGGCAGGCTGATCAGCTGCCCGTGGCGGCGAATGTCGATCCGTTGCAACAGCAGGCGTGGCGCAACCGTCGGCGTCGCCAGTTTGCCGGGATCAAACAGCACCAGCCCAGTCGCGGTGGCCGCTGCGATGAGTCCGTCGGCCAGCAGCAAGGGCGGTCGATTATTAAACTCTTGGCTGGGCAACCCATCGCGTACGCCATAGCGGCGAACCTGTTGCGTCGCTGGTCGATAGTGCAGCAAGCCGCGCGCACTGGTGAGCCAGATATCGCCAGCGGCGTCGATGAGCAAGCCACCCGCTTCCACGGCGGGCAAACCCTGAGCGGCGCTGACTTGCAGGCGTCGACGCAAGCCATCGGGAATCAACTCAAACTGCTCCAGGGCACCCAAGCGTTGCGCCCACAGCGTTCCATCCTTGGCAAACGCGAATCCAAACACGCGCTCGCGGGGCCCCCCGGCGAGCGCTGCAATCTGTCCGGTTGGCGGGTCGCGCCGGTACAGACCGCCTGCTCCCGCCAACCAGAGTGCGCCGTCCGGACCCAACCCGAGTTGCTCGGTATCGCCGCCCACCAGACCACTGCCATCAGCGGGCAAGTGCCGCGCCAAACGGCGTCCTTGTCGATCCCGATGCTCGATGCCACCGCCATTGGCGGACAGCCAGATACCACCGTCAGCGTCGGCGATCAGCAGATCAATGGGGCCGGCCGGCGGCGCATCCCCTGTGCCGCCGGCCGGCCAGTGGCGTAAGGCACCACCATCGGCGGCGAGCCGCGACAGGCCGGTGTGGTAACCCATCCACACCGCGCCATCGGCGGTTTGCAGCACGGACCACAGGCGCCGATCTGGCAGTTGTCCTGCGCTTTGCAGTCGATGCTCGACACGGCCTGTCGCGAGTTCGATGCGGTCGAGCACGCTGCCGGCACCTACCGCCCACAGACCACCGCCAACAGCTGCCGCCACCCCACGCGGGGTCGCGCTCAGCGATTCCGGCTTGCCGTCCTCGGGCTGTAACACACTGAAGTTGCGCCAGCCTGGCGCCAATCGCGCTAACCCGCCGCCCAAGGTCGCAAACCACAGCCCGCCTTCGTGGTCTTCCAACATCGCCAGCACCGCGCCGTTGGCCAGCGCGTGACTGTGACGTGGCGCGCCCTGAAAGCGCTTGATTGAGCCGTCGGTAACCCGGTTCAAACCGCTGCGCGTGGCGATCCACAAATTGCCACTGCGATCACGCAGCAGATCCGTCACGCCTACATCAGTCAGCCCTGCGCGTTCAGCAGCCGGCGCAATCCTGCCATCGGGCTCGCGTCGATCCAGGCCACCGCTGCTGCCGATCCACAGCGTGCCATCGGCCTCTGCCGTCAAGCTGAAAATGTTTGCCCCGCTGGTGCCGCCCGCGCCGATGGCGATGTGCTCGAAGCCTTGCCCGCTCAGCCGATCCAGGCCGGCGGCTCCGCCCACCCAGAGCGCGCCCTTGGCATCGATGGCCAGCGAAAGCACATGCTCGGAGGCCAGCGATTGCGGATCTGCCGGATCGTGATGAAATGCTTGCACCTCGCCCGAATCCGCATCCAGTCGATACAGACCGCCGCCAAACCCACCGAACCACAAGGCAGCATCGGCCGTCGAGGTGATCGCCCACACGTCATCAAGTTCGATGGGTGCCGGTCGATCACGGCGATAGTGCACAAAGCCGCCGACATCCTCGCGCAACAAGCTCAGCCCACCGCCTTCGGTGCCGACCCAGACGCGGTCTTTCGCATCGACATGCAGCGCCTGCACGACATTGCTGGGAAGTGACGTCGGCTCGGCGGGGTCGTGTCGGTAGATCACAAACGCCACGCCATCAAAGCGCGCCAAACCATCACCGGTCCCAACCCACAGATAGCCGCGAGCGTCCTGAGCCAAGGCATATACCTTGTCCGAAGGCAGTCCGTCGTTGGACGTGATCGGCCTGAACAAGGGCGTTTCCGGCAAAACCATCGCCGCACCCGCCGGCATTCCGGCAAGCGCAATCGACAGCAGCAGCGCCCGCACCCACATGGGTCTTCCCCCCGATATCTTGTCGCGGCCTCGCAACGCTCCGAGGATAGCCAATCCCTATCCGCTCGCCGCATCAATCAATGCCTGCTTAATCGCATCCGCTGACCGGCGTAGCAAGCTGGGATTGATCTGCAGCACATACTCGCCGCTTTCGGGATGCGGACGCGCCACGATGACACTGTGGCGCTGCGCCCGCTGCACAAAGGCTTCTCCGGCAACACCATTCACTTTCATGAAAAGCCGGCTGGTGCCGTTTTGAATCTTGCGAAAGCTGAATCTGCTGTCCGTTTGCAGGCGCTCGATCACCTGCTCCGCCACCTGCCACGACTGCGCGTACTCGGCTTCATAGCGTTCGGCGTATTGCGCAACCATCGCGATTTGCGGCCACGCTTGCGGCAGCGATCCACCGAACATGCGGCGTTGATGAAACAGGCCTTCGACGAAGTCAGCCTCGCCGGCTAGGATCGCACCCGAGGCACCGTTGAAGTGCTTCCACACCGACACATAGACGGTGTCGAACAAAGCGGCGTAGTCGCGCACGCTGCGACCGCAATGCAGCGGCAAGTTGAACAGGCGTGCGCCATCCAGATGCAGGCGGATGCCTTGCGCGCGCGCGTACACGCAAACCCGCTGCAACTCGGCAAAGTCGAGCATCGCGTGGTCGCGCCGTCGCACCGGGTTTTCAATCGAGATCACGCCGATCCGAGCGGCCACCCGACCCCCCGCCGAGCGCTGCACCACGCGTTCCACATCGGCCAAGTCGAACCCGCCTTGGCCCTCGCCCAGCGCAATCAAATTCAAACCACTCAAGGTCTGAGCGCAGTCGCCGCTGTCGTTATAAAGGTGACTTTCGGCCTGCACCAACACCCGCCGATCCTGCCCCGCCAACTGCCGAATCGCCAGATGGTTGGCCAGCGTGCCAGTCGGCACAAACATCGCGGCCGGCTTGCCGAGCAAACGCGCGAAGGTCTGTTCCAATTCAGTAACGGCTCCACCGAGCGCGTAGTTGTCGGCCCGCATGTCTTTGTTCGCGACCATCTCCTGCAAGCGGGCGGCGTACTCGGCCGGGCTTAAGGCCAGCCCATCGGAAGTGAAGTTGACCTGCGTGAACAAGCCCGGCACGACTGCGGCTGGCACATCGGCAGCAATGGCTTGCGCAAGCAGCGGCACCGCAGCGGTCAAGCCGCCTGCGGCCAAGAAGTGGCGTCTATTCATGGGAGCCATGATGTTGGGAGATGGGAGCTTGCCATTGCCAAGCACCCGAAACGAGCCGACAGAATAGCTGCGGCTGCAGGCGACCCAATCCGGCTACTCACCAAGGCTCACCAAGGCTCGGCAAAGCTCATCGTCAGCGCCCCGAACCGCCCAGTCGGTGAGGACAGGCTGCGAGTCTGCAACACGAGTACCTGTATCCTCCTCGCCCTTGCCGCCCTATCAGGACTAAAAAGGCCAAGTGATGACTCCGTATTCAATTGATCGCATAGACCAGGCAGCCCGCTGCGGTTCTTTCACGTGGACGCTGCGATCCACGCTCCCCGTGAGGACTGCATCGTCGAAGCGCCCCATAACCGCTCGGATGCGGTCCTTTGGCTTTGCGATGTTTGCGGTGCTCGGAATGTTCGCAGCGGCCGCGGTCAACGCCAACGGATATGCCGAAACGGATGGGATACGCGGCGCGAATGACAGCAAAACAATCTCGTCCCTGGATGGTCGCGTTGAGGGCCGTGTTGATGATCGAGCCCTTGCTCAGTATCAGCCCATCGACTTGCGCCATTCACTTTTTGGCCCGATTGGATTGCATCCTAGCGCGCAAGGCGTGCCCACCAACCACTCCGAAGGCGCAACGACTTTTTTGCCGGCTGACGCTCGCTGGTCCGACCAATTTGCTTTGGGAATAGGCTGCAATGGTCCGGTCTACGCCATCACGCGCGGAGACGATGGGGCTTACTTCGTAGGCGGGAGATTTACCACCTGTGGCAATGTGTTTTCGAGAAACGTCGCACGTTTCGATCCGGGTACCGGTAGCTGGTCCGCGCTTATTTCGCCCATTACCAATGGCGTTGGCGGTGAGGTGCGCTCGCTGTACTTCTGGTCGAATAATCTCTACGTTGCCGGGCGCATCGGTTTTGGTCTAACTGACGCCGGCACAAACATTGGAAGGAATGTCGTCCGCTGGGATGGCTCCGCTTGGCATGCCATGGGAAGTGGACTAGGTGACTATGCCAACGCGGTCGCGGTCATCAATGGGGTTGTCTACGTGGGGGGCAGCTTTAACTTTGTCGACCAGAATGGCCAGTTCATCGAGGCTATCGCTCGCTGGAATGGAACTGCATGGCTGGCATTGGATAGCGCTGGCGCCAGCCGTCTCGACCGCGAAGTCACTGCGATTACTGAGTTCAATGGTCAGCTGGTGGTGGCAGGATACTTCGGCACTGGAGGCGAAGGTGCCGCCAGCGTCAACGTGTTCAGAATCGCTCGCTGGTCCGGGTCGCAGTGGTTGCCGCTAGGTAATAGCGGCGGCAACGGCCTTTCCAACTGGGTGTCGTCAATGGTGGAGTGGCAGGGGTCGCTATACGTCGGCGGCAACTTTACGACAGCGAACGTGGGTGGGGGGACGCAGCAAGTCGCTGCGTCTTACATTGCGCGCTGGGATGGATCAAGTTGGTCGGCGTTGGGGGCGGGCGTCGACGCTCGCGTACTGAGCGTGCTCGGGCTGGACGACAAGCTGTTTGTCGGCGGAAAATTTTCGACTGCGGGTGGTGCGCCGGCGGAGCGTCTGGCGAGCTGGAATGGCGTCACATGGCAGGCCGTCGCCGGGAGCATGGTCGGCAACAACTCGTTTGACAACATCTCGACAGTCGCCGCTCTTGCCCGAGGCGAAGCAGGGCTGTTGATTGGCGGCGACTTCGGTCGCGTGGCTCGACCGCCATCGACATCACTCGATTCGGTCGTCGTCAACAACGTTACTGAACTTGCATCGCAAGCGTTCCAGCCCTTGGGTGCCCCAGCGGGCAACGGCGTCAATGGTTTTGTGACGTCCTTCGTATATTTTCGCGGTGACCTGTACATAGGCGGCAAATTCACCGCTGTGGGCAGCGTTGCTGCCAACAACATCGCCCGTTGGGACGGCCAGCAGTGGCACGCGGTCGGCGTCAACGGGGGCAATGGCGTTGATGATGCCGTGTATGCGTTGACGGCTTCGGATGACAATCTTTTCGTCGGCGGCGCTTTCAGAACTGCCAACCTAGGCGGTGGCGATTTGAGTACAAACCTGCTCGCGCGTTGGGACGGAAGCAACTGGCTGGCGTTGGACCTTGGGCGCATGTCCTACCCAGGCCCTTTAGTCGCAGAACTGCTTTGGTCGGCGCCGTACCTGTATGCGGCTGGCGACTTTGCCGTACGTGACGCGGCGGACCCCAACACGACCGCCGTCGGTGTGGCGCGTTGGGACGGCGTGAACTGGTCAGCGCTGGGCACCGGCATCAATGCCGGAGTCCTTGGCAGGGCGTGGGCGTTGGCCAAGATCGGCAACGACATTTATGTGGGTGGCACGTTCGAGTACGCAATCGAGGGCGACTTTAATTCCGTTGTCAGAGTCGATCACCTTGCGCGCTGGGACGGCAGCAGTTGGACTGGTGTCGGTACCAGCGGTGGCGCAGGTGTGGCCGCATTTCAGCAACCCGAAGTGCACGCGTTGGCCGTGGTCGGCAATGACCTGTTTGTGGGCGGTCAGTTTCAGCTGGTCAACGCGGGAGGAACTGCGCCCGTCTCCGCGCGCGGATTGGCTCGCTGGGACGGGCAGACTTGGCACGCCGTGGGCAGTGGCTTCAATGTCGGATTGAATGGCGTGGTCGTGGAGATCCTGCCGCACGCGGGCTCGCTCTTCGTTGCGGGGTCGTTCAATGAAGCGGTCCATGCCGACGCCGTGCTTAGAACATCAGGCGTCGCCAAGTGGGACGGTCAGCAGTGGTCGTCCTTGGGCAGCGGGATAGGCACTGCCAATTTCGGCTACGTCGCTACTTTGTCCCTGGACTTATCGGGTGGGCTGTTGGTCGGCGGCGGATTTGGTGAGGCAGGCCGTAAGCCGTCGTCAAACTTGGCTCGCTTCGATTTGACTGACCCTTCGATTTTTTCGTCAGGATTCGAGCAGCCTTAGGCAGCGGCCACCCTCATCGGGGGCTGGGTTCGGCGCAATGGCCAACCCGTATCGGGCGGCCTGCCTCATCTGCGTCGAAGGAGAGGCACACGCTCAGCGTCATCTGCTCAAGCACGTTGCCAGCTCTGCTCTCGGCGCAATGCCCGTTGGTTATTGCGCCCTACGACGCTTGACCGTGTCGGCCTAGAATGGCGGTCCTTTCGCAACCTCACCGCTACCCATGAGCGAAGCCTTCGACGGCATCGAAACGCAAACTGGACCTTCCCCAACCGCGTCCATCATCTGGCTGCATGGCTTAGGCGCGGATGGTGGCGATTTCGCGCCTATCGTGCCGCAGTTGGTGAAATCGAATTGGCCAGCGGTACGCTTTGTGTTTCCGCATGCGCCGGTGCGCCCGGTGACCATCAATGGCGGCATGCGCATGCGTGCTTGGTACGACATTCTTGGAATGGAAATTGCGCAGCGTCAGGACGAACGCGGCGTGCGCGAGTCGGTTGCGTTTGTCGACAAGCTGATAGAGCGCGAGGCGACGCGCGGCATCCCTGCGCATCGCGTATTTCTGGTCGGCTTCTCGCAAGGCGGCGCGATTGCGTTGGCGGCGGGCGTGCGCCATCGCGATCGTCTCGCTGGTGTTGTTGCCTTGAGCACTTACCTGCCGCTTAGTGAGCGCACGGCGGAGGAGGCCAGCAAAGCCAATGCGGCCCTGCCCATCTTCATGGGTCACGGCAGCTTAGACGCCGTGGTCGGACACGCGCTGGGACTGATGAGCGCCGAACGTCTGCGCAAGTTGGGTTATCCGGTCGACTGGTACAGCTATCCGATGCAGCACTCGGTGAGCATGGAAGAAATCAACGAACTCTCGCGCTGGATGGGAGCGCGGTTGTTGGCTGATACAACGAAAGCTGATGCTTCGTTGGCTGATCCCACGAAGTAGTGAACGCAGCTGCGACCACGCCGTCGCTCGATTGGCTGCCGGATTTTTGTCGGCCGCCAATCCTGTTTTCCACCTTGGTGGCGGCACAGGTGGCCGTTCTGGTGATCGGACTGGCGCCGGGTGGCAGCGCGCAGTGGCGGCTGAACCAGTGGATCGCCGCCAGCGCTTTGGCGCTGTGGCTGGCGCTGACCTGCGCGGTCGCATTGTGCAAACTGCGACCCGGCCTGCTGCGTTTGCCACGCACGCTGGGGGCGAGCTTGGCGTGGCTGCTGCCGGTGGCTGTCGCATTCTTCGGCAGCTTGCTCTTGCATGAGCTGAACTCCACGTTGCAACTGGGTTTCTCGGCGCATTCGGACAACCGCTTGCACTTTGCGGGTGCCATTGCGGCCATCGCCGGACTGCTGAGCGCGGTCCTGCTGCGCTACTTCCACTTTCAGCAGCAATTGCATCAACAGGTTGCCGCCAATGCGCGCGCCGAAGTGGAAGCCCTGCAAGCGCGAATCAAGCCGCACTTTCTATTTAACAGCATGAACACGATTGCCAGCCTGGTGCGGCGCGATCCCGATACCGCCGAACGTGCGATCGAGGATCTGTCGGACCTGTTTCGTGCGGCACTGGGTGCCGGCGGCCAAGCCGCCAGTCTCGCTGAGGAACTGCATCTCTGCGAACGCTACCTGGCCATTGAAGCGCTGCGCTTGGGCGAGCGTCTGCGTGTTGACTGGAAGGTCGATGACGACACTCCGCGCAACTTGCCATTACCGCGTTTGCTATTGCAGCCCTTGGTCGAGAACGCAGTGATCCATGGCATTGCCAGACTCGCAGAAGGCGGAACCATTGCGATTGCCATTGGTCGCGAGGCGGACATGCTACGGATCGCCATTGGCAATCCCTATCCACCCGTGCCAGGTAGCGAGTTGGCAGGCAATCAACATGCCCAATCCAGCGTCGCCCAACGTCTGGCGTATGCATTCGGGCCGCGCGCGCGGATGACCGTGGCCGCGCGGGAGGGCTACTATTCCTGTGAATTGCGGTTACCACTGCCTAGCCCGGAGCTTTGAACCAGTCCATGCGCATCGTCATCGCCGACGACGAACCACTCGCCCGCCAACGCTTGCGCGACATGCTCGCGGCGCTGGCCGACGTGCAAGTGGTTGGCGAAGCCAGCACCGGCCGCGAGGCCTGCGAATTGGCCAATCAGCTCACCCCGGATGCCATGCTGCTGGATATCGCCATGCCGGTGATGGACGGCATCGAGGCGGCGCAGCACATGGCGCATATGGAATCGCCGCCTGCGGTGATTTTCTGCACGGCATTTGATGAGCACGCACTGGCCGCGTTCGAGGCGGGCGCAGTGGATTATCTGCTCAAGCCCATTCGCGCCAGCCGCCTCAATGAGGCGCTGCTGCGGGCACGCCGGTTCACCGGTGAAGACCTGCGCGCCCTGCAAGCGCGCTTGCCTCGCAACCGCCAGCGCAGCCACTTGTGCGCGCGTCTGCGCGGCCACTTGCGGCTGATCCCGATCAGCGATGTGCGCTATCTGCAGGCGGAAGAAAAATACGTGGTGGTGCATCACGCCAACGGCGAGGACTTGATTGAAGAACCGCTGAAGACGCTGGAAATCGAGTTTGGCGAGCAGTTCCTGCGCATCCATCGCAACTGCTTGGTTGCGCGGGAAGAACTGATCGAGCTGCGGCGCGGCTTGGATGGCCAAACCCGCGCCAAACTGCGCCACGTGACCGATCTTCTGGAAGTCAGCCGGCGCTGCCTACCCACTCTGCGCCAGCGCGTGCGCGAACTCTGACTTTCATGCAGCGGGGAGACAGCACCCCCGCTGCATGAAAGTCAGAAAAGACGTGCTTCCTAACCCCTCCCCAGCCCTCCCCGAACATCGGGGAGGGAGCAAAGCGGGAGGCCAAACCTGAGTGACTTTGACGTTAAAAAGGCCCCATGTCGATACCCAACTGCCTGCGCATCGCGACGCGGGAAAGCGCTCTCGCGCTGTGGCAAAGCGAGCACGTTGCCGCCCAATTGCGGATCCAACATCCCGACCTTGAAGTCAGCCTGGTGCCGATGACCACCCGCGGCGACCAGGTGTTGGATCGCTCGCTGGCCACCGTCGGCGGCAAGGGTCTGTTTCTGAAAGAGCTCGAGGTCGCGATGCAGGAAGGTCGCGCCGACTGCGCCGTGCACTCGCTCAAGGATGTGCCGATGAATCTGGATGGACCGTTTGAGCTGGCCGCCATCCTGGAGCGCGGCAATCCGTTTGATGCCCTCGTCAGCAATCATTACCGCACGCTCGCGGAGCTGCCCACCGGCGCCCGCGTCGGCACTTCATCCTTGCGCCGACAGGCCTTGCTGCGCGCCATCCGTCCTGACCTTGAACTCGTCGACCTGCGTGGCAACGTCAACACCCGCCTCGCCAAACTCGACGCCGGCAACTACGACGCCATCGTGCTCGCCTGCGCTGGCCTTGAGCGACTCGGCATGGCCGCAAGAATCGCCACCATCCTGCAAACGCCCGACTGGCTGCCCGCAGTCGCGCAAGGTGCCATCGCCATCGAGTGTTTGGACAACGCGCCGGCCGTGCATACCCTGCTGGCTGCACTCGATGACTCAGCAACTCGCCGTCGCGTCGAAGCCGAGCGCGCGATGAATCGGCGCTTGCACGGCAGCTGCCAGGTGCCGATAGCGGCTTACTGCGAACAGCATGGCGAGCAGTTGCACTTGAGTGGATTGGTGGGTGATGCGAGCAATGGCCGCCTGGTTCGAGCGGAAGCGCGCGGGCCGGCGCGTGAGCCCGATACGCTGGGGCTGCGAGTGGCGGAGCGATTGCTTGAGTTGGGGGCGGAGGAGCTGTTGACGAGGCAGATGAGTGGCTAGGTCCTTGCTCGAACCAAGCTCATCATAGTCAGCAGGCGCAATTCGCGCTGCTGGCGGACCAACTGCGGGCGGAATTGAATGTGTCGCGCCCGCGGCAGAGGGGAAAGCAGCGGTTGTAGGAGCGGCGGAAGCCGCGATGCTCTTGAAGGTGCCGGCAAGTAAATCGCGGCTTCCGCCGCTCCCACAAGCGCCGCTCCCACAAGTGCTGGTCGCAAAACCGCTGCTCCCAGATACATCGCCCCAACATCCGAGGCTGCCGCAAGCGACAATGCGCGTATGACCGATATCGTATTAACCACCTTGAATGCCCGCTATGCGCACGCCTCGCTCGGGCTGCGTTATCTGCGGGCGAATCTTGGCGATTTGCATCAGCACTCGCGCATCGCCGAGTTTGTGATCGGGCAGAAGACCGAGGAAATTGTCGAGAAACTGCTCGCCCAGCAGCCCCGTATTGTTGGCATCGGCGTTTACATCTGGAACGTCGAGGAGTCGACGCGGTTGGTGGCGCAGTTGAAAACGCTGCGGCCGGATCTGATCATCGTGCTGGGTGGGCCCGAGGTCAGTTTTGAAGTCGAAGAGCAACGCATCTGCGCGCTTGCCGATTACGTCATCACTGGTTGGGGCGATGTGAGTTTTGCCAGCTTGGCGGCAGCGATCCTGCGCGGCGAGGCACCAACCGGCAAGATCATCAAAGGCGTGCAGGCCCCGCTGCCGGCATTGCTCATGCCTTACGCCGAATACACCGAGGAGGACGTGCGCCAGCGGCATCTGTATGTCGAAGCCTCGCGCGGATGTCCTTTCAAGTGCGAGTTTTGCCTGTCGGCGCTGGACAAAACCGCTTGGCCGTTTCCGCTGGATTCGTTCATGGCCGAACTTGAAGGCCTGTACGCACGGGGTGCGCGGCAGTTCAAGTTTGTGGATCGCACCTTCAACTTGAAGATCGATGCGTCCCTCGCGATTCTTGATTTTTTTCTGGCCAAGTTGGACGCCAATCCCGAGGATCCGCCGTTCATCCATTTCGAGCTGGTGCCCGATCATTTGCCCGAACGCTTGAAGGCCGCGATCGTGCGCTTTCCGGCGGGCACCTTGCAGTTCGAGATCGGCATCCAGACCTTCGATCCCGAAGTGCAGGCGCGGGTGTCGCGACGGCAAAAGAACGATGTGGCGCGCGACAATCTGTTGTGGTTGCGCGAGCACTCGCAAGCGCATTTACATGTCGATTTGATCGCCGGCCTGCCTGGGGAGAGCGTCGACCAGTTTGCCGCTGGCTTCGATCAACTGGTCGCGCTGGCACCGCACGAAATCCAGTTTGGCATTTTAAAGCGCCTGCGCGGCGCGCCGATCGCCCGCCACACCGCTGCTCACGCGCTGCGCTTCAATCCCGATCCGCCCTACAACATCCTCGCCACCGACATGATCGATTTCGCGACCATGCAGCGGCTGTCGCGCTTCTCACGTTACTGGGACATCCTGGCCAATTCGGGTCGCTACACGCGCAGCCTGCCGCGCCTGCTCGGCAACTCGCCATTTGCTCGATTTCTGGCGTTTTCAGATTGGTTGTATGCACAGACGGGACAAACCCACGCGCTGGCCCGTGAGCGTCTGGTGCATTTGCTGCATGACTATCTGTGCTTCCAGGCCGATGTGGATGCAGTCGCCGCGGCAGTCGATCTGGCCGCCGATTACCACGCCGGCGGCGGTCGTTCACGCCTGCGTTTTGAAGCAGCCGACGCGCCCTTGCCCTTGCCGCGCAGCAAGCGCGAAGACGGCGCGACACCGAAGCGGCAAGCGCAGCATTTGGCGGGTCGGGCGTAAAGCAGGGCGCTGCTCCTGCGGCACTGCGCTGCAGTCTATCCATTGGGGTCAAAAGCAGCCGCGCGGGAGCGCGGCCCTGCAAAGGCTTCGCGGCAGAGGCAGTTGTGGGAGCGGCGGAAGCCGCGAAAAACACTGCTAAAAGGGGATGCTTTCGCGGCTGCCGCTGCTTCCACAGGGACTTCGGCGGCTGCCGCTGCTTGCAGAGGGACTTCGGCGGCTGCCGCTGCTCCTTTACAACAGGTGAGTTTTTCTACGGACAGCCGTTGCCATCAAAGCCGTCCTGAAACACGCGCCCTAATGGTGCGTCGTGAATGCGTGCCTCCAGCAATCCGATCGGCGTGATCGAGGTGCCCAACGGGTCGAACAGGCGCAAGCGGAAGGTCTCCGCCACCAGCTCAGGCACCGCGTCAGGCAAAATCGGCACGTTGATGAAGCGCGGCGTCTGGTCGCTGCCAATCCAGCTCAATACAGCGGCTGCTGGCGCTGTGTAATCGAGGCCGGCACTGGCGGTGCCAGCGATATGCTCAAAGCCGACCGAGACGTTGCCAACGCCTTGCCGGTTGACCCGAATCGTTGCTGTGCCTTGTGCTTCCAGCACGTATTCGACGCAGCGTGCGAAGGTGACCTGCTCCGGCGGCGGTGGCCCCAAGGTGTGCGCCGCCGTCGTACTTGGACTCGTGCCGGTTTCGGACCCAAAGGCATGTTGAAAGGTGTTGTAACTGGCGGTGAGTGTCAGCGTTCTTGGCGCGCCACCGGTGGCGAGTAAACAGCTGCCAGTCGCGGTAAGCGCGGCTGCCGCAGGTGCAAGCGTCAGCGTACACACACCGCCCGCTCCATCACTGATTTGAACCACACCGTTCGGAACGAACGGGCCACTGAGCGCGGCAACTTCGACGGTGACGGCGTAGGACGTTCCCGATGGCGATGGATCGGGGCCATCGTCGCTGATGATCACGACCACCGGATGAAACGAGAACTCACTGGTATTGCCGACCGCGTCGGTAGCGGTTGCTACGATCACATCGCTGCTGGTGAGGCTCAGCATGCCGGGAATCGGCAGACTGATTGCCTTCACCGTCTGCGCTTCAACGGCCGCGTAACTGTCCGCCCCGATGAGTTCGCCGCCTTCATCGCCGCTGGCTTTGAAGAACTCGATGCGCAATGGATAGGCGCTGTTGGCGATCGCGGAATCGACGCGATAGCTCAGATTAAGCGTGCTGCCGGTCACCGAAAAGGCGCTGATCTCCGGGAAGTTCTGTCCGAAGTTGGCGCCGGCCGCAGCCGTATCGCCGTCGCCCAGGTCGTTCGGAAGATGCGCGGTGGCCCCGAGGCTGACGCCGAGTCCGGCGTTGCCGCTGATCTGGTTGCCAAGGATGGCGGTTCTTTGCCGGTTCACGGGAATGACGATCCCGGCGCCGCCATTGAAACGGATCCGATTGCCTTGACCGGG
>ENA-ORBV01000664-ORBV01000664.1-microbial-mat-metagenome-genome-assembly--contig:-NODE-664-length-78203-cov-12.602130_pt1 | contig 78203 bp, 67 predicted proteins | sample MGYA00237777_ERZ505514 | MGnify/ENA primary metagenome ERZ505514 (study PRJEB26160, sample SAMN06269048) | microbial mat metagenome | isolation source: Oligotrophic lake microbial mat | place...
CGCCGCCAGTCCGACCTGATCGACAATCGAGCGAGGCAATCGCACCGCGTGGCTGTTTCCCCATTTCTGGATCATCGAACTCATGGGCTGTCTCCGTAAATGTTTCTACAAAGAATATACACCATGAACAACGCAGATTCCACCTATTCCTGAACGACGATGATCATTTCGTGCGGCGTCTGTTCCACGTTGCCGCTGACATCTTCCGCATGCGCCTTGATAATGAGCTTGCCGGGCTTCACATTTTCCAGCGTCACTTCCCACTGGTGAAAGTTGTAATCAACATCCTTGGCCTCGATGCCGTTGACGAAGACGCGCTTCGTCTTTTCGTTGTCGGTGGTGGTGCCGCCAATGATCAGCTTTCCATCCTTGATGAACACAGGCACGCCGCGCGCCGGGTAGTTGATGGCGGTAGCGGGCGGCTGATCGTCGATGGGATCGAGCAGCTTGGGGAAGGCCACATCGCTCACATGAGCAACGACAGCATGAGCACCGGTGAGCGGGGCTTCCTTGCGATAATCGAGTTTGTCTGCGCCCAAGTCGGGGGCGTCTGTCATCATCACTTTCGCGTGCTGGCCCTGGCCGTAGTAATCGTGCAGATAAATCGGCACGCCTTTTCCCGTGCGGGGTTTGACGACAGCGCCGCCGCCACGATTGACCAGAGGCCAGCGGTTCTCGCGAATCTCGCCTTCGACTTTCACATTGCGGAAATGCGATTCCGCTTTGCCGCTGAGGTTGTTGTCGCTCATCTGAATCAGAGGCATCGCGCCGCCGTAGCCGATGGAGCTGAAAGTCAGACCATCGACGGTGATCGAGCCTGCCTGATCGCTGTCATCATCCTGCCCGCGATTAAATGGCTCGGTGGACATGCGCGACATGTGAATGTTGCGATAGACGTGATTATCAAACCAAGGCCGATAGATGCCATAAGCAGCGCGATCGATGCGCAGATTCTCCACGAGCATCGTGGGAATCTGCGAGCGCAGCGAGTAATGCGATTCCCAAAGCGTCAGATCGCGCAGCACATGCGGATGTTTCGTATCTGGCCCAACGCCATTGGTCCCGGCAAACACGAAAGCATAAAGCCCTTCGGTGTGCGATTCGTTGTGTTGAAATCGGTAGTGCGGAATTGTGCGGATATCGACCTTGCTCTCGCTGCCATCTGGCTGACGAATGAGCATCACCGCGCTGAAGCTGCGACTGCCCTGACTGTCATAGCGATAACCATATTCATTATTTTCGCAGGCCACATTGCGCACGAAAGTGTTGCGACCGTTGGCCCACCAGAAGGCAGCGCCTTCGTTGGGATCAAAGGGCAGCGCCTGATTTTTCATGCGCTTGCCTTGCGTGGATTGAATGCCCAGATTGCGATCGAGGACGTTATAGACTTCGGTGCCGTCTTCGAGAAAGAAACCGTGGCCGACGGATTGGTAGCCGACACAATCGCGAACGACCAGATACTGCGAGCCATGCACAGTGACCCAGCGGTTGTGCGAGCCGACGATGGCTGCGCCGATGACGCTGGAGCCTCGCATGGTGTCGCTGACGCGGTGGAAGTGGATGGGGTAGCGACCGAGGACGTTTTCTTTGCCGAGGTTTTTGAAGAGTGCGTAGCTGATGGAGCCCAGTGAGCCGTGGTGGTACATCGTGTGGCCGCGCAATGCGGAAGGATTTTTGCCGCCCGCGTCAGCGCTTTGGATGATGACATTTCGCGAAAGGTTGGCGATCTCGCTGCGGAACTGGCCTTCGCCGTAGTGCGTTTCGATCAAAGGCGAATCGAGCGTGATGCGCTGGCCATCGATGGTTTTGATGATTCGCTCTTCGCTGGTGGGATCGATGCGGGTGTAGCTTTCGTAGGGGTCATGGGCTTCGCGTTTGCCTTCTTTGCTGCGGCGAACGGAGCCGGTGATGACCACGCGATCACCGATGCGCCAGCCGGTGACTGCTTCGCTGAGCGTGACGACATCGTCGCCTTTTTTCAGCGAGGCTCCGAGCTTCACCCAGGTGCGATTCATGGGCGCGCCATGGAAATCCATGCGAGCACCTGGCCTGCACAGAATCGCGGGAAGCTTCTCGCGGTCCATGCCTTCGAAGTATTTCAGATCTATGCGAGCGGTGAACTTCGCAGGCATCGGCTCAGCGGCAGTGCCCACTTCCAAGGCCGGTGCATTCACATCATCTTCAGAAATGTCGCTATGTTCATCGCTATGTTCATCGCTATGTTTGTCGCCGTGTTTTTCAGCGTGATCATGGCCATCAATATCCTCCACGCCGGTCTCCCCTGCGCTGCGCTGGGGCGTGACCCGAAGCAGTCCGACGATCAGATGCGTGTTTCGATCCCGAGCGAAAGTGAGCTTGCCATTGACCTGCACTTCGCGAATCGCCACTTCGCTTTCGATATCGTAGATCACCGTCGTACCCGCAGTGATGATGACGTGGCTGCCCGCGCCAGGGAGCTTGCTGGCGTCCCAGGTCTTGGCATCCGACCAAGGCCCGCTGCGCAGCGACTTCACGGGGGCGGCCGTCGCACTGGCTGCTTGCGATTCACTGCTTTTCTTAGCGTCACTCGCTTGTGTACGCGTGCCTTCCATGAAAAAGGCAAGCCCACAGGCAACAGCGACGGCCAAAGCAGTGCGACAAAAAGAAAGGTGCATGAAACACTCCTGATGCGGAGAAGGGAACCATCTGTAACGGTCATGCGGACTGGTACATGCTATTGGCACAAGTGATCAGCAAGTTTCGTCACGATTGACTTGACGACGAACCGCAGCGGTGTAAATCCAATGGCACAAGGAGAAAAAACCATGACACTCGGATTCGCCCACCTCAAAATTGTTGTCGTCATCGTCGCCGCCATCGTCCTCTATTACCTGGCTGACGTGTACAAGGTGCCCATGGAAGGCGTGCTGCTGTTCACCGGCATCGGCGCTATTCTCGCCGCCGCGTGGGATCGCCTTAGCGGTATTACGGCGTAAGGCTCAGCCCGCCCGCCTCGCGCAGCTTCGTTTGATAGCGCGTGTCGTGAAAACATAGGGAACGGTCACCATCGGCCGACTTCGCTAAAACAACCAATACCCCGCAAATTGAGTAAGTAATTCCTTGCAATTCTCGAATATTGTGGTATATTCTGTACCGCAACTTCAACTGGTGGAGTTGTCACTGGAAGCCTTCCACACACTTCATCGTCTAGGAGAACCCATGTTAACCCGCGCATTCATCTCGATCGTTTGCCTCACACTTTTCGCCACAGTAGCTTCAGCGGTGACCATCACCGGTGTTCGTGTGGATCACGTTTCCAGCGAATTGGGCTTCAACGGAATTTTCAGTCGAAAAGCGATTCATGTTGTGGACGGCTCAGGGCTGAATATCAACGGCCTCAACACGCACTCAAACGTGCCTGAAGACACCATGTGGCTGTCCACCACTTCCAACAGTGCCTGCTGCGGCGGCACGCTTTACAAAGGCCCCATCACGACGGCTGCCAATCCCGCCGACGTTTCGCCGGAGATCACCTTCGACCTGGGCGGGCAGTTCAACCTCAGCACGATGCAAGTATGGAATTACAACGAAGTCAATCTCTCCAACCGTGGCGTGGCCACTGCCAATCTGCAAGTTTCAAACGACGGCATCAACTATACGAGCCTGGGCCAAGTCTCTTTGAACCAAGCCAACGGCCTGAGTACCAACGACTTCTCACAAATCGTGAACATGAACGTGAGCGCACGCTTCGTTAAACTCGACAACCTGATCAACCACGGCGACGCTAACGGTTTCACCGGCCTGAGCGAAGTCCGCTTTGACGGCACCGCTACCGGGATTCCGCAGGAACTGGTCACCGGTGTCATTGCTTCCGCATCAAGCGAACTTGGCGGCTTCAATCGCACCGCCAATCACGTCGTGGACGGGTCGGGCCTGAACCTTGTCAACGGTACACACTCGAACAATCCTACTGGCACCATGTGGCTGAACACCGGCAACGGCGTCGCAGGTGGAGGTGTGGACACCGATCCGCAAATCACCTTCGACCTGGGCCAGATCCGCTCCGTTCGTGAAATTCAGATCTGGAACTACAACGAAGTGTCAAATGCTTCGTTCGCCTTCCGCAATCGTGGCGTGAACGATCTGATCGTGCTCGTTTCCGATGATGGCATCAACTTCACCTCGCTTGGATCAACCCAGCTCTTTGCTGCCACCGGTACAAGCGATCGCGACTTCCACCAGACGCTCGATCTCAACGGCGTAAAGGCTCGGTTTGTTCGCTTTGATGACCTGACCAATCACGGCGGTGACAACAGTTTCATCGGCCTCAGCGAAGTGCGCATTTTTGCAACGCCCATTCCTGAGCCGGCATCAGCCATTCTGGCGCTGGCGGGGCTGTCAGCGATGGGCCTGCGCCGTCTCCGCGTAGCACAAGCCTGATGGCACGCCGATCAAGATCGGCGAATTATATGACATCATTTAAGAGCACCGCCCGATCCGGGTGGTGTTTTTTTTGTGAAACGCACGATCTGATTTCGGCGAAGCCCGCACCAACGAACTGCACGGTGATGGCCCCTTGTTGGAAGAATCATCCTGATACGGTCCGATTCATGCACTTGATTTTCTGCCATGCATGTTATGATGGTTGACTCACCCTAGGAGTTCAATATGTTCAATCGTCCCACCCGTCGTCGATTCCTTCAGCAGACCGCCTCGATTGCTGCGGGTATTGGTTACATCTCCAGCAGCGCCTCAGGCCAGTCCACTGCACCCAGCGGCAAGCTCAATGTCGCCATCATCGGCGTCGCAGGTCGAGGCGCAGACAACATGGGCCAGGTCGCAGCTACGGAAAATATCGTCGCCCTGTGCGATATCGATGACCGTCAGCTCAAGCGCACCGGCTCACGCTTTCCCGATGCGAAACAGTACACCGATTTCCGCGAACTGCTCGCTGATCCCAAGGGCATTGATGCTGTCGTCATCAGCACCACCGATCACACACATGCTTCTGCTTCCGTTCGTGCGATGCTCAAGGGCCTGCATGTTTACAGCGAGAAGCCGCTGGGCCACACCGTGGGGGAAGCGCGTCTGGTGCGCGAAACGTATCTGGCACGCAAGGACAAAATCGCCACGCAGATGGGCACGCAGATTCACGCGGATGACAACTATCGCCGGGTCGTCGAAGCGATTCAGGCCGGTGTCATCGGCAACGTCACCGAGGCTCACGTGTGGTGCAACCGTTTCAGCAATCAAGGCCCGGTGCCCAAAGGCGCAGCTCCGGTGCCTGCCTATCTGAACTGGGATATGTGGCTTGGCCCGGCCCCCTTCCGCGATTACCAGAACGGCATCATGCCCGGCAACCTCACCTGGAATCGCTACTGGGATTTCGGCAACGGCATCCTCGGCGACATGGGCAGCCACCTCATCGATCTGCCTTACTGGGCACTTGGCCTGCAGTTCCCCGACACCTGCGAAGCTGATGCACCCGAAGCAAATCCGGAAATTTATCCCGACCGCATGACCATCACCTGGACGCACCCCAAGCGCGGGAGCGGCGCTCACGAACAAGCCTGCAAAGTTGTCTGGTACGACGGCAAGGCCAAGCCCAGCGAACTGCTTGGTGTGAATGTTGCAGGCCACGGCATCGGGGCGCTCTTCGTTGGTGATAAGGGCAAACTGCTGGCGGATTACGATCGTCGCAGCATCATGATGCTCGATGGTTCCAAGGCCGTTGAGCCGGCACCCACGATCGCCAAAAGTTTGGGCCATCACAAGGAATGGCTCGCCGCCGCCAAGGGCACAAAGACGGACACGCTGTGCAATTTCGATTTCTCAGGCAAACTCATCGAGCACAACCTGCTGGGTGTGGTCGCACACCGCACCGGCAAGAAGATCGAATGGGACGCGAAGAATCTCAAGGCAACCAATGCGCCCGAAGCCGATAAGTTCATTCACAAGACGTATCGCAAGGGCTGGGAGCTGCCGACCAATCAGGTGTGAATGTGATGGATCTGTTCCGTTAGCACCGGGCTAAGCCCGGTGCTAACGGAACGATGTGGGCGGAACGTTGCCGTGCGGCGGTGGCAGTTTGCGACTGCCTGCATGACGATTGATGTACGCCCAGCGGTTTTGCACTTCGCGTTCTTCAAAACAATATCGACTGTCATAACCTGCGGTCCAGATGCGGGTGCTGCGAATGGCTTGGCGCATGCGGGTTTTCAGACGTCCGACCATCACGGCCACAGAATCGAATCCGTGATCAATCAGAAAATGAACGTGCCACGATTCGATCGATGCCGCGATCAGGCGGTATTGGAATTCCGATGCGCCTGCGATCAGACCATCAAGCGCAGCAGCCTGTTCATCGCGTGAAAGATATACCGCTGCACCCTTGATCATCGCCTTGGCGTGGGCGAGGAGCGCAGGATTGCCGGGCAGAATAATGCCATCATCGACATACCCGCGCAGATCGCCGGGCAGCCATGTGCCAAAGGTGGTGGTGGTGATCATGGTCGCAAGCAGATGTTGTGACATGAAGGCGAATTGTACCGCACGAAATGACAATCGCCATGCGAAATGTGTCGTATCCCATACCGTTAGCACCGGGCTTAGCCCGGTGCTAACGGTATGGGGATCGTCACCGTCCGGTGATCAATCGATCATATTCAGCATGATGGCCGATCCAGAACCAGATCATGCATTCATCTTCCCGCACTGCCAGCGCACGATAATGGCTGCCCACACGGACAGACCAGTAACGCCCGACGTTTTTCAGATGGAGTGAAGGATGACGGGGATCATTTTTAAGCAAAACGAACTGGCTGTTCGCCAGCCGTTGGATATGGGCGGGCAAAGCTTCGTGGCATTCCCAGAAATACTTCGTGGCGTGGTGTTTCACAATTCGGTGGTGCGGCCGCTCTGAAAATCTGCGATGGCCTTATCGCCCAGCTTGTCGAGATGCCCCGCTTGCACATCCGCTTCAATCTGCTCATCCCAATGGGCTGCGTCGAAACGCGCAAACCAATCGCGGAGCTTCTCCAGTTCTTCCGGAGGAAGATTTTCGATCGCTTGCTCAATGTCTTGAATGGTTGCCATAAATGAACATTAGCATCGGGTTCATCGCATTGCCACTGCGTCATGCCACAAGTCGAACTGACTCGTGTCGATGCAAATGCGGCCAGTCGTAACCTCATAGCGCCGTCAACACCGGCAACCGCACGCCGACTTTCACGGGCTTGACGCGTTTCTCGAAATCGCCCCAGAACTTGTTGAGCACGGTGCGCACAGCCCAGTTCGCGCCATCACTGAGACCGCAAATCGTGGTGCCGGGCATGATGCCCATCGAGCCGGAGATTTCCAGCAGCAGGTCGAGGTCCGCCGTGGTGCCCATACCTGCTTCGATGCGGCTGAGCATCTTATAAAGCCACGTCGTACCTTCGCGGCAAGGCGTACACTGGCCGCAGCTTTCGTGCGAGAAGAAGCGCACGATGTTGCGCAGCATCGCGACCATGTCGGTGTCTTCATCCATGACGATGACGCCCGCGGTACCCAGGCCCAGCACGCCGTACTTGCGGCCGATATCGAAATCGAGTTCCGCGTGATACTGATCGGTGGACAAAATACCCATCGAGATGCCGCCGGGAATTGCGGCTTTGAATTTCTTGCCGCGCCGCATACCGCCGCAGTGATTTTCGATCAGCTCGGAAACCTTCACGCCCAGGTTATCTTCATAGATGCCGGGCCTGTTGACGTGGCCGGAGATGCCAAACAACTTGGGGCCATAGCTTGCGGGCTGCGTGGGAGGAGCGCCAGCAGGACGCGGCACGCCCATTGTCTTGAACCACTCTGCGCCGCGGTCGATGATGAGGCCGACCTTGGCGAGCGTTTCGACGTTGTTGATAACGGTTGGCCGACCGAAGGCGCCGGCGATGGCGGGGAACGGCGGCTTGATGCGGGGCCAGCCGCGCTTGCCTTCGAGGGATTCGAGCAGGCCGGTCTCTTCGCCGCAGATGTAAGCACCCGCACCGCGATGCACGTAGCAGTGCGGATCGCGGCCGTTGATCTGACCGAGTTTGGAGCCCGGGCCGAAAATTTTATTTTCGTACGCTTCTTTGATGGCCTGTTCGAGGATGTTGCGTTGCTTGTGGTACTCGCCGCGAATGTAGATGTAGCCGGTGTCGAGATTGCAGGCGAACATGCAGATCGCCATACCTTCGAGCAGAAGCTGCGGGTCGAAATCGATGATCATCCGATCCTTGAACGTGCCCGGCTCCGACTCATCGGCATTGACCGCGAGAAACCGCTGCTTGCCATCGGGCGGCGGCAGAAAAGACCACTTCATGCCTGCAGGAAAACCAGCGCCGCCTCGGCCTCGCAGCTCAGCAGCCTTGACCACCTCGATGATCTCGGCCTGCTTCATCGTCAGCGCTTTGTCCAGCCCGACGTAGCCACCCGTGGCGACGTGCTCGGCAAAGGAAATAGTCCGGCGATCCTTGGGATCGCCCCAGGGCCAGGTGGGAATGCGTTTGCAGATGACGGGTTCGTTGAGCATGGTGGGTTGTGTCAGTCGGCAGGAGGCAGTGGCAGAAGGCAGTTTCGGAGCAAGCCTGATGGCGAGTCTGCGAGCCGTCGGGGTATTGTCTGCGTTTTCATTTAATCATTACCCCGACGGTTCGCAGAGCCTCCCCATCGGGCTTGGGGTTTTTCAGATTATTTCTTCTTGACTTCGATTTCTTCGATCGTCGTGCGACGCAGGATCGTGGTTTCGTTCACGCGTTCCTCTTCGACGGTTTTCCTGGTCACCGTCTTCTTGGGTTTTCGCAACGGCTGGATCGCGTTGTGAATCATCAGGCCGGTGTTGCGGCAGAGTTTTTGAAACCAGTTCATGAGTCACCTGTCTTGAACTCCCCTCCCTCTTAGGGAGGGGTTGGGGGAGGGTCGGCAAGCGATCAAGTCAGAGTGCCGATTGTTGATTATCTCATACAGATTCCGATGCTCTTAAGAAACGCATTGCTGATTGTACGCCGACCCTCCCCCGACCCCTCCCTAGGAGGGAGGGGAGTAGAACAGGTCAAGGCAGCGAGTCGAGCAGTTTGTCGAAATTTTCCATCGTGATGTCTTCGTGCAGGTCTTCGTTGATCAGTGCGCATGGCCCACTTCCACAAGAGCCCAGGCATTCGCACGGACGCAGCGTGAACTTGCCATCGGGTGTTGTCTCGAACGGTTCGATGCCCAGCTTATGCGCGATTTTTTCCTGAAGCTCCGGCTGGCCCATCAGCTCGCAACTGATCGACTGGCAGATCATGATCAGGTACTGGCCCTGCTGCTCGACCGTGAATTCATCGTAAAACGAGGCGGTATCGAAAATCTGCGAAGGCTCAAGCTCAAGGAATGCCGCGATCTCTTCGCACGCCTGGTACGGCACATAGCGATACGCATCCTGCACCAGGTGCAGCGCGGGAATCGTGGCCGCCTGCTTGCGCGGGAAGCGAGGGAGATAAACCTCGGTGAGCTGCTTCTTCATCGCATCGGTGAGCCAAGGCTCAGCGCGACGGGGAACCTGTGTGGTTGCAGATTTTTTGGTGATCCAAGCCATGAATCAGTTCCGAGTTCAAAGTTTCGAGTTCCGAGTTGCAAAGCGATCACAGCACCGAATTCCGACAACTCGGAACTATCTGTCAAGCTCCGCCGCGATGATGTTGATGCTGCCCAGGACGGCGACGACGTCGGAGAGCAGGTGGCCTTCGAGAATTTTCGGGAAGACCTGGAAGTTGATGAACGATGGCGGCCGCACCGCAGCGCGCCAGGCGCAGGGGCCGCCGTCACTGACGAGGAAGTAACCCAGCTCGCCGTTGGCGGATTCCTGAGCAGCATAAACTTCCGCAAGCGGCGCTTCCCATTTGCGGTTGGTCATGATCAGCTCGAAGTGCTGAATGAGTCCTTCGATGGAGCCATAGACGGAGGCCATGGAAGGCTTGCCGACTTTGCCTTCATCGCCCACGTTCATGGGACCGCCGGGGATGTCATCGATGAGCTGATTGATGATGTCGCGCGACTGTTTCATCTCTTCCATGCGGACGAGGTAGCGCGAATAGACATCGCCGGTGTGGGCGATGGGCACTTTGAATTTGACTGCGCTGGAACCCTGGCCATCCCAGTTGTCTTTGAAGCACAGGTAAGGTTCATCTTTTCGCAGATCGCGTTTCACACCGGCAGAACGTGCGAGCGGGCCGGTGAGTGACCATGCGGTGGCGTCAGCTTTGGAGATCGCGCCGACGCCTTCGGTGCGGTCGCGGAAGATGCGGTTGCGGTTGAGCATCGTCTCCAGATCGTCAATCGTTGGCGGAAGATTTTCGTTGATGAACTTCTTCACCATGCGCTTGAATACCGCTTCATCAGGCAGGTCCTGCGACGTGCCGCCCACGCGGGTGTAGTCGGGGTGGAATCGCTGGCCGGAGATGAAGTCCATGATGTCGTAAATCGCTTCGCGCTCGTTGAAGCCGAAGAGGAACGCCGTGATGCCGCCCAGATCAAGTGCCGCAGCACCGCAGCAAAGCAGGTGATTCGAGATACGGCCAAGCTCCGCGAGAATCGTGCGCACCACTGTGCAGCGCGGCGTGATATCAATCCCGAAAAGTTTCTCCACCGCTCCATGCCAGGCGATGTCGTTGCTGATGGGCGAAATGTAATCCATGCGGCTGCAGGTGCAGACGTACTGATTGTAATCGTGATGTTCGCCCAGCTTTTCAAAACCCGAGTGGAGGTAGCCGATGTGAGGCACCGCACGCACGACGCGTTCACCATCAAGCTCGAGCACGAGGCGCAGCGTGGTGTGCGTGGCTGGATGCTGCGGGCCGAAGTTGAGCGTCCAGCGGTCGCCCTTGGAGCCGCCCTTCTTGGTCTGCTCACTGATGTAAGGCGTGGTCTCGATGTCCACGTCGTATGGTTCTAGTTGGTAAGGCATGTCTGCGCTATTGTCGGGGATTGCGGCGGGTAATCAAACGATGCGGATTGTAGGGAAAAGAATCAGGCGTGGCGAATGCGGCGGCGAGATTCGTCGGTTGTGGTCATGGCTGATGAATTGTGCATGACATTAAGCAATCACGCGGTATGATGACGGGGTTGTCACTGGATCTTGTTTCGTTCCTTTCCACATGGAGTTCGCCTGTGTCCAACGAACTAACTCGTCGTACTTTTGTGAAGTCTGCTGCCGCTGCCGCTTCTGCGCTGGCTGCGCCGATGATCGTGCCCAGTTCAGTATTGGGCGATGATAAAAATCTGCCCGTCAGCGATCGTGTGACCCTGGGCTTCATCGGCGTCGGCTCACGCGGCATGTCGCATGTCGATGGCCTCAGTGGTCGGCCAAACGTCCACGCCGTCGCCGCCTGCGATGTGGATAAGAAGTACCTCGAACGCGCCAAGAATTCCATCGGCGAACGCAATCGCAAACTCGGCCGCGGCGAAGGCTGCGACACCTATTCCCACTACGAAGAACTGATCCAGCGCAAGGATCTCGATGTCGTCGTCATCACCACCCCTGATCACTGGCACACCAAGATCGCCGTCGAAGCAATGCGGGCCGGCAAGCATGTTTACTGCGAAAAGCCGCTGACGCTGACCATCGACGAAGGCAAGATCATCTGCAAAGTCGTCGAAGAGACCGGCCGCATTTTCCAGGTCGGCACGCAGCAGCGCAGCGATCGCAAATTCATTGAAGCGGTCACGCTCGTTCGCAACGGCCACATCGGCAAGGTACTCAAAGTCACCTGCGCCATCGGCGGCGGCGACAAGGGCGGGCCATTCAAAGTCGAGCAGCCCCCTACTGAATTGGACTGGGAACGCTGGCAGGGCCAAGTGGCACTGACGCCTTACATCAAGCAGAAATGCCACTACCAGTTCCGCTGGTGGTACGAATACTCCGGCGGCAAAATGACCGACTGGGGCGCTCACCATGTCGATATTGCGCAGTGGGGTTGTGGCCTGGAAAACACCGGGCCGATCCTCGTGCAAGGCACCTCCAAAGATCAAGGCATCTACAACGGCTACACCACCGCGACCGAGTTCAACATCTCCTGCAAGTTCGAGAACGGCACCGAACTCATCCTTCGCCATGATGGTGCCAACGGTATCACCTTCGAAGGCGAGAAAGGCACCATCTTCGTCTCGCGCGGCAAGCGCACCGGTGCCTTCGAGAACAAACCCGGCAAGCCCGCCAAGCCTGCGGTTCCCGCGAAGGATAAAAATCCCGAAGTCCCCGCCGAGCCCGCCGTCGCCGAAGAGAAGGCCCCGATCACTGAAGAGGATCTGATCAAGACCTATAAGGGCGCACCGCTGACTGATCACTACACCAACTTCATCAATGCGGTGAAGGACAAGAAGCAGCCGATCTCCGATGTGTTTTCGCATCACCGCATCATCACCACCTGCCACCTGGCCAACATCGCCATTCGGCTCGAACGCCCGCTCAAGTGGGACCCGGTCAAGCAGGAAATCGTGGATGACAAAGAAGCCAACGGCTGGCTCAAGCGAGCACAGCGCGCTGGCTATGAGATCAAGGCGTAAGTCAGATCAAGGCGTAAATCAGATCAAGGCGTAAATCTTATTCCCCTCCCTCTTAGGGAGGGGTTAGGGGAGGGTCAGCGCTCGATGAAGTCCATTGCACGTAGCGTTTTTGATCATCGATAATCCAACCCTCCCCTACCCCTCCTCGCCTTTGCGAGTCGCCGCCTATAGAGACCTGGAGGAGGGGAGTACGAGCCAGATGCCCCACCAAGCCAGCGAAGACTCAACGGATGAACTCGCGGATATGACTGCCGTCGAAGCTGTCCCTTCGCCTTCGCAGGAACCGGACAAGCCTGCAGCGCTGCCCTTCAAAAAGCGACTGACTGTCGCGCTGGTCGGTCTGCTGGGCACGATGATCATCAGGATGCTGGCGCTGACGCTGCGCTATCGCATTCACTTCGCCAACCGGATCACCTCAGGCCGAAGCGTTCCTCAGACACTTGAAACTTTACGAGGCCCGGACAAGAAGCCGTTGATCTTTGCCCTGTGGCACGGCTCGTGTCTGCCCATTGTCTGTGGCTGGCGTGGCCGAGGTGTGTGCGTGGTCACCAGCCTCTCCACCGATGGGCAGATTCTCGATCGCATATTGCATGGCCTGGGCTTCACCACCGCCAGAGGCTCCAGTTCCCGTGGCGGCACCCGCGCCTTGCTAGACCTCACCCACATCGTTCGCAGCGGCACCGATGCAGCCATCACTGTTGACGGACCACGCGGCCCAGCCCAGCAGGCCAAGCCCGGCATCATTCTCCTGGCCAAAATGACCGGTCGGCCGATCATTCCGATCGCTTCATGCAGCAAGAGATTCTGGCGCTTTCAGTCGTGGGACAGATTCCGCCTGCCCTTGCCTTTCTCCAAAACAGCCATCGCCGGCGGTGATCCGATTTATATTCCTGCTGATGCCACGCACGAAGAAATGGAAGCCCACCGCTTGGCATTGGAAGAGGCCATTCGAAAATTGCAAAGCGATCTCGATGCTCACGTTGGGCCCAAGATATGGAAACGAGCAGACACAGCCAAGACACTCAAACGAGAAGCCAAACTGCAGGCGATGCAGACAAAGTAAAACAATGCCAAGGGCGGGCGGCGAGGAGCGAAGCCGCAAGCGGCGAACAAATCACCGCGATGCCATCATCGGCACGACTTCCGCGTTGCCGCTCAGACGATTGCGGGCTGACATCGCAGCAAATTCGCTGGGGAACTGGCCCACCTGCACGAGCACGAGTTTCTTGCCATTCGCATCGGTGGCGGGGACAAGGCGTGGTGCGCCCATCAGCATTGAATTAGTTTTGCCGGAGATATTCGTCGCGGCTGACTGTGCATTGCGCTGATCGCTGTAGGCCCCGACCTGCACGGTCCAGGCGCGAACGCCGACATACGAATCGACTTTCGTGATGAACGCCGCATCGCTTGAAGCTTGCTTGGCCATGATGAGATTGATGCGAGCCGGTTCCCACTGTCCTAGGCTCTGCTGGCTCAAGGCGGTGTAGAAGAGCGCGTTGGCGCGGTCTTCGCCGGTGAGTCTGCGGGCAGCCTCGGCATAAGCTTCGATAGCGCGTTCGTGACGATTTTGGCCGGCATAAATGCGGCCGATCATCGCCATGGATTGTCCGCCGATGGTGCGATCTTCGCCGCGAACGGCCTGATGGAGGTAGCGCTCAGCTTCGCTGCCATTGCGCAGTTGAAACGCGCTGAGGCCGGTGAGGTAGGCCCCTTCTGTCGAGGCTGATCCATAGGAATCGGCGAAGGGCTTGGCCTGCGAATAGGCAGCGGCGTAGTTGCCGCTGTGATACGACTGGTAGGCGGTGGCGAGTTGGCCGTTGACACCGCTGCCGGTGGATTCGCAGCCGATGATGGAAAGGGAAACCGCCAAGGTCAGGGCGAAGGCGATCAACCGTGAAAGGCGACGAGAAGCATGTGCGTGAAGAAAAATGAACATGGGGGCTACTCCGTTAGCCGAGTGAATCGATAATCGGTAGTGTAACGCATCTTGCGACCTACCCATTATGAAATCGGTCAGTTCACTGGTTTTTCTCCACTGCTCGTGTCGAAGGTCTTTAGGACGACGCTTCTTCACCGCCTGGGTCCACATTCATGAGTATGCTCTGGCCCATCGTTCTTTCCTGCCTTCGCAACCGCAAAAAACTGGCGGTCACCGATGACCAGCGGACCTTTACTTACGGCCAGATTCTAGGCGGTTCGCTCTTCCTCGCTGACAAAATCGATGGCACCACCAGCCGGGACCATGTGGGCATTTTGCTGCCCACCAGCGGCATGTTCCCGGTGGCGCTGCTGGCGACCTGGATGACCGGCCGCACTGCCGTGCCGCTCAACTACCTGCTCGCCAAAGAGGAAATCCGCTACGTCATCGAAGACAGCGACATCGACACCATCATCACCGTGCAGGCCATGCTCGACTACATCGGCGGCCCGCAGGTCGTGCCCGCTCACATCAAAATCATCCTCATCGAACAGGTCGATTTCAAGGGCATCCCCCCGCTTCGCTGGCCTTCATTCAGAACCGGCAGCGACCTGGCCATCATCCTCTATACCTCGGGCACCAGCGGCCGGCCCAAAGGCGTCATGCTCAGTCACGCCAATCTCGCCTGCAATGTTCAGGCTTCGATCATCAAAGCGAACCTCACCGTCGCCGACACCTTCGTTGGCATCCTCCCTCAGTTTCACAGCTTCGGCATGACCGCCCTCACACTCTTGCCGCTCAAGGTCGGCGCTCATGTCGTCTATACCGCCCGCTTCACACCCAAGCGACTGGTCAGTCTCATCCGCGAACACAAAGCGGAAATCTTCATGGCAGTGCCTTCAATGTACGGCGCCATACTTGCCGTCAAGGGTGCCACCGCCGAGGATTTCGTCACCATGCGCCTGGCCATCAGCGGCGGCGAACCGTTGCCCGCAGCGGTCTTTGAAGAGTTTGAAGAGCGGTTCAAAGTGAAACTCCTCGAAGGCTATGGCCTGACCGAGACATCACCGGTCACGACGCTATCGGTGCCAGATCTTTTCCATCGCAAGGCTGTAGGCACCGCCCTGCCTGGTGTGAAGCTGCTCATCGTCGATGATCACGACAAGCCTCTGCCTGTAAACACCGATGGCGAAGTGCTCATCGCCGGCCCGCACATCATGCAAGGCTACTACCACCTGCCCGAGCAAACAGCAGCGGTCTTCGTTGACATCAAAACCACTGATCGTGATGGCGAGATCACCAGCGAGCGCTACTTCCGCTCAGGCGATTTTGGAAGGCTCAATGAAGATGGCTTTCTCTTCATCACCGGTCGCAAAAAAGAAATGCTCATCATCGCAGGCGAAAACGTCTTCCCCCGCGAGATCGAAGAAGTGCTCAACAAACACCCGAGCGTGAAGGACTCCGCCGTCATCGGCAAAATGGACGACCTGCGCGGCGAGTTGCCCATCGCCTTCGTAGAGTTGCAAGAAGATGCTGCATTTGATGAGACAACTCTGCGTGCGTGGTGCCGTGAAAATCTGGCTCAGTTCAAGGTGCCACGCGAGATCAAGGTGCTCGATGCGCTGCCCAGGAATCCGACAGGGAAGATCATGCGCAGGCAGCTCAAGGGGATGTGATGTAGTTAACGAGTGTCAGAAGATTCTTCATCAGGGGGCACGATGTATTTATTTTACGTTGATGAAACCGGTAATCGCGATACTCGACTGGTGATCCCGACCAAAAATGGAGGCACCGTCGCTGGCGATCCAATTTATGTGTTGACTGCGGTGTGCCTCTTTGAACATCAATGGCATGGCTTCGATAAGACGCTCAATCGCCAGAAAACAATGCTCATGGATCTGATCTTTCGGAACACTCAACTTCGCTTGGATCTGGCGGATTGTGAGATCAAGTCCAACTGGATCAGAATGCCAAAAGAACGGGACGCCAGACCCTTCTTGAAGAATATTACGGACACGGAACTCACTCGTCTTGTCGAACTGTTCTATCAGCAGCTAAACCATCACTACATGACGGTGTTTTCCGTGATCGTTGATAAGCGGTGTCTGCACGACTACATGGATCAGACCAAGCTGCATCGAAAATCTTGGGAGTTGCTGCTCGAACTGGTAGAACGATTTATGCGCAGCCGCCACGACAAACACCAAGCGCTCATGGTGACCGACGATGTCGGTCGACAGGAGAACCATTCGCTTGCTATGAAACATGCCTACATCATGGACCGAGGGACAGCGGACGGCACTTGGCTGAAGCATATTTGCGAAATGCCCATGTTCGTACGCAGCGAACTTTCCAACGGCGTTCAACTTGCCGACCTTTGCAGCTACAACATCTATCGCGCTTTTAAGACCGGCAATCTGACATATTCCTTCTTCACGCGCATCGCCCCTCACATCTGGTCAAGCAAAGAACCCATTCGTCACCCCTTTTCAGGATTGCACGTTTTTCCCGCTCATAGCGATCTGCACAAACTCGTCGATGAATTCGAAAAAAATAGAGCCTCGACCTGAAAAGGCCGAGGCTCTGATTTTTGGTGTCCGGCGGGTTTGATCCCTATCGAGCCGACCTGCGGCACCGGACGTCTATATCATCGGAATCATAGCACGTAGGCCTTGAGTAGGGAAGCCAGCAATGTAAGCGGTAGCCGCCCATTGGCCCCCGCAATCACTAATCGCTTCTCACACCACCACCTCCACCTCCGGCGAACATCGCAGCGTCAGGCATGCGATTTCTGCGGGGCATTTGACGCGGAGCGGGAACCAGCTTCCGACGCCGGAGTTGACGTAGAGAAAATGCTTGCCGCGCTGGTAGAGGCCGCGCGGGTAGCGGTGGGTCAGGCTGCCCACGCCGATGGATCCTTTCTTGCCGCGGAGATTGGTGAAGACGACCTGGCCGCCATGCGTGTGGCCGGCGAGGGTCAGATCGATGTGGTGATCGATGGCTGTATCAAACGCATTGGGGTGATGCGAAAGCAGTATGCGCAGATCACTCTCGCGGCGACGCGGAGCCTGATGCAGCGCTTCAAGCACGAAGGATTTCATCTCGCGCTTCTTGTGCGGATAGTCAATGCCCATAAGAACGATGCGCTGCTCGTGATGTTCGATGGTGATCGATTCATTCATCATCATCTTCAAGCCCGCAGCGCGAAAGGCGGCGATGAGCCTAGGGCCATCATCGAGATAGTCGTGATTGCCGGGCACAAAGTAAACACCCAGCGGCGCGGTGAGCTGCGCCATGGCTTCCACCACCTGATCGAGCACCTTGAGCGAGAGATCGACAAAGTCGCCGGTGACAGCGATGATGTCGCCGCCCAGGGCGTTGGTGGCTTCGATGATGCCTGCCAGTCTCTGGGGCTGCACGAGTGAGCCGATGTGGAGATCGGTCAGATGCGTGACGCGAAGACCATCGAGTGCATCAGGCAGGTGATCGATGCCCAGCGTTCGCTCGATGATCTGAACATCACTGACCGACCGAGTGCGGGTGAGCTTGCCGCCACTGAGCCAGATGGGCATGGTGGTGAATGTTGCATGGCGCAGCTTCGCCTTCATTCGCCGCAGCGACTGGGTGGCTTTGTTTTTGAAACTGGTAAAGCGAACGCCCAAACGCACTTCGTCCTTTATGCAAAACTTGCATCATGCAGAGGCGGGCACCTGCCGCACTGTTCGCAATTGATCGAAAGCAGTTCCTGATCGATTCCATGAGATCGATTCCATGAGCCCTACGTTTGCAACGTGCATACTAGATAGTAGAGGCATGAAAGAAGAAATGACACCCCTGCTTTTCCATTTTTGCCTGAGCGCAATTGCGATGCCCTTACGATTTCGCCGTGAAAAGATCGAACAAATCGCCTATACTTCACGTAAGTAATAGCAGACAGGGGCAATGTTCAAAGTTCACGGCAGGGGCTACACGTCCGAGGTTGTTCGTCATGAAAAAGATCAAACAGTCAGAAGATGTCAACGGCAGCGAACTTCTCAAAGGCGATATCGTCGCCACGCTGTCCGGTAATCTCACCGCGAAAATCTGCGATGTAGCCGAGGATGGCGGTACGCAATTCGTCTGCCTTCGCGCCGTCCAGCATCCTTTTAGCAAAGGCATCTGGCACGCCTCCGATCAGGTGCAGCGCATCAAAGCTGCCAAGCGGATTTGATGGGTGCCTTGCGATCCTCATTTTCAAATCTGAGATTTGAAATTTGAGAGTTTGTGTTTTGAAATTTTCGCGCAGCGATCAAGTCGGCGCCACGCGTTCGAGCAGGTGATCCACCAGCACATCCAAGTCAGCCTTGAGCACGCCCAGCCGACGGGCGATGGCCAGCGATGCTAGGCCGTGCAGCGCGATCCAGTAAGTACCCGCGATGCGCAGGGCCTTGTCCTGAATCTTGGCGGACTTGATGCCCTTGGCTTCCATCTCCAAACCCACGCGCTCGATCAGGCATTCAAAGCCACGATTGAGAATCTGCACTTCCGCATTGCCCGCATCGCTCTCGGTGGCGAACATGAGTTTGTACAGATGCGGGTTCTCCATGGCGAATCGAATGTAATGCCTGGCGCTGCCCTGCCAGCCTTTGGCGGTGCCCAGCGTACTCGCGGATGCGCACCCTTCTGAAAGCAGATCGAACCCATGCTGCGTCATCGCCAGGCGAAGGCCATCCTGTCCATCGACATAGGTATAGAGCGTCATCGCGCCAACGCCCAGGCAATCTGCCACACGACGAATGGTGACCGACTCCAGTCCTGATTTCTTGAGCAGCCGCACCGCCACATCAATAATCAGTTGCCTGCGCTCGTCACGGCTGGCCAATCGCCACTGCCTGCGAATCTGCGAAGTTGGAAACGGTGAGGATGCGATGGTGATGCTCCGAGTCTGTTTCAGACTCTCTAAGTCTGTGCGAGTCTTAACGGTGCCTCATGAATACTGTGTAGGAAACCGCTGCGACTGGGGTGGACAATTTGGAAAAGGTTCTTGACCTTTTTGCCAACCGTTCGTACGCTGTATGAACTTTATCGTACATTGTACGGAATGGCAATAGGCAACCCTCGGAGTTTTTTCATGTCGGATCATCCGATCAGACGTCGCATCCTTTTCATCGCCTTGCTTCTGAGCCTGGCGATCGCTGCGTTTATCAGCATCACAGCACTGATCGGCCCCGGCAGCGTCGCTGCTGCGGAAGAAGCGCCTAAGAAAGGCGAAGACGCCAAAGGTGGCCCCCGTGGCGCACCCAAAGGCCCGCCGCCCGCGCTGATTCGCGTGGGCGAGGTAAGCCAGCAGGACCTGCAGCCGCGCGTCACGATCATCGGCCGGTTCAAGGAACTGCGGCGCGTGACCATCGGTGCCGGGCAGCAGGGCCGCGTGATTGAGATGAAGATCGAGGAAGGCGATTCGGTGGACGACAAGACCGTGCTTGCACGCATCGATCAGACCTTTGCCAAGATCGACCAGTTGACTTCGGCCGCAAAGCTACTCGAAGCCAAAGCGCTAGAAACCCAGGCCAAGGCAAATCTCGAGCAGGCGACGCGCGATCGTGTTTTTTACGATGAACTTGAAAAGACCAATTCCGCCAAGCCCCGCGAGGTCGAAAATGCCCGCGCCACCGAAATGGCGCTCAAGGCCAAGCACGAGCAGACCCTCGCGGCTATCACCGGCGCCGAACAGGCCATTGAGCAAGTCAAAGAAGAACTGAAGCGATTCAACATCATGGCATCGTTCGATGGCGTTGTGGTGAAGAAGTACATGGAGCATGGCCAGTGGGTGCAAAAAGGTGCGCCTGTGGTCGAGATCATTTCGCGCGGCATGGTCGATGCTGTCGTCGATGTGCCCGAGCGCCACATCAATTCGCTCTTCAAGGATGAGGACATTGAATTGCTCGTCGATGCTCTAAACGTCACCGTCACCGGCAAGATTCAGGCCATCGTGCCCGATGGCACCACTGCCGCCCGCACCTTTCCGGTGAAGATTCGTCTTGATGACATAAAGGGCAAACTCAAGCCCGGCATGAGCATGACGGCTTGGATTCCCACGGGCAAGACTTCGCCGATGCTCACGGTGCCTCGTGATGCGGTGCTGATCACTTCCACCGGCAGTGTGGTCTGGGTGGTGATGGATGGCAAAGCATTGAAGGTTGATGTCGATGTGCTCTTTGGTGAGAAGGGTATGTATGCCGTGCAGACCTCGCGCCGCAATGCTGGCCCGCCGCTGGCGGTGGGCCAGCAGATAGTCATCGAAGGTGGCGAGCGGCTGGCATTCCCGGGATACCCAGTGATAATTTCTGATCGCCGGTGAGTGTGCTGATTTCTTGTGTGGTCAACCCACGCACAGGAGTGCGTGGGCTTTGTTTCTGACCTCTGACCTCTGATCTCTGACTTCTGATCTCTGCCCTCTGATCTCTGACCTCTGATCTCTGACTTGTGCCTCCCAAGGACCGCCATGGACTTCATCAAATTCTGCATTCAGAACCCCGTCAAAGTCAGTGTGGCGGTTTTGCTGATCGCGCTGTTTGGCGTGCTGGCGCTGTTCTCCATTCCGATCCAGCTCACGCCCAATGTTGATAAGCCGATCATCACCATCACCACTGAGTGGATCGGTCGCAGCCCCGATGATGTTGAGCGGGAGATCATCGAGTTGCAGGAAGACAAGATCAAGACGGTGAGCAACCTCAAGAAGATGACCGCCACCGCCTTCGAAGGACAGGCGCTGATTTCGCTGGAATTTTTCGTGGGCACGGAAATGCGCCAGGCCCGGCAGGAAGTGGCCGACAAGCTGCGTGAAGTGAAGGAAAAACCAGCCGATGCCCGTGAGCCGGTCATCACGGAGAGCGCCTCCAACAGCGAATCGCCCATCGCATGGACGATCATCACCAGCGAGGATCCGAGCTTCGATATCGATTCGCTGCGCGACTATGTAGATGATCGCGTGCGTCCCCATCTGGAGCGCATCGCAGGCGTCAGCGAGGCCCGTGTGTACGGTGGTCGCGAGCGTCAGGTGCATGTGCAGATCGATCCGCAAAGCATGGCGCAGCGCGGCATCACCTTCAATCAACTTCGCGAAGCCATGCAACGCGCCAATGTCAACGTCTCGGCAGGCAGCGTTGCCGATGGTCGGCTCGATGTCCGCGTGCGAACGGTCGGAGAATACGACTCGCTCGATAAAATCCGCGACACTGTAGTAGCCGAAACGCCCGGCGGACAGATTCGCGTGCGCGATCTGGGCAAGGTGACGATGACCCTGCAAAAGAGCGTCGGCTTTGTGCGCAGCAAAGGCCGCGCGGGCCTGGCGGTGCCGATCTACCGCGAGGTTGGCGCGAACGTGATGGAAGTCATGGCCGAGGCGCGGCTACGTATCAATGAGATTCGCACCGACATCCTGCCCGCCATTGCAACGCAGATTGCAGATGATCTGCAACTGCCTGCCGTGCCCAAACTCAACTACGAGCAGGTGTATGACGAGACCGTCTATATCGATGATGCCATCGGTCTGGTGATGAACAACCTGGTGATCGGGTCGATTCTGACTTCGATCGTTCTGTTGTGCTTCCTGCGCAGCTTTCGCCCGACGCTCATCGTCGCGGTGGCGATCCCGATTTCGATTGTGGGCACTTTCGTGGCCATGTACGCAGCGGGCCGCAACATCAATGTCATCAGTCTCGCCGGGCTGGCCTTCGCGGTAGGCATGGTCGTTGACAATGCGATCGTGGTGCTTGAGAACATTGATCGGCATCTGGCGATGGGTAAGTCGCCGCGCGAAGCGGCGCACAAGGCGACCACGGAAGTGTGGGGCGCCATTCTCGCTTCCACGCTCACCACCGTTGCAGTGTTTGGCCCGGTGCTCTTTATTCAAGAAGAAGCGGGCCAACTGTTTCGCGATATCGCCCTGGCCATTTGTGCTGCGGTGCTGCTGTCGATGATCGTGTCGGTCACGGTCATTCCCACCGCTGCCACGTTTATTCTTCGCAAGCGAAACGAAGCTCGCGCCGATGGCAAGCTGACCTTTGCCGCAAGAGCGAAAGGCCTCTTCGGCCTGGCGGCGGCGCTGGACTGGGTGATTGTGAAATTCGCAGACTCCTTGCTCTGGCTGTCGCAGCCCAAGGCCGGCCGCATCGTTGCAAGGCTGTGCATTGTCTTGGGCCTCACCGCGGCTTCATTCATCGGGGCTGCCCTCATGATGCCTCCCATCACTTACCTGCCTGCGGGCAATCGCAACCTCGTATTCGGCGGCATCCTGACCCCGCCCGGCTACAACAAGGATCACGACCGCGTCCTGGCTGACAGCGTCGAGCGAATCGTGCGCCCCTACTGGACGGCCAAGACATACGAAGACACCGCCAACTGCCCGCCCGTGATCAATCCCTTCACCGGACAGATTGAGCCGATCGTTCCTCCCGTTGACAATTTCTTTTTCGTGTCGGTTTACCGAGGCATGTTCACCGGTGCCACCAGCGCAGACAAAAACCGCGTCAAGCCGCTAGCCACCCTGCTCTCGAGCGCCATCACGACCATCCCCGGCGCGTACGGCGGTGCCCAGCAATCCTCCCTGTTCGGCAACGGACTGGGCGGCAACAACCGCATCGATATCGAAGTCACCGGTACACAGATGGATGAAATCCGCAGTTCCGCAGGCGCGCTGTTCGGCGCTCTGGGACAGAAATACGGCTTCCAAAAACTCGGCTCCAGCCCCGCCAATTTCAATGTGCCCGGGCCTGAGCTTCGTCTGGTCATTGATGAAGTTCGCGCCAAGGATTTGCAGATCGACACCGCTTCACTTGGCCTAGGCGTACAGGCACTGATCGATGGCGCGATCATTGGCGACTACCGCATCGCCGGCAAATCGATCGATCTGTTATTAGTGCGTGATCCGCGCTTTGAGATCAGTGCAGACTCCATCGGTGACATTCCGGTAGCCGCACACGACAAGGCGGGCAACGTGATCACAGTGCCGCTGTCCACCATTGCCAGCTTCGAGCGCGCCGATGCTCCGCAGACGATCCAGCGGATTGAGGAAGAGCGCTCGGTGACCATCGCGCTGACGCCGCCTGATGGTGAGGCTCTTGAATCCGTGCAGCAGGAAGTGGCCGGTCTGGTCGAGAGCCTGCGCAAGGCCGGCGCAATCTCGCCGGGCGTTGCAGTGACCCAAGCCGGTACCGCCAGTCAGCTTGATGATGTCCGCGCTGCCATGATCGGCAAGTGGACCGGCTGGAACTGGGAAAGCCTGGGCAGCCTCGCCACCAGTCGAATGTTCCTGGCCTTGCTCATCACCTACCTGCTGATGGCGGCACTTTTCGAGAGTTGGATTTACCCGTTCGTTATCATGTTCAGCGTGCCCCCTGCTGTCATCGGTGGTTTCTTCGGCCTTCGTCTGGTGCATGAAATTGATCCGCTTCAGCAGCTTGATGTCATCACCATGCTCGGGTTTGTCATCCTCATCGGCACCGTCGTCAACAACGCCATCCTCGTCGTCCACCAGGCCCTCAACTACATGCGAGGCGTCGGCGACGGCGAAGGTGACGCCACCGGCAAACTCGAACCGCTCATGGCGATTCGGCAGTCGGTGCGCACCCGCGTCAAGCCTGTGATGATGACCACCTGCACCACGCTCTTTGGCATGTTGCCTCTGGTGCTTAGCCCTGGTGCAGGCAGCGAGCTTTATCGCGGACTGGGTGCGGTGGTGCTCAGTGGTTTGCTGGTGTCAACGCTTTACACGCTGCTGGTGGTGCCGCTGCTGTTCAGTCTGGTTATTCAGTTGCAGGCCGTCGTCCGCTGGATGCTGGGCCTCAAGCCTGCGGAAGAAACCAGCGCGATGACGGGTGATGTGGCGGCGACGGCGTGAAAGAACTACGGCGTGAAAAATATGGTTGAGCTTTTGCGCTGACGTCGCTACGCCGCGAGCGGCGGAATCAGCGTGGATCACTCTTCGTATTTCAAAATGTCTTCGATCGTCACATCCCAGCGCCAGTTATCCATCCAGCGCTTGATGGTGCGGGCCGAGGTGCGGTGCGTGGACTGATTCATTTCCGCCAGCGTTTGCGCCCACTCGTACAGCGCGGGCTTGGTGAGTTTCTTGTACTTGAGCAGCACGCGAATTTCCTGCCACCACTGCGATTCAGGTTCCTTGAGCTGCACTTCATAACCACGATCGCGGGCATAGACCGCATAGACCTTGGACTCCAACGAAAGGCTGTTGCCGCGATCAACCACGATTGGTGAGATGCCTTCATCCACCGCTTTCTTAAATCGTTCCAGATTCCAGGCGCGGGCGGTCTCCATCAGCTCATCGTCGTAAGTAAATTCTTCGGGATTGTCGCCGACGTGTTTGAAGAAATATTCATCGGTCTCGCAGATCATGCCGGTATCGCCGATGAGCTTGCGGGCGGTGGTGCTCTTGCCGCAACTGGGCAGACCGCGCATGAGATAGACGATCCTGGGGGCGGTGGCGATCGGCTCACCATCGGCTGCGACGGGAGACTTGGAGGTGGATGCGTCCATGTTCGCCATGCTTATTACATCGACGCGTGAAGGTGAAAACATTGATCAAAGTGACAAGCCAGAGCGATCTGAAATTCCTAACAGGCAGCATGCCAACCGAATTCCGGACCTACCTGAATCGGAGGATCGAGCTTTTCCGTCTCTTGCATCGCAAGACGACCTCGAAATGCAACTCAAACCTATGATGACTGCATGACCGAATCGAACATGCATACTGAATCGGACCAATCGTTGCGCAGCGCGCAGCAGGTCTCAAACACACCCCCTGACACATGCGTGCACTGTCGAAGACGGTTGAATCTATGTATTCCAGTTCTCCTGGTGGTAATCGCAGGCGTCTTCGTGGCGATGATCTGGCGCGATCGCGAGACAGGCAGTGAGCAGCGGCGAAATATTCAAACTTTCATCGCTATCGCGGTGCCTTCTTTGTTCCTGTTTCTTTGGACGATTTTTCTTGCGCCGATGGGTGTTCGACTTCGCAAAGGCGTGGCGATTGGCGGGCTGACCTTGGTAATTTTGGCGGCGATTCTTTACAAGATTGACGGGTTCGATGGCGACATGCAGCCGATCATTCGTCCGCGCTGGTGGGGCAAGGGGAAGGAGTTGGTTCAGCCGGTCGTGCTGAGCGACTTGGACAAAAAAATGTTGCCCCCTTCTTCGCCGCCGCCTGGTCCTGTATTGCCTCAGACCACGCCGAGCACACCCACCACTGACCCCAGCGAACCAGTCGCATTATCAGCTGATTTTCCGCAGTTTCTTGGCCCGGCTCGCAACGGCATTATCGCCCCGCTTGCGCTCCATCGCGATTGGTCCACGAAGCCGCCCATCGAGCGATGGCGTCACGACGTCGGCCCTGCGTGGTCGGCGTTCTCTGTTCAGAACAACCGCGCCATCACGCAGGAACAGCGCGGCAGCGAAGAATGGGTCATCTGCTACGACCTGACCACCGGCCGGCCTCTGTGGACGCACCGCGACACCGCACGCTATGACACCACCATCGCAGGCATCGGCCCGCGCGCTTCGCCCACCATCACAGACACCCGCGTCATCACACTCGGCGCCACCGGCCTGCTCAACTGCCTAGATCTCGCCACCGGCCATCGCCTCTGGTCTGTCGATATCATCGCTGACAACGATGCTGCTGTGCTCGAGTGGGGCATGGCGGGCTCGCCGCTCGTCGATGGTGACCGCGTCATCATTAGTGCAGGCGGCAAGCGCGGCAGCGTCACCGCCTACAACCTGACCACCGGCTCGCGCCTCTGGTCCGCTGGCAACGAGGCCACCAACTACGCTTCGCCCGTCATCTTCACGCTCCTTGGCGAAAGACATCTCATCATTCAAAACAACTTCACCATCACAGGGCATGATCCTAAGGATGGCCGCGTCCTCTGGTCTCATCCCACGCCCGGCGCTCACCCCAAAGTCGCCCAGGCCCTGCGCATCAGCGACAACCGCCTGCTCATCTCCAGCGGCTACGGCACCGGCAGCAACTGCTTCGAACTCGAGCGCCAAACCGATGGCACCATCACCACACGCTCGATCTGGAAAAACATCCTGCTCAAATCCAAGTTCGCCAACATGGTGCAGCGCGACGGCTATGTCTATGGCCTCAATGATGGCACAATCACATGTTTGAATCTCGCCGATGGCGAGCGTGCCTGGCGCGGACTTAGAGTCGGCCACGGACAGTTGCTCATAACCGGCGACCTGCTGCTGATCACTTCCGAATCGGGCGAAGTGATTCTCGCCAAAGCCACGCATGAGCAATACGTTGAACTCTCGCGCTTTCGCGCCTTCACAGATAAGACGTGGAACAGTCCCGCTCTTGCGGGCCGCTTTCTGCTGGTGCGAAATGATCGTGAGGCAGCGTGTTTTGAGCTGCCGATGGAGTAGTGCTGCGGTGAGCGGCACTGTTGATGTTTCTTCACATTGACATTGTACGAGCATGCTGAATCCCAAAAGACAATGCCCTCGGCGGGCGGCCCGCTCAGTTGCCGCGTGGCATGAACCTGCGCGCGATCATCGCAGCGCTGATGTCGCTACGCCGCAAGCGGCGGAAAACAGCCAGCACTCAACGCGGGCGACGCAAGCGTAGGGGGTTTGAAGTTTCCAGGTGACGGTCAGTTTCAACGTTTATCGCCCCGCCAAGGGCAACAGCGCCAGCGACCGGCAGGAAATGGAATGGGCGATGAGCTATGATGTTTGTTCGTCCTAGTTCACTCTACGACGACTTGCGGGCTGATCGCGGGACCGTGCAAACACCTTTTGACATCCTCTTTCGGAGTTTCGCGTGGCAGGCAGTCGTCTTCTGGTTGCAGTCAGTTCACCTTGGGCCAGCGAGCGGTTTGCTGCGCCCATTGTCGATCTGGCGCAGCGGCTGGGGTCCGATGTCGTCATTGCTCATGTCGCGGAAGTGCAAAACGAAGATGAGCACGAATCCGATTCCAAGCAGCGCGGCGAAGAAACGCTCAAGCTCCTCGCGGAACGATTGGCCGAGTCGGGCATCAAGTCGCAAGGCCTGATGCTCTTTTCTGATGATGTGCCCAAGGCCATCCTCAACACCGCCAAGGCGCAGGAATGCACGCTCATCGTGCTGGGCCTGGCGGGCGAAGGATTCATCAAAGGCATCTTCAAACGGCTCTTCGCCAGCGATGTAGCGACAAACATTCTCAGACAGGCGGAGATCCCTGTGCTCATCTGCCCCAGTCTGTGGAAGGGAACGGTCTAAGTCAGCGGCAGAAGCAGAAGGGAGAAGTCAGAGGTCAGAGGTCAGAAGTCAGGGGTCAGAAGTCAGGGGTCAGAGGTCAAAATCTACCGCGTAGCTTTATCCAAACGTTGCTTAGGCGACGGGTCAGCGCCATACGTGCGATTCGCATTTTCATACGGCGGATCATCGGGTCCTTAGGACGCAGGGCTGCGGCTTTGCGATGGAAGCTTGCGGCCCTCTTTAGCTGACCGCCTTCGAGGTACGCCATCGCCAGATTGTGCAGCGTCAGCGCGTTGCCAGGCACCAGCTTCAGTGCCCTGCGGCAATCGGCGATGCCAGCTTCGCGGCAGCCGGTGACCAGATACGCATAGCCGCGGTGTACCAGCATGGTGGCGAGTGTCTGACTTGCGTCTTCGCCATGACCAACATGGGCCAGGGGATGCGCGATGTCATGCTGCCGCTCGAAATCCACTTCTTGAATCACACGGCCAAGCAGCGCAATGGCCTGGGGCATCATGCCGATGTCCATGAGCGTTCTGCTGATGTCGATGGCCTGTTTGGGTGAATGGTCAGGCTTGTCGAGTTCGAGTGAGAGCGTCGAACAGGCACGGTCAAACTGGCCGCGAAGCAGGAGCGCTAGCGCCCAGCGATGATGGATGCCCGGGTAGTCGGGATCGAGCTGCGCGGTGAGCTGACACTGGCTGATGACTTCTTCGATGTGGCCGCTGTGCATGGCGATTTCGCTCAGGGCACTGTGCGATTCGACATGAAGCGGATTGACATCCAGGATCGAGCGGAAGGTCCGCCCTGCTTCCGACCAGCGATCGGTATTCATCTGCAGTCGGCCCAGATGCAGCCGGGTGCCCAGATCGTCGGGATGATGAGCCAGTTGCTGCTCGAAGTAAACTCCGGCGCGCTCAAGCTGCCCTTTGCGAACATGAGCACGGCCAAGACTGGCGCGAACATCGGCATGATCCGGGGCCAAGCGCAGCGTCTGCTGCCAGCACCAGATGGCCTTATCGCTCAGGCCACGTGCTTCGAGACTGTGGGCCAGGTGGTCATAACAATGCGGGCATTCATCTTGAATCTGACGCGCGAGGTAGAACATTTCCTCAGCGCGTTCGTGATCGCCCAGCTGCGCAAAGGCTGCGATGCGGTAGCAGTAGCCCGGTTCAAACTGAGCATTGAGCTCATTGCAACGCTCTAGCCACTGCACCGCGACATCGAAATGCCCAAGATGAATCGAGTCGATGGCGATGTGCATCATGACTTCCGGATCATCGCCGCGCAGATGCAAGGCCTGCTCGTAGCTTGCAATGGCCTCGGTAAATCGGCTCAGCGCATCGAGCGTCAGCCCCATGCCAAAGTGCCACTCGCCCTGTTCAGGGTTGAGCTCAATGGCCCGGCTAAGTTCCGCCAGGGCTTTGTCCCATTCACCGTTTTGAAAAAAGGTGCGGGCTCGCTCAGCATGTTGTTCTGCGTTGACCCAGTCGTTCATGGGAAATCACATATTGAAAGTTCACAGGAGGTCGCTTGCGGCTGGCATGGCAATGAGGCAAGTTCAGGAACAACGATGAGGACCGTTAGTTGAAGGCAGAACCATTCTACCCTTGCCCGCCTTGCTAAACATCGCTCGATTCTTGAACGCTCAATTCACACTTGTGCTCTTTCATTATCCGACAAGTGGCGGCAACAGGATCAATATTTGAAAATCTTGCGCGTTTTTCTTCGAAGTTGATGGCAACCTGATTCAGCCGTCGATAAGATTGATTGTTAGATCGGGGCTCTCGCCCGGCGCCCAGTGCCCAGCAGTCGGCCACTTTCGTTCGGCTTCTTTCGTTGTGCTTCTTTGCAGAGATTGGGGACGTCCCATGCATCGCGATGTTCGCGTGACCAGCTATGCGTTTGACCCTGCCACGCAGCCTCGGCGCAGGCTGGCCGGGCGAGGTTTACGCCAAATTCGCCATGTTTACACGATGTTTGTCCTGTTGGTGTTCCTAGTCACCATGGCGAAGGGACAGACGCCGCCGCCGCAGGTTCAGCCAGCTTCTACAGCCACTTCCGCGGTTTTGTCTATCGATGATCAGTTGCTTCAGACCATTCGAGATGCACAGGCGGATGCCGCCTATCGGCGCGATGCGGCGTTGACGCTTTTGAATCGAGGCGAAGCCGAGCCGATTCGCGCCCTCATGAACGAACTGGAAACGAGCAAAGACCCTTCGATTCGCAAAGCGATCATACTCGGTCTTCGCAGTTGCAAGACGCCACCAGCTAACTGCGACAAACTCATCATCGCACTGGCTGCTGACATTGAGCCTTCGCTTTATCACGAGGCCAGCGAAATCATCGGCAGGTCGATCGCACCTGAGCGGCTCCAAACACTTCATCAACTGGCAAAAGCCCCCAAGACTCATGCAGGCACGCGTCAGGTCGCCATCATGGCCCTTGGAAATGTTCGATCTCAGGCGTCGGCCAAGGCGTTGATCGAGGTTTTGCAATCTTCCGAGGATGAAGCGACGCGCGGTCTCGCAGCGGCCTCGCTCTCACGACTTTCGGGGATCGATGGCAACGGCAGCGCCCCTGCGCGATGGGCCGCCTGGTGGGCTCTGGTGGAGCCGATGACGCCCGCACAGTGGCAGGCTCATCTGCTGGAGAATTTCACGAGGCGTGCGCAGTCGCTGACGAACGAACGAGTGGTCCTTCAAGATCGCTTGATGACCGCCCTAAGGCAGCGCTACCGCGCCATCACCAGAGAAGAGCGCGAGCCGGTGCTGGTGAGTATGCTCGCTGACCCGCTGGATCCGGTGCGCGAACTGGCGCTGGATCTGATTCGCGAACTGATCAACACCGAGCGCGTTGGTCCGGAGCTTTCCAAGGCTCTGATGACACGGCTCAACGACAATAAGACCGCCATTCGTGCGGGGGCGGCCCTGATTCTTCGCGATTTGAAAATCGATGAGGCTGCTGATGTCGTGGCCAAGCGACTGGCAGATGATTTGGAAGATGATAAATCGGTGCTCCGGGCGTATCTGCTGGTGATGACCCGCCAGCCCAGGCTTGCCGCGATGGGCCCCGCCATCGGTTTGCTCAGTGATATTGATGTTCGCGCTGAGGCTGCCGGCACCATCCTCGCAGGCTTCGACAATCAGCCACCCTTAATCGGCAGCGAACAATCACAGCGCATCGCCGCCCTGCTGCGCACCACCTTCGCCACTGATACCACGGTGGAGCCTCGCTTCATCGAACTGCTCGGACGCGTCGGCAACCGCGAGGATTTTCAGCGGATCAAAGGCTGGCTCGATCACAGCTCCGATGCCATTCGAGAAGCGGCAGCCCGCGCCTGGGTAGCGACGAATCTCACACTCGAACCGCTTGCTGTGCGGGCGGGTGATCCTGTCATTCAGATCATTGTGATTCCCGCCGCCACGCTTCGAGGCGCCGCCAGCGAAACCATGCTCGCTCTGCTTCAGCATCGCCCCGAGAATGATCAGATTGAAGCTGCTTGGGGACGAGCGCTGATCGCCATGGCTGCGCGTGTCAATCCCGATGCGGTGGTGCGAGCCGATCGCATGCTCGCGGCTCACAGCGAGCTGACTGAGCTTCGCATGCAGATTCTTTCAGCCGCCATCGACAAACTGCTCGTCCGTGTCGGCACATTGGATATCAACGATTTCACCGATTCTGACCGCCAGATTTTCACGCTGCAACTGATGGACCTGCTCCTCTCCCGCTCTGAAGCCCGCATGGTTTCCAGCGACAGCAAAGCAGCGCTGACCGATCTCGGGCGCGTCACTGCGCTGAAGATCGATCTCTCCCCGCAGCAGCAACATCGCTACACGCTCACCACGATCCAGGCCCGCATCGCAGCGGGGGAGCTCGATGACGCATTCATCAAAGCAGGCAAGTACATCTCGGCCAATCAGTCCAATGATGACAACGAAACCCTTCGATCGAAGATTATCGATTCACTACTGACCACAGCCGATCAGTGCGTGTCCGCCAAGCAGCACGATCGGGCTGGGCAACTCGTTTCGCGTCTGCGGGCAAGGCTGCCTCGACCGGTGGAGTTCAATCTGGAAACGCGCATGTCTGCCATTGAGCTGCGCATCAAGTTGGCGACGGAGACATCGCAGGCCCCGCCCTCGGTTTCGCCGATTCCTGCGCCCTGATTCCGCGCGAAGGACGCATCACTTCACAGGCCAGTATCTGGCCATTTTCTCAGCGCAGATCAGTTGCGTGAGAACATTCTCTCCCACACTCATTCAAAGTTCCACTGCTGCGCCGGACGAATCGCTTTCGCATCAGCGAAGAATTTGATTGACTCGATTTCAAAAATACCAGCGCCATCGCCCAGGTCCAAGCGCAGTTCCAGCGCCTGACCCTTGGCGGGAAATGCGATCAGGTAGTCGTGCCACTCGCTGTCATGGTTGATGGGAATCGGCCTGGCGCGGCTGTCATCAAACTCTGGAAACTTTTCGCTACGCCATTGCAACTGACCATCGCCTTTGCCGCTGGCTTTGAGACGAATCTCGATGATCGCGCCATCGCTCTGCTCGCCGCCGCCTCGAAGGTCCGCCATGCGAATCGAAGGTTCATCGCCAACGCACCAGACCTCCAGAATCCCCGGCTTATGCTTGAGCGTCACCTGCTTGCCCGCCTGCCAACCATCGACCTGTGCCGCATCGCGAATCTGTTTCACCAACGGCTTTTCAGGATTCCCCTTCAGCGGATCATCCACTTTCGTACCCACGCCCACTTTGTCTTTGGTCATCCTCACCGGCGGCAGCGGCTCGATCGGTTTGATGTTCTCGATCGGGCGAATCGTCACCGGCGGCGGTTCCTCCTTCGCATCCTTGAGCGAAGTTCTATCCTTCACCTGCTTCGCATCCTTGGTGACGCGCGCATCTTTTGCTGCGCCATCTTTCAGTACGGGCAGCAAAACATCCACAGAATCCTTGTACGAAACGCCACTTTGATCCTTCGCCGTCACGAGCGCGGAATCTTTCCCCATTTCTTCATTGCTGCCGGGCCTTGTTCCAAACCACACAGCCGCGATGATCGCGCAGATGATGGCCACACCGGCCAGCAGCATCACAGGCGCGGCTTTCGCACTCGAACTGCCCCTTGCTTTGTGCCCCGCTGCTGCGGGCTTCAGGGCGCGATCAACTGCAAACTGCTGAGCCTTGCGTAGATCAGCCAGCAGCAGGTCGTAATTCGCATAGCGATCGGCTGGCTCGGCTTCGAGCATTCGATTGATGACGCTGGCGGTCGCTTCGCTCACATCGCTGCGAATCTCGCGCAGGTTGATGGCCTTGCGCTTGAGGCGCTGCTGCACGACTTCGCGAGGAGAATCGCCTTGGAACGGCGGACGCTGCGCGATCAGATGAAACAGCGTGGCCCCGAGGCTGTACATGTCCGCACGAAAATCGACAGGCATTCTGCGAATGATTTCCGGTGCCACGTAATAAGGTGTGCCGACGAGTCCTGCGCCGCTGGTTTCGATATCGCGCTGTGAGCGAGCGGTGTCGTAATCGAGCAGTTTGCAGATGCCTTGCCCGGTCATCTGAATGTTGGCGGGTTTTACATCCAGGTGCGCGAAGCCTGCGTTGTGGACTGCTTGAAGACCACTGGCAACATCGATGGCCATGCGCAGGGCGCGATGCTCTTCGACAAGCAAGTGGCTAGCGATGATGGTGTCCAGGCGATCGCCGGTGAGCAGTTCCATGACGATGAACGGGCGTTCATTTTTCTTGGCGACGCTGTAAATCTCGACGATGTTGGGATGCGAGAGCGCTGTCATGGCCCGCGCTTCAGCGAGACATTTTTCGACAATATCAACGCTGCCGCCTGCGCCGCCGTTGGCGGTTGGGCCCGACTGTTTGAGGAAGACTTTGACGGCCACATCTTTGTTGAGATGCTTGTCGAAAGCCTGATAGACGATGCCAGCCGTGCCGCGACCCAATAGCTTCTTGAGCACCAGCGAACCGACGATGCCCGGCACATCAATATCCTTGCCGCAGGAGGGACAGGGAATCGTGGTGAGCGGTTCGACACTGGCCACGTTCACCGCCGTCAGACATGATGGACATGGCAGCGAGGTGACGCGATCGGCAAAGGCTTGGCTTGAACTCATGCGGGGTCCGACGAGAGAAACGACAAAGATACTTACAAGAGATCATCGGCTAACGCGCAATGTTAGCTGCGAATTGCGAAGAAGTCGGCAAATGGGGCCCTCAAAATAAAACAGCCCCGACCAGAGGCCGGGGCTGATTGAAGATTTCCTTGGAAGACACGCGCAGCCAGGACGCTGCGGCTATGAAGGTCCAAGCATGGCGAAGCCGTCACTTACTTAGGAGCGCCGCCTGCGCTGAATTCATTGTTGAGTTTCTGGATGACCTGATCGGTCAGGTCCAGATCGTCAGCCGACCAGATGACTTTGCGTGAACCGATGACCGCGCTGATCTGCTCAGGCTTGGTGATCTGGCTCAGGTTGACATCGGGTTCCTTGAAGAGCACGAGCTTGTAGCCCGCGGAGGTGGCGACGCGGCCGATGGCTTCGACCATTTTCTTGTAGATGTTTTCAATGCGGACCGCGCGTTCGCGGTTGAGCTTGGCCTGCTGATACTGGAGCCACACCTGGCGATCGAGTGCCCCCTTTTCGAGTTCTTCCTGTTTGCGGTCGTAGGGAGGTGTGCCTGCTGCGAGAATCTTCAGATCCTGCTGAAGTTCGACCAGCTTCTGCTGACGGCGGGTGTCTTCCTGCTTGACGCCATCAGCAGCGCTTTGCAGTTCTGCTTCGACCTGCACTTTTTCTTTAAGGGCATCGAAAGCTTTCTGCACATCGACCACCGCCACGCCGGTCGCTTTCTGCGCCTGCGCGGTGAAGGTCATACCCATCACGGCCACAGCGGCCATCATCCACGTGAATTTGCGATTCATCACAAGACATCTCCAAAAAGGGGTTCGTTCGATCCAGCCCGCCTTGGCCGTCATCAACCGGGATAACGTGGAACCAATCAAGCGAGTCATACGTTTTATCGGCACCTGGCGCTTCCTGCAAAGGAGCGTTCAGAGTAGAAGTACCCGATCAAGCGAAAAAGGTTCGCCGCACTTACAAATAATCTCGACATCAAGGCCAATAGAGCGTGTATGAAATCCTCGGATTGATTCACATAGCCTCGGCCTTGGCCGGGGTAACGCCACGAATACGGAGAGTCACCCCGGCTAAAGCCGGGGCTATGTGGGGTTTTCATACAGGCTCTTAGAACGGCAGCGCGATATCGAAACTGAAGAACTGCGTCTGATCGCCATCTTCTTTGATCAGAGGCACCGCGATATCGAATGCAAACGGAGCCTGACCGAGGAAGGGAATCTTGATGCGGACGCCCACACCCACGGAGACGCGGTATTCATCGAAGCCGATGTCATCCTGCACGGTGCCCGTGTCCATGAAGACGACGCCGCGAATCACATCCTGATAGATAGGCCAGTTGTATTCGAGGCCCATCAGGAACATGAAATCGCCGCCGACAGGATCATCGCCGACGTCGCCTGCATTTGGGCCACCGGCGATGATGCCGCGTGGGCCTACACCACGGAATTCAAAAGCACGGAAAGTTTTGTGGCCACCGGCATAGAACCGCTCGAAGAGAGGAGCTTCATCTTCCTGCGGAATGTAGCCGGTCTCGATGCGAAGACTGACGACGGTGGCGCGGCCGAAGAAATCTTCATCGACCTTCCAGAACTTTCGATATTCAGCAATGAGACGTGTGAAATCGAAGTCACCGCCAAAGACACCCACCTGCTCGATACTGAGTTGAAGCAGGCTGCCTTCGGTCGGAAAGAGGCGGCTGTTGGTGGTGTCGCGTGTGATGGAGAATGCAAGACCCGTCACCTGATTGGCGCCTTCGACAGCGAAAGCATCGACGGGGGCATCTACATCGATGTTGTCGATCTCGACGCTCTGGACGCGTGGCGTGACTTCCGCTCGCCAGATGTCGCCGAAATACTGTCCCAGTGAAATGGCGCCGCCCGCGCGGGTTTCATCCCAGTCTTCTCGTTCACGCGAAGTGAAGGAAAATCGCACATCGAAAAAGAACGGCGACTCGAGGAAGTAAGGCTCACGGAAACGAACGGAATAGGTACTGAATTCGTTGCCCGGCTGAAGGGTCAACTGGAAAAGCTGGCCCGCGCCGCGAAACGCCTTGCCTGCGAACAGTTCGCCCATATCCTCGGGCCAATCGGCGATGTCGAAGTTGCGCTGAACCAGATCGACTGCACCGAGCACACCTGCATCCGAACTGATGGCGGCACCGAAGCTGAGCGTGCCCGGCCTAGCTGTTTCCTTCACATCGACGAGCACATCACGCGTTTCATCCTCCGCATCGCCCAGCACTGTGACATTGGCTGCATCAAACAGCGGCGACTCGCGCAGACGGCGCTGCGTCAGTTCCAGGCCTGCTTTGTCAAAACGACGGCCAGGCTCGATGCGAATTTCACGCAGAACGACGTTGTCCTTGGTCAGTTCGTTACCACGGATTTCGATCTTGCCAACGAAGTGCGGACGCGCTTCGACGATGCCGATGATGACATCGACCTTGGGCTGCTTCTCGTAGAAAATTCGATCAATGCCTTCGCCGCCGTCGGCTTTACGAAGCCGCATGTCGATGTGGCCCAGCTTGCCGTAGAGATCGACGATGCCGGCCTGGCTTTTTTTGACGCGGTCAGTGGAATAGACATCGCCGACTTTGAGATCCATCTTCTCCAGAATCTGATCCTTGGGAAAAAGCAACGGCTCATCGGTGATCGTCAGTCGGCCTTCCTTCGTGACCCATTTGCGAACGGAAATATTGCCCACGGTGTAGAGCGGGCCTTCTTCAATAATGAAGACGACTACCGCATCTTTTTCGTTGGGCGAAATCTCAATGCGCCTGCCCACCTCCGCTTCGAGGTAGCCGCGATCACGGTAGTAATCGCGAAGGAGCGCGACATCGCCATCGAGTGTCTCTCGGCTCAGGTGACCTTTGCGAAAAATGAATGCCGCCGTCTCGCTCTTGATCTGGCCATCGAGTTGGCCCGCTGTGTAAGCCTTGTTGCCTTCGAAGCGAATTTCCTGCACCGCCACCAGTGGCCCTTCGCGCACACGGAAGATGAGCAGGTTGGAATTTTTGAGTGCGTCCTGATCGATGGTCGCTTCCGCCTGGAAGTAGCCTGCTTTGTCGTATTCCGATTTGATCTTTTGCAAGCCGCGCTCGATGAGGAATTCGTCAGCGCCATCACCAGCACGCAGGACGACCATGCCGGGCACCCAGCCGTTGGATCCGTCGTAGCCCAGAATCTGCTGATCGGAGAACTGCTTGTTGCCTGCGACGCGCACATCAGCGAGAAGGTTCTGCTCTTCGAGAACGAAGGTGAGGATCACCGAATTATCCGGCTGCGGCATGACCTGAGCAGTCACCTTCTTAAAGCGCCCCAGAAAAGTGATGCGGCGAATGTCCTCTTCGACAGCCTTGGGATCGTAGGGAGTGCCCTTGACCGAACGAATCTGGTTGCGCACGAGGGTTTCATCGACCTTCACCAGCCCGCTGGTATTGACCTGAGAAATAGGCCTGGAGGTGAGATCGACCTGAGCGAACAGTTGCATCGGCCATGCGACAAGGCTCAGCGCCAGTGCGAGCAGTGCCAGCCATAGACTACGTGTGGTATTCAAACGAAAGCCCCTGTTCATGGTGGAAAAAGCGGAGCGAAGTGTACCGACAATGGCGTGCGACTGTAAAGCGAGGACAGCGGGCGGGCAGAGCGGTTGCAGGAGCAGCGTATATGAGAGTGCATGACTCCTGCATAGCTTTCTAATGCCGAGGGAAAGAAGATCAGGGCCACCGCATATAGCAATATGCAATTGCTAATTCGGTTTAACCACGAAGGCACGAAGACACGAAGTTTTGAATCCATAACTTCTAGCCTTCTTGTCTTCCTCGGTGTCCTTTCGTGTCTCGGTGGCCATTACGGTTCTGTCTTAATCCTGATCCTGCTTGCCGTTCTTCGTGTCTTCGTGCCTTCGTGGTAAAAATGAATTTCGCCTGTGACCACCCTGAGTTATCACCCGTTGCTCAATCAACTGGACATCAATTGCCGCCTCTGACTGCCCGATAGGAACAGTGTGAGCCGATCTACGCTGCCAATCCGTGGGGCCGATGTGCCCGCAACCTTTCGCCTGTGCAAAGACAAGGAGTCTGTCGCGGGCAGCAAGGCGAGAGTCAGCAGCGCCGCTAAACCGCAAGCCGTATCCGGTGATTCGCCGTCGAGCCCCATCGCGGCAACCACAGCACGCTCCTGGGACGATGCCGCCCTGCGCATCAAAATCGCCCTGCTCATTTTGCTGGCGCTGATTGCCGGCGTTGGCTTGGGCATGATCGAAGCGAGCACGAAGTATCGCATCTGGCCGCTGCTGCTTGGACTGGCGATTGCTGCGGTGATGCTGATCATTCTGGGCATTCACTGGGCGTGCGGGCCGCTCGATCGCATTCTTGAAAAGCTTCGCAATGCGGGTGTGCCATCGCGCGGAGATATCGAAGCGGCCTTGCCGATTGATCGCACCGATGAAGTGGGCGAGATTGCTCGGATTGTGCAAGGTCTTGCGGTGCATGTCACGCGCGATCACAACGATGCGAAGCAGCTTCGCCGAACGCTCGATGATCGCGTGGAACGTGCGACGCGCATGGCGACGCGTAATCTGAAAGAGCTGGCCATGCGCGATTCGCTCACTGGACTGGGCAATCGCAGGTTCCTTGATGAAACGCTGCCGGGCCTATTTGAATCGTGCGCGCAGTCCAATATCGACCTCGTCTGCGTCGCCATCGACATGGACAATTTCAAAAAGATCAACGACACCCTGGGCCATGGCAAAGGCGACGAACTGCTTCGCACGCTTGCCCAGCTCATGAAAGGCCTGATCCGCCACGATGACCACGCCATCCGACTGGGCGGCGACGAGTTCCTCATCCTCATGCCCGGCATCAGCATGACCCGTGTTCGTCAACTGGCCGACCAACTCCACGCTCTGTTTCGACAGCACGTTCGCGTCACCATCAAAGGCGATGTCAAGCCTGATCTGAGCATGGGAGCATCTTCGATGCTGCGCGACGGAGCCGCCTCGCCCCCCGACCTGCTCAAGCGAGCCGATGAGCTTCTCTACGATGCCAAACGCAACGGCAAAGGGCGATTGTCCGGGGCCTAAAGGCTATTCCCGCTTCTAACCGCGCTGTCGGCTCCAATCTTTCGGCTCCAATTTTTCGCCTCCAATTTTTCGCCTCCAATCTTTTTTTCGATCCCCTCCAAAAACAGATCGAACAAACCGGCTCACTGCCCGTTGTGTACAATAAGTAGATTAGGTTCCGCCCCGCCTTGCCCCAATAGGCCAATGGGCCACGCGCAATCAGTCATCCTCAGGTCACTTAGCCATGATGCCAACCTCGCCCCGGTTTTTCTTCAGGTTCAGTTCAAGCGCGATCCTCGCTTGCGCCCTCGCATTGCTCGGCTTCACCAGCTCCGCCAGCGCCCAGAATCAGCGCGATATTGACACGCTCATGTCGCTGGCCAAGCGGCTTGCCGCCGTCGAACGGGCTTCGCAAGACCCCATCATCGTCGCCACCGAAACAGGCGATGCCCAGTCGCTGGTCAATCTTTACCGCACATCCACCGATGCTGTCCTGCGCGACCGCGCTGCCAATGCTCTGATCAACATGGGTGGCACCGCCCCGGGTCGCCTCATCAGCGCCATTCACACCGATTTCCGCAGCAAGGTTCGCAAGTACCGATCCAACTTCCAAAGCGAAGTCGCAGGCCTCGTCAAAAAACGTCGCGGCGGCGTCAGCGAAGCAGAAATCACCAAGCTCCAGGCTCAGGTCAACGACCTGCGCAAAATCGAAGGCCTGACCAAAGATCAAATCGTTAAAAATGCAGACCCCGCCATGGCGCGGCTCGCAGAACTTTTGACCATCGATCGCAAAACAGTTTTTCAGGTGGTGCCCGATCTCTCAGCTCAGCGCAAAGAACTGACCGATCTCTCCACGCTGGCAGCCAAAGCTTCGCGGCAGCTTTCGGTTTCCGATCGAAAGCTTGCCGACCGTGTGCCCTCCGCTTCGGAAGTTGAAAGCGAACTGGCCGAAACGGAAGAGCTGGCGGTGCTGATGGTGCTGCCGATGAAATCGGAATGGCAGGATGTGATGTTCGACAACATCGCCGTCGCCAGAGCGCTCGACCCCGAAGAGGCGGCAGGCATCCTCATGCTCAACCTCATGCGCATTCGCGTGGGCAGTCAGCCGCTCGCGATTGATCTGAAACTCGGCGACGCCAGCCGTGACCACAGCAAAGACATGCGAACGCTCGGCTTCTTCGCCCACGAGTCCCCCGTCTCGGGCAAGACCTCCCCATGGGACCGCGCCAAGCTCGCAGGCACCAGCGCCTCAGGCGAAAACATCTTCATGGGCTCCACCAGCCACAACGCCGCCATCATGGCCTGGTTCCACAGCCCCGGCCACTTCAAAAACATGATGAACCCCGGCTTTCGCCGCATAGGCCACGGCCGCGTGGAATCGCACTGGACACAAATGTTCGGCTCGTGAGCCGCGACTCAACGAGTCGCGGACGTCAACGACATCCTTGAGTGTCCGTCATTAGAATCATCCTCAGGCCAAAGCGAGAAGCACTACAACGCGCCACAGTGCAAGGTACAACAGGCCTTCAATACAAGGCGCGGCTTTACACCCCTTCATGCCCGTGGCGTCCGCGACTCGTTGAGTCGCGGCTCAATCTTTCCCCATCTCACTTGTGCCCCTACTCATCCACCATCTCCTGCAATTCTTCGCGCAGCTTCTCCAGCACTGCCGCCTCATCGCCCATCGCCTTGATCTGCTCCAGCGTCATCGCTTTTCCCCATCGCACTCGAATTCTCCCCGTCAAATGCGGCAGCTTTCTACTACGTGGCCAAGCCTCAAATGATCCACTAATCGCCATCGGCACAATCGTCGCCCCCGCGCGCCTGGCGATGAGCAACATGCCAGACTTCAGCGGCAGCACCCGCCCATCTTCACTGCGCGTGCCTTCTGGAAATAGCGACAGCCCCTCACCTTTTTTCAGTACCTCAATGCACGTTCGCATCGCAGCCAAATCCGCACTACCACGATCAACGGGGATGCCATTAAGCGATCGCAGCAGCCAACCCATGAAAAATGGTTTGAACAAGTTTCGCCTTGCCAGCATCGACATCGGCCGCTTGCCCGTCGCCATGCCGATGAGAATCGGATCCAGAAACGACTGATGATTGCTGATCACCAGCACAGGCCCGGTCATCGGCAGATTCTCCCGCCCTTGAATTTTCAGCCTGTAAAACAAGCGAAACCAGCACCAACATACAAACCGCACCCACTGATACCACAGCCAGCGCACCACCGATTGGCCCGGGCAGCCTCGGATCAGTTCCCTGAAACTGATCTTTTTCAAGGCAGGCTCCCCGCAGGTTCTTTGCCCATCGTCGCCCGCACTTTCTTCTCCAGCATATCGAGCACCTGCTCCAGCGACATGCCCGACGTATCAATTTCCACCGCGTCCTCCGGCTTAATCAGCGGCCCTTCCGAGCGCGTACTATCCCGCTCATCTCGGCTGACAATCTGCTGCAAAATCACCCGCTCATCCGCATCGCGCCCCGCACCGCGCAGCTGCTCCGCTCTGCGCGCAGCGCGAACCTCTGGCGAAGCCGTAATAAAAAATTTGAACTGCGCCTGCGGAAAAACGACCGACCCTTGATCGCGCCCTTCGGTGACCAGGCGCGGATGCAGCCGACCTATTTGGCGCTGCTCTTGCACCAGCACTCTGCGAACCTGCGCCATCGCTGCGACTTCACTGACGCAGCCTGTCACATCACTGTCGCGCAGGCGATGCGTGACATCGCGATTGTTGATGAACAGCCGTGGCGGATCGCTTTTCCAATCGAAACGAATCATGCAGTCGCGTGCAAAATCCTCGACCACCTGCGGATTGCTGTGCGGATCAATGCCATCATCGAGACACTGTGCGGTGATGCCTCGGTACATGGCCCCGGTATCGAGAAACTCAACGCCCAGCCGCTGCGCCAACTGGCGAGCAACCGAAGACTTTCCCGAGCCAGCCGGCCCATCAAGCGTAATAATCAGCGAGTCCATTGGCGAGAAGTTTAGCAAAACAAGCCAAGCGCAGCAGGTAGGTGAAGTGCCCCCCGTTTAGCCGCGGAGCAAGGTCCGCCGTCGCTCCGCGCTGGCCTCGTATTGACTCACAGCAATGGTCCATGAGGCATAACCCCGTTTAGCCGCTGGCCAAAGGCTTTGCGACGGCCAGCGCGGAGCAACGATTGACGCGAGACTCTGTTTGAAAAGTCCGTCCGAGCCGCGAAGCGTAAGCGAGCGGTTGCCACGGAACGCTTGATATCTCGCAGAATCCGCTAGCTTACGCTTCGCGGCTCGGACAAGCCATCGCGTTCTCGGACAGAGCCTAATTTATCTCAGTTCCCCGCAAGCTGATCATCCTCGCCATCGGCGGAGCCTGCGCCGACGGGTTCGAGCATGGCGACATCTTGACGGCCGGCAAAGCCTGCATCGACTTCGTGCCAGGCGTTGACCGTCGCTTCACCTTGATGCCAGCAGAGGCAGATTTCTCGGCCGTCGTGCCAGGCGGGGAAGTCGATGAGGCCGCGCTCGAAGTCTTTGAGTTCGACGCCGACTTGTTGCAGTTCGTCGATGAGCGTGTTGAGCTTGGCCATGCCCAGATCGTATTCGCGTTTGAGTTCGAGATTGGTGTCTTCGGGGCGAGGCATTTCGAGGCGCTGGCGAATGTCGAGGACCCCGCCGTAGCAATGGGTGATATCGCTGACGATTCGCGAGACATAGCTCAGCGCCCTGCGAGCTTCGTCGAGGGTGAAGTATTTCTTGCCGGCCTTTTGACGGGCCCCTGCTGTCTTACGCGGTGTGGGCATGGAATCTTTCCCAAAGAGTGCTTAAGCAAGAGTGCTCAAGCTGGCGAACTCAACAATAGTCCGCATCCCGATGACGAGTCAACACTTGTGCAACAGAATGGGGTTTCTGCCGCGCGGCGTCTGTTCCTATTCTTATCGACCATTGAAGCGCGGAAGTTGCAAAAAGTTGTAGGCGGTGAAAGAAAAGCGGCTGGGCAGGCAGGGCAAGCGCATGAGCCAGCTGACTTCGTAGCGTGCGTCAAGGCTTTGCGCAGACGCACCCTACATGCCATCGCCGCGTTCAATAGTCACTCCCTATTGATCTGTAGTTCAAAATGTGCTATACTATGTCAATCTACGACCGGCTCACCCCTCCCTCTCTTGTTGGAGCCTTTGCCATGACCCACTGCATGTACGTCCGAGCCGCAAGGCGTAAGCCTGCGGACTCTTGGGAATGCAAGGTGCTTCGCGCAACCGCAGGCTTACGCCTAGCGGCTCGGATGAAGGCACATGCGATTGCCTTGAGCTGCGCGTGTGCCGCATAAGGGTTTACGGGTAGACGTCTACCTGTTTACCCATAGACACGACTTAACCACAGTATTTAAAACGTCTTAACGCGGTGGACACGAATGAAAAATGCTCAAGGTAGACAAATCCGGGCAAGCAAATGCGATTGCGTTGGGTGGACAAGGGGTGGCTGGAAGGGTGATTCTTCAAATCGCTACAATGTCGCCCCTTTGGCTGGCGATATTTTTCATGGGAGCTTTGTCATGGATCAGGTTCGACTGGGTGTAATCGGCTGCGGCGGCATGGCGCGGGCGCACATGAAATACTTCCCCACCATCCCCGGCCTGCGGTTTGCCGCGGCTGCCGATGCTTTCGCTGACAACGTCAAAGCGGTCTGCGAAGCGAGCGAAGGCGTCAAGGGTTTTGATGATGGCCAGAAGCTCATCGACTCGGGCGAAGTCGATGCCATCCTCATCTGCACCCCGCATTACTTTCATCCTCAGCTCGCCATCGCGGGTCTCAAGGCGGGCCTCCATGTGCTCACCGAAAAGCCTGTCGCGGTGACTGCGAAAGCGGCCGCTGAGGTGAATGCGGAACATGCCAAGCGACCGGAGCTGGTGTATGCCGCGATGTTTCAGCTGCGCGATGCGCCCTTGTGGAAACGCCTCAAGCAGATGATCACCACCGGGCAGCTTGGCGACATCAAGCGGTTGTCGTGGATCGTCACCAACTGGTTCCGCACCCAGGCTTACTACGATGCAGGCTCATGGCGCGCCACTTGGAAAGGCGAAGGCGGCGGCGTCCTCCTGAACCAATGTCCGCACAATCTCGACCTGCTCTGCTGGCTGGTCGGCTCCCCTTCCAAAGTTCACTCGCAAGTTCACCTGGGCAAGCATCATCACATCGAAGTCGAGGATGATGTCACCGCTTACCTCGAATGGCCCAGCGGCACCACCGGCACCTTCATCACCTCCACCGGCGACAGCCCCGGCACCGACCGCCTGGAAATCACCGGCGACAAAGGCAAAGTCATCGTCGAAGGCAAGCGCATCACCTTCGTCAACACCTACGAATCCGTTGCGAGCTTCTGCGCCACCAGCGACGAAGCCTTCGGCCAGCCCTTGGCGGACACCATCACCATCGATGTCAAAGGCGATGACCCGGGCCACCGCGCTGTCACCGCCAACTTCATCGATGCGATTCAAAAGCCCGGCACGCCACTGATCTGCTCGGGCGAAGATGCGATGCAGGAACTGGAACTGGGCAACGCGATGCTCATGTCCGGCCTGATCAAGCAGCCGATGGATATCCCCATGGACCGCGATGCCTACGACCGATTGCTCAAGGACCTGATCGCCAAGTCCACGTTTCAGAAAGGCGCTGTTCGCAAGGCGAAGGTGGACTTGGAGAAGTCATTCCACTGAGGTGCCATCAGGCTTGGATTGAATCTTCAGTTCATGCCAGCGCTGCTCGCTGAATCTTCATCAGTTGCTTGATTCCACCCGAGGCAAGTTTGAGCAGCACATCAAGCTGCTTGCGCGAGAAGGTCGCGCCCTCGGCACTGCCTTGCACTTCAACGAAATCACCCTTGTGATTCATGGCGATGTTCATATCGACATCCGCTTTGCTGTCGAGCGGATAATCAAGATCGAGATAAGGCTTGCCATCGACGATGCCGACGCTGACTGCGGCAATCGGACCGAGGATGGGATTCTTGGTGATCATGCCTTTGGCCTTTGCATGAGCGATGGCCTGAGCGAGAGCGACGAAGGCGCCGGTGATGGAGGCGGTACGAGTGCCGCCGTCGGCGACAAGAACATCGCAGTCGCAGGTGATGGAGAGGCCGGGCATCGCCTTGAGATCGACAGCAGCACGAAGGACGCGCCCGATGAGGCGCTGAATCTCGGTGGCTCTGCCATCGGGGCCGCGACGTTTGCGATCGCGCGTAGAGCCGGGCAGCATGGAATATTCCGCAGTCACCCAGCCGCGCGTGGGCAGACCGGTGACTTTATCGAGTAGAAACGGCGGCACATCGGAAGCGATACTCGCAGTGCAAAGTACGCGCGTTTCGCCTTGCGAAATCACAACGCTGCCTGGCGCACCAGCAGGAAACTTTTCAATGGTGACAGGACGAAGCTGATTGGGTTTACGCGACTGGATGGTTTTGGTCATCGCTGCATCAGAACAGCAGCGGAGCGAAGCCGCAAGCGGCTTATGTTGTATCGTGTCTTTTTCGATCCTACTCCCTACACTATCCCCGTATGACCACGACCACCCTACCACCGGTAAACACTGTCCCCGACACGCTGGGCCGATACGGTCCCTTCGGCGGCATCTACGTGCCTGAAACACTCATCGCCGCGATCGATCAGCTTCGCGAAGAATATGAGAAGGCGAAAAATGACCCGGCCTTTGTCGCTGAGCATGAAGCACGCCTGGAGCACTACGTCGGCAGAGCCACGCCGCTCTATTTCGCATCACGCCTGAGTGAACACGTGGGCGGCGCGAAGATTTACCTCAAGCGCGAAGACCTCGCACACACCGGCGCTCACAAAATCAACAACTCGCTGGGACAGGCCCTGCTCACCAAACGCATGGGTAAGCGCCGCATCATTGCTGAGACAGGCGCGGGGCAGCATGGCGTGGCCTGCGCGACAGCGGCAGCACACTTTGGCCTCGAGTGCGATGTTTACATGGGCGCAGAAGACATGCGGCGTCAGCGCCCAAACGTCCTGCGCATGAAGATCATGGGCGCTCGCGTGCTCAAGGTAGAGTCCGGCTCGCGCACGCTCAAGGATGCCACCAATGCCGCCATGCGCGATTGGATGGAAACATCGGAGCACACGCATTACATCATCGGCTCCGTCGTCGGGCCTCATCCGTTCCCGATGATCGTGCGCGATTTTCAATCTGTCATCGGCAAGGAATGCCGCGCTCAGTGCCTCAAGCAGATCGGCAGACTGCCTGATGTCATCGTGGCTTGTGTCGGCGGCGGGTCCAACGCGGCAGGCATCTTTCATCCGTTCGTCACCGATGCAGCCGTGAAACTCATCGGCGTAGAAGCGGGCGGTCGCTCCGATGATGCGGGTGAGCACGCCGCCTCCATCAGCTTCGGTCGGCCAGGCGTTCTCCACGGATCGCTCAGCTATGTCTTGCAGGATGACGATGGCCAGACCGCTGATGTGCATTCGATTTCCGCAGGCCTGGACTACCCCGGCGTTGGCCCGGAACACGCTTACTGGCACGATGCAGGCAGGGCGAGTTATGTGAGCGTCACCGATGCGCACGCACTGGAAGCATTCCAGACCATCACGCGCTACGAAGGCATTATCCCCGCGCTTGAGTCCAGCCACGCATTAGCGCACGGATTCAAACTCGCTGCATCACTGCCCAAGGATCAGGTCATCGTCATCAATCTCTCAGGACGCGGCGACAAGGATCTGGATGAAGCAATTCGTCTGATCGGCATGAAGACGGAGGATTGATTGCGTGTGGCCTCCGTTCACCAAGGTGAATGGCTAATTACCCTTTTTCCACTCGTCGTACCACTTCTGCAAAAGCTCTCGCTCCACGCGGACGTACTTGCCTTTGTTGTCCTCTGCGAGTTTCTGCAAGGCGGCATCGTGATCGCCGATGATGATCGCATCAAACTGCGTATCGACGCGCTTGGCGATCGCTTCGCGCAGCGCGGTGACTTCTGATTCTTCAAGAAGACGACCGGTGATGAGGATGATCTGATCCGCTCGTTCATCCAGCGCGACTTCCACAAACGCCAGCGGCGAACTTTCACCCGTCACCGTCGTGTACTCGAAAAGCTGTTTGAGGCTTGCGAGTTTGTCGCTGCCGATCTTGGCGGGCTTGCTGCCTTGGAACGGTTTGGGATTCAGGTCTGTCCACGGAATGATCAGAAAATCTGTGCTCGCTGCGAGCGAAACCTCATGATGAATAATCTCGCCCATCAGCGGAAACCAAGTGCGTGCAAACGTGGTGGCGTTAACAATAATCGCAGCCTCTTTACCGATGGGAATGCTCAATAGGTTTGGCTCCGTCGCCTTGATCGGATTCACCGATGGATCAACGCCTACGACTTTCGGGTTGTCGATGATCTTGGGCTTGCCGTCACCGCCAAAAAGCTGCATGGCGATGAAGATGATCAGGCCAAAAAGCGCGAGCGTGCAGAAGACGAATAAGGCGATGACTGTGCCGCGAATCACTTTCTTGCGTTTGCGTGCAGTAGGCACAACGGCGGCTGCCAGTTTCAGCGACTTGCCGGATGATGTGATGTAAACATCATCAGCGGGCATGGCCTGCACCGGCTCCACCTCGGCGCTGGCGAGGACCGCCAGTTCATCCGTTGAACTGTGCTGCGCAGCAGGCGATTCAGCGCGGCCGCCGGGAACATCAGGCCGACCGCCTGGCGAATCGGGGCGCACTGATGGTGCGCTAGGCCGACCGCCTGGCGAATCAGGGCGCTCGCTGCGGGTGAGTGTCTCGGCTCTGTCGCGCGAAGGATCTGCGGGCACGGTCATCAGCGTGCCACACGTCGAACAGCGGCAGACACCGCCGGCAAATGCAGCATCCAATTCCAGTGCATCACCGCAGTGCGGACATTCGAGTTCAATCACATCCATGAAACGATTATGGTTCGGCGTGGAACAGGACGCAAATGAGTTGAGCCGCGACTCAACGAGTCGCGGACGCCTAGGGCATGAAGGGTTGTACGTCGCGCCTTGTATCGACTGGCCGCGGATTGAATCAGACGCTGATCCCCTAGACCACTACGTGTGCGAACACTCCTACAGGCCGGTGGCGTCCGCGACTCGTTGAGTCGCGGCTCAAAATAAAAAGCGGGCGACTTTGAAGGTCGCCCGTCTGAGTGTTTTATGTTTTTGAAAATCAGATCACACCGCGCGGGGGTGCGCTTCGTTGTAGCTGGTGCGCAGGCGCATCGTGGAGAGGTGCGTGTAAATCTGCGTGGTTGAAAGCGACTGATGGCCCAGCAGTTCCTGCACGCTGCGAAGGTCAGCGCCGTTGTCGAGCAGGTGCGTCGCGAAACTGTGCCGCAGCGTGTGGGGGCTGATCGAAGGATCAAGGCCAGCCGACATCAGATACTTATCCAGCTTGCGGCGAACTGATCGGCTCGACAGACGACCGCCATTCTTATTCACGAAGAGCGGGATGTGCAGTTCGCTTAGCGAACGTTCACGCAGCCGGGCAAAGCGAGCATCAGGCTCGAGCAGCGTCATGTAGTGGCGAATGGCAGCCAGTGCGTGCGTGCCCAGGGGAACCATGCGTTCCTTCTTGCCTTTGCCGCGAATGCGAATAGCCTGATCGTTCATCTCCAGATCATTGCGATTGAGGTCCACCAGTTCGCTCACGCGCACACCGGTGGAGTAAAGCGTTTCGAGGATGGCGCGGTCGCGGGCACCGAGGGTGTCGCGGTTGTCGGGCATTCCCAGAAGTTTGTCGATTTGTTCGACAGTGATGGCCTTGGGCAGCCGCTTGGTCTGCTTGGGTGTACGGATGAGGAGCATCGGGTTGGTGGCGATGCCGCCGCGTTTTTGCAGCCATTTGTAGAAGCTGCGGAGCGTGGCGATTTTTCGGGCGGTAGTGGCGGGGCTGTAGCCGAAGGAATCGAGGTAGGTGAGAAAGCCACGAATGGTCATGGCATCAGCGCCAGCCATGCGGTGATCCATCGAGGTGTGTGCGACAGCGGAAGCGATGGGCGTTTCACTCGACTCGCCGTTGAATGCAGTCTCGCTTCGTGCAACGGGTGTGCTGTTCGCAGCATCAGCAAACGAGAGCGGCGGCAGATCAACGGAACCACTGCCCGACGGTGCGGGCAAACTCGTCGCGCTGTTGGCGCTGTTGGCGCTGCTGCCCAGGTGTTCGACATACTGACGCAGATCGGTTTCATAGCAACGCGCGGTGTATGGGCTGAAATGACGTTCGTATCGCAGATAGCTGACAAACGATTCGATGAGCGTGGTCTTGGCGGGAGTGACTGGCGTGAGCGATTTGGTCATGGTGCTGGGCATGTTCACATTTCCTTGGAGGACGGAGGATGAATCCGTTTGATGGGGATTTGAGTTTTGAAATCTGCGTGTTGAGATCAGAGATTGAAAATTTGAAATTTGAGATTTGAAATCGGAGATTCGAAATTGGAGATTTGGAATCGAAGATTCTGCACCTCAAGCCCGGCGAAGGCGATCGAGTTGCTCGCTCATGCGCTGGCCCAGTTGGTGACTGAGCACGGCTGCGTCGAACCAATCGAGTTCGCTCTTGGGGTCGCGTGCCATCTCGACGAGGCCGGCGAGAACTTTCGTCTCTTCGCCTCGTTCATAGCGAAAGACATAGCGATGGCCGCTCTTGACGAGCACCAGTTGCCGGCGATTTTGAGCGTCGAAGGGCTCAACAAACTCTTCGGAGAAGCTGGGGCCAAGGGGAGTTGCGCCGGTAGGCGTTTGACCTGATGCGTAGGCCTGATCTGGGCTGATGATGCCGCCGCCCTGCTCCTTCGGCGAGCGATCTTCAGCCGATGGATCATCGGCTCCCCTTGGCCCCGGCGTCTGCGATGCGCCAGTGGTGTCGGTGGTGTCTGCAATGTCGGCGCGCTTGCGCGCTTTGCGTGGGGTCTGGTCGTCTGGATAAGAAAAGGTCATCGGTTGCACTCCGGCCTCACCACGGCCGGGCCCGATGTCTTAACGGGAACTGGCCTGAGGTGGGCTTGTCATGATTTGCTGTGACAGTCGCTGCTTTTCCGCGTGCAGTAACCGCCAGCTCATCACATAGGTGACAAACTCGCTGTACAGGTCCATGCTGATTCGATATCGATGCCAACTTTCGGGATGCCAATCGGGGCCGCCGCGATTGCTGCCATAAACTTGCAGCTTCTTTCGCACGTCACCGCTGGCTGAATCGAAGTAGGCACTGACGCCACTGGCGACGCCACCATGCCTGGACATGGGCGGGCCACTGGAGCCGGAGGCATAGGGATGAGCTTGATCGCCCGTCGCTGCTCGTGTGAGCTTTTGAACATCTAATGCATCAAGCGACTGCGACCGGCCACCATCGAAGAGTTCGATGGAAAGTCCAAGTCGAGGAGGATCGTAAGGATCGTAGGAAGTGATGGTGCCGATGATCAGCCCATCACAACCGAGTGTTTGCATGAGCCGCGCCGCATCCGCCGGCGTTTCTACATAAGGCATCTCGAGTAGTTCCATCGCTCGCAGCACACGGTTGACCGGAAGCACATCGATGTTCGATGCGTTTTCCAGTTGCCGCTGCAATCGGTCTGCCATGAGCACACCATCTGCCTGCAAACTGCCGCTCTCGTTTCGTAGCGGTGCCACTGCCCAGACTCGTCCCTGTTGATATGGACTCACCAGTGCATCAGAACCGCGCGGCTCTTTAGTGGCACAACCACCAAGGAGCACGAGAGCGAACATCAGCATGACCTGTTTACTTGTCATGGCATCATGCCTGGGTCTAAAGAAACGAGCTCCGCTCGTCTGGATCATCAAAGGGCCTAGGGAGGAGGGCCTAGGGCCTAGAAAATTATTCGTTGCACATCGGGCATGGCTCGGGGTTTCATCCCCCTAGGCCCTAGGCCCTTATCGCTCTTCCCTTTTCTCTCCCTTATTCTTTCGTCTCAACCGACGCTGTAGGCACAACTTTTTCGGACGTTGCCCCACTGACCACCGGCGAGGTCGAAGGTGTCGTCAAACTTTTCGTCAGCTTCAACGCCTGATCCGGCCGAATCGACCAGATGTTTTCCACGCCATCTTTGCCACGGTTGGAGACGAAATAAATCGCCCCCGTCCTGGCCCAGACAGGCTGGAGATTCGCAAAGCTGTTGTTCGTCAGATTCGCCCGGCCAGAGCCATCAAGCGCGACCAGCCACACATCCGCGAGCACCGGTTTATCACCACCAGTAGTCGCCGAGGCATCAGGGTTCATCACCGTTGAAAAAGCGATGTGGCTGCCATCAGGACTCCACGATGGCGTGATGGCGGCGGCGTTATTCGCTGCGATGATTTCAGTCGCCCTGCGCGCTTCGCCATCGACATAATCAATCGTCCACACACTGAACCAGCGCGTGCCACGTTCACGTGAGCGCTGAAACAGGATGCGATCACCACTGGGCGACCACTGCGGGAAGAGGCCGTTACCGATGATTTGGCGCTGAGCGGGATTGGCAACATCGATGACGACCAGTTCCCACTGCCCGCTCTTGGAGCCGTAGCTGCAATAAACCATCTTGCGACCATCGGGTGAGAAGGACGGGTGAAGATCGTGGGTCGGGCCGTTGGTGATTTGCGTGGCTTTGCCGCCGCTGACATCCATGATGTAGATGTCCCAGTTGCCTGAGCGATCAGAGGCGAAAGCAATCTGCGAACCATCAGGGCTGAAGGTCGGCATGATGTCCTTGGCAGGATCATTGGTCAGTTGCGTGACCGTGGTGCCGCCGATTTTCTGGACGTAAATATCGGAGTTGTCGCGGTGACGAGTCGAAGCGAAGAGGAGGTACTTACCACTGGCATCAACTTCAGGATCGAAGTCAGAGCCTTCGGTGGTGAAGGTGGTCTGCTCGATATTGCCGGGGCTATCGAGCGGGCTGCCGATGACTGGGGTGCGCTCGGGCAGATCACCAAAGAGCCCCAGCGGATTGGATGAACGAGCGCCAGGCTGCTCGGAGACAGGTGAAGTGACTTCAGGCCGCGTGCTGGCTGGTGCGCCAAAGTTTGCACCGGCAGGCGTCGCAGCGACAGTCGGACCAGGCGCGGGCTTCTGAGGCACGACCGAATTCACCGGGCCCATGCTCTTGAGTGCTGTCGAATCCGTGGACGCATCAGGACGATCGATCAGGCCATCTTCGCGCGAGTCAGCTTTGCTGGCGTGGTAATCACGCGCTTCGCTGATAACCGTGGCATCGCGGTCTTTGAATCCGAGCGTGCCGTTGTATTGCTGCGAGCAACCGCTCATCAACATGATGATGCCAAGAGTGAAGGTGAAGGCGAATTTGTTCTGCAATGGGTTCATCATTGGAAGTCCGCAATTGATTCGAGTCATCGTCGCTATTTTTCGTCTCCATCGGAACCATCGGAGAGAGGCCAGCAGCCACCGCGTCCCCATCCGTTTATCGGACGAGTTTGCAGGGGGCCTTTAGGTGGCCTGTAACATTTGTGAGGATTTTTCCGGGATGGCTGCATCGCTGCCGCCCCGCGATAACGCCGGCCGATCGCTAAAATGAACCCATGAACCAAGACGAGCAACTGGGCGAAAGCTACCGCGTCGAAGCGGATCCCGACAGCGTGCGCTTCATCCTGCCACGCCGGCCTGCGCGCACAGGCGGCTTAGTGGCGATCGTGTTCGGCCTCGTCTTCGCAGGCTTTGCATCGTTCTGGATGCTCGGCGTGCTCGGGCTTCTCGATCCCCTGTTTGAATCTATTTTTGAGATGCCCCAAGCGCCATCGCAACATTTCGAGCATGATGAAGACGACCTGAAATCAGGATCAGAGCCGCTCGAAACACCCGCGACATCTGCCGATCCCATCGAAACACCTGCACCCACGCCCGCCAAAGCCAAGCCGCAGTTGCCGCCTGAGTTTGAGAAGATGCAGAAGCAGTTTGAAGAAGACGCAAGCGGCTTCGACATCGGCGGCGTCTTCATGGCGCTCTTTGGCATTCCGTTTTTACTCATCGGACTGGCCGTGATTTTCGCCGGGGTGCTCCTTCTTGTGGGACATGCTGAAATTCTACTGACCGATCAGATGATTACCTCGATTCATCGCGCCGGCCCGCTTCGCCGTACCCAAACGCGCATCGCCAGCGAGCTGATGAAAATGGAAATCGGACGCTCTTCGCTGCTTCAGAATGTTGATGCTGAATCGAACAATCGTATCCGCGCCAGATCGGGCTACGTTTACAACGCTATTCATGCGCACTTCAAATCTGAAGCCGTTTTGCAATTAGGTTCAGGTCAGCCGCTACCCCTGCTGCGCCGCCTGGCGCACGAGATCGCACAGGAGATGGCCAGGCTCACCGATCAGCGAGCGGTCGAGGTCACCGAGCCTCATCATGCAGCCGAGGCCCTGGAGGCAAACGAGCCTTATGTAGCTGAGTATGTTCCGCAGAAACCCGCCAGTACCAAGGCGGTGCTCGATCAGATGGGCAGCGGCATCACCCTGCGCGTGCCGCCGCTGGGCTTCACCAAAGCCACCTTGCCGCTGATGCTCTTCTCGCTTTTCTGGTGCGGCTTCGTCGCCCTGTTCACCGTCATCATGTTCTTCACCGGCGTCCCGCTTGGCTTTTATCTTTTCATTTCCATCTTCTGGGCGGTGGGCATTCTGGTCCTGCTGCTGGGTCTGAACATGATGCGAAAGCAGGCGGTGATTGATGTGGTACACGACACCCTACTACTCACGCAGCAATCGATCTTCGGACGCAAGATGCACGAATGGCGCCGCGATGAACTACTAGACATTCGCGTGGACCACAGCGGCACCAGCGTCAACAACCGCTCGCTCATGAACCTTCAGTTCGTTCCACGCGACGGCAAAGTCGTCGCCCTCTTCACCGGCAGAGATGACGATGAACTGAACTGGATGGCCGCCCACCTGCGCACCGCCATGCAGATTCGCAAGCAGGATTAGTGCGGATAATTCATGACGCATTCGCTACGAGCCGCGACCGTCAGGAAGCGGGATCGAACGAACTGAATTCCCACTCCCTTACGGTCGTGGCTCGTGACGAATAGTTGATCGCCGCGCAATCGCGCTAAACCTTCCATCCCCTACCGCCGATGACATCGCTATAGGCGGCGGCATCCCGCAGCGCTCGCATCATCACCTGAGCCATGATTTGGCATGGAGGGGGCTTGGCATCACTTTCCAAACAACTTGCTGACCGCAGTCGCAGACGCAAAGTCGAGCGGTGGATCAATCGCGCCGCCGCGCTGAATGCGCCACTGACTGCGGATTCTGCTGATGAGAAACTGTTACGCCTTGCGAACTGGGCAGCCGGCGATCGCCGCGCCCAGGCGATGCTTGAGCTGTGCGATTGGCAAACGGCTGCGGATTGTCCCGCCGATGCGACCGCCCTTCTGCTTGGCCTGCTGATTCAGCAGGGAGAGCACGATGAAGCCCGGGTCATCATCGAAAGCATGTCACAGCAGGATGCCGCCAGTGATACGCAGTTGGTGCGGTATCGAATTGCCCTGGCGACGAAAAGCCGCGACCCGCAGGTGAGCCGACTGATCGAATCGCTCCACAGAAACCACGGCCACGAACCGTCGGTGATGCGCTGGCTTCAAATGTTTCAAGGCGCAGCAACCGATCAGCCTTCTTCCATCTCCGAATCAACCATCAATCAACTGGCGGGTGAGCTACTCGAACACCTCGAAGCGATTCCCAGCCTTGTTGCTGCGCAGAAACTTTCGCCGGATGTTCAGACGATTTCGATGCTGCGCGGCGCGATGGTGCAGATGGAACGCGATGTCGATGAAGATCGCACCATGCTCACGCTCTGCCAGGCCTTGGCTGATCTGGCGATGCTTGCGAACGATGGCGAAGATGCTCGCCGCTGGGCCCACCGCGGCCTTCACATCGATCCTTATGCAGCACCACTGGCGATCATTCTGAGCAAGGTGCAGGATGACCCCGCCATCGGTCCGCCTGCATCCTCCATCCTCAAAGCAGCCGTGAATGCTCACCCGAAATATCCCGATCTCCGCGCCGCCCTGATTCGCCGAGAGGCCAGTGAAGGCCGCGTGGAAGTCGCCAAGCGCCGCCTTCACCAGTGGCTCCAGCGCGAACCCAATCAATCCATGGCTCTGCGCCTGCAACAGGAACTATCGGCAAATGCTGCGTAATTCTGTTCGTCATCAAGCGATCCCATTGCCTTCGAATCGAGTCTGTTTATGAAACTTCGCCAACACGCCAGCGCACTGGAAATGCTCGATCGCGCCAAGGCTGCCCTTGCAGCCGACCGTCCTGCGCAGGCGTTGCAACATGCGATGGCCTCCCTTGAAGCATCGCCCGACAGCATCGAAGCGATGCTGCTGATCGCGAAGTTGCACCTGATCACCCAGAGCGCCAGCGACGCCATGCGCATGCTCGATCGCGCTTCGCTGCACGATGATTCTTCTTCGCATCAAACGTCTATCGATTCACTGCGTGCCCAGTCGCTTTGGGCACTCAATCGACTCGATGAATCCATTGCGCTCTTCACCGCTCTCATCGCCAAACACCCGAGCGACGCTCAGCTTTGTCGGCTGTGTGCCGGTGTGTGCGAACAAGCGGGCCGTAATGATGAAGCGATCGCGCAGCTTGAGCATTCACTGAAGCTGGATCCTTCCGACGCCACTGCCGCACGTACACTGGCCCGTCTGGAAGCATCGCACAATCCCGAGGTCAGCATTGACCGGCTCGAGCGCACAACCTCATCCATGAACAGCGCGATGCAGTGGCAGCGAACGCAGTGGATGAAACAGGCTGGACGCGATCGAGATGCAGCCGAGGCATATCGTGAGCTTCTCGCACAGTCGCTTGACGATGGCTCGCTCTGGATCGAGGCAGCCGAGCATGCGGATCGCCAAGGTTCGTTGGCCCTGGCGACACAGCGCTATCAGCACGCACTGGAAACAAGAAGCTGCGACAAGACATTGGCCATCACCGGCCTGGCCCGCACTTTCATGCACGCCGGTCAGTTCGCACAGGCCACTTGGTTTTGGTGGCAGGCCACGCGACTGAATCAGACATCCACCCAGGCCTGGGCGGGACTCATCGTCAGCGCGTTGTGCTGTGACCGAGGCCACATCGCCAATCAGGCGCAGAAGCGACTGGAGTCAATCGCCGATGAAGATGAAAGATCATTCGCGCTTGCCGAGGGTTGGCTCGAAGCCGGCGCTGGCGAAGTGATTCAAAGGTTGACTCAACCCGCCAAGGCCCCCGCCATCACCGCGTCGCCGCTGACGTGGATTCTTCAGCAGAGCACGCAGACGCTTTCCACGCAGGTCGTTCGCAAACCCGGCTGGGCGGACACGCTTTACCACACCGCCATCTGCGAAGCAGCGCTGGGCGAAACGGATTGCGCCAGAGAACACGTGCAGGCTGCACTCGACATCAACCCGAATTACAAAGCTGCCACGACGCTCGCCGCACGATTGCCCAAGGCCGCGTGAACAAGCGAACCGATCATTAAGCAAGCGAGCGGACATCGGAGGAGATGTCCGCTCGTTTTGTTTTTATATAGCCCCCGGCTTGCCGGGGGAGCGCTCACGAACAACACCCACTGCAATCGCACCATCACCCCGGCCAAGGCCGGGGCTATATGGATGGTTCAAAATGGTCAATTCAAATTCGAATCACCAAAGCAGTAAAGCTTGTTATGCACCTTGATGAACAGGCTGCCTTGCGAGACCACCACCGAAGGGCGATTGTTCGCCGTGCCAGGCACGCTCAGGTCGGTCGAGTGGAGCACTTTGCCGGTCGTTGCATCGATGACATCGAGTTCGCCTTTGTGACTGATGGTGTAGATTTTTCCATCAGCACCGGTGGGCGAAGCTTCATACTTGGCTTGGCCGGGCAGTTTCTCAATCTCCCAAATCACCGAACCATCTTTAGGCTCAACGCAAACCAGCGACTTGATGACACTGTTGAGCACATAGAACTTGCCCATGTAAAAAAGCGGTGTCGAAACATCACTGCTGATGTTGCGGTTGCTGCTCTTCCATGCAAGGCCGTTCTCCGAGATGTCACCATTGCCGCCGAGTTTGATGGCGTAAACCGGATCCCCCTTGGGCGCACAGACCAAGGCGATGCCCGCGCCAGCCACGGGTGAAGGCACGAGGCGCCAGTGTCCGATTTTGCTAGGGTTCCATGTCGCCCAGCGCCACAGTTCTTTGCCGGTCTTGGGATCGTGGCCGGTGATGCAGTCGCCGCCGGTGACGAGCAGTTCTTCGCGGTCGCCATTCTTAAAGGGGACGATGGTGGTAAAGGCTTCGAGAGATTCGGCAACAGCAGCGGAGGGACGCGCGACCTTCCAGATGTTTTCACCCGTGGCTGGATTGAAGGCGAGAAGGAACGACTCGGTGGAAGCTTTGAACTTAGGCTCACGGTACTGGTGGCCGGCGCGCTGAAGGATCGGAAGATAAGCAGCGCCATCGTGAATGACCGGGCTGCTGCTGAAGGACCACATGAAAGAGAAATCGCCGTACTCTTCGCATAGTTGCCGCTGCCAGACTTTCTTGCCTTCGACGGTGTAGCCGACCAGATCACCCGAGCCATAGAAGAAGATGACATGCTTGCCATCGGTGGCGGGCGAAGGGCCTGCTTTATTCGAGTTACGGTCCGTGGGCTTGGCCTCGGCGACCACGTGCTTCCAAAGTTCCTTGCCGGTCTGACGGTCGTAGGCAATGGCAAGCATCTGATTCTCTGGCGTTCCCACGCTCACGAAAACGCGATCGCCCCAGACTACCGGCGTCGCAGCGCCATCGCCGGGCAGATCGATCGCCCACTTCACATTCTCTTCCTTGGATATCTTCGTGGGCAGCTTCGTTTCGCTCGTGGAGCCATCGTGATTCGGGCCACGCCAGTTGCCCCAGTTCTGCGCATGTGCATCGACACCGCACCAGGCCAGCACGCCAGCCACAACAAAAGATAGAAGCAGTGGTCGCATGAATGATCGCATGAGCAAGTCTCCTGAAAAGCAAAGAATCGTCCGTGGCCATCCCGATAAAATCCGCAGATGCACAAGGCTTCATCGGATTGTAAGGCTGGCAATGATTGTAACGCCAGCTACATGAGATTGACGGATCGTACTTACTGGTAACTGATACATCCCGGTGGTACTACAATAACAACGATGTCGGACCAAGCCTCTGCAAAAAATGCCAACACGTTCAAGCTCGCCCTGCTGACGATGCTGCTGTCGATTTGGCTGCTAGGCCGGGTGAGCGAGCCGGAGGTGGTGGAGGAGCCAGCGGAAAATGTGGCGGTTAACGAGCGTGTGTCCCAGCCATCCATAGTGGATCACGGCAAAGACGATGCAATGCTCCCTATCAATCCTAATACGCCTGGCCGCATTGTGGGCTTGGTGAAGTTTAACGGAACCAAGCTACCGCCCCCTGCCACGCGACCTTCAATTGATAGGAATTGCGCTGAGCTCTACCGTGGTCGTGAGTCGCTGCTCTTTGAAACGTGGGTCTGGGGTGCCAATGACACTGTGCAGAATGTATTGATTCACGTATCGGACGGCTTACCCGCAATCGACTGGGTGATTCCGATTGAGACGACCATTATCAAGATGGGTAGTTGTCGAATTGAGCCGCACATCGCAACGACACGTTTCGGACAGTTGATCGAATTTCGCAACGAGGTTGGCGCTCGACACGCACTGGTCGTCAACCCGAAAAAGAGTCCGAATTTCGAGAAGGAACTCGTGGGGGCTTATTCTGCTTTTCGATGGGTTCCCAATCAACCGGAAGTGGGCATACCCATTCGATCCGACAATAATGATTGGATGTCCGGCTACATCCACGTCATCGACCACCCCTTCTTCAGCGTCACCGGCCAGCAAGGCTCGTTTGAAATCAACGACCTGCCACCCGGCGAATATGAACTTTCACTCTGGCATGAAGTGAAAGCGTTTCGCGAAAGTGTGCAGCCGGTGAAAGTGAAGATTGAACCGGGCAAGACAACGACGGTGAACTTCACCATCAAGCCGCAGAGCGCTCAGTAAAACTTTTTCTCCTGTATCGCCGCTTGCGGCGTAAGGTCCTGAGCGCGGCAATCCACGATCCATCATTCATCCCCGCCTTTCTATATCATCTTGCCATGTCTTTGGATCACGTTTCACTCTCACCTGCCGCCCTCATCGTCGGCTGCGGCTACATCGGCCAGTTTCTTGCCCCGCGCCTGATCGCGCGAGGCTCCACCGTCTTTGGCATCGTTCGTTCACCCGCCAGCGCCAAATCACTGGCCGCCCTCGGCGTGCAGCCGCTCATCGCCGACATCACACAACCAGTAAGCCTCCTCGCCGCGATCAGGCCCGTCCTCGCCAGCGCATCGCTTGATGTCTATCACCTCGTTCCACCGGGCAGACCTTCGACCAGTGACCGCGACATCACACCGGACCAGGTCGTGCTTGAAGGTGCGAAGAATGTTCTATCTGCACTCAGTAGCGCCAATGTGCGCCGCATCGTCGTCGCCTCGTCTACCGCCGTCTATGGTCAAACCTCTGGCGAGCATGTCGATGCCGACACACCTGCTCGCGCCACTGATGAGCGCAGTCAACTGCTCATTGATGGCGAAGAGCTCTGGCTCAGTCGCGCTGCCAGCGCACACATCGTGCGCTTGGCCGGGCTTTATGGCCCTGGCCGCATCATCGGTTTGCAGGCAGTGCGCAGCGGCGCACCACTGGCGGGCGATCCCAGCGCCTGGCTCAATCTGATTCATGCTGATGATGCTGCCGACCTGCTTATTGCGATGATGACTGCCGCCCAGCCGAGCCGCATCGAACTGGGTAGCGACGGCTCACCCGTGCCACGCATCGAGTACTACTCGACGCTCGCCAAAACCATCGGCGTCCAGCCGCCGCGCGTTCTTGAAATGACCGGCGCCAGCAGCGACAAGGCTGATTCCGCGCAGCGACTTCGCCGGGCATCCTCGAAGCAATGCGACAACGTCATCACCTGTCAGCGCACCGGCTGGCTCCCTCGCTTTCCTCACTTTCGCGATGGCCTGATCGCCTCCTTTGAAGCGATGCGAAAGTAGAATGGCCCGCCAGTTCCTCTGCTTGACGCAAGCTTCTCCGCTCACTGAGATCGATGCCCCGTGCCTGATCTGCCCACTCCATCCGATGAATCCGCACGCCAGATTGCTTACTTCCAAAAGCGACTCGATGAACTCACCGGCCAGGCCATCCGCTCTGATGCCGTCATCTCCCGCAACACTCGCGAACTGCGTCAGCGACGGCACGGCTTAAACCTTCTCTCCGAACTTCAACGATCAGTTACCACCGACTTGCCCCCCAGCGAAATCTTCAGCCGCACCATCACCAGTTCGCAGAAACAACTGAAGATGGATCGCACCGTGATCCTCGAACTCGATCCCGCTTCTCAATGCTTTCGCCCCGTGGCCAGTGTCGGATTTGAGGCGCAGGCTGCCACGCAGCTGCGCGAAGTCACCATTCTTTTTTCTGATGCCATGCTTCAAAGCGATGGCACGATGCTCGCCACCAAAGCAGCCAAGCAGACCATGCTGATGGAGCAACTGCGACAGGCGATCGGCGTGCCCTACTTCGTTTGCGTGCCTGTGGTCTTTGGCGGCAAAGCAGTCGCCCAGCTTCTAAGCGGTCGCATGCGTGAGGCCAAGCCGTTTTATCCGCCGCTCGATGATGGTGATATTTCCACCTTCCAATCCATCGCCGGCTTCCTCGCGTCAGCACTGCACAACGCCAGCCTTTTCTCCCATCAGAAAAAGATGGCTGCATCGTTTGGCCGATTTGTACCCCGGCAGTTCCTCGAGTTTCTCGGGCGAAAAAGCATCGTCGATGTGCAGCTTGGCGATCAGACCCAGCGCGACATGACGATTCTCTTTTCCGATATTCGCTCCTTCACCACCATGTCGGAAAAAATGTCCCCCAAGGAAAACTTCGATTTCGTCAATCGCTACATGGCCTTCTGCGCGCCGGTCGTACAAGAGAACGGCGGGTTCATCGACAAGTACATCGGCGATGCCATCATGGCGCTCTTCCCCGCTGAGCCTGATCACGCAGTCCGCGCTGCCATCGGTCTTCTGCGCGGCGTCGAAAGATTCAACGAAGACTGGACCGCAGATGGCGGCCCGCCCATCGCCATCGGCGCAGGCCTCCATCACGGCTCACTCATGCTCGGCACCGTCGGCTTCGCTCAGCGCATGGAATCGACCGTTATCTCCGATTCAGTCAACCTCGCTGCACGTATGGAAGGACTCACAAAAATGTACGGCGCTGGTGTCGTCATCAGCGGCTCGGTGCGCGAGCAGATGCGCGAGGCCGATTCATTCGCCCTTCGCCGAATCGATCGAGTGAAGGTGAAAGGCAAACGCGATGCCGTCGATGTGTATGAAGTGCTTGACGCAAATGTGCCGACGCAGATCGATGCGAAGCGCAGAACGCTGCGCACTTTCGACGATGCTTTTGCTGCCTACATGCAAGGCGACATGACCGAAGCCGCGAAAGCGTTTGGCGAAGTGCTTCGCATCAACCCGAAGGATCAAGGTGCCGCACTGCTGCTTGGTCGATGCGAAGCATTTCTGAAAGATGGCACCCCAGAGGGCTGGCGCGGTGTGACGTCGTTGGATCACAAATGATGATCGACTGGTTTTTCAGAGCCGGGTTTTGTAAACCCGGACGGTTTGCCGCTGCGCAAGCAAGACGAACCGCTTCGCGCGGAGGATGAACGAGTTCAATGAGGTGACGGGCCGCGCGCTCGACAGTCCCGCTCAGCCTGCGGACAGGCTTCGTGGGCCTGACCGGACTCACAGAGTCCGCCTCTGATAAGGCACACGCACAGGACGATTCACTTCTTCCACATCCCTCGCCGTTCGAATCTTGCCTGACGTTCGAGCAGTTCGAAGCGTTCGATGTGCTGGTGCGGAAAGCGATCTTCGTATCGCGCCAGGCCTTCCATGAGGAGCACTTCGTTGAGCATCGAGCCATCGGGCAAAATGATATAGGCCAGGAGTCTGCCGTAGCGATCGCGATCCTGATGCGAATCGAGTTTCAGTTTGATGGTGTTGCCTTCGCAAAGCTCGCGCGTTCTGGCGTGAGCGGCATCGGCAAAAGGATCCGCCTGCTTGCCTTCGCGGGACTTGGCCGTTTCAGGTGTGTCGATGCCCCAGAAGCGAATGCGCGTGACGGATGCATCGATGTCGGCAATATCGACGTCGAGTGTGTCACCATCAATGACGCGCACGACTGCGCAGGTTTTGCCGTCGTATCGTGCCCAGTCGGCTGTCTTTTGAATCAACCAGCCTTGCCGATCGGCAAAGATGATCACCGCAGCGACAAGTATGGATAGAACAATCGAGATCCACCGGCGACGCTGGCCGCGCACGATGTATCGCTCCAGCGGTATGCGTGAACGTGGTACGCGCGAACGTGGCGCAGGTTTGGAACCGGCTCTTCTGGACATGTTCAGGATGGTACCGAGGCTGGCGAATTGTGTGTCATGTTGTGTGTCATGTTGTGTGTCATGTTGTGTGTCATGGCATCGCCGCCTCCCGTCGCATTGCCCAGCTTCTGCGTCAGCACCATCTGGCGGTAACCGAAGATCTTCTCCAGATCAGGGCGAATGAAAAATCGGTTGACGAGACTTCCGCCGACGCTCTGATAGTCCACGTGATCCTTCACCAGCGTCCCGCCATCGACAGGCTCGAAGGTGTGCAGGTGTCGCCAGAGTTTGTACGGCCCGCGTATCTGCTCATCCACAAAGCGATGCGGCGGTTGCCACTGCGAAATCAACGTGCGCCAACGCACTGGCAAAGCATGTATTCGCAGTTTGTAATCGATCAGCGTGCCGACCTTCATCGCAATCGGCGAAGGCGTGAGCACTTTGAAGTGAAGCCAAGGCGGCGTGATTTCCTGAAGATTCACCGCATCAGCGAAGAATGCGAACACTCGCTCCAATGGCAAAGGAAACCACTGCTCGCATTCAAAGACGAAAGTTTCACGTGGACGATTGAACATGGCCCACGTTAGGACGATAGCGACGTTTGGGCCAGTGCTTAGAAGGAGCGATCACTTCATCGCTTGTTCTTTGTCGTCCTTCTTCGCATCCTTCTTCTTGTCGGTTTTACCTTCGCTGGATGAGACAAATCCAACGCGCTTGGAGAGCGCTTCGACTGAGAGCGGGTTGGCCATCTCTTCGGTGGGACGGAAGAAGGTGCGTCCGGCAAACTCGCCGATCTGCGGTCGGCCGACGATCACTTCCAGCTCCGCCTTGGTGATCGGCTTGAAGAGATCGATTCGGTAAACGACCAGGCTAAGACGCTCAGGCAGCGCCACCGCACCGATGCGATCCTCAGCGGGCACGCCTTCGAGCGAGCCATCTTTGATGGCTTTTTCAGCGGTCTCGAATACGTGATCGACAAAAGTTTCGTTCTGGCCGATGGTCGGGACTGTTGGAACTTGCAGACCCATGCCGAACATGAAATCCATCTCGCGCTTGCGGAAGGTGGAGGCAATGACGGTGGCGTTTTGAACGCGAGCAATGTCTTCGATTTTTTCAGCCTTGGCGCGGGTGATCCACTCGCTGCGCTTGCTTTCGAGCAGTCGAAAGGCAGCGAGCTTGCGAGCATCGCGATCGACTTCATCCTTGCGCTCTTCCTGCGTCGCGGGACGAGCGGGCTGGGCATCGATGAGGCGGAAGATGAACTCGCCGTTGATATCGGTGACGATCTGGCTGGGCACATGAGCCTGCAAACGATCGGTCATAAGCGGATTCTTCGAATCTTTTTCGAGCAGTTCTTTCGCACTGAAAACATACTCGGATGCACGAACGATCGATCGCCCCTGACGGGCAGGGATTGATGCCTCGCCAAACTCGGGGAGCTTCTCCACGGCAGCCTGATCCAGCCATTCGCTATCCAGACGCACCACGGTGGGCAGCACGCCAAATCGCTTCTGAAGATCAGCAGCAATCTCCGACAGCGGCGCTGGCGCGTAGCTCTTCGTATCAATCTTGTAGTAGCCTTCTTCCTGTTCCAGGCGACGCACATCGCGCATGAGCTGCTCTTGAGCATTCAGCAGCATTTTGTGGACCAGCTCACGGGCCTTGGCATCCTTGAGTTCGCGCTGAATCTCCGCTCGTACTTCTTCATAAGTGCGATAGCGCGGCGGCGCAGGCGCGATCGGTGCGGGATCCGTGTCACGCAGCGGCGCAATGCTCGAAGGCGTATCCGTCTTAGGAGCATCGACCTTGGGCACATCGACCTTGGGCGCATCCACCTTGGGCACATCTACCTTGGGCACATCTACCTTGGGCGCATCTACCTTAGGCACATCCACCTTGGGCACATCGACCTTGGGCACATCGACCTTAGGGACATCAGCCTTGGGCGCATCCGTTTTTGGTGCATCGGCTTTGGGTGTATCGCTCTTGGCTTCGGGTTCCTTCGCATCCTTCGCAGGCGCGGCAGGCTTGGCACCTTCATCGCCGCAACCCTTGGGCGCAGGCGCATCTTCCTTCGTCTGCGACTTGGGAGGTGCTTTCTCTTCTACTTTCTCTTCGACTTTGGGTGCGGGAGCAGGTGCATCCGGCTTGGGCTCTACTGGCTTCGTGTCGTCCTTTTTCGCGTCATTCTTCTTCGCGTCATCCTTCTTCGCGTCGTCCTTCTTCGCGTCGTCCTTCTTGGGCTCGACCTTATCAAACGGCGAAGCAGGCGGCACGAAGCCGGGGATCGTCGTTGGATCGGGTATCGTCGTCGGGGCAGGTGTGGCGGCAATGAGGTATCGGCTCTTGTTGCGCTCGTAGTAGCCGTAGATATCGACCTCTTCCACTTTCACCACTTCGCGGGCACGATCGTAAGGCACGCGCAGATATTCGAGCTTCACGCGATCGGGCAGCTTGTAGCCAAAACCATAAGGCTTACCCTGGCCCGGCAGATTGTCCTTGTATTTTTCGTAAAGCTCCTGAAGATCTTTTTCAGTCACCGGCTTAATATCCGGCTGCGTCTGCGTGTAAGGAATCTCAACAGCCGAGATGGTCACCTCCGCGCGCTGATCGTAAACAAACCGCTTGACCATCGCTTCGCTCACCGGGGCTGATGGAAACGCCATCTGACCTTCGATGATTTGCTTGACGCGAACCGCCGGGCTGATGTGCTCGACACCCGCGACCAAAGCTTCATACTGCTGCGACACCAGCCAGCTTCGCACCGCTTCAAAGAGCTGATCGGAAGTGACATTGAACCGGCGCATCACATCATTGATGGTGACGTTGTTCAGGCCCGCCACGACCATGAGATCGTTGACTTCCTGATTGCTCGCGGAGAGGCCAAGCTTGCGAGCATCGTGATGGATGAGAATCCACTGAAGTGCTTCGTAGCGCGACTGAGTCACCGGAGAGAGCGCATTGAGCAGCGACATTTCCGTCGAAGCGATGCGGATGTCTTCGGTGGTGATGGTCCGGCCATCGACCACGCCGATGTCCTCGAGGTAAGACCCGCTCGAGCAGCGGTTGAGCACCGGCTCGAGGAGGAAGGAGACCATCAGCAGGCAGCCGCCGACGACGAGGATATGTTTGTTGTATAGACGAAAGAACTTTAGCACAGCCGTGTCTCCGGCGTAGGACGTAGGTTTTGCAAGGGCGGATCGGGGGCAAGAGTATAGCGATTCCGTCAGGAACGTGTCGTAGTGGAGAAAATGGGACGCGGACTGCAACAGGGCCGACGTAATTAGCTCGTACTCCCCTCCCTCTTAGGGAGGGGCAGGGGGAGGGTCGAGTCATCGATGAATAATATTGCTGTATTTTCCGCAGGAATGATCGGAAACGCAACCCTCCCCTAACCCCCTCCTCGCTTTGCGAGTCGCCTACGGAGACCTAGGAGGGAGGGGAATAAGAAAAAGTCATCTGCGTTTGCCCTGGGACTGCAACAGGGCCTGCGTAATTAGCCGTTCGCCTTGGCGAACGAAGTAAAGAATCGCTGCAAAGAGTCGCAAAATTCGCAAAAGGAATTTGTGGGGTCCTCCGCAGGCTTACGCCTTGCGGCTCGGATGACGATGGCGGCCGCCGTTCACTTGGCGAGATCGATGATTTGAATGTCCTTGTACCACGCTTCACTGGCGGGGCCTGAGTGGATCTGAACGCCGATGATGCCGGTGGTTTCGATCTTGGGGTCTGCTTCGGTGTAGTCCACGGTCTGCTGGCCGTTGATCCAGAGCGCAATGCGGTTGCCCTGGGCGCGGATGACGTAATCATTCCACTCGCCATGTTTGACGAGGTTTTTGATCTTTTCCACATCGGGCTTCTGGAGAATCTTATTGCGACGGGATTCATCGTAGAGCGCGCCCCACCAGCCTTGGCCCATGTCAGCCTGGAAGCCGGAGACTTCGTGGTGGTTGGGGATTCGCTTGGTGCGGAACTGAATGCCCGCGTTGGCCTTTTCGCCGCCGAGCAGTTTGACCTTCAGGCGAAGCTCGAAATCGCTGTAGGTTTTTTTGGTGCAGAGGAATTCGTTGTTGGGGATTGCCTCTTTCATGTTGCCGCCGACGATCGCGCCCTCTTCGATGCGGAACATTTTCAGGTTGCCCTCCCAGCCTTCGAAGGTTTTGCCATCGAACAGCGCGACGGCCTTTGGCTCCTTGCTTTCTTCAGCAAAGGCGAAGGACAACATGACAAGACAGAGTGCGAAGGCGAGCGTCGGCTTCATGATTGGTCCTCAGAAAACAGGCTGATGAATGTAGGGTGTGTCAATGCTCGGAGCAGACACACCGTGTTAGATCGACGAACCCAATGACGATGCCGTATGGAAACATTGAGTCCAATGTGGTGCGTTTGCGCAAAGCCTTGAAACACCCTACGCGCAATCCGCTTCTTGCAGCTGCCTTGCTGTGCTCAGTCCGAAAAGCTGATGGCTGACTGCTGACCGCTGACTGCTTCTTCAGTCGTAACGGAACACACCCTTGCGCCACGCATAGACAAACGCAATGACGCTCGTCAGCATGAAGAAAAGCATGCGCGCCAGAAAGAGCGGCGACAGGCCCGACTCCGATGACAGACTAGGAAAAACAGTCGCCCAGGGATAAAGGAAAACGATCTCGACATCGAAGACGAGAAACGTCATGGCGACGATGTAGAAGCGGACATTAAACCGGCGACGGGCAGAGCCGATCGGATTCATGCCTGATTCATAGATAAGCCCTTTCACCTTGCCCTCACGGCTAGGCCCAAGCAGCGACGACAAAATGACATTGGCCACGCCGAAAACCAGCGCCATGAGCAACAGAATGCCCAGCGGAGCAAAGTGAGAAAAAGAATCGGCAGCCCAAACCAGTGTCATGGCGTGTTTCCTGTGTCAATCAACCAACGGACTCAGAGCATAGCAAAAGCAAATTGGCTGTGCACAGGCCTGCTTTTAACCCTGAGCAGAGGCCCAAGGCATCATGGCTTTAAATCAACGCAGATCAGCTTCTCATTATCACGAAGATAAAGAAGACCAGCCGAAAGAGCGGCATTGGCACGCACGGGTGATTCGAGCAACTTGGCACTGGCCAGTTTCTTGTAGCCAGCCGCGCTTGCTTCGATCAGTTGCACTTCACCCGATTCGAGCAGCGCGATGATCTTGTCACCTGCAAGGATGAGCGGGCCGGCTGGCAGATCGAGTTCCGTCCATTTCACCTTGCCGGTTTTCAGTTCCACGCAGCGCAGCTTCGTATCGCCAAAGTCATTGCGACCATCAAAGCCAAACAAGTGGCCATCGCGATAGACGACATTGGCGTACTGACTTGAAAGCACATCATCTGCCGCCCATAGCGTGTGCACTTCATTGCCTTGGATTTTGAGCGTCGTTGCGCCGGTCTGGTACGACGAGGAGAGAAAAATCAGATCATTCACAACGACAGGCATCGCGGCATTGACCGAAGCGTGTTGCCTGGAGCGCCAGCGGTGCTGAAAGAGAATGTCGCCCGTCTTAGGTTCCACAGCAACGAGGCCGGTGCGGGTGTAGAAGAAGGCGTAGCGCTTGCCAGCGATGGTCGCGCAGATGGGCGAGGCATAGCCCGCTTCATCGCCGGTGGCTTTCCACTTGAGGTCGCCGGTCTTCACATCGAACGCGCCGATGCCGTGCTCTGGACCGCCGATGTTCAGGAGGACGAGGTCGCCTTCGATCAGGGGAGAGCAGGCTCTGCCGAAGAAACCGCCGGGCGTTTGATAGAGCTTTCGCGTGTCGATCTGCCAGAGCGATTTACCGGTAGCCAGGTCCAAGCAAAGCAGCACACCATCAGGCCCAAAGGCAACGACACGGCCATCGGCAATGGCAGGCGTGGCGCGCGGGCCATCGCCTTTGCGCATGTCGTCGCTGTAGCTGGTTTCGTAGCCGGCGGTCCAGTTTTTTTTGCCGGTCGCTGCACTGAGGCAATCGAGCACCATGCGATCGCCCTGCCGATGAAAAAGAATCAGCTTGTCGTCAGCGATCACCGGCGAGCTGAATCCTTCACCCGCCTTGACCTGCCAGATCACCGCTGGACCTTTCTCTGGCCAGTTCGCTCTAATCTTCGCTTTGCCCTGGTAAGTCGCATCTCGCCCGGGCCCAAGAAACTGCGGCCAATCTTCATCACCAGCCATCACGCACGACGCCGCCAACATCACCACTGCAAGTAGAGCCAACCACGCAGCACTCAAATGCCGCGCGGTCTTGCTGGCGTTGCGATGAAAGTTCGATTGATCCTGCCGGTGAAAATCCATCGCGATCACTCCTTGGATTTTCCGGCCTCGCCACTTTTCTTCTCGTCGTTCTTCTCGTTGTTCTTCTCGTGGTCTTTCTCGTCGCCTGCCTTCTTGTCCTTGTCATCCTTGCCATAGAAAAGCATGTGCTGCCAGGGGAGTTTGTCGTATGAATCCACGAGCTTGAATCCGTTGGCGGCCATCTCAAGATCGACCTGCTTCTTGCTCATCTTGTGTAATCGCTTGATGGGCACGTTGTCATCTTCAGCGCGAAACTCGAGAAGCACCAGCCTGCCATCGGGCTTCAGCGCCTTGCGCATTTTCGCAAGCATCTGTGGCGGATGCGAAAACTCGTGATAGACATCCACGAGCAGAATCATGTCCTGCGATCCTTCGGGCAGCTTCGGATCGATGAGCGTGCCCAGTATGTATTCAATGTTCTCCACCTTCTGTGCCGCGGCTCGCTTCTTCAAAAACCGCAGCATCTCCGGCTGAATCTCCACCGCAAACACCTTCCCCTTTTCACCCACCGCCTTGGCGATGGGCAGCGTGTAGAAACCGTTGCCCGCGCCCAGATCGCAGACCACCTGACCTTCCTTGATGCCCAGCATCTTGAGCATCGTGCGCGAATCCTCTTCGCGATCACGTGATTCCCGCGTCAGCCAGGGGGCACCGGCATAGTGCATCGTCTGCGCAATCTCGCGCCCCAGATAATGCGTGGCTGCGGGTGGCACTGCCTCTTCACCCTTGGCATCGTCAGCCTTCTTTTCCTGTGCATAGGTCACAGGCAAAAAAACCAGCATCGACATGAAGAAAATAAAAGCGAGTGAACGTAAACGCATCATGAAAGCTCCTGTCAACTCAAAAGAGACTTTGGAATAACTCGGACCATTGGCGGAAGGACCTCTTAGGGAAGCAGGAAGGCAGGATAAAAATCCTTGAATCATTGACCTTCTTTTCCTGCATTACTGCCTTGCTTCGCGGCACTCCGGTTATTCAGAAATTCCAAAGTGTGATTCAATCCTGTGCCAATGAGCGAAGCAATTCTGCGGTGGAAGCGGATCCCACTTGCGATTTTCCAAACCCCGGCCTGGCCCCTGCTGCGACTGCGGCCTGCTGCGCATCAGCGTAATTCGAAATCAAAACGATCTTAGACTTCGGCTTGGCCTTGGCGAGGTTCGCAATCAGTTCCACACCTGAGTCCGTCGTAAACCTGCCATCGAGCACACGATTGACCAAGAGCACCGCGTCCCCTTCCATTGCCTGCGCGCAGCTCTTTTCATCCCCCGCATGGACGATCGCTGCGCCGGGCACAGCAGAGCGAATCGCATGGGTCAGCGAATACGAATCCGCACCGCAGTGCCCGACGAGTACAAATGTCACATCATCTCTTATTGCTTTATCGCTCATCGTTTCACTCCGGCTTTGATTCAACATATTCCTTCACCCGCGCTTCAAACGCCTGCGGCTTCATGCCGATCGCTTTGGCTTCTTCGAGTGCCTTCTCGTAAGACACGCCATCGTCCAAAATGCGATGAGCCATCCAGACCGCACCGACGCGATTGCCCGAAGCACAGTGCAGCAGCACCGGCTCATTGGTCTTGTTCGTCAGCAGATCACGCACCCGGCGGAAGATCGGATCAGAGAGCGTCTGCGCACTGTTGAATCCCGGATTGTGATAATTCGCCGGCTCAATGCCCAGATCGGCGAGCGCCTTGCCTTCATCGAATTTCGTGTTCTCACCTTCGCCGCGCAGATTGATCACCGTCTTGAGGCCCGCTTCTTTGAGCTTGGCCAGATCGGTTTCACTGGGTTGAGCTGCGAGATAGACGTTGCCGAATTTTTGGAGTTTGAGATCGCCGATGGTGACTTCTTCGAGTTTCACATCGGTGCGGGCGGGCTGCTTGGGCTTATTTGCATCTTTAGTGGCACCATCGAGCGTTGCGGGTTTTTCGCCGCCGTCGCAGGCCGTCAGGGTGAAGCAGAATGACAGGATGAGGAGTGATCGAAGCATGTTGAATCCGGGGTGATTAGGTGTGTGACGTCGTTCGCCAAGGCGAACGGCTAAATAGGTGTGACGCGATCCCGTGCATCAGGGTTTGGTTTTTTCAGGTTCTGCTTTTTCGAGTTCTGCCTTTTCGATGCGGCCGAACATTTGTCCGCCGTGGTCGCCGCCGCTCCAGGTGCCTGCGTACTGGCCATCGTAAATCATCACGCGAGCCGTGAACGTACCAAAGCCTGGCACCTTGAATTTGTCGAGCGTGATGATCGGCGTATCACCAGCCCACTTGACGCGAAGGATCAGGGGCAGCGTGGCGTCTTTGCCGCCGTATTGAATGCGGGCCATGAAGAGCCAGGATTCGCCTTCGATTTTCTTGACGCTGCTGATGACGTATCGCTCCTGATGCAGCTTGCCATCCTCTTTGCCCTTGACGGTGAATGAGCCCACGAGCGCAGCATTGGTGAGCGTTACTTCAAACTGCTTCTCGAGCGCCGCCATCGCATCCTGCGCGGGTGTCTTGGTCGCATCCGCATCAACTGCGTAGCTCGTCGAAGCCAGCGCGACCAGTAAAAACAATACGTACGGGCGTGAGTGATTCATGGCAGTGTCCTTGAAAGTCATAGCAGCGATTGCAAGCATTATAGAGTAGCAGCATGGTGTACTTCTTCATCGCCCTACAACTTAGCCCTGGCCCGCCATCTTCAAAATCATCGCAAAATGTCCCGCCTCCACCGGCTGCACCGACAGCCGCTGGCCACGCTGCACGAGCAGCATCGTCGCGAGCTTCTTCTCTGCTTTGATTTCTTCCAGGGTCACCACGCGGCCCAGCTTCTTCTCAAACGCGACATCGACCCTCATCCAGATGGGATTATCTTTCGTCGCCTTGGGATCAAAGTGAACATCCTTGGGATCAAGCGCTGTCGAGTCTGCGTAACCAGCCTTGCTCACTTTCGCCAAGCCCGCGATGCCCGTCGGCTGCGCGTTGGAGTGATAGATGAACACGTCATCGCCGACTTGCATCTGATCGCGCATGAAGTTGCGAGCCTGGTAATTACGAACACCATCCCAGCAGGTGGTCTTGTCGCGCTGGAGGTCATCAATTGAGTACGCATCCGGTTCAGTTTTGAGCAGCCAATAACGCTTGGGCATGGGATCGGATTCCTTGGTTCTGTGGGTGTGAAAACAGGGCATTGATTATTCGCCAGCGTAGTCGATACAGATGGCACAGGCGACAACGCTTGCCCCGATTCGCCTGCTGTCACCTGATGCACAGTCCGGCTGACGCTCCCCGTTGTACATGACCGGCATCGCGACAAGAAATAGTTGCACCGTGTCAGATGCAAAGTCGTCACTATGGCAAAAGCTGTGTCATATTGAAGTGTCTCGGTGCGGCGTGATCTGATTGGACAGATCGCTGCCCTAATCGTTGTCAGGTTGAATGGAGCAGGTTAGTTGCTGCGGGTTGACTGCCGCAGCAAGAAAGAGATTTGTTGCCCTAAGGAGGCGAGAATGCGTTTGATGATGTCATCGTTTGTTCTGGCTGGAGTGCTGATCACCGGCGGTTGCCAGCAAGCACCGGTCGTACAGCAATCGGCCAAGCCGATCAATCTACTGGGCGATTTGCAGATGCGATCCGCTCAGTCCACGTTCACGTCGTCAACGACGACTGAAACCGGCGGCATCCTCGTCAACACGCTGGGCATGCGCATGGTGCCGGTGGAAGCGACGACGTTCACCATGGGCAGCCCGATGAGTGAAAGCGGGCGTCTGGAAGATGAACATCAACATCCCGTGCGCATCAGCAAGCGCTTTTACATGGCAACCACCGAAGTCACGCAGGCTCAGTGGATGAAGGTGATGCGCAGCGAGCCTTGGAAAGGTATGAAGTATGTCGCCATCGGCCGCGATCAGCCCGCCACGCACATCACCTACGACGATGCGGTGCAGTTCTGCTGGGCACTGAGCCGGCTGGAGAATGCGACTTATCGCCTGCCGACTGAATCGGAGTGGGAGCTTGCCGCGAGAACCGGCGGCGAAGGCGCGTATGGCATCAGCGGCAGCCTTGATGAGTACGCATGGACGGACATTAATGTGCTCAAGTCTTATCCCGCAGTTGTCGCCACGCGCAAGGTCAGCGGCGCGGGCCTCTTCGATATGCACGGCAACGTCGCCGAGTGGTGCAGCGACTGGTACGGCCCCTACCCGCGCTCACTCGTCACCGATCCCACCGGGCCCTCCACCGGCGAGTACCGCATCGTGCGCGGCGGCGCGTGGGACAGCGGCGCACGCTTTTGCCGCTCGGCCTACCGCAACGGCACTGACGGGCAATCACGCTCGGGCAGCGTCGGCCTGCGCGTAGTGCTGGTGAAGTAACTCGGCTGTGCCTGACCAGAACGCCCAGCGATATACTATTTCCATGGACGGACGCAGTTCGGTGATCAACGTGCTCGTGGGTGTCGCAATGGGCGGATGCGTGCCCATCGTCGGCGCCATCGCGCTCACACAAGCTCATCCCGATTTTGTCTGGTTCGACCATTTCCTCACCATCATTCTTCTTTGTATTTTCTGTGCAGGCATCGGCGTCCTTGTGAATCTGCCGTGGAGCGAAATTCATTCGCACGCTGACCACAGAACACCGTCTCACTCATTGCATAATCAAAAGCACGAAGCGCACGCTGATGCAGGTGAGCAGCACCAGGAAGAATACTCCGAACCAAACGACAATACTTCGCACCGAAAGCAACGGACCACTGCCAGCGCGTCCTTCGCCATGAGTCGTCGTGAAGCGTTTCGCACGCTGGAACTGGAACTCGATGCAGACGCGGCTACGGTGCGCACTGCCTTTCGCAGGCTGGCGCGGGAACATCACCCCGATCATGCGACAACCCAAGGCGAAGAAGCTGTTGCCCAAGCGACACAGAAATTCCAGCGCGTCCGCGCTGCCTATGAAGTGCTGCTGGCCGATGACGCCGCGTAACCTTCTTTCCGAGCCGCAAAGCATAAGCTTACGGATTTCACGGGACTGCTTGCGCGCTTGATACTCCGCAGGCTTACGCCTTGCGGCTCGGATGGAATCATCACCAAAACACATCGCCCCTGCTTGGAACCGCAGTTGCGATTCGAAGCAGGGGCGACGTTGAGTATTGAAATTGTTTGAGCGCGGGATGCGAATTATCGCTTGGAGAACTGGAAGCGACGACGTGCACCGGATTGGCCGTACTTCTTACGCTCGACCTTACGAGGATCGCGGGAGAGCATTTCGTGTTCGCGAAGGATGGGTTCGAGGGTCGGATCGTAGCTCATCAGAGCGCGGGCGAGGCCGAGCTTGACTGCACCAGCCTGGCCCATGTACCCGCCGCCGTTGGCGTTGACGAAGACATCGACTTTGCCGTTCATCTGCGTGGCTTGGAGCGGGGATGTGACATCACCCTGATCGCGAATCTCGACGAAGTACGTCGGCATCTCGCGCTTGTTCACCAAGAACTTGCCAGTGCCCGGCTTGATGCGGACACGCGCCACCGCACGCTTGCGGCGACCGGTGCCCCAGATGAAGCCGCCCTTGTCGGGCACGCCCGCTTGGCGCAGGGGCTTGGGTTCAGCAGCGACGGGGGCAGCGGCAGTGGTGCCGGCGGTCGCGGTTCCAATCGTGGTCGTGTCTTCGGCCATAAGTAACATGTCCTAATCCGTGAAGAGCAGAGGTCAGAGGTCAGAAATCAGAGTTCAGAAATCAGAGGTCAGTTCGATCATTAGAGAGGCAACGGCTGCGGCTGCTGGGCTTGGTGCGGGTGCTCCGAACCTTTATAGATCTTCAGGTTCTTTAGCATCTTCGCAGCGAGCTTGTTCTTGGGCAGCATGCGGCGAACCGAACGCTGAAGCAGCATCTCGGGCTTGTTGTCCATCATCCACTTGTAGCTGAAATTCTTCTGGCCACCGGGATAGAAGACGTAGGTCTGGAACATTTTCTGTTCCGCCTTGGAGCCGGTCATGCGAATCTTATCCGCATTGATGACCACCACGCCATCGCCCACAAGGTGGTGCGGCGTGTAGGTCGGCTTGGTCTTGCCCATGAGCACCATGGCGAGCTTCGTCGAGAGGCGGCCGAGGATCAGGTCCGTGGCATCGACAATCCACCAGGCATCAGGGTTTGTTTCGTTCTTGGCAAGCGTCGTTTGGCGATTCATCGTGGCACCGGTCCAGTCAGGGGTTGATATAGAGAACGCAAAAGTGTACCGAAAACCGCCCTGCTGTCAAATCGATTCGCCGTTGTTGAAACATCGCCCGACCGGCCATTTGATTCCGATTGCCAGACCGCCCTCACTGAACCTGCCCATCCTTAATATGCAGTGATCTTCCCATCCGGCCGGCCAGGTCCGTCGCGTGAGTAACCAAAATCAGAGTGACGCCTTCCTCTTTATTCAGATCGATCAAAAGCTGCGCCAGCGTCGCCGCATTAGCCTGATCCAGCGCCCCCGTCGGCTCGTCCGCCAGCAGCAACTTAGGCTGATTGATGAGTGCCCTTACCACAGCCACGCGCTGCGACTCACCGCCGGAAAGCTGCGATGGCCGATGCGAAAGGCGATGCGACAGTCCCACGCGATCGAGCAGTTTCCTCGCTCTGGCTTCGACCTCCTTCGCTCCGCCTTGCTGGTGGACCAGCGTCGGGATCAGCACATTTTCCAGAACCGAACACTGCGGCAACAGATGATGAGCCTGGAAAATAAATCCGATCTGCGCATTACGCACCATCGCCAGTTCATCGGCAGTCATCGCGGTCAGGTCCTGATCGCCGAGCATCACCTTGCCGGTTGTGGGCGTATCGAGCGTGCCGATGATGTGAAGCAGTGTGGATTTGCCTGAGCCTGATGGCCCGACGATGGCGACCGATTCGCCGGACTCAATTGTGAGCGACACATCGCGCAGCACAGGAGCGGCGGCGGCCCCATCGACGGAGGCGAATGACTTGGAGATATTTGAGAGTGTGAGCATGGGGGAAAAAAGCGGGAAAGCGAAAAAGCGAAAAATCAGAAATCGATCCAAGGCATCGTAGTCGCATGAATGTTTGATGTCGCCGGTCACGATGGCGTTTCGTTTAGCCGCGGAGCAAAGGCTCTGCGCCGCTCCGCGTGAACCTGCATCATCACCTGCATTTCACTTCTCACTCTCCACCTGCAACCAGCGCTTCGCTTTCATTTCAAAACGAGGCAGCGCATGAACCGGCACGATCTCAATGGGTACCCGCAGCGACAGTGCCGCGTGAAGTTCGCGTTCAATTTGCAACACCAGCTTCTGCGCCACTTCACAACCCGGCGCAAACTCCACCTGCATGCGAAGCTCATTCATCGCGCGGTGCTTCACAACCTCCACTCGATACTCGGCCACCTCTGCATGCGATCGCATCACCTCTTCAACCGCACTGGGAAACACATTGACGCTGCGCACCACGACCATGTCATCGGCTCTACCCAAGATGCCGCCTTCCATTGCCATGTCGCCCTGCTCAGTCCAGATCGGCTTCACCAGATCACCCGTGCGATAACGAATCAGCGGCGACCCCCATCGGCCCAAATTGGTCAGCACCAGTTCGCCGACCTCACCTTTGGCCGTCGGCTGCCCGGTCGCTGGATCAATCACCTCAGCTATATAAGACGCTTCGATGATGTGAACCCAGTCATCGCGATCAGGACTCTGATAGCTGACCGCGCCAATCTCGGTCATGCCATGATGATCGATGACGCGTGCGCCGTTCCACAGTTCCGTGATGCGCTGGCGCGTGGCAGGAATTGAGCCGCCTGGCTCACCCGCCACGATCACCCGACGAATCTTGGACTGACTCAAATCAATCTTCAAATCGCGCGCTGATTCCGCCAGCCGAATCGCATACGTCGGCGTGCAGCAAAGCACGGTCGCTTCGTTATCCAGCAGCATTCTTAGGCGTGCTTCGCTGCCTAGTCCGCCGCCAGGCAACACGAGGCAGCCGCGCTTGACGGCACTGTCATACGCCAGCCAGAAACCCAAAAACGGCCCGAAGCTGAAAGTGAAAAGCACACGGTCATCGGGCGTGACACCAGCCGCCTCGAAAACGCGATCCCACGTGGTAATCATCCAGTTCCAACTCGCTGTCGTATCCAGCCAGCGAATGGGCTTTCGCGTGGTGCCACTGGTCTGCGTGTAGCGCGTGTACTGATCCAGCGAATACGTCAGCGCTGAGCCATAGGGTGGATGCGCGAGCTGATCGTCAACGAGTTCCTGCTTGGTCGTCATCGGCATTTGCTGCGCGAACTCATCAAGACTGGCGATCCGCGGCGTGATGCCAGCGGCGCTGAACCTGGCCGTGTAAAACTGATTGCGCGGAATCAGCTCGCCAATCATCGCCCGCAGTTTTGCAAGCTGATCAGTGCGAATCTGCTCGCGTGTCATCAGAGCAACATCAGGCATGAGGATGGCGACCTTTTCAATGCTATGAAAAATTCAAAGAGCGCGCAAAGTAAGTGAACATCACCCGGCCTGCGGCGGCTGCTGTGCAGCTAGCGGCGCAATGACCGACGCAGGTGCCTTCGCATGGCTGGGAGGCGTCGGACGATAGAGCGTCACCAGCACACCACCGGCAGCAGCGAGGACAATGCCCAGTAGAAACTGCCAGGAAAGCTGGTTCGCTGTCTTATCAACAAAGAACACCAACACAAGTGAATTCACCACCGGGGCGCCAGCGAAAATGATCGACATCACCACCGTTGGCAGACCACCCGCACCGAATGCCAGCAGCACACCAAACGCGCCAACCGCACCGACGATGCCAGCAACGAGCGACAGCCACAACCCTTTGCTGGGGAAACTCCATGTCGCGCCTTTCATCAGGAGGAGTGCCGCAGGCGCGACGATGGCGACGAGGAAGTAGGCGATGCCGACGAAGAGAAACGCCTTGTATCGCAGAATGTCCGTGCCTTCAGCGGCCCCGGCGACCTTCATGCCGATGGAGCCTTTATGCAGCAGAATGCCATAGACGCCCCAGCAGCCGACGGTGAGGAATGCGAAGATCAGCCAGCTCATATTGCCAGCAACTTGCGGAGCCTGTGCTTGCGTAGCCATGATCAATCCTTTGTGCAGTGCAGTTGAAAATATTAAAACAACAAACTTCGATCACAACGGAGCTTGTCCGATCCGCTCCGCAATCGAGGCGGGAATCTCAATCGATTTCATCGTACCGGATGCATGATCCTTCGTAACGCAGACGACGATCAGCTTGCCGCGTGCGACTTCCACGGCAACCATCGGGGCGGGGACGCCCCGGCTCGCTGTCTTGCGAAATACAAATTCATACGACAACACCTTCGCTTTCTTCTCACGCACAATCAGCTCGATTTCAATCTCATCCTCAAATCGCAACGGCTTGGTGTAGTCACACGAAGCATGCACGCGCGGAAAGCTGATCTGCTTCTCGCCCTCATTCATAATTACCGACATATCCAGCGAGCGATAGAACGCATGCTCTGCCTGTTCCATGTAACGGAAGAAAGCAGTGAAGTGGACGATGCCCGCCATGTCGGTGTCGGAAAATTCGACGAGGCGCGAGATTTTGAAGGTGTG
>ENA-ORBV01000666-ORBV01000666.1-microbial-mat-metagenome-genome-assembly--contig:-NODE-666-length-78150-cov-5.933178_pt1 | contig 78150 bp, 63 predicted proteins | sample MGYA00237777_ERZ505514 | MGnify/ENA primary metagenome ERZ505514 (study PRJEB26160, sample SAMN06269048) | microbial mat metagenome | isolation source: Oligotrophic lake microbial mat | place...
ACGAGGTGAAGGCCGACACGGGCAGATCGTTTTCTGGTTACTTGATCCACCACTATCACGTGGGCCGCGCCACCCTGTTCCGGGGTCTGCTCTTTGCGCTTTTGGGCGTGATCGCAACGGTGCCGCTCGTGGCCATTGTGTTGTTTCCCCGTCTCGCGACCTATCGAAAGCCCAAAAAGAACCGCGTCGATGCTGAATTGAAATTCCGCCGCGATCCCGATGCACCTGCGCGAAGCGATGGCCTTGCCGAAGGCTACACGTCCGAAGAGATGGCCAACGTGGTCGGCAAGATGTTGATGGAAACCGGCCTGCAACATCGCATGACGCCGCTTGTGTTGCTCATCGGACATGGATCAACCAGCGTCAACAATCCACACATCGCGGCCTACGGATGCGGCGCAACGGCCGGTGGCAGCGGCGGCGCGAACGCGCGGGTCCTCGCAGCGATGGCGAATGATCCGGAAACGCGTGAGATCCTGCGATCGCGCGGCCTCGACATTCCAGCCGAGACCTGGTTTGTGGGTGGCCTGCACAATACCTGCACCGATGACGTCGTGTTCTTTGACGAAACGAAAATTCCAAAAACGCTCATCGCGCAATTTCAACAATCAACGGATCTTCTCAAACGCGCTTCCGCAGAGAACGCCCACGAACGCTGCCGTCTATTCGGTGTGGTCCCGCTCGACCTTTCGCCCGCGGACGCGAAAAACGTCGTGGAAGAGCGCTCGGTTGATCTTTCTGAGGCTCGGCCCGAATACAACCACACGAAGAACTCGGTTTGCGTGGTGGGGCAACGCAAATGGACCCGCGGACTTTTTCTCGACAAGCGAGCATTCCTGGTTTCCTACGACGGTTCGAGGGGCGATCCCGAGGGGAAGCATCTTGCCAATTCCTTGATGGGCAGCGTCCCGGTCGGCGTGGGCATCAACCTGGAATACCTCTTTGGGTTCGTCGACAATTCGTATTACGGTGCCGGATCCAAATTGCCGCACAACATCACCGGCCTCTTCGGCGTGATGGACGGGCACGCATCTGACCTCCGAACGGGCCTGTATCGACAGATGATAGAAATTCACGAGCCGGTGCGCCTGCTGGCAGTGGTCGAAACGTCGCGGGAGACTTTCCTTTCCATCATGGCGAGTCGACCCGCCGTGGATCGTCTGATTCGAAATCGGTGGATGCATGTCTGTGTCTGGAACCCGGAAGCCGGCGAGATGTTTCTGTTCGAGGACGGCGAGTTCAAAACGTACACGCCGGAATCAAACGACATCGATAAGGTCAAACGATCGCGCGACTTCTATCAAGGAACCCGCGCAACCTTGCCCTGTGTCCACGTTGAGGCCTCGTTTCAGGAGAGGGCATTGTCATGATCGAGTGGATGATCCCCTGCCTGCTCTTCGTGCCGGCGCTTGCCGTTGCGAGCCTTGTCACCTGCGTCTGGCTGAAGCTGCGGCCAGGTGAGTCCACGATCAACCGGATCGTGGCCGGCGCGTTCGGAACCAACGCCGTGCTTTGCCTCGGAACGGGGATCTGGTTGCTGGCGCATCACCGTTTCTCCTACGAGGTATCGCTCGGTACCTTCTTCGAGGCCGAACACTACACCTTCGAGTGGACACTGGTCGTCGATGGACTGTCGCTAACCTTTGTAACGCTAACCTCCTTCCTGGTCGGTTTGATCGGCGTATTTTCCCGCCGCTACTTGCACCGTGAAACGGGCTACCTGCGCTTTTACTTTCTACTTTGCCTCTTCGGAGCCGGGACCACCCTCGTGGCGCTGGCAGGATCACTCGATCTCATCTTCTTTGGATGGGAGATCGTTGGCTTCACGTCGACGTTGCTGATTGCGTTCTTCCACGAGCGCAAGAAGCCCATCGAGCACGGCCTGCGCGCCTTCATCACGTATCGCATGTGCGACATGGGCCTCCTGTCGGCAGCGGTGTGGATGCACCACACGGTCGGTAGCTCGGAGATGATTCAACTCGGAAGCGACACATCCTGGTACGCCTTCAACTTGCCCACGGATTTGACCAACACAACCATTATCGGCTTTCTCTTGCTGTGGGCCGCGATGGGCAAGTCTGCACAGGTTCCCTTTGGTGGCTGGTTGCCCCGCGCGATGGAAGGACCGACGCCGTCGAGTGCCATCTTCTACGGTGCCATCTCGGTGCATCTCGGCCCCTATCTGTTGCTGCGAGCCTCCCCTTTCTGGAACACAAGCATCGCGGCCTCTGCCGCGGTTGTTTCAATCGGTATCTTGACTGCATTGCACGCGACCTTTGTGGGGCGCGTTCAAACCGACATCAAGAGCACCTTGGCCTATGCCTCGATGGCGCAGGTTGGCATCATCTTTGCCGAGATCGGACTTGGCTTTTCGACGCTCGCACTTTTACACATTGTAAGCCACGCAATCGTGCGCAGCCTCCAGATCCTGCGTTCTCCGGGATTGTTGGCCGACTACGGAAAACTTGAACGGGTGATGAAACAACAATTGCCTCGAACGGGAGGCCATCTTGAGTTTCTCGTCCCCGCGTCGATCCGCCCGTGGTTGTACCGACACGCGCTCGAGCGCGGCTATTTTGATTCGATCCTGCGCGACTACGTCGTCGGCGGATTTCTGAGCTTCGTTCGAAAGATCGACGCCGTGGACCGACGATGGGCCGCGTGGGCGAGCGGAGATGATTCAGAACGCAAGGGAACGCGGGTAAAAGTGGCGAGGGAAAAATGATCGCCATTGCGCCGCTTGCCCTGGCGCTGCTCTTTGCGATCGCGAGCCTTCTTGTGCGACGAATCAAGGATCCCCGCAAGGCGCGGCGGCACGCGACCTTCTGGGTGGTGGGTGGATTCCTGCTTGGCGCAGTCGCGGCCGCTGTGGATACCTTTACGACCGTTCACGATATCGAGTTATTCGGCACCGGGATGCACCTGTTGCCGGACGGTTTGCTCAAGCTTTTCCCGGTCGTGACTTGTCTGGTCAGCTGGGTGGCCATTGCCATGAGCCCGGCTGGCTCACATCCCGCGCGAACGCAGGCACGCATCTTGTCGTTGCTCGCCCAGTCGCTGGGATTTCTCGTTACGCCCGAACCCATCTTGATTGCCGGGCTGTGGGCCACGTCGGCGCTGACGACCTGGCTTGAGCTGCGGCAAGTTGCAAACGGGCTGCGCGTCGATCGCCTGTTCGCAATTTATCATCTGCCGAGTGTGATTTTGTTTTCGCTAGGCGCTTTTTTGATCACCCGTGATATATCGTATTACGGAGTTATCAGCTTGCTGATTGGCATCGCGATCCGGCAGGCAAGTTTGCCCGTTCACAGCTGGTTTCCCGCCTTTGTTGATCGTGCGCCGCTTGGACTTGTGGTGCTTTTCGTATCACCCCAGGTCGAGGTCATAGCGCAGCTCGAATTTCTTTCAGGTGGCCTGCCCGCCGATCTCGTCGGCATCGTCGCAACGCTGGGCGTGGTTACCGCGATCGGTGCGGCGGTGCTCGGCGTCGCACAACAAAACGCTCGCCGTGCGGCCGCCTATTTGATCATGAGCCAAATGGGTCTCGTGGCCTTCGGTCTTGAGAATCACACATCACTCGCGTTGACCGGTGCCTTGTTGACGTGGCAGGTGCTTTCGCTCGCAACGGCAGGCTATACCATGGCGCTCGCCGCGCTTGAATCGCGTCACGGGAGCCTCGATCTGCGGGTCCCTCATGGAAACTTCGAGAACACCCCTCGCCTCGCGATCGCGTTTTTGATCCTGGGGCTCTCGATGATTGGGTTTCCCACCACGCTGGGATTCGTGGCCGAAGATCTTCTGGTTCAGGGTTCTGTCAACGAATTTCCAAGCCTTGGGCTTTGTCTCATCATCGCGACCGCTTTCAACGGCTTGACCGTGATGCGGAGCTTTTTCTCTTTGTTTTGTGGCGCCCGAAGGCATATGGGCGAAAGCGATCTGACACGGCGGGAAACACTGGCTCTGTCGCTTGTCATTGCCACGCTGATCTTGGGTGGCATGATTCCGGGCCCGGTGGTGGCAATTGATGCCGAGGAAGCGCACACGGAAACGGCACTTCCGCTACCGCATCGTTGATACCGGATGGACCCAAAACCCGCGACGGATCTTGGGTGCGGCCGGAGCGCGACTTTTTTGGGTCGCAAGCCCGCGACAAATCGCTAGAATCCGCCCCCGGCCGGGGTGGCGAAATGGTAAACGCGGCGGACTTAAAATCCGCTTTCCGAAAGGATGTACGGGTTCGAGCCCCGTCCCCGGCACAGGTTCGAGTCCGTCCCTCAAGCCCCAGTAATAAGGGGTAACGGCTTGCTGCTTTGGGTGAAAACCTCGGGCGCGTAAGCCTTGTTGCCAATACTGCCACGGACATCGCCGTACCCGGGCTGGCTTCCGTTTTCAAAATCCGAAGGCGGTATTCCCATCGCCTGCAATGCCGTCGCGAGCCACTGCCGATACAAGATGCCGTACTCTGATTTGTACTGTCCAATTCCGCCGGAACGGTAATCCACGAAACGACCCGTTTTGAAATAGCCGCCTGCAGAGCCAAACGTCACGACCGTCATGGCGGCGTTGTCGTGGGTGATGTTGCCCGATTCCTGAACCCATTGCAAAAGTGTGCTGTCGAGAACCGAGACGCCCGGACTGTCCTCGAATTTGTCCAGCTTGGCCGCCAGATCCAGTGTGGTTGCCTGAAACGCAGCACGATTGGCAGCAAACAGCAACGCCTGCTTGACTGGATCGGTATGCTGATGGGCGACATCCTGATGCCAGCTTGCCCCGGAATAATCGGAGAAATCGCAATTGACCACCACCGCGGCGACCCGTGATGCGCCACACGCGAATGCCATGGCGATTACGTCGTTGAGTAACCCGTAATTCTTTGTCCCATCGGCGACGCTTGAACAGCCGGCTCTAACCCCAGAGGCAGGCCGAGTGGCTGTGCATATCGCGGGTGGTGGTGCAGCAGAGTCTTTAACCCGGCGATCGAGTTCGTTCAGTGCCGCAACGTGATCATCAAGCCGCCGCTTGTCTTCGATGGACAATCGACGATTGGAGTTTCGCAGGCTCTGGTAGTTCTTGAGGATACGATCGACGACCGAGCTGCGGCGTGGCGGCGGCATCACGCCAGGAGCCGGCGGTTTGAAGCCCGCGAACAAACTGTCCCACAACGCCAATGTGTTGTTGTTGGTAGAAAACTTGTTCACCGTTCCCGTGCCAGCCGTGGGATTCGACCAGGTGAACGAGATCCCCTCTTGAGGCACAATCGAGCGCTGAGCAACACCGGCCGTGCTGGTATAGAATTTTGGTGACCACGCGATCACCTGGTCGATCGTGGGCATCGCACGCAGATCCTGGGGGCCTTGATCGCTGTCGGCGAAATTGCCCAACGTATTGCCGCGGCTATGGCCCAAGTAGAACGGGATGTCGAATCCCAACAACACGTTCATCTTGCTGATCAGGCGGTCGGTCAAAACGGTGCTTTTCCCGGTGAGAACCGGTGACAAAACGGTATCCGTCCCGACTTGCTTGGCGCCTGCTGCAAGCGAACCGTGTTTCACTTTGTGAAAGAGCGTCGCCACTTCATTGGACACTGTTGCCGACGGCACCATGTTCTTGAGGTCGACGCCTCCGTGTCCGGTTCGATAGACTGCGAATCGCTTGGGAGCGGTGGCCGCGTGTACGCCGCGCGGCAGTAGCGACGAGAGAAACGGCAATCCGATCGCAATGCCCCCGGTTCCCCGTAAAACACTGCGCCGGGTGGGCGGATTACCACTCGGACGGCCAATCACCGGGGAGGTTTCGTCGTCGTACTTCATCGGTAATTAGGGATAACGTGAGTGCAGTCAACCCGGTATAGGGCTTTTGGCCCACGACGTGCCTTCCGGATCGAGTTCGCGATCCGTCGGCCAGTCGGCGCTCGGAGAGCTCACACGGGTGAATGCGCATCCCAAGCGCAAGCTCACCCGACATGACTACGATAGTGGGGAAATGCACGGTACTTCCTTCGGAGAAAACTTGAAACAACGTCCACGTCGGGTCCACGCAATCGCGATGGCTCTACGGTGCTGCACCGTTTTCGGCGGTATCTTCGTCGCCTGCCGCGCAACCCAGAATCCGGTCGAACCGCTTTCGTTCACGTCTGCCGACCAAGCCAGCCCGGTCAGCGCATTCGTGACACACGAACTGACCTTCAGTGAAACAACGTTCCTGAAACAATATTGTTCGGACTGCCATGCTGGAGGTAAGCACAAGGGTAGCTTCTCGATCGATGGGCTCTTGCTGCAACCCCGCGAATTGCGCCACACGGAGACCTGGCAAGCGATAGCAGCACAGATTGCGTCAGGCGATATGCCCCCCGAAGACAAGCCCTTGCCGAGCAACACGGAACGACAGGCGCTTGCCAACTGGGTGAACACCAACATCGTGACCACGATGTGTAGCGTCTCGGAACCCGGACGCGTCGTTGCCCGCCGCCTGAATCGCTCCGAGTACACCAACACCATCACCGATCTACTTGGGACGCCCTTTGATCTTGGCCATGCGTTGCCCACCGACAACGCGGCCCATGGATTCGACAACATCGCAGCCTCGCTGACGATGTCGCCGCTTTTGCTCGAGCGATATGTGGATACAGCAGCCATGGCGCTCGATGCCGTGGTGTTCGATCCCGAGCGCGGCAAACGCGCGAAGACTTCATTGCAGGCCGACATGACCGACATGAACCAGTTCGTGCGCCAGGCGGGCAACGGTGGCGTTCTTTTGAGCCACGCACCGGCGGGCCAGATCAGCATGGGCGTAAGTCAACCTTTCGCGACCCGATTTCGCGTGTCCGTTCTCGTCCGTTCGTACCACGATGGCCTGAAGCGCAAACGCCTGCGCGACAAAAATTCAGGCAAGCATGATCCCTTCGTCATCGGACCAGCTCTTTTGAGCTTCAACGTGGATGGGATCGTCAGCCAAACGCGGCTCGTGAGAAACAAAACAAACCAGCGCTACACCGTCGATTTGTCGGTTCCTGCGGGGCCCCACCGCATCCAAATCGGTGCCATCAAGCCGGAACAGGTTGCTCCTACCGTACCACGTACCATCCCCTCGGACATTCTCGTCTCGAACATGGCGATCGATGGGCCGCTCGATATTCCGACCGAGCCGACCGAAACACATCGAAGGGTGTTCTTCACCGAGGCGACGAACGAACGGGATGTCGTCGCGGCCGAAACCATCGTGAAGGCCTTCGCGCGCCGGGCCTTTCGCCAGCCGGTAGACGACGCCACAGGAGCAGCACTCCTTTCCGTTGTGACGCGCGCATGGGACGATGGCGCAAATTTTGTCCAGGGTGTTCAGCTGGGATTGCAAGCCGTGCTGGTGTCGCCTCGGTTTTTATTTCGAACGGATCTCGTCCGCGAAGAATCACCGGATGCAACCTTCGCCTCGTTGACGCCCCACGCGCTCGCATCACGTCTGTCGTACTTCTTGTGGAGCACGATGCCAGACGACGAGCTCATCCAGCAAGCAGATGACGGAACCCTGACCGAGAATCTCGACACGCAGATCGATAGAATGCTGGCCGATCCGCGCACGCGTGCGCTGACGCAAAACTTTGGCGGGCAATGGTTGCAATTCAAGAACATGGAAGAAGTTGCCCCGACCACCTTCGTGTTCAAATCGTTTCAGCCCGAGATGCGGGGAGATTTTCGGCACGAAACCGAGCTGTTTTTTGACCACATCATGCGCACCGATCAATCGGTGATGGACTTTCTCGTCGGTGACTACACCTTTGTCAACGAACGTTTGGCGAAACACTACGGCATACAGGGGATTGCTGGCCCAGAGTTCCGAAAGGTATCGCTCGTGGGACTGCCTCGTCGGGGCGTGTTGACTCACGCCAGCACCTTGACCATTACCTCGCGCAGCACACGAACCTCCCCGGCAATGCGCGGCAAGTGGGTGCTCGACACCTTGCTGGGAACGCCGCCGCCACCGCCGCCGCCGGCTGTTCCCGACCTCGAAGGGGACGACCACATGGAGCTTCGGAAGATTCGTACCACATTGCGCAGCCGGCTGGAGAAGCATCGTGACAATCCCGTATGCGCTTCCTGCCACGCGCGCTTTGACCCGATTGGCTTCGCGCTTGAACCCTTTGACGGCGTCGGAGCCTATCGGGAGACCGATGCCTCCTTGCCCATTGATGCAAAGGGCGAATTGAACACGGACGAATCTTTCAACGGACCTTTCGAGTTGATTCAGGTACTCGCATCGACGAAAAAAAGCCTGTTCATCCGAACCTTTGCGACCAAGCTATTCACCTATGCGATGGGACGTGAACCCCGCTCCGCCGACAAGTGCATCATCGATGCCATCGTGGCTCGGGCGCAGGAAGACAACTTGCGATTTTCGAGCTTCGTCAAAGGCATCGTTAAAAGCGCGCCATTCTTGAACAGCTCACGCCAAACCGAACCACAACTTGCAGCCGATGACGAGGTCTCGCCATGAACATCATCCTGGGAAAGCGAATCAATCGCCGATTCGCATTGCGAGGGCTGACTTGCGCCATCGGATTGCCGTTGCTCGACGGCATGACGCCCGCGCGCGCCGGTGTATCGGTCAAAAAGGCACCCACGAGGGTGGCGTTTGTCTACGTTCCGAACGGCGTGATCATGCCAAAATGGACGCCCATCGGTGAAGGCCCTGCGTTTGAGTTGTCGCCTACCCTGTCGCCGCTTGTCGGTTTCAAAAACGACATCACCGTTGTCGGGGGGTTGCGACAGCGGCTTGGCGAAGAGATGGCCGATGGGCCGGGCGATCACGCGCGCGCAGCCGGCAATTACCTGACCTGCGCACGTCCGCTGCGATCAGCCAGCCGCGCCGAAGTGGGCATATCCGTTGATCAACGACTGGTTGAATCGCTCGGCGCGCAGACCCGGCTGGCTTCGCTGGAACTGACTTGCGACAGCGGTCAGGTCGCAGGGGAATGCGATTCTGGCTACAACTGCGCCTATCAGGCCGCCCTGTCGTGGAGATCCGCTCGCGTTCCGCAACCCGCGGAGGTGAGTCCCAGAATGGTCTTCGATCGCATCTTCTCCGACGGTCGTCGCAGCCTGGCCGCGGAACGCAAGCGCTGGCGCGCACGGCGAAGCATTCTGGATTTCGCGATGGAGGATACAAAACGACTTTGGCCGACCTTGTCGCGCGCCGATCAAAGCAAGATGGACGAATACCTTTCTTCGGTCCGCGCTATCGAACAGCAGATTGTACGAAGCGAGAACAACCCCGCTCCCAACCGTCCCACAGGATTACAAGTACCGAGCGCGCACCCGCATGACTACAGCGAGCATATCGAGTTGATGGCCGAGCTCATCGTGCTGGCTTTTCGTGTTGATGCAACTCGAATCGTCAGTTGGCAATGGGGACGCGAAGCCGGTGGACGAACCTTTCCCGAACAGGGAGGATATGAAGGGCACCACGGACTTTCACACCATCAAAACGACCCCGAGAAGATCGCCATCCTTGCGCGCATTGATGAATTCCATGTGCAGTGCCTCGCACGAATGTTGGAGAAACTCCGGAATGCCAGTGAGGGTGATGGAAACCTGCTCGATTCCAGCATGATCACCTTCGGCAGTGGACTTTCCGATGGAAACCGCCACCGACATCACGATCTGCCAACCCTCGTGGCTGGAAGAGGCAACGGCACCATCGCATCCGGACGACATCTTGTTGCCCCGAAGGACACACCCATGAGCAATCTTTGGCTGTCTCTCATGCATGGCATGGGCGCCACGGACAAGAGCTTCGGAGACAGCACCGGGCCGCTTTTATCCCTCAAGACCGTCTAACGAACTCTCGCGAAATCGCCTGCACAGAACCGCGTCGAGGCCGGAGCGAAGACCGCACACTGAGGATTTCGTCTCCCGTGTTAAACTTGGCCTGTGAGCACAAAAACTTATTCTATTGCGTTTCTTCTAGGACTCTCGCTCGCCGCCTGTGGAGAAGACTCCGCACTCGATACATCCCGCGACGCCGGTGACAAGAGCGATGCCATGGCGACAACCTGCGACGGCTTCGCCGCACCCTCCGATGGCTGCAACACCTGTTCGTGCTCCAATGGACAGTGGCAATGCACCGAGATCGCCTGCGTGGATGCATCCCCCAATCAATGCGTACCGGGCGCGAGCAAAAAGTCTGACGATGGCTGCAACGACTGCAGCTGCCTCGACAATGGGGTCTGGATCTGTACGAAGAAGGCCTGTATCGCGATCTCCTGCGGCGCCCGAAGCGGTGACACCTGCAAGGACACGGAGTATTGCGCCTATTCCGAGGGCGCATACTGCGGTGCCGCCGACGCGGAAGCCGTTTGCAAACCACGACCCATGGTTTGCAATCTTCTGTACGCGCCCGTTTGCGGTTGCGACGGCAAAACGTACGGCAACGATTGCGCGGCAGCCTCTGCCGGAACCGGCGTCAACACCAAGGGCGAATGTAAACCCCGCTGAAGCCGAAACTCAAACCTTCAACAAACCCGGAATCGGACTGGTCTTTGCGGCGTCGGTGGTGCGCACCTGTCGTCCCACACAGACGCTGCTAAGCCAGGGCCCGAAACCCTTGCCGCTCGCTGGCGACCAGTCGGCGGACGTGAGACCAAAGCCTGCCGCGATCGTCTGCAGGTACTGATTCACAGCGGGCACGGGCCCATTCACCGCAGGTCGTTTCCCGCCCGCGTAGCCCATGAAGTCGTACATCGTTCCCGTATTGAGGGCGACGCTGCCACCGACACTGAAGTACGAATAGTCGTGGTACGAGTGGGATTCGTCACGGCCATCGGTCTTCAACGCCATCGCGCAGTTGGCGATTCCAAGTACGATCGAGCTTTCCAACATGTCTCGGCCAGTCGCCGGATCGATGAGGGTTGCAAGCGATTCAGCTACCTGAGAAACCTGTGTGGCCAGTTTGTTGTAGCTCGACAGTTTTGAAGAATCGCCACCGGCGCCCGCGTGCCAAACCGTGTTGTGATCTTCATAACTCCCAAGTGAAACGAACCCAATGCGAGACAGATCGCACAGGAATGCCACGGACATCAGTCGATTGAACGCGGCCATGTCACCGCCATGGGAAGTCATGGGTTTGCAACCGGTTGACACCGTGACGCCGCCACCACCGACCGTCCCCATGGCAGCCTTCTCGGCGCCCGCAAGATTCTCGTTGAGCAAATCGTAGTACTGTTCAAGTGCCTTTTTGTCATTCGTCGACAGTCTCGAATTGGCCAGCAGACGTTTGCGTTCTTGTTGACTGAATCGGAGACCCATGAGGCTCGCGAAATCCGAGTTCGACATTGCGGCCAGCGGATCGGCTGGCGCGGGAGGTGGCGCCGAGCCGCCAGCCGCCATCGCCGCGGCCACCTTTTTCCCGCCATCGAAAATGGGCCCGTTATAGACATTGGTCGTATTGTCAGAGAGCGCCTGAATTGCACCGTTGTAATCGACGGAATCGTCGGTTGCGGCACCGCCGCCACCCCAGCCGGCATTGCCGAAGAAAACCTCGCGCTGGCCTGCCTTGTGAATCTTCTTCGCTATGACGTGATCGATCGTTACCATCGGCTGGTGTAGCGATCCCGACAGTGGATACCGCGCGCGGGTGTTCAGCTTCCCGCTTTGTCCCCCACCACTCCACGAGCCGTTGCCATCAGACTGGTGACCTTGAGCATCCTGATAGGTCATCGCGAGGCCGTTGACCACCATCATCTCTTTTTGCAGTCTGGCGTTGGTCTTGAACGAAGCCTGTTCGTAAAACCCACCCAGTTTTCCGGGTGTGGTCCCGAACGAACCGATGCGGACGCCATTGGCGGAATCCACCTTCAAGAGACTTGGATCGCCACCGCCGTAGGCACCCGTCGCAAACTCCGGGATGCGGTGATACCCGAGAGACATGTGACTTTGTGAAACGATGATGAGACGCTTGAGTTGCTTCGAGCTGTCCTGCGCCCGAGCATGTTTCCCGGCGTAGGTTTCGAGAAACGGCACGGCCGCGCTAACCCCCATTGCGCCCAAGAATTTTCGACGGTCGATCGATTTGTTCCAGCTCATGATAACTCCGTTGAACCGAATTGCGTTGATTAGCGGGCGCTGAACGCCGAACTCGTGACGTAGGCGAGGATGGTGTCCTCAAGATTGAGATCGTTCTTGGGCAGCGCGATCGAGGCGTCGCCATCACACAGGAATGCTTCCTGCCGACCCACGGTGTACTGATCGAAACGGTGAGAGAAGCAAGCGCGGGCTTGATCGCTTTGTCCCAGCACTTCGCTGAGTGCGGCGGCGTTGGGCACGTCCCTCATTCCGCCATCGATCAAGACACTCACATCCGCCCGAACCTCGACATCGACAAGCTGACTTGTCTTGCGGTTCTTCACCTTCTCCGTTACAAGATGCGCGCCTGTCACCGAGTAGTCGGCAAGCGCGAAGCCGTAAGGATTCATGATTTCGTGACACCCGTTGCATGTACCGGTTTGCGTCAGCGTCTCGAAGTACTGACGGGACGACATGATATCCGGTGCATTGGTCGGCAACGTCGTATCCACGTTGTCTGGAAGCGGGGGAATGATTCCACAAAGCATCGTCACCTTGATGCCGTAGCCGCGGTGGGCGAGCGGTATGTAGTCGCCGACAGCGCCATACAGGTTAAACGCAGCACGGCTAAGGATTCCGCCTCGATCGCTTGCAACCGCGGGGGTGAGATCGTTGGACTTGTTGGTGCCGTAGATCTTGGCCAGCCAGTCATGCGAAGGAACCACGTCCCTGGTACCGAAAAAGTCGCTCAGCTGTCCGGCCTTGTCGATCACCGTATTCTCGAACAACTTGCCGATCTCCTCGCGCGCCGCGAGACCAACCAAGGCGCTTTCCGTCTGGGTCGCAACGTATCCCGCTGCACCCGGCGGCGATTTGAGTCCGGCCAGATTCAACCACTGATCGGCGAAATGGCGCAACGTCGCCCGACCGGCCGGCGTACGCAAGAGTCGCTTGCCTTCGTCCTTGCGTATGTCGAAGTCGAGAATGGAACCGTCTTCGATCTTGGCTCGCAATGCCGCATCTGGCAGAGCACTCGTGAGCGTCATAGCAAGGCGCGAACCAATCGTTTTTGCGTCGACCGTGCCTTGCATGTCCAGTTCAGCGCTGTCAAAGCGCATGGCGCTCTTCGCGCTCAGGAGGACCGACGCGATGAAGCCCCCGTACGCCTTGGGTGCCTGGTACTTTCCCTTGGTCACATTGTAACTGTCCATGATGTAGCCGTAGTCGGCATCCACCATCGGCTCACGAACAAAAGCATCCGCGAACTTTCGCGCAAACTCGGCGCCACACCCGCTCGACAGATCGGTCGTGCCGCCGCAATCCTGACCCACGTAAGACTCAATCGAATTACGAATCGCCGATTGTTCCCCTGCCAGGCCCGCAAGTTTCCCAACCAGCGCGAGGTAGCCGTCCACAAACTGTCCCGCGATTGCCTTGGTTTCGGTGTCGAAGCCCTTGGCCCTGATATTGGGTGGCAGATTCTCAAGCATCGACTTGACCTGGGCGTCGTTCATCGCGGCAGGCCCGAATACCTGTGCTACGATAGCCCGTGTTTGAAAGGCCGTATTCGTGGACAGTTGCCATCCAGGACGACCATCGCGACCGGAGCATTCCGCCGCGATAGGAGCTTCACCGGGAGGTCCACCCCCTTCGGGGTCGGGGTCGGGGTTGGAGTCGGGAACGCTGCCTCCGGCACCATCGCGAACGGCGTCAATGTCGCCTGAACAACCGGAGAAGAACAGAACGACTGCGCCAACGAACCTCTGAAGTCGACCTTGATACTGCATCGTCACCTCACCTATGAGTGAACACCGATGACGAATGTTATGTCGATGGGTATTTTGGGTGATTCGACGCCAGTCGTTTCAAAGCGAATCGGGAAGCGGTTTACGCCGCCGTCGCAGGTGCAGCGCGGTGAAAACCGTCGCCAGCACAACGCCGAACAATCCAAACGGGGACCCTGACCCGCTCATCCGGCAGCCGCCGGAAGCACGTCCCGAACCACCATCCACTTCACCCACGTCGTCCGAAGCAAGTTCGTCTATCTTGCCATCGCAGTCGTCATCGATACCATTTTGTAGCTCTTCGGCACCTGGAAAGATCTCGGGATCACTCGGTTTACAATCACCGTGTTTCGAGACATGTCCCGGCGTGTTGTTGCAGGTAAAAATTGCGGTTCGAGCCCCAACGCCGTCACCATCCGCATCAATGTAGTACAGGCCAGGCTCGAGACCCTCGTCGGTCTCGCCGTTGCAATCGTCATCGGCAAAGTTGCACGCCTCGGAGGCCTCGGGATTCTTCTTTGCGTCGCCGTCGTCGCAATCTCCACCTTTGAGAATAAGATCGGGCAACACAGTGCACGACAACGACGCGTTGTTCTCATCGCCGAATCCGTCGCCGTCGTTGTCTGGGTAATACGTTACGCCATCGCAACCGTGTGCAATGCCAAACGATTGTGTGGTCGAGTTGAAGTCTTCCGGCTCTTTACTCGAAGTGCTGCTGATCGCGAAAACCGAGAATTTCGTCACGCCGGTTTGATTCGGTGCGATCCAGCGGTAGTCAAACGAGGCCTTTCCATCAACGTATGCCCGCGGCGCCGAGTGCATCACTTGATTGCTGAGGCGGAGCTTCGCAGCGTCCACGGCGAACTTGGTCGTCGTTTGATCCACCAGCTCAAACTTTCCATCGGTGTCCGCCACGATCATGCATCCCGCGTTCACGGCATCCTGAACGGTGGACTGCAATCGAATCCCGAAGTTGATCTTCCCACCCGGAGCGGGCGTTGGGTCACTGAACAACACCTCGATCTTTGGTCCGCGCTTTTGGTAATGGCAGTTTCCGCAGCCCTGTGCCTCCCCTGTCGAACGCGCCAGCGCTCTGCCGCTCCAGCCGAGAGCAACTAGGTCCAGGGCAAAGACGGTTGCCGCGATTTGTACAGTGGTTCCGAGACGCATCGTCACCTCAAGCTTATGGGGAGTTGGGTGTCGCTCAACCACAATTGTTTTCAAAATCAGCAAGCAGGCAACGCCTGGCGTCATCATGAACGCCACACAGTCATCCTACTTGCCGCAAGCTCGATGCCGAGAATCCGCTCGTAAACGGTTTAAAACACTGGGATTTTCCACCGGAACTTGCCGTGCGAACTCGAGCCCAGGTGGGTTGGTGTCGATGCTGCTGTCCTCGCTCTCGTATCTGGCCGCTTGCGGTGGGGGAAGGTCCAGTTCGGAAGGCGCAGTCGGCGGTTCGGGCAGCGACCAAGCGGTTCATGCAGGAAAAAGCCTGGGAAGCCGTCCAGGGTTTCGGCAGCCCAATCAAACGAAACTGAACACGCAACCGTGGCACGACATTCGCATGGCAGTCGGCCATGCGCCTATTGTTTGATCGCGGCACGATCGTCTTGCACGATTTGCCATCGTCACTTGATCCAAGCATCATTCCTGGGGTTTTATGGGATCCCCGGATCGCAGCCTGGCGCGCCCCCGGACGGCTCGCCTATCCGCTTGCGTCCGAACTGCGTCGCCGCGATGTCCGGTTGTCGGACAGGCCCCACCCACAACTGTCGCCCCCGACCGGATTTCAACCGGTTGCGCTGCGCCCTTACCAACAGGCCGCATTCGACGCCTGGCACGAAGCAGGGCGGCGGGGGATCGTGGTCCTCCCAACAGGCAGCGGAAAGACCCGTATTGCGTTTGCTGCACTCGCGGCCACGCGAACCCCGGCACTGTGCCTGGTCCCGACCCGTGCCCTGCTGCAACAATGGGCGAACGAACTTGGCAAATACTACGGTGGTCCCATTGGCTGCCTCGGCGATGGCCAGCGATCGCTTGCACCCATCACGGTAGCGACCTTTGCCAGCGCCTATCGCAACATGGCACTCCTCGGCGATCGGTTTGGATTGCTTATTGTCGACGAAGCGCATCACTTTGGAAACGCGCGACACGACGAAGCCCTCGACATGGCGATAGCGCCGCTTCGTCTGGGGTTAACCGCAACCCCGCCCGCGCCCGGGCCAACGTTGCAACGTCTGAGCACGCTCATTGGGCCCGTTCGTTTCGAGTTGAAGATCAGCGAATTGCCTGAAGATTCATTGGCACCGTTCGATCGCATCACACAGCCCTTGTGGTTGGAGCCTGAAGAACAACGCACCTACGACGATCTGCGCACCCTGTACCGCGGCGCCTTTGCAGCCTTTCGCATCACCCACCCGGTCGCAAAGTGGGATGACTTTATACGGATCGCTGCCAACACCGACAGCGGCCGAAGGGCCATCGCTGCCTGGCGCTCCTGTCAACGCCTGCTGGCCTTTCCACGCTGCAAACAACAGGCGCTTGCCACATGGTTGCAGCGACTGTCCGACCGCAAGACCTTGATCTTCGTTGCCGACAACGACACCGCCTATCGCGTCGCACGCGAACATCTCCTGATGCCGCTGACCTGTGAAATCGGACGCAGGGAACGCAGCGTGATGCTCGAACATTTTCGCAGTGGAAAGATACGCGCACTGGTGTCCGCTCAGGTATTAAACGAGGGTCTCGACGTTCCCGATGCGGATGTTGGAATCGTGGTCGCTGGTCGAGGGGGCGAACGGGAGCACACCCAACGCGTGGGACGGTTGTTGCGGCCTTCGGACGGTAAACGCGCCCTTGTGGTCGAACTGGTTGTTCAACAATCGACCGAAGTACAAAACGCAGACAAACGATGGAGCCGCCTTGTTGCCTGAATCCGACATCCCGATACGGCTGGTCGACAACGAAGCACATCTCGACTTCCTTGGCGCGCAGGATGATCCGTGGCTGCGACTGTTGATCGCCGAGTTCGATCGATTCGAGGGGTTTCCTCGGCGGCAATTATCCGAAGCACTCGCGGGCCCAATGCCCCGACCTGCGCCGCAATGGAAACGCCGAGCCGCCGCACGGATCCTGTTTCGCCTGTGGGATCGCGAACGACCTCAGGCCATCCAACCCGCCTTGCTGCGCGAGGTGCTGTTTCGTTGTGCTGCACAAAGCAAGGCCGAGCGGGCACGGGTGCGTGAAGAGACGGCCTTTGTGCTGCAAATTCCTCCCGAACAACTTTCCCGCTGGTTGTTTTGCGATCTGCCGAGCGAGCGGCTCATGAAGCGCCCGACCGCATCACCCTCGCCACAAGTGCTTCGCCAAGAAACCAACCTGGCAATCGCTCAGGCCGCGTTGATGCGAGCCGCCACCGTGTCCATTGACCTTGTTGGCAACGCACGAGCAATCGTTCGACTCGCGCGCCTGCGTGGGTTGTTGTGTTCGGTCATGGCGCAGCCCAACCACGCGCCTCCAACGCTCTCGCTGTCTGGACCCTACGCGCTCTTTCGTCATACGATCCTCTACGGCAAGGCGCTGGCAGAACTTCTTCCCCGACTCGCCTGGTGCAATCGCTACGAGCTGCGCGCTCAATGCCGACTTCAAGGCAGACTGCGTGACGTTTTCCTGGACCAGGACAGTCCGATCGCGCCGGCGAAAGAACCCAAACCTTTCGACAGCAAACTGGAACAGCGCCTGGCGGATGACCTCCAACAACACGCGACCGAATGGCACATCATCCGCGAACCAGAACCGTTGACCGCCGGAAAGCATCTGATTTTTCCGGACTTTCTTTTTCAGCACCGCTTGCACCCCGAGCGCCGCGTCCTGGTCGAGCTGGCGGGCTTCTGGACGCCGGAGTATCTCAGTCAAAAATTCGCGCGTCTGGCCGCGTCGAACGCGCCCAATCTCATTGTTTGCGTTGACGCAGAGCGGGCGTGTGGCGTGCAGGCTGCTCATGAAACCCTGCGGCTGCTGCCCTATCGCGGCCACGTGGATGCGAAGGCCCTGATGGCCAAAGTCGAGGGACTTGGCATCTGAGGCAACGTGTTGCGCAGAAACCCGACTACCTGGGGCAACCGATCGGCTTTTCCGACACCGCGATGTCGTCGATCCATAGGCGGATTGGCTTCAATTGCTCGTGTACCTGATTCCAGCCAAACTTGACTGTCAGCGGATCGGGAAGGAACCAGTTATTGTTGTTGGTCGAGTTGCAGCAACAGTTGCTGGCTGCGGTTGTTTCCTTGAAAGCGGCACCCGGTACAAGGACATCTTTCACCTTGACGGTGTACGGGGTCGCAGAGGTTTCATCAATACCCATTTCAACGCATACCCATTGCCCGAGCGGAATCGCCGACGCGCCGCCTTTCGAGCAATCGGCAAGACCATTGTTAGTCGATGTACCGTAGTACAGAAGCTTGCGCCCTGTGTCACCGAAGCCACCAAACGAAAAGGTCGACACCCAGGTGGCTCCAGCCTGATCCTTCGCTGGCCCCGACATCGCGATCACATCCCAGTGGCCACTTGAGCCCGGTGTGTTCTCCAGCCAGACCATCATGCGTGCGTACGTGATCTTTTTGGGATCGGGCAAGATCGTACGCAGGGCCAGTGTCAGCATGTCGGTTCCAGGCACACTTGCCTCAAACAGTACGGATTTTTTACCAGAAACGAACCTGGATTCGTCGATGGCCAACTTGCTCCCCGCAGAAACCGTCGAGTTGAAGGGCGCCCCGGGTCGCGATCCCTTGTTCCACGATTCAAAGTCGTTGCAATACGCTGCATTCGGGCAAGGTCCCGATGACATGGGCCCGGTCCCGGGATTCGTACCACCAGAACCACCCGTCACAACGGCCGTTCCGCCGGAATTCGTACCACCGGCAGTCGAGGTGCCGCCGGTATTGGCGGTGCCCTGAGCGCCCCCGGTCATTGATGTCCCCGGATTGCCTGCCACGGAACCGCCGTCCTGACGGCGTCCCGCTTCGCCCCCGTCGCTTCCGGCGTTGGCCCCTGCCGTGGGGCCGCCACCCGAGCCACCCTTTCCGCTCGACGATCCACCGGACTTGGCACAGCCAAGGGTGCTGCATACCAACGCGATTCCGAAAGCCCCGAATAAACCAATACTCGATACGAAGCGATTCATGGCGAAATCAAATGATACCGTAGCTGGACAGGTCGGTCATTTTTTCGTTTGTTTTCAGTAACTTACGATCCAGTTTGACGATTCGCACTCGGTAAATCATCCTTATATCCGGATAGACGGATGATGACGGCACCCCGGGTTCTCGACTGGATGTCTGCTCTTGGCGACATGACACGCGTCCGCGTGCTGCACGCCTGCCAGCAGCACGAACTCAGCGTGGCCGACATTTGTTCTGTGCTGCGAATTCCACAATCGACCGCCAGTCGGCACCTGAAGGTGCTGAGTGAGGATCGATGGCTCATTTCCCGGCGCGACGGTACGAGCAACCTCTACGCGCTCGACCGCGACCACCTTCCGCCACCCGCTCGTCAGCTATGGAAGTTGATTCGCGAACAGTTCAACCAGGATCCGGTGCTGCGAAACGACGATGCGAGACTGGAACAGGTCTTACTGCAACGGCGCACGCAGAGTCAGGCTTTTTTCGCCTCGGCAGCCGGCAAGTGGGATCGGCTGCGCGGCGAGCTCTTCGGACAGCGCGTGGATCTCAAGATGGCGCTTGGCCTTTTGCCGAGCAACGCCGTCGTGGGCGATCTGGGATGCGGCACCGGCGCGACTGCCGATTTCTTGAGCGATTTCGCAACACGAATCATCGCGATCGATGCTTCGGCCGAGATGATGCAGGCGGCGCGCGAGCGGTTGCGCAATCGAACCAACGTCGAGCTGCACAAGTCAAGTCTCGAATCGTTGCCGCTTGACGATGGTACACTGGATGTCGCGTTCCTGAACCTCGTACTTCACCACGTCAGCGATCCGGCGGCCGTGATACGAGAGGTGGGGCGCGTGCTGTCCCCCGCGGGACGGCTCATCGTGGTCGACATGCAACAACACGATCGCGAGGAATACCGACAGCAGATGGGCCACGTTTGGCTTGGTTTCTCGGAGAAACAACTCACGACGCTATTGCACAACGCAGGCCTTACGCCGGAACGCCACGTCGCACTCGCTCCGGATCCTGAAGGACGGGGCCCCGCTCTTTTCGTCGCAACCGCGACACGACCCGCAACAATCATCCAACAACACTAAGAGGACACCATGGCACGACCCGCCTTCAAAGTAGCTGACCTTTCCCTTCACGAACTCGGCCGAAAAGAAATTCGTCTGGCTGAACAAGAGATGCCCGGCTTGATGACCTTGCGCACAAAGTACGGTGCAGACAAACCACTCAAAGGGGTTAAAATTGCGGGCTCTCTGCACATGACGGTTCAAACCGCAGTCCTCATCGAGACACTGTCGGATCTCGGCGCCGATGTGCGCTGGGCTTCGTGCAACATCTTCAGCACCCAGGATTCGGCCGCCGCTGCGATCGCCGTGGGCCGGGGTGGCTCGCCCTCCAACATCAAGGGTATTCCGGTCTTCGCCTGGAAGGGTGAGAACCTGGAAGAGTACTGGTGGTGTACCAATGAAATGATGACCTGGCCCGACGGCTCGGGTCCCGAACAAATCGTCGACGACGGCGGCGATGCAACGATGTTGATCGTCAAGGGTCGCGAGTTCGAGGCTGTCGGCAAGGTGCCGGACTTTGACGACCAGACCGACTCTGAAGAGTGGGGCGAGGTACTGAAGTTGCTCAAGGCGGAAATCGTCGCCAACCCCAAGAAGTGGACGGCCTTTGCCGAGACCTGCCGCGGCGTCAGCGAAGAGACAACGACCGGCGTGCACCGCCTCTACGAGATGCAAAAAGCCGGCACCCTGCCCTTCCCCGCCATCAACGTGAACGACTCGGTCACGAAGAGCAAGTTCGACAACCTTTACGGCTGTCGCCACTCGCTACTCGACGGTCTCAACCGTGCGACAGACGTGATGCTCGCTGGCAAGATCGCCGTCGTCCTGGGTTACGGCGACGTTGGCAAGGGCTGCGCTCAATCGCTTCGCGGCCAGGGCTGCCGCGTGCTCATCACCGAAATCGACCCCATCTGTGCCCTGCAGGCCGCGATGGAAGGTTACCAGGTGGTACGCCTTGAAGACGTGATCTCAACCGCCGACGTCTTCATCACAACGACGGGCAACAAGGACATTATCAAGGCTGACGACATGGCCAAGATGAAAGATAAGGCCGTCGTGGGCAACATCGGTCACTTCGACAACGAGATCGACATGGCAGGACTTGCCAAGGTCCCGGGCGTCGAAAAGATCAACATCAAACCGCAATACGATGAGTGGAAGTTCGCAGACGGCCATAGCGTGCTCGTGCTGGCTGAAGGACGCCTTCTCAACCTCGGATGTGCAACCGGACACCCGAGCTTCGTGATGAGCGCTTCGTTCACGAATCAGGTGCTGGCCCAGATCGAGCTTTTGCAAAACCGGAAGTCGTACAAGAACGAGGTCTACGTTTTGCCGAAGAAACTGGACGAGATGGTCGCGCGACTTCACCTCGACAAGCTCGGCGTGCGCTTGACCGAGCTCACTAAATCTCAGGCCGACTACATTGGCGTACCGGTTGGAGGTCCCTACAAGCCCACTCACTACCGCTACTAGTCGAAAAATTGCCCGGACACGGTCATACTGCCAACCCATGACCGTGTTCGGCAAACTACTCTCTGAGGCCATCGGAACATTTGCGATCGTCGTGATCGGCGTGGGGTCGGTTTGCAGCAACGCGGAACCCGGGGTTGGCTTTGGGCTCGTCGGCATCGCAATCACGTTTGGCCTAGTTGTCGCGATGATGGTTGCAACACTCGGGCACATTTCGGGCGCGCACATCAACCCCGCCTTCACCGTGGTGGCAGTGGCGTTGCGACACACGCACCCTGCGATGGGCGTGGCCTATATCCTCGCGCAAGTCTTTGGTGCAACCACCGGCGCAATGTTATTGCGGGCATTCTTCTCACCGGAGATTCTTGAAAGGGTCGCCGGCGGAACCACACGACTCGGCCTCGGCGTGTCACCCGTTCTGGGATTCACGATTGAAGCCGTACTGACGTTCTTTTTGATCCTCGTCGTCTTCGGTGCGGCCATTGACGAGAAAGGCAGCAAGGTGGGTGCCGTTGCAATTGGTGGCATCGTCGCTGCACTGGTGTTGATGGGCGCGCCACTGACGGGAACGTCCATGAATCCGGCTCGCTCCATCGGTCCGGCAATCGTGTTTAACCAGTGGCAAGATCACTGGGTGTACTGGGCCGGTCCCATTGTGGGCGCACTCGTGGCAGGATTTACCTACGAATACCTGCTGAAGCGAAAGACAGCCACCTGACTCCAATGCACACGTTCATGGCGCGGACTAACCAGTACCTACGCGTCGGGATTCTCGCCTCTGGATTGTTGGGGTGCGCGGCGGCACCGCTACCCAGCAAGGCGAAAGGCCCAGCCGACATCATCATCGCCGATTTTGAGCAGGCTCGCTTCGTCGGTTTTTCGGCGCAAGGATTGGGGTTCGGAGTGGGGCCTCAATTTTCAACCGAAACAGGATCGAACCCTATCGGAGGATTTGTAGGACAAGGATTTGCATCGAGCCGAATTCATGGGCTCACATCGGCGACCGGAGCGCTGCGCTCGGATCTATTCGCGATCGAACGGTCCTACATCAACTTCCTTGCCGGTGGATTGTATGCGCCAACGACGGTTGCGATTCGCCTGTTGGTCGACGACGTCGTTGTGCGAGAGTCTAGCGGCAATGCGGGTAGTGGATTTCAGGTTGCGGCGCTCACCTGGTTTTTCTGGGACGTGCGCGAGTTTCTTCATCGACCAGCCCGAATTGAAATCGTCGACGACAACACAGAGCCGAGTGGCTACGTGCTCGTCGATCATGTCGTGATGAGCTCACGGCCTCCGGCCCGACGAGACCAGAGTCGAACCTTGATAGCCAGTGCGGAAGAAGCGACGACACGGCTATCTGGACGATTTGGCGATCGAGACCAACGACCGGTATTTCACCTGATGCCCGCCGCGGGATGGATGGGCAATCCCACGGCTGCCGTCCATCACAACACCATTTCGCACATATTCTTTCAGCACAATCCGTACGCGGCAACACCGGGGGACACCTACTGGGGACACCTGCGTACTGCCGATGGTGTGCACTGGGAACGGGATCCGGATGCACTTGCGCCCGCGTACGATGATGGGGAATCGCAGTGTCTGTCAGGCTCCGCGGTCCCTGAACAGGATGGAAGGCTCCGCCTTTTTTACTCAAGCGTCGGACCGCGTCCGCTGCAAGTGTGGACGGCGCTCGCCGCCGATGTCGACGCGAAAATTTTCGACAAATCACGTGAAAACCCCGCTTTTACTACTGGCGCGCGCGGTGCCTCACCCCTGTCAAACGAACGCGATCCTTTTGTATTCCGATTCAAGGACAGCTGGTATCTCGTTGTTGGCGGCAAGAACCAAGAAAACAAGGGGGCAGTCGCGCTGTATCGATCGTCGGATCTAAAAACCTGGCAATTTGTAGGCATACCGTTCGAGACAACGGAAGGTCCGCTTGAATCCCCGATGTTCTTGCCTCTCGATGGGCGCTGGGTGTTGTTCCATTCCGACCGTCAACGCGCCCGATATGCAACCGGTGCCCTCGATCTCGAGACGGGAATGTTTCAAGTGCAGCACGTTGGGTTGCTCGACCACGGAATGACTTCGTCCGGAAAAGTGGCCGTCTTCCAAGCACCGCGGTTGCTCACGAATTCGGAAGGCAAGTCATTCCTGATCGGACAACTCGACATTGTGTCGGCCGACCGGGCATGGCGAGGCGCTCTATCCGCAGCACGATCGATGTCGATTCACCCCGATGGAACCTTGCTGCAACGGCCTGCCGAGACACTCGCAAACTTGCGCTCGGAAGGTCTTCGCATCGCTGAGCAACGCCTGAAAGAATCCGCGATGCGTCTCGACAGCGTGTCCGCTGAAGCTTTCGATCTTTCGGTCACCTTGACCCTTGGCGACGCGCGCCGTGCGGGTCTGAAGATGCGCCGATCACCCGACGGTGGGCGAGCCGTGATCGTCGGGTTTGATGGACAGAAACTTCTGGTCGACGAACAAGTCGTCGCATTGCCACAGACCTCGCCAACGATTTCGCTCCGCATTCTGGTCGATCGCGGTGTGATGGAGATCTTCGTAAACGATGGCGACCTCATCATCAGTCGTGCTCAGCGGGCAAAACCGGACGAAACCGGGTTCGAACTGTTTTCGGCGGGTGGCGAGGCCGTTTTCTCGAATCTCCAAATTCATCCGATGGGCTCAATCTGGCGATAAGCGACGCTTGCGTCTCGACGGGCCTTCTGCGAGCGTGAATAATCCTCACCATGCGAATCGTACTTCTCGACAGCTTTACAGCAGACCAGGGTCAGGGCATCGCGGCCTGGCCGGGACTGAACTCTCTCGGTATAGTAGCCGTGCATGAGCGCACCGTTGGGTTGTCGCTGCCCGATCTTTGCCAGAACGCCGACGCCATCATCACCAACAAAGTGTCGATCACAGCCGAGTTAATGCATGCGTTGCAACCGAGATTGCGCTACGTGGGCGTCAGCGCAACTGGAACCAACATCGTCGATGTGAATGCAGCACGCGAACTGGGCGTCGCGGTCACGAATGTGCCGGCCTATTCAACCGAATCCGTAGCACAGCTCTCGATCGCGTTGATGTTGCAGTTGTCACTCGACGTATCCGGACATGATGCAGCGGTAAAACAGGGACGGTGGACCCAGTGTCCAGATTTCAGTTTCTTTCTTCACACGCTGCCCGAGATGACGGGCCAAACGATCGTCATCGTTGGGATGGGCACCATCGGCAGCGCCGTCGCACGAATCGCGCGCGCCTTCGGTATGAAAGTCATCGCGGCAGCCGTCCCGGGCCGACCCTCGCAACCCGACCGCGTCCCGCTTGCCGAAGCCTTGCCCCTGGCCGATATCGTGAGCCTGCACTGCCCCCTCTCGCCGCAGACCGAGGGCCTCGTGGACGCCGAATTCTTGGCCCGCATGAAGCCGAACGCGTTGCTTGTTAACACCGCGCGTGGAGGCCTCATCAACGAAGCAGCGCTTGCGGAGGCACTGACCCACGGTCGCATCGGAGGCGCCGGTCTTGACGTTCTCAGCAAGGAACCCCCGGCTGCGGACAATCCCCTGTTGCGCGTCGGAGGCATGGGAAAATCACGTCTTGTTATTACGCCCCACATCGGTTGGGGATCGGAACCAGCCCGCACCCGCTTGCGCCATGAGACGGTACAAAATCTGGCAGCCTTCATGCGCGGCGAGCGCCGCAACCGGATCGACTGATGGATCCCCTTGCCCATACCCTGGCCGGCGCAACGCTGGGTGAAACAGGACTTAAACGTACGACAGCACTGGGCGGGCTGACGTTGATGATCGGGGCCAACCTTCCCGACATCGACGGCGTTGCGATGTTGTGGGGACGCGACGCGGGACTGATGCACCGCAGAGGTTGGACCCACGGTGTGGTGGCGATGGTGGTCTTGCCGGTCGTATTGACCGGCGTGATGCACTTCATCGGAAAGCGACGCGCACTCCGAACCGAAACCGCACCGCCGGATTTTAAGTTCTTGTTGTTGTTGTCTGCGCTCTCGGTCTGGAGCCACCCCTTCCTCGACTGGCTAAACCAGTATGGCGTTCGTTTGCTCATGCCATTTTCGGGCGCGTGGTTCTACGGCGACGCCCTGTTCATCATCGATCCGTGGCTATGGTTGATGGGTGGATGTGCGGTGGCACTCGCCCATTCGAGCAACCGAAAAACTGGGATTGCCTGGCTGGTTTTGCTCGCAATTGCCGTGGCAATCGTTACACAAAGCAAACAGGCGCCCGCCGAAGCGAAGATGATCTGGTGTATCGGCGCTGGGTTGATGGTATTTTTGCGCTTCCGCAGTGTGCGGCCCAACCCGAGACACACCGCCATCGTGGCAACGGCTACCATCGTGATGTACATCGGCACGATGCTCATGGGCACCCGGCTCGCCGAGACGCAGGCCCGACGTTACCTCGAAAGCCAGGGGTTGGTCGCCGAGGCGGTCGCTGCGATGCCCTTGCCCGCCCAGCCATTCAGCCGTGACGTGGTCGCGCGTATCGGAAATCAGTACCACTTCTTCACGCTTCGATGGGCATTTTCGCCACACATCAAGGTGTCTCACCCGCCGATTCCGATGGGCGAGAGAAGCGCCGTCATCCAGGCGGCCCTCGCCGACCCGGCGATCGCAGGCGCGGCCAACTGGTTACGGTATCCCGCGTTCGAGGAAACGGAAACCGATTTTGGATACCGTGTCACCATCCGAGACGTCCGATATTCGCGCTCGGGAATCAGCTCAATTGGTGTCGTCAGCGTGGATCTGAATCGAAGACTTGAACCAATTGTCTACCCTGACTGACCTTAGTTCCCCGGGTTGTGAGCAAATAGGCTCCACTGACCGCGGGTTGCAACCCGTGTGACACGCGGAGATCCATCGAAGTCAGCGGCGGAACCGCGAAGAATGTAGTAGTCGAAGTACGGACCGTATTGCAGCGAGAATGAGTCCGGGTTGGGCCATCGATACGATTGCTGTACGTGAGGCCTGACGGGGATCCCCTGCGAAAAAGGTCGATCACTGTGGCCTCCTCGCAATGCCATTGGCCATGAGGGAACGTGTCGATAGGCCGGAAGACTCGCCACTTTGTCCGATGGATCCTCCACGTTGCTTTCCCTCGGCTCGCCCCGTGTCAGAACCAAAACGTCTTTTCCCGTCGGAATCGCATCACAAAGCCTGAGGAGATTAACGTTTCGCCTGGAGAAGTCTCGATAAAGCGATGCCGTCTGAAAGAGCAGAACCAGATTCGACAACGCCAACGGAAACATCAGCCACGATCGCCATCCACTCACGTCAACCAAAGGAAGCACGACCAATGCCACGACCAACAATGGCGCGAGGCGTGCGCTCAGCGACCAAATCAACACGGGACGCAAGAGCGAATACGGCAGAAAAAAACAGCCAGCGGCCACGGATACCAAAAAGGCCAGCAGCATTCGCGTCGCGATTCGGGCTTCTTGGGTTTGTCGATTTCGATCTCGCCAGGCCAGACCCACCCAAACGCACAGTGTGAGTCCGAGAACCGAAAGAACCAAAGTATCCAGGGACCCTGGAACGATATCGTTGGACCAGCCGACGAAACGATCCCAACGTGCTGGCCAGTCTTCCCAAATTCCGAGAGGCGTTGACGTTGACGTTTCATCGAAGAAAACAGCCTGTTTTGCTTTCGAGAGCATCGATGACCACACAAGCAAGAGCGAACAAGGCACCATTGCGCCAGCCACCACCAAAACACGCTTTCTGGATGTGCCCGAGACGAAGATTGCAATGCCGGAGGAGAGGACTGTGACCGCCCAGGGTAGGATGTGGAAGAAATAGGTTGAGGTGATTGCCAAAAAGAACCCGAGAAGGTCTTTCCTCGATCCGGATCGTGTGTAACGAATCAGATACGCGAAGGCCATGATCGCACAAACGATCGCCAGCAGATAAGCGATGAAACCGTAACCCCATGCTCGCGAATAAGTCATGGGAAAGACAAGCAAGGCCATCCAGGGGTTTCGACCTGCAGCCCGGGCCAAAAAGGCAACGGATAACGGAAACGCAACCAGATAGATCGACAGAACCAGTTTGTGGGCGATCTCGATCGGTGCGACATACATCAAGAGATGGATGAAGCCGTAGTAGAAGAGATACGGAACCGGCTCGATGCTGAGGCTGTAGTGTCGGGCGATACCGTAGGCCGGATCCGAAAAACTGTGCCAGGCACGCGCCAGCGCCAGGTGACTCGGGGTATCAAACAACGGCAGCATGCGTTGTCCCCAAACGGGAACAAGCAAGGCGATCGTCAAGATGAGCCAAAGGCCGGGCAAGAAACACTTTCGCAGCATTGAAAGGGTCCCAGTTTACGTCAGCGTCCGCGCCTGCGAAGATCATGTACACACAACATCGCGAAAACAGCCCAGCCGAGAGCGAAGCTGGACGTTGCGCCACGGTCAAACTGACAGCTGCATCCACCCGTGAAAGATCGGACCGCCACGACGGCTCCGTCAGGAACATCCAGGGGCAGCCCTTGCGCCGCGTCGACGACGGCAGCGTCGACGACGGCAGCGTCGACGACGGCAGCATCGACGACGGCAGCGTCGACGACGGATGGAGCAGTATCAAGCACCAAACCGGTCGGTGGAGGTATCGTCGCATCGGATGGCTCCCAGGCCGATCCATCCGTCGGTCCCGCAGCCGCTGCATCGATCGGTTCAGGCAGAACAGCACAACCTGCTCGAGCCTGATCGCGGGGGTTTACCCGAACGATGGATCCGCCGCCGTTCGACACGATGTACAGCGCATGATCGAATCCCATTCGGAATCCCGTCACGCCCGGGACAGTTCCGAATGATGAAACATCCTCGGGTATGATCGTTCGGCGATCCGCTGCGACACCGAGGGTACGGATCTGACCCGAACCGAGATCCCCGAAAAAGTACCGTCCCTTCCATTCGGAAGGCCAGCCGCACAACGTGCCCACCTCGTCCGGGATGAGACCACCAATCGACGCACGATCTGCAATGGAAGGATCGGCCCCAACTGCGCGACCGTTTGTCCATTCGAAAACAGGTGGTGTGCAACGGGTGGAAGGCACCAGTCCTTCACACTTGCGTGGCGAGAATGCCTGGTCATACGAAACACCACCCTCGAAAAATGGGTATCCGAAGTGGTGACCTGGACCACCTACCGAGATCTCCTCTCGGGTTCGTTCGCCCACATCCCCTATCCACAAAAGCTTCGTGATGGGATCGACCCAGAACCGCCAGGGATTTCGCAGACCCCAGGCGAAGATCCTGCGATCGGGAGGCACCATCTGGACGGAATCGGTCGGGCCTTCACAACCGCTGACTTCGGTCATGCCAACCAACGGGTTATCCGCAGGAATGCTTCCGTCGAGCTTGATGCGCAGGATCTTGCCATACGGGTGATTCAAACAACTTGCATTGCGATTGGTGGGCGGCGTTCCGAGATTCGATGAATCGCCGATCGAAACGTAGAGTTCGTCACCCCGAACAATCAAGCCACCGCCGTAGTGGCCGGCGGAACGCGGTGAAAGTTCAAGCAGGGGACGTGCAAGTTGAATAAAGATTTCGTTGTCCGTCAGCAATCGACCCGTATGGACAAGGATCGTTTCCTTTTTGTTGTTGTCGATCCCGGCCGAGATGACAACCAGGGGATATTCCGGTCCCATCCCGTTGTCGACCACGGCATCCGGGATCATCGAGAGGCCAAGCAGGCCGCTTTCGAGATGCCGGAGCTGCGGATAGGTGTTCCCTGCATTGTGGTGCAAGACACCGTCGCGCGTACGCACCACGAGTTCACCGTCGCGCAATGCCAGGATTGCCCGCCCATCCGGAACAAACGCAATATCCGTCGGTTGATCAAGTCCAGCCACCCAGTGGCGCATCTCAAAGAGCCGAGACGGCTCACCTCCCAAAAGCTGCGCCCGCGCGATGCGTGCAAAACAACCACCGACCAATACGACCGCAATCGCAACACGTATTTGCGATTGCCTCACGAAGACCACCTAGCGGACGAAGCGTGATTCGAGCTGTGCGTAACGTTGTCGCAACATCTCCCAGCGTTCAGGGTTGCCAGGAGCGTAGCTTTGTATCGCGGTGTTGGCGTTGACGTGCTGGCGTGCGGTCGCGAGATCCGCAAATCGACCCGCCGCGATTGCCTGAACCAAGATGTTGCCCGTCGCGGTCGCTTCGATCGGGCCACAAACGACCTGTTTTCCGGTGGCATCGGCCGTGGCACGACTCAGGTATTCGTTCTGCGCGCCACCTCCGACGACCTGTATACCGGAAATCGTATCACCCGTGAGTTGTTCGATGGTTTGAACAATGCGGGCGTAACGCAATGCCAACGAATCCAGGATGACCTTGGTGATGGCGACCGGATCGGTCAAAGGCGTTTGACCCGTTTCACGCATCTGTTCGGCGATGGCGGCAACCATGTCGTCAGGATTGAAGAGGCGAGGATCGTCCGGGAAGATTAGCCCAGGGCTCTCGGTCAAGGCGGCGACCTGCGGTAGAAAAGCACCGTAATCGACCCACAACCCCTCTTGTTCCCACTTCACCTTGCAGGCCTCAAAAAGCCAAAGGCCCATGCAGTTCTTCAGGAAGCGAATGGTCCCGTAGGCCCCCCCTTCGTTCGTGAAGTTCTCCATCGCAACCTCGGGGTTGATAAGCGGCGAGGTGCGCTCGATTCCGATGAGCGACCAGGTACCGGATGAAATGTAGGCCCAACCGGGCTGCAGAGGTGCACCCGCGATGGCGCTGCCGGTATCATGCGTTGCCGGTGCAACCACGCGAACATCCGACGGCAAATGCAGCTCTTCGGCGAGTGCAGGGAGCACCGGACCCAGATCGCTGCCGGAGGGAACGATGGGCGGAAACAGTTTGAGGGGCAACCCGATTTTCTCGATCAAATCGGTATCCCAGTCACGCCGATGCGAATCCACGAGTTGCGTTGTCGTGGCATTCGAATACTCGATCGCCACCTTGCCGCACAGGGCGTGGTTGATGAGATCCGCCATCAACAACAACCGGTTCGCATTTTCCGGAATGCCATCCTTGAGATGCTGATAAAGCTGAAATATGGTGTTGAAAACCATCATCTGGATGCCCGTGCGACCATAGAGCTCTTGACTTGGCACGAGGCTGAACACCTTGGCCATCGTGTCTGCCGTGCGGCTGTCTCGATAAGAGATCGGATCGTCGATGACCGCGCCATCCTTGTCGAGGAAGGCGTAATCGACACCAAAGGTATCCACGCCGATGCTCACGATCGGTCGGTTCATCCGCCGGGCCAGTGACGCGGCCTCGGCGATGCCGGCTTTTACCTCGCGCACGATGCGTGCCAGATCCCAGCGCAGGTGCCCCGCGCGTTTGCGCATCGGGTGTGTGAATCGTCCCGTTTCCTGCAGGAGAAGTTCACCCGGGGCGAGCCCTCCCAAAATGACACGGCCGCTGCTTGCGCCCAGATCGACGGCGATATACAGCGCGTTTTCCACGCCCGATGCGTTATGCACTCCCACGTTGGCTCCGATCAATCGGTTAGACGATGCCGCTGCCGCTATTGCCCGATGCGGGTCGTTCTTCAGCCTTGTGTTTGCGGTAGCCGCTTGCACGGTAGGTTGCAATCGGGTCAATGGCACCCCCCACCCGGGCGCGGGCAGTGGCCAGGATCGGCCCCACGTCGGTCGTGAAGGCCTTCTTGAGGGTCGTAAGGGCGGCAAGCGCGTCACAACGTTCTTGCGCCTCCTTCAAGGCGACCCGATCCACAAGGTGAGCCTGAACGTAGGCGCGAACCACTTCGTTGGCGCTCACGACAAGTGACTCGATTGGATCGGTCACGTTGTGCGATTGATCCAGCATGTAGGCGGGATTGAAACCCGGGGTTTTGTCGAGCTCGGCGTCGACCAGCTCGTTGAAGACCAGGAACAACTGGAAGGGCTTGATCGATCCCGCGTCGAGATCGTCGTCGCCGTATTTGCTGTCGTTGAAGTGGAAGCCAGCCAACTTCTTCTCGCCAATCAAACGTGCCACAATCATCTCGATGTTGACGTTGGGTGCGTGGTGTCCGAGGTCGACGAGGCACATGGCCTTCGGACCAAGCTTCTGTGCGCAAATGAGGCTTGTGCCCCAGTCGTTGATAACCGTCGAATAGAACGCCGGCTCGAAACACTTGTGCTCGAGGAAGACGCGCCAGTCGGTGGGCAAGGCTGCATAGATTTCGGTCAAGCTCTCGACGTAGCGGTCGAGGGTGCGGCGAAAATTCTGTTGTCCGGCAAAGTTACCGCCGTCGCCGATCCAAACCGTCAAGGCCTTCGAGCCAAGTTCCGCACCGAGTTTGATGCAATCAATGTTATGCGCGATCGCCTGGTCGCGGACGGCCTTGTCGGGATGGGTCAGGCTGCCGAATTTGTACGACAACTTTTGATCCTTCTGATCCTGGAAGGTGTTGGAGTTCATCGCGTCGAAGCCAAGGCCTGACGAGGCGGCCAATGCCTGCAGGGTTCCCACATCCTTCGGCCTGTCCCACGGAATGTGCAGCGACACCGTCGGGGTCGCTCGGCCGAGCTGCTGTATCGTACCACAGTCTTGCAGCTTCTCTTCGATGCCCCGGGGCTCACCGACACCGGGGAAGCGGGCGAATCGGGTCCCACCGGTGCCCACGCCCCAGGAGGGCAACGCAACGCCGTAAGACTGAGCACGTTTGACCAGCGATTCGATATCCACCTTGCTTCGTGCGAGTTGCTTGCCGAGGAAGGCAAAGTCCTCGTCGAGGTGGGCTTGTTGCTTCTTGTTCTGCTCGGCGATGAAGTCGGCGCTGATTGCAAACGGCTGGGCCATGGGATCGGGTCCTTCGTGCAAATGGGAAAACGAAAAGGGCGCCGATTATACTTCATGTTCAGGACCCGGCGGGCGCGAATACGAACGGATAGGTGACCATGGTCATTCCGGCTGACCGGCCTTGAGGAAAGGACCAGCGGCGCACGGCTTGCGTCACGCAAGACTCGACACCGGCACTCCCCAAAGTCGAGTCTTTAATGACGGCCGTCGACACGGCACCCGTCCCCGCTATCACAAATTGCACGGCCAAACGCCCGTTCAGCTGTGGTGTTTTTATGAGTTCCTTTTCGTAACAGAAGCGGATCTGGTTCAGGTTCGAGCGGATGACGCGCCGAACGATGTCCTTGTCGAGGCCACCATTTACGCGCGTGGTGTTGTCCGCACTGAACACGACCCGGGGCGATCCCTTGCGCCGCAACCGACCTTCATCGACACCGTATTCGAGCCCACCACCACATCCGGCACCCTTGCAACCCTTGCCTATCGTTCCCAGATCACCGGAGCTGCGCGTCCCCTCCGCTTTTGCGGCCCCTGTCCCCGTGACGCCACCTCCGGGATTCCACGCAGTCAAATGGGTTCCCTGCAGATCGCCCGTCACGTCACCCCAGGCCGCGTCGTCCTTCTCCGCAAAGATGCCGTCAAAAGCGGGCATCGCCGAAAACCTGTCGATGAGGCCATTGATACCCCGGGTCCGCGCGTCGGCGGCGGACGCTTCGGCTGTCCGGGTGGTTGTGTTTCGATTTCCACTACCCTGCACTTGCCCTTTCCGGATGCGCTCCCTTGGGCCATCTGTCTTTTTGCTTCCGCCTGTGGAGACACCCGCCGCGGAACCTGCACTTGGTAGCGGCTTGGGTGGTACGGTTGGAACGCGAACAAACTCCGCCGACACGATTCTCGGCACACCAGATTCCCATCCAATCGCGCCCCAGTCTGGTGGGACAAAGGCGAACAATCCGATCACCAACAATACGCCCAGTATCGATATCCCCGTGGCCCACTGTCGGAGCAAGCGTTCTTGCCAGGTTGCTGGCGGAACCACCTCGGGCGCGGGCGTTCGCTCAACCCGGAAACGCATCGCGCCCCAGCGCACCTCGGCAATCGCGCCACTTGGCAACTCAAAATAGCGTCCCTGAACGGTTTCCCCGCCGTGGGGCCACCAGACGGTCCCCGCCGCGGCCGTTCCGAGATCGATCCGACAGGCCCCCCCTGATAACTCGATCAGCCGATGGTTTTGCCCTGACGACGGGGTCGTTTCCACCGGTGCGTCACACGTTTGTTCGGTCCCAACCCGAAACTCCGGGTGTTGAGCACCCAGTAACCAATTTCCCATGACCAGACCGTTCAGATCGGCGTCGACCGAGACGACCTCACTTGTCGATGAACGACCTTTACCTGTACCCGTGGCTTCGCGCTCTTGCGCATGGTTGTGCAACATGGACCTCTCTCCTTGCGCGTGAGAACACGCGCTTGATGGCCATCGGGCCATCTCGGTTGAAGGTCGGTGCGCACCGGCCGTATGAACGAAGGACAGCGGATGGGCGCGCGGGTTCCAAACTATTTGGCCCCGCACCCGATCGCAACCCTGCCGCAATCTGACAGACTGACGCGCATGAAGATCCCCTTCCCGATGCCAACTTTTGTGTTGGCGGCTCATGACAACGTGCGCGTCAGCAGCGACACGCTCTTGGAGCGCTCTCCGCTGGTGGTATTTTTCTATCCCAAGGACAACACCACCGGGTGCACGCTGGAATCCTGTGCTTTTCGCGACCATAGCGCTGACTTTGCCGCATGTGGCGCCACGCTGGTCGGCATCAGTGCCGACGATCCACAAAGCCACACGCGTTTCCGCGAGAAGTACAACTTGCCCTACCTTTTACTCAGCGATCCGGGCGGCGAAGTGGCCTTACAATTTGGTGTCAAACGTACGTTTGGCCTGTTGGCCGGACGCGAAACATTCGTGGTCGACAAACAAGGTAAAGTTCAGTGGCGCTTGCGTTCCCAACTGCGGCCGCTGCTGCACGTGCAAGAGGCACTGAAGGCGGTCCGCAATTTGGCGTAGGATTCTCAAGGGCATGTACCGCACAATGCCCCTCGGCCTGCTTCACACCGTCCACGTGTCGCCGGTCGGTAAAAATGGAACAATCCGTTTCAACAATTCGGGCGGGCATCGGCGAGTCAAGATTTCGCGCACCATCCTGGGTTCGTAGAGCTGCGAAAAGTGCATCAACACCAGCGCGTCGTTCTGAAAGTCGGAAGCCCGTTCGAGCAATTCATCGAGGTGTACGTGACAACCTGCGCGGCTGGACTCCAGATCTTTCTTCTCGTCCAGAAACGAGCACTCCAGGATGAGGACGCGCGTTTGCAACAACGATGGGTGCGTGTCGATCACCCGCAACAACGTGTCCGTTGCGTAGGCGAGTTCAAGACTTTCATTGGTGTAAAACAAGTTTTCACCAGCGGCCTTTCGGCGGGCGATCTCGGGACCTGGCAACGCTGCGAATTCTGGCCGCAGCTTTTGGGTGCGTCGTACGAATTGATATCCCAGCGACGGCACCGGGTGGTGCGTGCGAAAGGCACGCACGAAGACATTGCCCTTGAATGGTTGTTCGTCGCCGGGCTCCATGGGCACAAGTTCAACGGCCATGTCGTACCGTTGCATCTTGGCCAGCGCGTCGAGGGTGGCCTTGACATCGTCCGCTATGGCGGCAGGAAGAAACACCCGCGGCGCAGGGATTCGATGCAAACCTCGGATACCCATCAACGTTCCGATGGCACCCACGTGGTCGGCATGGCCATGGCTGAGGAAAAGGTTTCGGGCCGACGCATACTGTCGGGGCGCCATACCGACATCCAACATGGCATCCAGTTCCTGCACATAAAGGGATGTATAAACGCCCCCAAGCGACACCCCTCGGATGGTGTAGGGGCCGGCCTGAACATTCGACAACATAGATCGTTCCGTCACTACCGAACACGTGATGCGTCAGGTTGGTCTCGTCCCGAACGCGCATCACCGGTTTCGGGTCCGTACTTCATTTCCACGGGTTGCCATGCAATCTGCCGAATCACGATGTGGCGCACCTGAATGTGGCTCGCGTACGCCTCGAACCCAACCTTGTTGAACCGCTGTGAATCGATTGGATCCGGATCGGTCACCTCGAGCAGCAATCGCCCGTCGACGAATACAAACAAATGACCATCGATGCTCCCCGCAAGGATTCGGTAGATGTGGCCGGGCTCAAAATCGAAAAGCGGGGTGGTGGCGGTCAGCTTGTACTCGGGTGATTTTTCGAGCCCAACCTTGCCGGTCCACCACCCCTCGACGCCCGCGACATAGCCTGTGCCACGTTTGTTTTCATCTGTCAGCCACTCGCCGTTCCACATCACGTCGATGTCGTGGGTCGATGGCAGAACCGTACGCGCATCGAACTCCACCATCACGTTGCCGGGGAATGGCGCGTTCAGAATGGCCATGCCGGGAGCATTCTCGGGGTTCTTTCCCGTCAACCATCCGTCTTGCACCGACCACTCCGCATTGTGCGCGGTCCAGTCGCGCTGAAAATGTTCCGCCGTCATTTGCTCCGCGTACAGAATTTTGGATGCGTTCAGATCGATGCGTTTGCGCATCAGTTCGTAGGTTTGATTCGTCATGGGGAGGGATTCGGAGGCTGAACGCGTGGTCGATCGATGCGCACGACAACCGACCGCCATGGAAATCAAAACGACGAACGTTACAATACGGCAAAGGAAGGTCATTGGAACGCCATGGAGGGGCACCTACGCTACCACTTTGTGGCGTATTGGGTGCCGATTTCTGTGTCGAGCGTCGCCTCTCCAATACGTATGACAGACTCGACCCCGAATCGCCCGGCCATGCAATTCGGCGTCCGCCACTTTTGGCCAGTTGTCTCTCTGTCCGTTTGGCGGTACCCTTTCGAAAGGGTCGAAGGATGGCCGCTTGCATGAAACTGAATGGTGTTCCCGGTTCATCGTTGTTTTTCGCGGTTGGATTTTGTTTCTGCCTCGTCGCAGTGGCTAACCCCGGCTGTTCCAGCAACCCCACCGGTACCGCAAGCGGAGAAGACATGCCTTCGGGCGGCATGGGAGGCGCCGCCGACGACAACGCCAGTGAATCCGGCGGCACCGGCAGCGTGCCAAACAACACCGGTGGTTCGATCGCGTTCGATCGCGACGCGGGCCCATCGGCAAGCACGGACGCATCCGGTCCAATGACGCTCGATGCCCGTGCCCCCGATCCGGTGATCCCACCCGGACTTGTTCCCGTCGTGGTCGCCATGGGCCACGGCGGTCGCAGCGCCGTTTCGTGCAACGGGGGACGCTCGCTGCGGATCAACGACTTTCACAAAACCCCTGACGACGATCACAGTGCCCATGCCTTGACGGGTCTTGCCGGTGGCATTGGCGCCATCATTGCGACGGCGGGATGGGGTGCACCGGGGCGCATTTACTACAGCGACGACGCCGTGGAATGGACGGAGCTGCCCGCGGGCAATTTCACGATGCGCAACGGCACGGTCGGACCGAGTACCGAAAACACCTCCGCCGGGTTCTTCGATGGCACGCAGTGGAAAGCGTTTTGGTCACACCGCGTGTGGGCTTCGATGAACGGCTCGACCTGGAAAGAAACCGCTTTTGCACCGACCAACATCAGCCACATTCGGGATGTCGAATTCTATCCGGACAACAACGTGCTGATCATGCGCGTCGAACGGGACGAGAATGGCGGGCGCAATTTCCTGATGATGACCAGCGCCGATCTCGGCCAGACGTATAAGATCTGGTCACCCATAACCACGGGTTGTCCTGCGTTTCAGTGGGGACCGATCGCCTACAGCCACGGCATCATCGTCGCGGGCGGCAGCGGCGGTGGAGTATGTCGCTCTGGTGATGGCGGCAAAAGCTGGAACCCCGTACCCAATATTGCTGGCGTCAAGGCGATGTTTGCCGATCGCAAGGCAATCTACGTCGTGCGGGGCGATGAACTCTCCCGCAGCGAGGACGGCCTCACCTGGACACGGGTATTGAAGGCCAATGCCCAGCTTGCAAACGGCGCCTGGTCGATTCAAACCGGCGCGGTGGTCGCAGCCAGCAGCAATGGCCAGTTGCAATTTTTCCGCAGCGACGACGGCATCACCTGGACGCCCTCCGCGAAGGTCAACGGAGGATTTAATGTGCTACGAATGCGAATGGCCCACGTCAAACCCAATCCGAAATGCCCGCAAAACTGACCGCCATTCTGGACCCCAGGCGTGTTCCGGATCAGTTCGGCTCGACAGATCGCTGCCCCATGGGGGCTAAAGTACAACCCAGCGACGCGGCATGAATGATTCCTCGAACGCCCTCAGACAGTAGCGATCCGTCATGCCCGTAAGGTAGTCGGCAACCGCTCGAGACGGATCCTCGGTTTGCGGAATGCCATGCGGCCAGAATTTTTCGCGGAACATGTCGAGATTCCGGTGAAAGTGCTCCCAGAGCTCAGTTAAAATGCGTTGCGCGCGATCGAACTCGAGTCGGATCTCGGGGCGTTCGTAGACTTTCTCGTACAGAAAATCGCGCAAGGCGATGAGTGCGTTCAAGATGTGATCGCTCATCCGGATCTGGCGTTTCTCTTCAAGCCGCGACGAGGCGACGACGTCGAGTACCATGCATCGAATTCGTTCGCTGTGGGTGTGCCCGAGCGTCTCGAGGATTTGAATTGGAACTTCGTCATACGAAAGCACCTTGCCGCGAATGGCGTCATCCAGATCGTGATTCACGTACGCAACAATGTCACTGATACGGACGATCTGTCCCTCGAGGGTCATCGACATCAAGTTGGGGTTGTCCGAAATGATGTGCCCCTTCCCCTTCGAGTGCTTCAAGATCCCGTCACGCACCTCGACCGATAGGTTGAGACCCTTGCCATCCTTTTCCAGGACCTCGACCACGCGCAGCGATTGTTTGACGTGGTGAAAGCCGGATGGGATCAATTTCGCCAGTACCTTTTCGCCTGCGTGGCCAAACGGAGTGTGGCCAAGATCGTGTCCCATCACGATCGCCTCGGTGAGCGTTTCGTTGAGACCTAGCGCGCGGGTAATCGTCCGCGCCACCTGCGCGACCTCAAGCGTGTGGGTCATGCGGGTTCGGTAGTGATCCCCCTCGGGTGCGAGGAAGACCTGCGTCTTGCCACCGAGACGCCGGAATGCCTTGCAGTGCAGGATTCGATCGCGATCGTGCTGGTAGATCGTGCGGGAGTCGTCGAGCGGCTCCGAGCGATCGCGGCCTTTGCTGTTCTGCGACAAGGCGGCAAAGGGTGAAAGTACCTTGACTTCATCGGCCTCGAGACGCTCGCGAATGATCATGATTTTCAGAACTTAGCAGGCCCGTCTGACACGGCTTCCCTGCCAGGCCTCCTGATCTTTATGATTGACTTCGGTCGTAAACTTATGCAAGATATCAGTCATTAAATGAAGGTACCCCTCCACATCGTCAAGGCGCGTCGGGCAGAGCTCGCCGACCTCTTGCGACGTCATCAGTACCTGCCGCTCGCCGAGGTCTGCACCCGACTCGGTGTCAGCGAAGCCACCGCCCGCCGCGATCTGTCGGCGCTGCAGCAAGAGCGCGCCATCACCCGGACACACGGCGGTGCCATCTACGAATACAACCAGAGCTTTCCGTCCTTTCAAGAACGGCGTGATCAGCAGTCGACAAGCAAGCAACGGATAGCGGAAGCAGCGTACAAGCTCATCAAACCGACCGACGTGGTTTGGCTCGACGGCGGTACGACCTGTTATGCGATCGCCTCGTTGTTGGCGACCAAACCTGTAGGACCGCTGACCATCGTCACCAACAACCTACCCGCTGCCGAACGACTCGCAGACAATGACGACGTCGCCGTGCACATTTCGGGCGGGCAGTATTTTCGCCGCAGTGGACTCCTTGTGCCCGGAAAGGCACTCGATGGTTTGCGGGCGTGGAACTTTGACCTTGCCTTTCTGGGCGCTGAGGGTCTGACCCCTGAAGGGTTGTGGAACTCGATAGCCGACGTCGTGAACATGCAACGCGCGGTCGCCGCCTGTGCCCGTCGCGCGATCTACTGTGTGGATTCGACGAAAATTGGCAAACGCGCCGAAGCCTTCCTCGCGCCCATCGCCGAGGTCGAGCACTTGCTTTCCGATGCCCCGTTGTCGGCGCTGAAATCGGCTCGCATCCGCATGGGTGCGCGTCGCCTCATCGCCGCATGATCCCGACACTTTGAGAGACAAACGAAACCATCAAGGAGACACCCAGTGAGCAACGAATCCGCTAACAAGCCCTATCCGCAGTGGGACGACGCCAAGGCCGCAAAGCTGGATCCCGTCGAGAAACTGATCTATCGCTCGAACCTTCTCGGTTCCGATCAGCGCGTCACCAATACCGGAGGCGGCAATACTTCAGCCAAGATCATCGAGAAGGATCCCATCACGGGAGAAGACACCGAGGTGTTGTGGGTCAAGGGTTCGGGCGGCGATCTGCGCACGTCCAAGAAGGCAAACTTCTCGTCGCTGTATCAAAAGAAGGTCGTCGGATTGCAGGACGTTTACGCCCGCATGGGTGAGCGCGGTGTCAAGACGCCCGCCGAAGACGCCATGGTCGACATGTATCGCCACTGCACCTTCAACCTCAACCCACGCGCAACCTCGATCGACACGCCGCTGCACTCGTTCGTGCCGGCAAAACAAGTCGATCACATGCACCCGAACTCGGTCATCTCGGTGGCCGCAGCCAAAGATCAGATCAAGTTGACCCAGGACGTGTTTGGCGGCGACCTGGTTTACATGCCGTGGATTCGTCCCGGGTTCGAGCTTGGACTCGCGCTTGGCCAGGCCGCCAGGGACAATCCCAAAGCCAAGGGTGTCTTGATGGGCCAGCACGGCGTCATTAACTGGACCGACGACGATAAATCGTGTTACGAATTGTCCATCTCGATCATCAAGCGAGCTGATGAATACATTGCCAAGTGCGACAAGGGAGCGAAGACCTTTGGTGGCCAAAAAGTTGCGCCACTTGCACAGGAAAAGCGCAACGAGGTCTTCACCTCGGTGTTGCCGTTCATCAGAGGGCAAATCACCTTCAAGGGCCAGCGTCTGATTGGCACAGTCGAGGACAACGCGAACATTCTGCGTTTCGTTTGCTCGAACGATGCCCGTCGTCTCGCCGACCTCGGAACCTCGTGCCCGGATCACTTCCTGCGCACGAAGATCAAGCCCCTGCTGGTTGACTGGGATCCGGCATCGGGGGATCTCGCTGCCTTGCGAACCGCACTCACGACCGGCCTCAAGAAATACCGCGAGGAGTACGCCGGGTACTACGAGCGTTGCAAGCGCCCAGGCTCACCGGCGATGCGCAATCCGAATCCATCGATCGTCCTTATTCCCGGCGTGGGCATGATCGCCTGGGGCAAGGACAAGTCGGAAAGCCGCGTGTCGGCCGAGTTCTACAACTGTGCCGTTGAGGTTATGCGCGGAGCCGAGGCGATGAGCGAGTACATCGCGTTGCCGGAACAGGAAGCGTTCGACATCGAATACTGGGCACTCGAAGAGGCAAAGTTGCGCCGCATGCCCCCCGAGGTCGAATTGTCCCGCAAGATTGTCGCGGTGGTGGGCGCTGGCAGCGGCATCGGCAAAGAGGTGGCAGCGCGTCTCATGAAGGATGGTGCCACCGTGGCATGCATCGACATGAAGCTCGAATCCGCACAGGAAACCGCCAGGGAATTGGAGGCCATCTACGGTGTCGGCATCGGCGTCGCGGGCAGTGGCCTTTCGGGTGCAGGTCCAGTGATTGGACTTGCGGCCGATGTCACGAACCGCGACAGCATTCGCAAGGCGTTTGACAATGTGTTGCTGGCTTACGGTGGCGTCGACAGCGTGGTCGTGACCGCAGGCATCTTCTGGCCTTCGGACAAGACCGGCCACATTCCGGACGACAAGTGGGCGCTGACCTACGCCGTCAATGTGACGGGGCCCTATCTGGTTGCAGACGAAGCCGCTCGCATCTGGAAGGATCAGGGACTCGACGGCAGCCTCGTCATCACCACCTCGGTTAACGCCGCCGTGGCGAAGAAGGGCAGCGTTGCGTACGACACCTCGAAGGCAGCCACGAACCACCTGGTGCGCGAACTCGCGGTCGAGCTTGCACCTCACATCCGTGTCAACGCCGTCGCTCCCGCGACGGTGGTCAAGGGCAGCTCGATGTTCCCAAGGGATCGCGTGATCTCGTCACTCGCGAAGTACAACATCGAGCACAACGAAAGCGAGACCACCGAGGCCCTCCGCGATCGTCTGGCACAGTTCTACAGCGACCGTACGCTGTTGCGTCAACCGATCGAGCCCGCAGATCAGGCAGAGGCCGTGCACCTGTTGGTATCGAATCGGTTGCCCCGCACCACCGGTCAGGTGATCAACGTAGACGGCGGTCTTGTCGACGCGTTCCTGCGCTAGCGCGCTAAAGCGAAAACGCTCGCGGTAACAACGCGCCCAGGGTCGTTTCGACCTGGGCGCGTTTTGCTTTTGTAGCACAGGCAAGTGTAACGCTCATGTCAGCCGAGCCGAATTCGGCCAATACCTGTCGACAGGCCCCACACAGGCTCGACGGAGGATAGGTACTGGTCACGACGGCCACCGCGCGCAACGACTTCGCCCCGGCAGCGACAGCGGAAGCCACGGCATTTCGTTCTGCACAAACCGTCAAACCGTACGACGCATTTTCGACATTGCACCCAATGTGAATGCGTCCTTTTTCATCCATCACTGCCGCGCCGACTTTGAACTTGGAATACGGAGCGTGTGCCTTCTTGCGGACCTCCTTTGCTGCGGACACCAGGCGTTGCATCAGGCGCCCTCACGCGACGACAGACGATTCAAGGTGGCCACGATCAAACGGGTCATTCGGCCTGCGCCTGCATTGGCAGCCCGCGTGACTTCTTCATGAGACAACGGCGTCTGTTCGACGCCCGCGGCCGCATTGGCAACCAGCGAAAGACCCAGGACCTCGCAACCCGAGTGTCGCGCGACAATGACCTCCCAGACGGTCGACATGCCGACAAGACCGGCGCCCAAACCACGCAACATGCGGACCTCGGCGGGCGTTTCGTACTGCGGGCCCGGAAGACCGGCATAGACAGCGTCACGCAAGGTGGTTTGTTGTTCAGACAGCGCAACCTCGGCGGCCAATTTCCGCAACGAAGGCGTATAGACGTCGGTCATGTCAACAAAACGTGGTCCCAAGCGCTCGTCGCTTTCACCGGTCAAGGGCGAGCGACAGGTCAGGTTCAGATGATCCGAGATCAACACGATTTCGCCCGTTTTCAGAGATGGATCGACGGCACCCGAAACGTTGGTGATGATGAGAGTGCGCACGCCGAGCGTGGCAGCAACACGAACACCAAAGCCAACTTCGTCGGGCGCATAGCCTTCATAGCCGTGGACGCGCCCACAAAGCACCAAACACTTCTTTCCGCCAACGGTCCCGCAGGCAAGCCTGCCCGGATGTCCCGAGACAGTTGTTTCAGGAAAACCGGGCAGGGTTGAATAGGGAGCGGAGCGTGCATTCAGAAGACAGTCCCCCACTGCAGCGAGACCTGAACCGAGGACAACCGCCACCTCGGCGCCGCTTCCATCCAGTCGGTCTGCAACCGCCGCCGCTGCACCGTGAACCCGATCATAAAGTGATGCTGCTGGTTTCATTTCTGATTCGCATTATTCCCGAAGCACACGGCGACGTCGAGCGCCGCGTGCGGGTCAGGATCGAATTACTTCGCGAACCAGCACGCGTTCGGGCGGCTGCTTGCTCGAAATCGCGAACGCCCGCTGCACGAGCGGCCTGGCCTCGGCAAATCGTCGATCGTCGTCGTGGTACACCGTGCAAAGCGGCATCTTGTTTTCGACGCGTGCACCCGGTGCCACGTGCAAGGTAATGCCAACGCCATGGCGCACGCGATCGGATTTTTGCAAACGGCCCGCACCCAAGAGCGTCGCCGCAATTCCAAGGGGTCGAGCCGCGATCGTGTGCATCCAGCCGGACCGGGTGGCGCGCAATACCCACGTTTTGCGAGCCAACGGCAGCAATCCAAAATCATCGACGACCCGCGGGTTACCCCCCTGCGCCTGCACCCCCAAACGAAAGCGGTCGAGACCGTCTCCTGAGCGTATGGCTGACAAAGCACGGGCAGTGCCATCCGCAATCGATCGCGCCACGCCCGCCATCAGCAACATCTCTGCCGCCAAACGCACGGTCAATGCCTGCGTATCGGGCGGACCCTCGCCGCGCAAGATCTGGATTGCTTCACGCACTTCCGAAGCATTCCCGATCTCGACACCAAGGACCTGATCCATATCCGTCAACAGCGCGACGGTGGGCAATCCATTCTTGCGCCCAAGACGAACCAGCGTGCGGGCCAGCTCACGCGTCGGTTCATCGTGACGCAAAAATGCGCCATCACCCATCTTCACGTCCATCACAAGTCCGTCTGCACCGCCTGCAATTTTTTTCGACAGGATCGACGATGCAATGAGTGGAATCGATTCGACTGTCGCGGTCGCATCGCGCAAGGCATACAACACGCGATCGGCCGGTGCGATGGAAGGCGTTTGACCTGCTATCACCCAACCTGCCCGCGACAGCGCACGCACGTATTGTTTGGCCGACAAATCCACACGAAATCCTGGAATCGATTCGAGCTTGTCAAGCGTACCGCCGGTGTGTCCCAGTGCGCGCCCGGCCAGCATCGGCACCCCGACGCCGCAAGCCGCAACGAGCGGCGCGAGGCAGAGCGAAAGATTGTCACCGACGCCACCGGTCGAATGCTTGTCGATTTTCTTCCCAGGCACGGCATCCAGCGAAAGCCGATCGCCCGAATCGATCATGCTGCGAAGCCAGGTAGACAATTCTTTGGGCGAAAGTCCCCGCCAGACGATGGCCATCAGCAACGCGGCCAACTGGTAGTCCGGCACTTGATTGCGAGAGGCGCCATGCACGATGGCCTCGATGGCCTCGTCGGGTAGCACCTGACCGTCCCGTTTGCTGGCAATCCAGCGCACGATCGACGTTGTGGCGGCTTTCGGCGCGCGTTTGGAATTGACGGTGGCGCGAGGCTTTGCTGGCATGATTTCCGGGCATCATAGACCCGTGGTAAATTGTTGGCGTGAACGGCGTTTTTTTTCGCGTTTTTCTGACCGCCATGCTGGCCACCTGTGTGTGGTCCCCGACCGCCGAGGCGAGCCCCAAACAGGAGGCGATTGAATACGCCCGCAAAGGCAACGTTGCTTACAACCTCGGAAACTATGACGAAGCGGCCGAACAGTACGAACAGGCCTATCGATTGGTTCAAGATCCGAACATCCTGTTCAACATCGCGCAGTCGTACCGCCTGTCGAATCACCCGGACAAGGCGCTCGCTTCTTTCAAGGGATTCCTGCGAACGGCTCCACCCAAACACAAGAATAGAATGGTCGCCGAGGAACATGTGCTGCAGTTAACCGCCACCGTGAATGGCGGTGCAGTGCAGTCCAAAGATGGTGAGCCCCCCCCCGGTGTCCCAACTGCCAAACCGAAGCCGGACGACGAATTCAGCCCGTACGGCTCCACGGTGGAAGTCGAGGCCGATAACAAGGGAGAAGACTCGGATGGCGTAAACACCATTCGGGCACTGGCTCCCACTGTCGGTGCTACACTTGGGCTCGCCAATCAAGAAGGCCTCACCGGCGGTGAACGCCTTAGGTTTTCTCTCTTTACGCGAGTGAACCATGACGGCAATACCTACGAAGCGGGCTATTTTATTACCCCTCTCTTCGCTCCCAATCCGCACTACACAACCAGTGCTCTCTATTTCCGCTATCGCTCGAAGGACAACTGGTACGGTCAGGTCGGTGCGCTCGGCAAAAACGGGGATTTCCACGGCGGCGGCGGCATGGACTGGCAATATCTGACCGTGGGTGCGCTCATCCAGCGCGTCGGGCATCCACATTTTTGTACCAGCGGTCAAGCGGTGACGTACCTGGCCCCTGAACTGAAGATCGCGATCCCGGTGGCAGAAGGACTGAAAGCGCGTGCGGTGGGAGGCCTTCAATACGCACTCGCGCAGGGCGACAGTTGCGGCTTTCACCCCTCCATGTCGACGCTTATCGTCGAAGCAGATTGGGCGTTTAGCCAGGAATTGACCGTCCGGGGCGGGCTGGGATTCTACCAATTTTTCGGCGCGGATACCGCGTCGGCTGGACCCTGGCCGCCCGGCGAAACCAATTCGTCCATCGGCGCAGTCCATGCCGGCGGCCGTTATACGATTGACACCGGCCTCGCGGCCTTCGGCTCATTCCGGTATATGCAATACGCAGGTGGCATCCACGAGTTGATCGCGGGATTCGAGTTTACCCTCGGCACCATCTGAACTCGTTTTACGGATCGTCCACGTGACTCCCCCTGCTCCCATCGTTTCGGTATCGGTCGATCTCGATTCGATCGCCTGCTACTGGCGCATCCACGCACTCTCCGACACGCCGCCCGAAGACATTCGGCATTCCGTGTTGCGAAAGTGTCTTCCTCGGTTCGGTGAGCTCTTCGCGCGCCAGGGCATCCGGGCGACCTTCTTCGTGGTGGGCGAAGATCTCGTCGTCGATGCCGAAGGCCGAGCACTGCTTGCACAGCTGGCCCGAGACGGGCACGAACTCGCGAGTCATACGTTTTCTCATCCCTACGATCTGGTGCGCCTTTCTGCCCAACGCATCGTCGAGGAAATCGATCGCGCCCACGCAGTCATCGCGGAGACAGCCGGTGCTGCGCCGGTCGGATTTCGCGCCCCCGGTTACGAAATCACCGAGACCGTTTTACAAACGCTAGTCGACCGCGGATATGCCTATGATTCATCCGTATTTCCAGCTGTCCCCTATTATCTCGCAAAGGCAGCCATCATGGCCGGGATGCGTCTTTTCGGCCGCAAATCCGGCAGCATCCTCGGGAGTCCCCGCGTGCTGCGCGCACCCACCGCCCCGTACCGACCGGACCTTACGTCCGTCTACCAGCCGGGCGCCTCACCCATCGTTGAACTGCCGATCACGGTGCTTCCCTGGACACGCTTGCCGGTGATTGGGACGGCGATTGTGATGGCACCCGAGATGTTGCGACGTCGGCTCGTACAAGGTGCCCTCGGCTTGCCGTTTTTCAACTTCGAGCTGCACGGCATCGATCTCGCCGATGCGGCTGGCGATGGACTCCCCGCGCCCCTCATCGCCAAACAACCGGACCTGGGTCGGCCAATGTTCAAAAAACTGGCGGCCCTCGAAGCGACGCTGTTTCAAGCCCGAAATGCGGGCGCGCGGTTCATGCCGTTGCGCGATGCCGCGCAGCATTTCGGGAACCGCTAGTCGGGCGCGAAAACTGTGCGGCGCTGGGGTTTCACGACCCGGCAGTCCGTGTTAGTGACGTAGCCGATCATGAGCACGCGCGGAACCATTCTGTACACCAAAACCGACGAAGCCCCGGCCCTCGCCACCTACTCGTTTCTGCCGATTGTGCAGGCGTTTTCCAGAAAGGCCGGCGTCACCGTCGAGGCACGCGACATCTCGCTTGCCGCTCGCATCCTGGCGGTATTTTCCGATCGCCTTCCCGAAGCGCAGCGAGTCCCGGACGATCTGTCAGAACTCGCCGCGCTTGCGCAAACGCCCGAAGCCAACATCATCAAGCTGCCCAACATCAGCGCATCCGTACCACAGATCAGAGAGGCCATTGCCGAGTTACAGAAGAAAGGATTCGCCCTCCCCTCCTACCCCGATGATCCGAAAGACGATGCCGGAAAAGACGCCAAGGCTCGCTACGACAAGGTCAAGGGCAGCGCGGTGAATCCGGTGCTGCGCGAGGGCAATTCGGACCGACGCGCGCCGCGGGCCGTGAAGGAATACGCCCGCAAGAACCCGCACTCGATGGGCGCCTGGTCTGGCGATTCCCAAACACACGTCGCGACCATGAACACGGGCGATTTCTTTCACAACGAGAAATCCATCACATTCGAGGCGGCCACACAGGTTCGCATCGAGCATGTGGGAAAAGACGGCAAGGTCACGATCCTGAAGGACAAGCTTTCGCTCCAGGCGGGAGAGATCTTCGATGGCACCTTCCTCAGCAAACAGGCATTGCTCACGTTTCTCGCCGCCGAGATCGAAAACGCACGCGCAACCGGTGTTTTGTTTTCACTGCATTTGAAGGCCACGATGATGAAGGTCTCTGACCCGATCATCTTTGGGCACGCCGTTCGCGTATTTTTCGCGGATCTCTTTGCAAAATACAGCAGCACCTTCGACAAGCTGGGCGTGGATGTGAACAACGGTTTTGGTGATCTGCTGGCCAAGGTAGCAACCTTGCCCGCAGGTGAGCGCGCCCCAATCGAGGCAGACATCCAGGCTGTCTACGCGCGTGGCCCTGCGGTCGCGATGGTGAATTCGGACAAGGGGATCACCAACCTGCATGTGCCAAGCGACGTGATCGTTGATGCGTCCATGCCCGCAATGATTCGCACATCGGGACAGATGTGGAATGCAGAGGGCAAGTCACAGGACACCAAGGCCGTCATTCCGGACAGCAGCTACGCCGGCGTCTACCAGGCTGTCATCGATTTCTGCCGGAAAAATGGGGCCCTCGATCCCCGCACCATGGGCAGCGTCCCCAACGTCGGTTTGATGGCGCAAAAAGCCGAGGAATACGGTTCGCACGACAAGACCTTTGAGATAAAGCGCGACGGCGTGGTCCGTGTCGTCGATAGCACCGACAAGGTCTTGATGGAGCACGCCGTCAGTACGGGCGACATCTGGCGCGCATGCCAGGTCAAGGACGCACCCATACGCGACTGGGTCAAACTTGCGGTCGGCCGTGCGCGCGCCACATCGGTTGCAACTGTTTTCTGGCTCGATCCGGAACGTGCACACGACGTGGAGCTCATCAAGAAGGTCAATGCATGCCTGAAGGAGCACGACATCAAGGGGGCCGATATTCGTATCTTGTCACCGGTCAAGGCAACCGAACTCTCGCTTGAGCGCATCAAGGCTGGCAAGGACACGATCTCGGTCACCGGAAACGTACTGCGCGACTACTTGACCGATCTGTTCCCGATCCTCGAGCTCGGTACGAGCGCCAAAATGTTGTCCATCGTGCCCTTGATGAACGGGGGTGGGCTGTTCGAGACGGGTGCGGGCGGCTCGGCACCGAAGCATGTTGAACAATTTCTCTCCGAAGGCCATTTGCGATGGGATTCGCTGGGTGAATTCCTGGCCCTTGCCGTTTCGTACGAACATCTCGCCGCAACGACCGGCAATGCGGATGCCCAGATCCTGGCCGACACCCTCGATGCCGCCAACGAACAGTACCTCCTTACCGACAAGGCGCCTGGCCGCAAGGCCGGCGAGCTAGACAACCGCGGCACTCATTTCTACTTGGCGCTGTACTGGGCCCAGGCCCTTGCGACTCAGACGAAGAATGCACGGTTGGCGTCGGAGTTTGTGCCGGTGGCAAAGACCCTTTCGGACAACGAATCCATCGTCCTCTCCGAGTTGCAGGCTTCGTCCGGCAAACCGCAGGACATTGGCGGCTACTACGCGCCCGACGAAACGTTGGTCAACAAGGCCATGCGCCCGAGCGCAACCTTGAATGGGATCCTCGCGTCGATTTAGGACTTATCGAGGCGACGGCGCCCGCGCGCGCCGCGTCGATATCCGTTTTTTTACCTGAATTGCGTTTGAAAAATCCTGTTTCGTGGCTTCTCGGGGGTAAAAAGGCTGCCTCTCCGAAGGAAGTACCCATGAAAAAAGACATTTCGCGTAAGCAGTTTTTGGCGATCGGTTTCGGCGCAGTCGGCACAGCCATCGCAAGTTGTTCATCAGGTGGCGGGCGAGGCGGCTCGGGAGCCGGTGGCAGCGCCGCGGGCTCCGACGGCAACGGCGGTTCCAGCGGCTCGGGTGGCGGCAGTGATTCCAAGACGGGCGGTACGAGCGGCAAAACGGGCGGCACGAGCGGCTCCAAGACGGGCGGCAGCGGCGGCAGCGGAACCGGCACAGGTGGCACTGGAACGGGCGGCAGCGGCACAGGTGGATCCGGCACAGGCGGCTCGAAGATGGGCGGCATGGGTGGGACAGCATCGACCGGTGGCACAGGCGGCACCAGCGCTGGCAACATGTGCAGTGCAAAGATCGTGGCTACGATTTCAAATAACCATGGGCATGCGCTCGAAATCCCCATGGCCGATATCACGGCCGGTGTCACCAAGTGTTACAACGCCAAGGGCACCTCTCAGCATGACCACTATCTGACAGTGACGGCCGCGAACTTCACGACACTCAAAGGTGGCGGTGTCGTTAAAGTCTTCAGCTGTAACGGCGGTGATCACGAATACGTACTGTCATGCGTGGCCGGGGCCCCTGCAGCTGCCGCCCCGGTATGTCCAAACGAAACACCCGGCTCGGTAGCCTGCGCGGCCTAGTCCCGAGAGTGGCCCCCGCAGAAAAACGCCTGGTAGATCCCCACCGGGCGTTTCCCTTTTCGAATCGTCACACGTTAAAGCGAAAGTGCATCACGTCGCCGTCACGGACCACGTATTCTTTGCCTTCGGTGCCAAGCTTCGCGTGTTCTCGACAGGCGGCCTCGGACTTGTACTTGACCAGATCCTCCCACCAGATGACCTCGGCCTTGATGAAGCCGCGCTCGAAATCCGTATGGATCGCGCCGGCCGCGCCCGGAGCCTTTGTGCCACGTTTAATGGTCCACGCCCGGCATTCTTTTTCACCGGCGGTGATGTAGGTGATGAGATCGAGCAACTGGTAGCCCGTGCGCACCACGGCATTCAGGCCGGGTTCTTTTAGTCCCAATGAGGCGAGAAAATCCGGGCGATCCGCTGGATCCAGCGCAGCGATTTCCGCCTCTGCGGCAGCACAAATGGCCACCATCGGCGCGTTTTCCTTGACCGCATGCGCACGCAGGGCACCCACAAGCCGATCGGTATCAAGCGATCCCAGCTGGCCCTCGGAAACGTTGGCGACGTAAAAGACGCGCTTGTCCGTCAACAGACAGCAATCTTTGAGCAGTACCCTTTCTTCGTCGGTCAGTCCCTGTGCACGGACGGGCTTGCCGGCATCGAGGCCCTGTTTCACGCGCTCGCAAAGATCGATGATGATCTTTTCTTCCTTGGCGGCCTGACTTTTCAGCGCCCGTTTGGCGCGATCGATGCGTTTTTCGATCGATTCCAGGTCTTTCAGTGCAAGCTCGGTGTCGATCGTTTCGACGTCGGCCACCGGATCAACGCGGTTCTCTACGTGAATCACGTTTCCATCTTCAAAGCAGCGCACGACGTGGGCGATCGCATCCGTCTCACGAATGTTCGCGAGAAACTGATTGCCAAGGCCCTCTCCCTTCGAGGCACCGCGAACAAGACCCGCGATGTCGACGAAATTAACCGCGGCCGGAATGACAGACTTCGATCCATACACGGCTGCGAGTGCCGCTAGTCGGGGATCCGGAACCGGAACCACGCCGATGTTGGGCTCGATGGTACAGAAGGGATAATTGGCCGCTTCCGCTCCTGCGTTCGACAACGCATTGAACAGGGTCGACTTGCCAACGTTGGGCAGCCCAACAATTCCGACGGAAAGGCCCACGTGCTTACCTCTGTATCAAAAGAAAAGGCAGCAGCGCCAAGAAGCGCCACTGCCCATACGACCATCCGTAACGAACCCTAGACCTTGCCTGCAAGCTGCAAGGCAATGATGAGACCGTAGATAACCAGCGACTCGATGAGTGCGAGACCGACGATCATCGGGACGAAGATCTTGCCCGAAGCCTGCGGGTTGCGTGCGATGCCTTCAAGTGCTGCGCCGGCTGCGCGACCCTGACCAAGAGCACCACCGATGGCGGCGAGGCCAATGGCGAGACCCGCGGCAATAGCGATCATGCCGCGCGAATCACTCGATGCAGCGCCGTCTTGAGCAAAGGCGGCAGCGCCGGTGAGAAAAACCACTGCGAAAGTGGCGAGCGGGGCGAAAAGCTTTGTGATACGGGACATCGACTATTCCTCCTTGAGGCCTTGCGGCCGGACTTGTTTGCGGGCGTTCTCTAGCAGAAAAGCGGGTTTTGAAAAGGGGGGCAAAAGCGGTGGAAAAACGAGAAAGTTCGACCTAGTGCTCTTCGTGAGCGATGGCCGTTGAGATGTAGATGGCGGACAGCAGGGTAAAGACGGTTGCCTGCACCACGGACACCAACACACCCATCACCAAGAAGGGGACGGGAACCAGAATGGGAACGAGGGCAAAAAAGACCGCAAGGACCTTGTGGTCGGCCGAGATGTTGCCGAGCAGGCGAACCGACAGGGACATCGGCCGAGCAATGTGGCTCACCAGCTCTATCGGCAACATCAAGGGGGCCAACCACCAAACCGGACCCATGAAATGTTTGAGGTAGGCGATGCCGTGCGAGCGCAGTCCGTAGACGTGGGTCATCACGAACACCAGCATGGCCAGGCCCATGTTGGTTTTGAGTGTATCGGTCGGCGGCAAGAAGCCGGGGATGAGCGACAACATGTTGCAGAACAAAATGAAGACAAAAAGCGAGCCGACAAGCGGCAAAAAGCGGGGCGCGTCCTTCGGACCCATGGCCGTTTCGACCAGGTTGCTGACCATGTCGGCCAGCATCTCGAAGAGGTTGCGCACGCTGAATTTCGGCGGCGGAACGAGGCCGCCATCTTCGCTGCGCTTGATCGACGAAGCGTATGACGCCGCGCCGAAGACACACAAAACAACCACCAGCGCAGCCCCGAGAACGTGGGTTAACTCGAAGTGCGTGGCCTGAAAGACCTGCCACGTCCACTCGCGACCCAGATAGATCTCAAGGTTGTGCTTCAGGGTTTCTATCCCTGGAAGAAAGTCGAACCAACTGGAATGCGGACCCATTGTTTTTCGGAGAGGACTTAGGGTTTATCGATGGGGTTGTCGAGGGGCGTGTCGCGGATAATGTCGGAAAGATCGGGGTCTCCCGACCCAAAAATTCCGGCGGTTATTGCCGTCCCCATCCCGACCAGCGCGATTGATACCACAAACCCTGAAATTCCAAGCGTGAAAGGTATCGGCGCCAACGAAAACGGACCCAGCACCAGCCAAATGACGAGGAAAAGCAGCGGCATCTTCAGGAAAGAGAGGGCAATGAGCCAACCATTGGCCGGAGCGCCCATACCGTAAAGAACCCGTTCAAAGAGGCGGGCACCCATCCGCCGGAGAATCCAGAAGTTCAACACCCCGATGGCGGCGCCGACCCCCGTTGCAAGCATACCCGGGCCCTGCCAAATCAAACCGGCCGTCGCCGTGCACATCACTGCCAGCACCCAGTTGAGGCGCTCGATCCGGTTGAGCATGCCTGCAAACGAGGGGTTCATGGCGCCTCCGGATGCTTCGCGGCGTCCTGCGCTTCCTGCGCGTCCTGCATTTCTTGCCGCCGGTAGTCACGCACAACCCTGACGAGCGCCTTGACCGCGGCCCCCACCCCCGCCACGAAGCCGATCCACGACAGCCACGGGGTGGTGCTCAACCAGCCATCCAGATAACGCCCTCCAAAGTAGCCAATGGCGATGGCCACCGCGATCTCAAGGCCGACGGCGCCGGTGGTCCCGGCCTGTCGCCACATCTTTTTGCTGTCTTGGTCGATTTGCCATTGCGGTTATCACGCCCACCGTCGTCGGGCAAGGCGACCTCGAACGATCAGTACTGCATGCCGACCAGAAAGCCCGGGAACTGACGCAGTGTCACGTCGCCATGGTGTTCTACCCGTTGCAGAAAGCCGAGGCCGTCGGAGAAGTCCTTTCCATCCCAGCTGACCTCGGTGTTGAAGCTGGGCCCGGCGATGAACGCAAGATCGTCGACCAGGCGGTAGCCGGCGACCACACGCAACGTGCCCAACACACTGGCGCGACGGCCAAAGTCGTCATCGTTACCGAAGTGACTTGAGACAAGCTCGAGATCCAAAAACCAGCGGCCATCGGTGCGCGTATGCCAGCCGAAACCGATGTGATGCGAATAAGTCGTCCGGTCGGCGTCGTCTTTCTTGATACCCACTCCGAGCAGTGTGTAGAGATGGCGCGCGCCGAGCTTGACACCGAGATTCAAAACCGAGGTATCCGCCGACCATAGTGATACCGCGTGATACCCGTCTTGAATCAAGGGCAGAAGCGCAAACGATTCGCCTTCAACGGAGCGGGCTATATTGACGATACCGAACTGCCCGCCGCGAACCGTACGGGCAACGTTGACGGTACCAAACTGCAACCCGTGAATACTATCACCAACGTTGAGCACTGCCAGTTGCAGTCCATGCGTCTCACGCGCAACGTTGACGACTGCCAATTGCAAACCCGTGGTCGCCCCCTCGTGTGTGTTGACGACTGAAGTAAAGACGCCGCTGCGGGGGCCTCGGCCCGCATTGATCACGCCAAGTTGAACACCCTTGAACTCGCTCTGCGAATAGTTCACGACGCCGAGCTGCACGCCGTGAAACGATCCGGTGGCGTAGTTGCCAATCGCAGTCTGAAAGCCACGGAAATCACCCAGCGACGCGTTGACGATGCCGTTCTGGACTCCGCGGAACATGTCGCGCGAGATGTTGGCGCCGCCGCTCCACTGCAAGCCGGCTGAAGGACCGCCCGTCATGTTCAGACCCGTCGAAAGCTGAACGCCCTTCATGTCGTGTTCAACAATGTTGCCACCTAACGAAAGTTGAACGCCTCGCAATGAATCCGAATGGCCGAGCAATCCCAGAACAAAGTTGTGCTGAACGGGCTGTGTCGACGGACCGGACAGCCGGTATTGCGGCGCAATCACGATGTCGAAGGCAACGTTTCGGTAAGCCGATTCTGAGGGAGCGGGCTCGGAAAGTGTACCCACGCCGGACCCGCCTCGAGCCATCGCAACCGAGCGTTCCACTTTCTTCATTCCGGAGACCTGCAGCTGCGTGTGTTTCCCTTCGGTCAGAACAACGTCCTGTTGAAAAAGAAAACCGTCTTGATCGAGGACGACACGGTACTTGCCCGCACCGAGGCCCAGTGCCACGGGAAAGCCTGGCTCCTTGCGTAGCTCAACCAACAATCGACCCGCATCGTCTCGTACATAGACGTGACCGACCATGGCCGCTCCCAGTTCAAGCGTGGCATTGCTGGCACGCAAATCCGTAATCACCAGATCGCCCGTTCCCGCCAGTTGGATGTCGTAGGTTGCATGCTGCGCGCCAGCCTGGCTCTTCTCCGTTCGACGCAGTGTTTCGTGATACGAAAACTGATACGCCTCGTTCAGGGTCACAAGGCCGTCGCGGTTTGAATCGGCGGCGCCGCGCAAACCCGACAGGAGATAGTGCGTAAAAAAGGCGGCGCCCAAACGGTCCGACTCCTGTGCGGCTTCGTCGGCACTGCTCGCCGTGAGAAACGCATGTCCACGGGCGTCAGACGAAACGTCGCGCAAGAACGGGGGACGGTGGACACCACCCTTCAATCGAATCAACGCACCCGAAGCACATGAATCGAGCACTGCGATCCGAACTTCGGCTCCCATGCCATCGATCCACTGGCGCAGCTCGCGATAACTCACCTGCTCGTTGCCGAGCAACAACCCTTCCTCGTTGGAATGGCCTGAGTAGTACACGATGAACTCGCGGCGCTGACCCGCGGTTTCTGCCGCGCCGATCTGCTTTGCAAGGGTGTTCAAGCTCGACTGCAGCCGGGCGCGATTCGCACCGTTTAGCACCACCATATCCGAAAGCTCGACCCCACCGAGGCGGCGCAACACCTCGGCCATGGAACGGGCATCCGAGTCGGCAAACCGCAAGCGGCTTCGACCCGAGCCCCCCTCGTTGGAAGACACCACAAGGGCGAACCGGCGCAGCTTCGCCTCGTCCGGACCGGGAGCCGCACCTGCGGACCACGCCCCCCCCATCATGAGAAGGGAAACAACGGCAGTTGCAACAACGAACCGTTGCACAACACTTCCAACCATTGAGATAGTCATCGGGTCTTTTCCTTCTGCAATACGAATTCAGTTTGATGACTTCCCGCCGGCATCGGTGCTCGATTGAGCAGGGCGTCGCGCACGGCCAGTGCCTGAAAGGGCGTCGTTGAAACCACAAAAACGAAACGTTCCTTGCCCGGGGTGGCATCGAGCTCGAAGGCGTTCGGCAAGCGAATCTCACCGTGCTTCGTATTGAGGCGCTCTGCGGCAACCGGCGTTGCGGGTAGGTGCAAGGTCACTTGCGATCGGTCGTCGATGGAGGCAATGACACCATATTGCGGCCCGGGCTCGTCCGTGTGGACGACGTAGGCGATCTGAATGAGATCACCTGGGCTGGCCTTGTCTTCACTCGAAAGCCGTCTCGGCTCACCCTGTCCACTTCGATAGATCACCAGATGGGTTTTCATTCCGCGGATACCAATCATTTCGGGAGCAACCGCATCGAGCTGTCGAACAGACGGCGTTCTCGCCAGCATCATCCACGCACCCAACGCCGTCGCGGCGATCGGAAGCGCCAGCCAGTGTCGTCGGGTGGACAACGACTTGCGTCGTCCCATGCGTTCTTGCACCTGCGCCGCAACGACCCGCGGAGGCAACTGTTGCAAGATCTCGGCATCCGACTCGCGCAACGAGACCAACATCGCGTCCGCGTCGCCACCCGAGGCATGAATTTTCTCCCGCAACGCACGCGCCCTGTCGTCGGAAAGTTCGCCCTGTGCCAGGCGCTCGAGCAAGACTGGTGAAATACGATTGCTCTTTTTCATGACAGCACCTCGGATTCAGAAGAGAGTCCCTGCACCCGCTCTTTCAACTTGCGCAACCGCTTGCGCACTCCCGACACCGAAAGATTCACCTCGTCGGCAACCTCTTCGAGGCTCATGCCGTCGACGAAATGCAACACGGCCATGAGACGCGTGGTTTCCAGATCATTTTGGAAGATGCGATCCAGCATGCGGCGGGCCAGCGTCCGTGATTCGCTTGATCCCTCGTCGCCGTGATGGGCAATCTCCCACACGGCATCGATGTCCTCGGTCGGGGTGGCAGGCCGACGCCGTTCGGAACGCAACCGGTTGAGGCTGAGGTTGGTCGCCGTGGTCAAGAGCAAGGCTGCCGGTTGCCCGTTGTTGAGCGATTCCTGAGATCGCAACATGGCTACAAATACGTCGTGCATGACATCCACCGCCTGGTTTTCGTCCTTCAACAGGTGACGACACCGCCGCAGCACCATGGGCCCATAGCGGCGATAGAGATCTTCAATCGGGAGGGCCATTGGCGTCGTCAGGAAGGGAAACACCGCCCGCAGAAAAGAGTGTCACCCAACGGCAACTTTTTTTTCGCTGACGCGCGGCGGGTGGATAACCGTTAGAACTTCGACGTGACGGCCATGAACGTCATCTTGTCGTTGGTCTGACGCAGGCGACCAGAAAGGGTGCGAACGAAGGTCCACAAGAGATCGTAGGCGAGATCCCGGTCCACAAACAGCAGATCCTGCAACTGCTCTTTGCCGATCACCAACAGGCGGCAGGATTCGTGCACGCAGGCGTCGGCGCTGCGCGGAAAATCATCAATGAGCGCCATCTCGCCGAAATACTCGCCCGACTTCAGCACGGCCAGGGCTTCTTCTCCCATGCCGGGAATCTGGCGGCTGATGCGCACGGCGCCTTCAAGAATCAGATACAGGCTGTCGCCGGGTTGGCCTTCACGGAAGACGAACTGCCCGTATTTATAGGACTGTTCGACGCAAAGGCTGGCGATGCGTTCGAGGTAAACGCGGGGCAAGCCGGCAAAAAGATTCACCTTCCCGACCAGGACGAGCGCGACCTCGGGCGTGAGCACAATCGACGGCGGACGGTCGGGCTCGGGCATGGCAGCCTTGGCCGCGTCGGCCGCCTTCACCTCTTCGGGCGAAGGGCCATCGCCTTTCATCTCATCAAGCTGAAAATCATCGTCCGAAATGGCGTTGTCGATCGCACCCAGCACCTCGTCGATGCCCGGTGCATCATCGGGTGTGTTCGGGTCGGATTCGTTGTTGGACTGGTTCGACATCTCGGTCTCCGGCTCGACCCCGGTGGGCGCCTTCTGCTTGCGCTTGCTCACCGGGTGATTATCACCCCGCAGGGGACGTGACGCAAAAGATCCGCAAAACCCGCAGAATCGCGTGGGTTACGCGGACTTAGCCCTCGTGCTCGGTCAGGAATCGCTCGGCCTCAATGGCCGACATGCAGCCGGTACCCGCTGCCGTGATCGCCTGGCGGTACACGTGATCCGCCACGTCGCCGCAGGCAAACACACCCGGGATTTTGGTCCGGGATGAACCGGGAATGACTTTCAAGTATCCGGCGGCATCCGTTTCGAGGAAGTCCTTGAAAATGGCCGAGTTGGGGACGTGCCCAATCGCCACGAATACGCCCTGCACGGCGATTTCCCTGGTGGAACCGTCCTGTGTGTTGCGGATGCGGACGCCGGTGACGCCGGGCTTCGGCACGTCGCCCAGGACTTCTTCTATCTCGTACGGTGTCAGGATCTCTATCTTGGGATTCTTGCGAACCCGATCTAGCATGATGCGCGACGCGCGGAATTCATTGCGGCGATGGATGAGCGTCACCTTCGGTGAAAAACGCGTCAGGAACTGCGCCTCTTCCATGGCGGTATCGCCACCACCGACAATTGCCACGTTCAAATTCTTGAAGAACGCCCCGTCGCAGGTCGCACACGCCGAGACACCACCCACGGATTGAAAACGTTGTTCCGATTCGATCCCCAGCCAGCGCGCCGACGCTCCGGTCGCGATGATGCAGGTCTCGGCCAGAACATCGCCCTCGCTCGTCGTGATACGGAATGGTCGCTGCGAAAAATCCACCTTGGTCACGTCGGCCGTTCGAGTTTCAGTGCCAAAACGTTCGGCCTGTTTCTTGAATAGCTCCATCATTTCGGGACCCTTCACGCCCTCGGGAAAGCCCGGGTAGTTTTCCACATCGGTCGTGATCATGAGCTGACCGCCGGGAACCGTGATCGGTTCGACATAACCGCCGCCGCCTTCAATCAATAGCGGCAGCAGCTGTGCGCGCGCCGCGTAGATCGCAGCCGTGTAGCCAGCGGGACCGGAACCGATGATGACAACCTTGCGTGTTTCCATGAGCTGATTTCTGTTGGATGCCGGAGGCGGAAAAGGTTACGAGCGACGCCAAACACCGCTCTTGCCACCGCTTTTTTCTTGCAGCGCGACAGCCAATATTTCGATACCGCGCTCGAGCGCCTTTGTCATGTCGTAAACCGTCAAAGCGGTGACAGCGGCCGCGGTGAGTGCCTCCATTTCGACGCCGGTGCGATCGTGCGCACGGACGGTGGCGGTGATGCGCACCCCGGGCAACTTGCGGTCGATGACCAGCTCGATCTTGCTGCCGACGATCCGCAGCGGATGGCAAAGCGGAATCAGATCAGGCGTGCGTTTGACGGCCATGAGACCGGCGATGCGGGCCACCTGCAGGACGTCGCCCTTTTTGACCTCGCCCGAGTCAACGATCTTGAGGGTCGCAAGTGACATGCGAACGGCTGCCGTTGCGGTGGCCTCGCGCAGCGTCTCCACTTTTTCACCAACATCCACCATGTGCGCCCGCCCTTTGGCATCGACGTGGGTGGGTCGCAAGGGCGTTTTGGTTTTTGGGCGCTTCACTGGGATCCGTGCCGTCAAAGATTTTGTGCTGGCTCCTTCTCTTTCATAATCGGATCGAAATCACAAGTACCTAACGCGACCGTCCGCGCATTCTGAGCGACGGTTGCTCAAAATGCGCGGGCGTAAAGCGGATGATGTCAATGCGATTGAGGGATCTACGTGCCGATTTTTCCGCCGTCCAGTTTGCGGATCACAACGGTTGCAGGACGTGGGCGCCCGCCGTAGGGCCAACTGCTGACTGCGCTCGGATTGGCCGTGCTCGGCGCGCCCAGAAGGCCATTCCAGTATGTCGTGGACTCACCCGGGTGCTGGACATTCACGAACATGGTTTTTTGGTCTGGGGTGGTGATGACGCCTGTGATCTCACAACCGCGTGGACCTGTGAGGAACCGTCGCACTTCGCCCGTATCCGGATCGGCGGCCAGCATGGCGTTGTTGCCAATGTTGCCGTAACCACGATCGACGCGATTCTGTGATGAGTTTGAAATATCGGTCTGGATCCAGACGCGCCCGGACTTGTCGATCCAGAGCCCATCGGGAGAGCCAAACGCCGACTGCCCCGACGGAATCGTGGAATCGAGGGACGGATCGCCTGCCAGCAAGAACAAATCCCAGATGAACGAGATGTCGTCATGACCTTCGGAGAACTTCACAATGTGCCCGTATGGATTGGGATCTCGACCGCTATTGACGGGCGCTGCATTTCCTGACCCATTCGTGAGACAAACAAAAAGCTCCTTGGTTTTGGGATGAACGGCGACCCACTCGGGCCGGTGCAAGCGCGTGGCCCCAACCGCATCGGCGGCCATTCGCGTTCGAATCAAAACGTCGGCGTCGTCAAGCCAGCCATTGGCCACTGTCAACGGCCCCACGTTGTGAACCAGCGGCAACCAGCTCCCGGTACCGTTGGCCTCGAATTTGGCGACGTATAACGTACCGTGGTCGAGAGGACTCATCCCCCGGGCACGCAGCTTTCGCCAAGGTGCGTTTCCAACAAACTTGTACAGGTAGTCTCCGTTTTCGTCGTCGCCGCTGTACACGACAACTCGACCTCGCGACTGAACAACGGTCGCACCTTCGTGCTTGAAGCGACCCAGCGCTGTACGCTTTACCGGCGTCGAACTGGGTGAAAATGGATCGATCTCGACGACCCAGCCGAAGTGATTGGCTTCGCTTCGGTTGACGTTCAGATCGAAACGCGGTGATGCCTTGTGCCAGTTGTAACCGAAGCCGGTTCGACTGACGCCGTATCGCGCCTCAAGTGGGGTTGGCGTCCAGTTCGCTGCGTCTGTTCCGAAGTAACCATTCCAGTTTTCTTCACACGCAAGATACGTCCCCCACGGCGTGAAGCCATGCGCACAGTTATTGAGAGTACCGAGCGGCCGTGGTGTAATGCTGGACACCAACATCGGGTGCGCAGGTCCCACTGGACCCGAAAAGTCCATCGGGGTCGTGCCCGTAACGCGACGATTAAAATCCGAGTTGTTGATGTGAATCCATGATCCGTCGGATTGCTTGGCGACCTTTACAACCGTCACACCATGTCCGGCTAGCGCCTTGTCGACTTTCTCGACACCGGCCGCATCCGGTGTGATGACGCTGCCCTGGGCCGCGGTGTAGATCTGACTGGCGTCGGTGTATTCGTGATTGATGACAAGGACGCCGACACGATTCTTCAGCTCATCCGAGTACGCGAAGTAGTGCATACCGTCGTGGTTGAAGCCCACCTGACGCGCCTGATCGGCTGCCGTATTGGAACCATCCTCCGCGAATTCCGGCGCGTCCGGGAACAACGGCGTTCCCCATGGAACAATGACATCGGCCCGATATCCGGGGGGGACGCGGATGGTGTCATCTTGGCTGGCGGATATCTCCTCGAATCCAAGCAAAGAGCCCGAGAGCGCCTGTTCCGTTTGTTCAACCCCCTCGCCCTCGTCGCCGTCCGAGCCCTCGGCAACCTCGCCGCATCCGGCGAAGAAACCCACGCTCGCGCCTCCGAGTCCACCTGCAAGGACTTTGCGGCGACTCATGCGTTTTTCGATGATCTCCGCCAGATGGGGATTGTCAGTCAGATTCGAGCCAACGTCATCGGTGTCGTTCATGGGATGATTCTCCAGTCAAAAGTTTCGGGTTGAACCGCTTGATTGCCGGGGAAATGTAGTTTGGCGGGCTCGACAGCAGGAACACAGTTGCGCAAACTATCGCTTGCGCGGTCGTTGCAACAACGTCACGCGTCCGCCGCCAACGGCGATCCGGATCGACTACGGAAATCGAAGGTCTCCCCGAGCCTCACCACGTCGCGGTCAAGTTCCCGCAGCGATCCCGTACCCCATCACCGCCGGTCGAATCCGAAATAGTCTCGGGCATTCGTGTAACACACACCCTGCACCAGCTGTGACAGCAACCCGCGATCGCTCGGTAAAAGGCCGCGTTCGACCTCGTCGCCCAGGATGTTGCACAAGATCCGACGGAAGTATTCGTGACGCGAATACGAAAGAAAGCTGCGTGAATCGGTCAACATTCCGACAAAAAGCGACAAAATCCCCAGATCCGACAGATCGTCGAGCTGCTGCTCCATGCCGTGCTTCTGATCCAGAAACCACCACCCCGAGCCGTATTGCATTTTACCCGGGATGCGGCCCTGAAAATTCCCCATCATCGTCACCAGCAACTGACTGTCGCGTGGGTTGAGGTTGTAGAGGATCGTGCGCGCCAGTTGATCCGTTCCGTCCAGGCGATCCAAAAAGCACTGCAACGGTCGCGCGATCGGCAGATCGCCCATTGAATCGTATCCCGTATCTCGCCCAACCTGCGTGAAAGCACGGCTGTTGTTGTTGCGTTGCGCCCCGAAATGAAACTGCTGCGTCCAGCCGCGCACATGATCCCAGAGCGCCATCTCGTACAGCATCGCGGAACGAAACTGATCGATGGCCTCGGGCGACGGAACCTCACCCGATCTCGCACGCGCAAAGGTCGCAACCAGCTCGCGCTCGGTGTAGGCCGAGGCATGCGCCGTTTCGAGGCCGTGGTCTGAAAGGCGGCAGCCCTGTTCATGAAAAAAGTCGTGCCGATTTTTGAGCGCAATGCGCAGATCGTCGAGCGACACAATGGAACACGCCGACACGTCGGCCAGGCTTTCGATCCAGGCATTCCATTGCAGCGGATCGTCCATCATCAAGACGCGATCCGGACGCCAGGTCGGAAAAAGCTGCGTGGTCGACTGGGTGTTCGCACGGTGCTGAGTGTGATACGAAAGCGAGTCGATCGGATCGTCGGTCGTGCACACCACCTCCACGCGAAACTGTTTCAGCAACCCCTGGGTTGTGAAAGCGTCGGTCGCAAGCTTACCGTTACAGGTATCCCAGATCGCCTTTGCCGTCTCCGGCCCAAGCAGCGTGTTCTCGATGCCGAAGGGATGGCGCAGTTCCAGGTGCGTCCAGTGATAAAGCGGATTGCGCAGGGTCTTCGGAACCACCGCGGCCCACGCGTCAAATTTCTCCCAGTCCGTGGCGTCACCGGTACAGAAACGCTCGTCGACGCCGCAGGTGCGCATCGCGCGCCACTTGTAGTGATCGCCGTGCAACCAGATCTCGGAAAGATTGGCGAAGCGATGGTTGTTCGCGATGAGCTCCGGCGGCAGGTGGCAGTGGTAGTCGATGATCGGCTGGCGCGCCGCGACATCGTGATACAGCCACTGCGCGGTCCTGGAATCGAGCAGAAAATCCTTTTCGAGGAAGGGCTTCAAATCGCGCCAATGGTAGCAGAGACCCTGCCGCGAGGGTATAGTCGCCTCGCCATGATGAATCGAAACACCCTCGGGGTTTTAGTGGGATCGCTCACCCTCTGGCAGGCCACGGCGCTGGCCACACCGGACATCCAGATCGGCCGCTGCGGAGGCCCCAAGGACCTCGAAAGTTCGGCCCAGATGGGCTTTGACTACGTCGAGCTGCCCGTCCGTGAGCTCGCGACGATGACCGACGACGCGTTTGCCGCCTTCCAGACCGAACGCGCCCGCATTGCGCTTCCGACACCGGTGGGGAACCTTTTCCTGCCCTCTGAATTACACCTCACGGGAACCGAAACCGATCAAGCGGCACAGCAGGTCTTCGTCGAAAAAGCACTCGCGCGGGCGGCGTCGACCGGTATCAAGATCGTCGTCTTCGGCAGCGGCGGCGCGCGCAAGGTACCGGACGGCTTCTCACCCAAAAAGGCTTTTATGCAACTCGTCGCCTTCGGCAAGAAGGCCGCACGCATCGCGAAAAAGCACGGCATCACGATCGCAGTGGAGCCATTGCGCAAGCAAGAGTGCAACATCATCAACACGGCAGCCGAGGGCTTGAAGCTGGTCAAGGCCATCGCGCACCCGAATTTTCAGCTGATGGTCGATATGTATCACATGGCCAGTGAACATGAAGACCCCTCGATCATCGTCAAGGCGAAAAAACACATCCGCCATTTCCACATCGCCAATCCAGCGGGACGCCGTTTTCCACTGGATGCGAAGGAATACGACTACGAGCCCTTCTTCAGGGCGGTCCGCACCATCGGCTACTCGGGTGGCATCAGCGTCGAGGCCAGCTCGGACGATCCAGCGAAGGAAGCACCCCAAACCATCGCCTTTCTGAGGCAACTTGCAAGTGGTATCCCGCCAGCGGCGCCATGAGCCAACCGCCCACCAAGCTCTGCCGCGTGCTCGCCACCCTCAGCGTCTGGGTGCTCGCCGCCACCTTTCTGCTGGCCCAGATCGATCTTTGGCGTCGGCATCGTCCGGGCCTTTCACCTTTGCGGTATCTCTGGCCACAAGCGACCCAAATCTGGCTTCCCGGTCTTTCGACTGCCCTACTGATTGGCATCGCCGCTGTGGCTGTCCACTGCCGGCAGCGCGGGCGCAATTGACCCCGCGCCCGCAACGGCTAGCATGGGCGCCGACGCGCACCCATGGAATCCAGCGCCCCTTCTGAAAAGCCGCCCTCCCCATCGTTCTTTGACCGTCTGGGCGAACGGAAAACGGTGGCCTTTGTCCTCCTCTTCGGGGCATTGCTCTATATCCCGCTCGCGGGCAGCTACGGCCTCTGGGATCCCTGGGAAACCCACTACGGCGAAGTGGGCCGGGAGATGCTCGAACGCGGAGACTACATCAGCCTCTACTGGGCGGGCTCGCCGCTTGATTCCGAGAACTTCTGGTCAAAGCCGGTTCTGACCTTTTGGTTGATTGCGCTCTCGATGGGCACGTTCGGACTCGGAGGCGCCTCAAAAGGAACCTTTGCCACCAGCTCCGTCACCGAATGGGCGATGCGCCTGCCCTTCTGCTTGATGGCGCTCGCCGCGCTCTACGGTGTTTACCTGGTTGTGTCCCGCTTTGTCAGTCGACGCGCCGGCGTATTGGCAGCCGTCGTGCTCGGAACGATGCCCATGTTCAGCCTCATCGCCAGGCAAGCCATGGCCGACATGCCCTTTGTCGGATTGATGACGCTCGCACTCGCTCTTTGCATCGTGGCGCTCTTCGATAGCGACGAAACCGAGTTGCCGCGCAAGATCTGGAAACGCTGGTCTTGGCCGCATCACACCGCGTTTTACGTGGCGATGGGACTGCTGGCACTGACCTTTCTGCCTCAGTTTATCATCGACGCCTTGCAACTTGTGTGGCGATTCCGGATCTCGGGCAAACGCATGATGTTGCCAGGCGTCTTCGTGATGCTGCCCTACCTCGCGGGCTTCGTGTTCCTCGTGTTTCATGCGGCACGGGTTCGCAGCAGGGCTCCGCTTTATCTGTACACGGCAGGCGTGCTCGCGGCGCTGGCGGTGTTGGCCAAGGGACTCGCGGGTCTGGGACTGCCGGTCATCGTGCTCGTGTGTTACCTCGTCTTCACCTGGAACTGGCCGAAGGTGCTTCGCCCCCAGATCATCAAGGGCTTTGTTGGCGCCATTGTCGCCTGTGCGGTGGTCGCGGTGCCCTGGCACCACGCCATGCTGGTTCGCCACGGAAAACCCTTCTGGAACGAGCTTTACGGCGACAACCACTGGCGTCGCTTGATGACGGGTCGCCACGGCGATCGGGGCACCTTTGAATACTTCCTGCGCGAGGCGGGCTATGCGGTTTTACCCTGGTTGACCTTCGTGCCCGCGGCGTTGCTGTCGATTTTCAGGCGCACCGCCATTCGCAGCACAGTTCCCAGTCAGTCGCACCGTCGGGATGTGTTTTGGTTCGGCGTCATCTGGTTCGTGTCGGCTTACACCGTGGTGTCGCTATCGATGACCAAGTTCCACCATTACATTCTGCCCGCGTTGCCGGGACTTGCGATCGCGATTGCGTGCCTCATCGAGGATGTGTTGGATGATCCGAAGATCTTGAATGCGAAGATCGTACCGTTGATTGGCATTCCGGCGCTCGGCATCGTGGCCTACGACTTGCTGCGCGCGGATCGGGCGGCGCAGATCTTCATCTGGTTGTTCGCTTACGACTACGTCAATGCGCCGGGTGGCCGACCCTGGCCACCGGAACTGTCCTGGAGCACGCTGCTTGCTGCTTTTGTTGCGGTCTGGGCGTTGATGGCCATGTTGTGGTCGTGGCGCGCGACGCGCAAAGTGGCGCTTTTCGGAACCATCGGCACGGCCGTCGCGTTCACCTACTTCTTGCTCGATGTCTACATGAAGAAGGTCTCGGACATCTGGACGCAAAAAGAACTGACGGCAACGTACTACAAAATGCGAGCGTCTCCGGCTGAACGTCTGATTGCCTGGCAGCTTTACTGGCGTGGTGAAACGTTCTACACGCAGAACGAAATCTACGAAGGCGCGATGGAAAGTCGCACGGTGTTTTTGGGCAATCGGAACGCCGAAGATCTGCAGGCTTACCTTGGCCGCAACACCGGCAAGCGCATGTTCTTTGTTGTGGAACGCACCCGCCTTGATCAGTTGCGCGGACTGTTACCCGAGGCGGCGCGCCCGTCACTCAAGATCGTTCACGAGAAGAACAACAAATTCTACCTGGCGCAGGCGCAGCTGTAATCAGGGCGCGATCTCCGGTGCCAGAGGCCCGAGCGGCACACCGCCGCCGCCAATCGAGGTGGGACCATTGTTATCTATTCCGCAAAAAACGTATCGCGTCATCAAAAACATCCCGAAACGCGAAAACAACCCGCATCGCGTGGGCACCGGGAGGCATCCAAGGCCTCAGAGGAACCACGATGCTACCCACGGTACAGAAACCAGCTCCCGACTTTTCCTGTTCCGCCGTCGTGAACGGCGCGATCGACTCCGTCAAACTCGCGGATTTTCGCGGCAAGTACCTCGTTCTCTTTTTCTATCCCCTCGATTTCACCTTCGTCTGCCCAACCGAAATTCTGGCCTTCGGCGATCGAGCCGCCGAATTCGAGGCCGTAGGCGCGAAACTCGTCGGCGCATCGGTCGACAGCGTGTTCTCACATCTGGCCTGGTTGAACACCCCCCGCAAGGAAGGTGGTATTGCGGGCGTAACCATCCCACTGATTGGTGACGTAAATCGCAAGCTGAGCCAGAGCTACGGTGTCCTTGCCGATGAAGGTCTCGACGAGGGATCAGCCTTTCGCGCGCTCTTCATCATCGATCCCGACGGGAAATTGCGCCACATCACGATGAACGACATGCCCATCGGGCGATCGGTCGACGAAGCCTTGCGCGTGGTGCAGGCGTTGCAATTCCACGCCGAGCACGGCGAAGTGTGTCCGGCAAACTGGAAGCCGGGCGACGACGGCATGACGGAGAGCAGCTCCGGAAAAAAGGGTTATTTCGCCAAACACGGATAACGTCTAGAATCGACGAAGCTGCCGGCGCACATCGGCGACCTGCTTTCGATCGATCTTGCCCACGATCGTGACGGTCATTCCAATGCGCTGGAAGACCGTTTGCGCGACCCGATGAACCTGCGCCGACGTCACGGCGGCCATGCGCCGCACCCGCTCGGCAGGGGTAAGCGGTTGGCGCGAAAACAAGGCTCCGCCTCCGACCAGGCCGCACAAGCCCACCACATCGTCGTAACCCGCTTCGAGATCTTCAACGTAGCGCTTCTTGACCCGTTCGAGCGCCCCGGTATCCGGAACCTCCCGGCGAAACTCGTCCAGAATCGACAAGATCTCCGCCATCAGCGCGGAAAGTTTTCCGGGTGAACAGCCCGCTTCGATCTCGAACAGCGATGCATCGTGAAAGGTTTCAAGGTCGGCGGCGACGTGATACGCTAGCCCTTTTTGGTCGCAAACCCGGTAATGCAGCGGCGTGGCCAGACCATCGTCGAGCATGCGAATCAACATTGCCAGTGGTGCCGCATCTTTGTGTTCGGCTCCGACTGCATGAAAATGAATTTGAACATTGGACTGCGCCGCGTCGCTCGAAACGCAACACAAGCTAGGTCCGTCCATGCGAGGCTTGACGTTGCGCAACTGCACGGCCTTGCCAGAAGACAATCCACGGAAGGCCTCCACCACATGTTTTTCAACCCGGGCACGTTGCACGCGACCGCCCACACACAGGACCAGGTTGCGCGCGCCAAAATAGCGGCGGAAGTGGGCACGAAGATCGCTCGGCGAAAACCGACGCACGTTGCGGGCCGGACCCGTGATGGGATAACCGAGTGGATGGTCGCCCCAGACTTTCGCCCTCGCCACATCCGAGATGTTGACGAGTCGGCCACGGTCATCGAGATCCTCCAGAATTTCTTCCAGGATCATCTGCCGTTCGGATTCGATATCCTCCAACAGAGGTCCAGTAAAGAGATCACCGAGGATTCGCAACACACCCGGTACACCTGAAGGACGCGTTGAAACCTGAAAGAGCGAATAGTCGCGGCTGGTCTCGGCATACAGGGACCCTCCTTCTGCCTCGAGCGCCGAGTTGAGCTCGAATGAACTGCGATATCCGTTGCTGCCGCGGTAAAGCATGTGCTCGAGAAAATGCGAAAGTCCGTTGTTCTTCGGGTTTTCATGCCGGGATCCCGTCCGAACATAAAGCGCGACCGTTGCGGTGTGCAGATAGGGCGTCTCCACAATAAATGTGCGCAATCCATTGGGGAGGCGACGCTTCAGCACGCGGTAGGGCTCGGGAATCATGGCGGGGTGCTAATGTGGCACGCCGCGATGCCCACGCCAAACCCCATCCGCCTCGTCGTGAACGCCGATGCATTCGGCCTTCATCCGGAAGTCTCCCGGGGCATCACACAGGCGCATCGCGACGGCATCGTCACCAGCACCTCGGTCCTCGGTACCGTCGGCGACCCGGAAGGCATCTGCGCCGAGCTGAGGACCGTGCCATCCCTGGGTGTTGGCCTTGCGGCGGTCCTCGTGAACGGCCGGCCGACCGCACCCAGAAACGAGGTCGCCTCTCTGCTTGATGAGAACGGCGCATTTTTGTCCACACCTGCACATTTTGTGGCGCGCTGGGCGCGGGGTCACATTCAGCCCCAGCATCTCGAACGCGAGATCGAACACCAGTTTTCACGCTTGCGCGATGCCGGCCTCAGGATAGACCACCTGGATACGCACCTTCACCTTGGATTTTTGCCGGTGGTCGCCGAGGCCTTGCGCGCCGTGGCCCGACGACACGGGATCGGTGCCATCCGATCGCGGATCGAGGGACCGAATCTGACCTGGTTTGTGGATCCGGAACGTGGGTTGCCTCTTTTGATGCTACGAGGCGCCGCCTGGCTGGCCCGACAAAAGATGGGTCAACATGGTCACGGTGCTCAAAGCTGGGGTTTTGCCGAAAGCGGCAGCTTAAACCGCATCCGCATCCTGGAGATCCTGGGGCGGATGGGACCCGGCATTCACGAGCTCATTTGTCATCCCGGCCTACAGACCGACGCCGCGATGGTCACCTCGGGGCGCTTGCGCACGTTTGAACGGCCGACCGAACTTGAAGCCCTGTGCTCGACGAGCGTGCGGAACGCCGTCGCCGAACGTGGCATTGAATTGTGCCGATTTTCCGATCTTTTTTGAACCAGGCGATCCGAGCGGCATAATGGAAGCTGAAGTCCCCATGCGTGAAGACGAACCTCCGGCGAACAATCAGGCCTACTACGACCGCTTTGCACCGAGCTACGAAGATCACCGACATCAAGGTTATCACCGTCTCATTGACGACCTTGAGATCGAGCTCGTTCGAAAGCACGGCGAAGGACGCAGCGTCCTCGAGGCCGGCTGTGGTACGGGTCTCCTCTTGCAACGGACCGGATCGTTCGCAAGCAAGGCCGTGGGACTCGACCTGTCGCGTGGAATGTTGCAAACAGCAAACCAGCGCGGACTTCCAGTCGTTCAGGGATCGATCACCGATCTACCGTTTGCGGACGCGCATTTTGATTTGGTCTACAGCATGAAAGTGCTGCCGCATATTCCACCCATTCAAGAAGCGCTGGCCGAAATGACCCGCGTCCTGCGGCCCGGTGGCACGTTGCTCGCCGAGTTCTACAACCCCTATTCTCTGCGCAGTCTTGCAAAATGGGTGGGTGGTCCCGCACGCATCGCGGCCGGAACGACGGATCGCGACGTCTACACCCGCTACGATACCGTAACACAGGCCCGTGCCTACTTGCCCACTGGCGTTGAGCTCGTGAGCGTCCGCGGCGTTCGCATCTTCACGCCCGCCTCGACTGTTTACCGTTTCGCGCCGCTGGGTGCACTTTTTTCGGCAGCTGAACATGCCGCCTGCGATCTGCCGGGTTTGCGCAACCTGGGTGGGTTTGTTGTCCTTGTTGCTCGTAAGTCGTGAACCATGTCTAAAACCGCATCGACCGGTGACATTCTGATCGTCGATGACGAACGATCGATGCGCGAGTTTTTGGCCATTTACCTGCGCCGCGCCGGGCATCGCGTGGAGGCCGCCGATGGTGGCGCACAAGCCATTGCCACGTTGAAATCCCGCGAGTTCGACATTGTCATCACCGACCTGCGCATGCCCAACATCGGGGGACTAGACGTCCTCGCAGCAGCCAAGAAGCTTCGCCCCGATACGCAGGTGATTGTCGTGACTGCTTTTGCGACGGCAGACACCGCCATCGCGGCCATGAAGGCGGGTGCCTATGACTACCTGACCAAACCCTTCAAAGTCGATGAGGTCGGCCTCGTCGTCGAACGCGCACTTGAGCGGCGCGCACTGCAAAAGCAAAATGTTGCGCTGCGAGACGAAATCAAAGGTCGCTATCGTTTAGAACGTCTCATTGGAAAAGCAGAACCGATGCAGCGGCTGTTCGAGATGCTGCAGAAGATCGCCCCAGCCAAGACCAGCGTGTTGCTCATTGGTGAATCGGGCACCGGCAAGGAACTCGTTGCGCGCGCCATCCACGAAATATCACCTCGCAGCGGCCAAGCGTTTGTCGCGATTAACTGCGGTGCAATTCCGGAAACCCTCATCGAGTCCGAGCTCTTTGGTCACGTCAAGGGTTCGTTCACGGGAGCAAGCACCGACAAAACGGGGCTTTTCGAGGCGGCCAACGGCGGGACCTTGTTTCTCGACGAAATTGCGGAACTGCCCACCGCAATGCAGGTCAAATTGTTGCGAGCGCTTCAGGAACGCAAGATCAAGCGCGTGGGAGGTCTAACCGAGAACGAAATAGATGTTCGCGTGGTTGCCGCGACCAACCGTGATTTGGAATCGGAGATTGAAAACGGCTCCTTCCGACAAGATCTGTATTATCGATTGAACGTGATTCAGTTGCGCATCCCGCCGTTGCGGGAACGCCGCGATGACATTCCGCTTTTGGTCGACCACTTCATTCGAAAATTTGCTGCAGAGCATGGTCGTACCATCACGGGGATGGACCCCGACACGCTGGCGGCCCTGATGGGCCACAGTTTTCCTGGCAACGTTCGTGAGCTTGAAAACATCATCGAACGCGCCGTTACACTTGCTCCGGCCGATCGACTGACGGTCGACAACCTTCCAGGACTAACCTCCTTGAAAAACGCTCCGATCGCCACCATATCGGACACCTCATTTCCCGAGACAGGCATCAACCTGGAACAGGTGGTCTCTGACTTCGAGCGAGGCATCTTGTTGCGCGCACTCGAACGTACGAAGGGAAACCGAACCGAAGCCGCCCGACTCCTGTGTGTTACGTTTCGCTCGTTGCGTTACCGCCTATCAAAACTGGGTATCGCCGGAACCGACAGCGGCGAGCATGAAACCCATCAGGAGCCTTAGGCCGTGAAACAGGATGGTTTCCCCTTGCGTTGGTTGCTTGCCACAGCCGGAATCATCGCCGTTGGCGCCGCGACGTTGAACGCGCGCGCGGGCGCACTCTCCCAGCGAGAAACGTGGCCGAGCGAAGTCGATGAGCTTTACTTGCCGCCTGTTGCAGTGATTTCACGGGCGAGCCTTGGCCACACCGAGTTCATGTCCGATCTTGTCGCCGCGCGCATGAATGTCTATTTTGGTGATCAGATCGCCACACGCGGACAACACCGATGGCTGTACTATTACGTGAACGCAGCGACCGATCTGGATCCGTATTTTGAGGCGATCTACTTGAGAGGCGCCACCATGGTGGTTTACAAAGGCAAAGCCTTCACGCTCGAAATATTCAAGGATGCCGAAAAGATTCTTGAAAAGGGTACGCGTTTTTTTCCAAACAACTGGAACCTCTGGTTCCAACTGGGATTCAACCGCGCCTTCGAGATGACTCAGCTTGTCCCGAAGGACAGCGAATCGTTCCACACTTTTCAAAGCGAAGGAATCGAGGCCCTTCGTCGGGCGACACTATTTGACGGCGTTCCGGCGCATATCGTAACGCTGGTTTCGACCATGCTCTCGAAGAGTGGAAAACGAGACCTCGCAATAGAACACCTCAAACGAACCTATGCCACCGTCTCCGACCCAGAGGTGCGGGCGCAGATCGGATACCGCTTGAACGCGCTCATTGGCGAACAGTATCGAGATGCCTATGCTGACGAGCCAGCCCGTCTTCAGAAGATGGTCGATGAACGCTATCCCTACGCGCCAGAATCCTTCTCCATTATCGTTGGTCAACGAAGCATAACGCCCTTCAAACTGCAGGGTGACTCTGATAACGCCACACAGGAAGCAAACCCATAGTGCAATTCATTCTTCCTCCGCGGGAACGTCTTAAACCCAACAACGCAAAAGACCCGTTGCCGCACTATTTTCGGCCGCTACTCGGTCATTTGTACCGACAAAGGCTGCAGATCGGATTGGATCTTCTACCCACCACCTGCAACCACATTTTGGAAGTGGGCGTCGGAAGTGGGATTCTGGTTCCGACACTGACCGCAGCTTATCCAAACTATACGGGTGTTGATCTCGAGCTCGCCAGTGGATTGGACACTTTGGTGAATCCCGAATGCGCCGCCACGTTCCGGACACTGGATTTGCTCGATCCAAAGGCGATGGAGAACGCATCCTTTGACGCCATCGCATGTTTCTCGGTTCTCGAGCACGTCCAAGATTCCGAAGGTGCAGCAAGAACCCTGGCGCGGCTTCTGAAGAAGGGAGGGACGCTCGTCGCGGGATACCCCATGGTCAATCCGATGATGATCGCCGCTTTCTTGACCATTGGATTCTCCCGAATTGACGACGACCACGTAAGTCCACCGGCCAAGATTCATGCGGCCCTCGCGCGCCATCTGACGCCCGTTGCGCGTGTCTCAATCCCTCCGCATCTGTCTATTCGTGCGTCGCTTTATCAATGTTCGGCGTGGACGCGCTGAGTCGCGACAGGACGGCCAACATCCGAAATCCGAAAAATCGAAACACGGATGAAGGTAATCGTGTTTCGATTGCATCCAGGGCCTCCCAAAGGCGCATCGGAAGCAATGGCTTTTTCCCAAAACCACCGGTCGCCGGATAAGCGGGACCCGCAAACCGTAACAACTCGGTCAGGGGAAGACCCGGCCACCGTCGATCAAGCTCGGCACGCCCACGCAACAACAGCGCGGTGGGCACAGCCTGGTTGCCGTCAAAGGGATGCTCCGCGTTGGCAACCGTCTCCCAGGGCGACGATGTAAACTCGACCGCTTCCTCGTGAAAAAATCGATAGACGGGATACGAGAGGACCGAGACGAGGGGCTCGCACATCAGCAAACGGCCACCGGGAGCCAATACACGGTTTGCCTCATCAAAGAGGCGAGAAGGATTGGGCAGGTGGTGCAACACGTCGAACAACAACAAGGCACCAACGGAACCAGAACGAAACGGAAGGCATTCCGCCGACGAACGCAGACCGAGCCACGGCGCCGGCACCAGATCCGTTGTCACGACTTCGGGGATAAACTCGGTGACCAGACCGGGACCGGATCCCAGTTCGACCCACGGCCCAAGCCTTGCGTCCGGCAGTCGATCGCGGACCATGCCGTACCAACGTGTGTAAAGTCGCTTGAGTGCCGGATTCGATGAAAATGAAGCTCGGTGAAAATCGAACCGCTTTTGCGCGTCGTCATACATATCGAAGTTTGCGTGCGGCAACCGCCGACATTTTTAAAAGCAACACACCGTGTTTCCAGCGTTCAATATTCGTTTCACCGTAGGTTCGCTCACGATAACGAACCGGAATTTCACCAATCTTGAGATTGAGGCGTGCGGCGCCGAAAATCAGATCAAAATCTCCGAAGGGGTCAAAATCTCCAAAATACGAGCGGGCCGCAGCAAGGCGTTCATAATCGTGACGCCAAAGCACCTTGGTTCCGCACAGGGTATCCTTGATGGGTTGCTGCAGCAGATGCGTGAACAGCATTGAAAATCCAATGTTGCCAAGCTTGTTGAAAAAACGCATCGCGCCGGGATCCATCGGGTACACCAACCGTGTTCCCTGAACGTAGTCCGCGTGTCCGTTGGCCAGGGCTTGATGAAACACCGGAAGATCCTCGGGCGGAACGGTGAGATCAGCGTCGAGGATCATAAGGATGTCCCCGGTGGCGCGCGCGAACCCCATGCGAACGGCGTCGCCCTTGCCTTTGCCTGTCTGCTGTACCGCAGAAATTTTGAGTGGACCCTTGTAATTCGCAACCACCTCCTGAATGCGAGCCCAGGTGTCGTCTTTCGAGTGTCCCTCAACGAAAATCAGCTCAGTACTCGCCCCCATGACGGGCGTTCGCTCGACGGCCGCCAGAATGTTCCCGGCTTCATTCCGAGCTGGCACGATGACGCTCACGCTTGGATTGCGCACGTCGTAGGGCGTCTCATCTTTACGACGTATCACATAGACGCGATACAGCGCGGCACGATTGCAGGCCGGTAACTTGACGGCGTAGCGATTCGCAAGCGTCGAAAGGCCGGGGACATCGACGGGCAACATCATGCGGTCCTCGAAGCGCACCGCTTCGAGACCCGTCAATGAAAACAGGTTCGAAAAATCGGATTCGGAAAGCCAGTTGGACGGTGGTGAAGGAACCTTCATTCCGGCCGTTTCTGCCAGTCGGGTCGGGGTCTCCCAGAGGTAGTTGAAAGTAACGAAGAAGATTCGCCCACCCCGATTCAGACGCTGACCGAGGCGCTCCAGCAACAAGCGCACATCGGGCACGCTGTGTCCCAATCGGTCGCAGACAATCGAATCGTATCGCGTTTCATCTGTAGCGGCGTCAAGGATATCGCCCTTCTGAAATGCGATACCGGGATGCGCTACCCGGGCGGCGTCGATGGCTTCGTCGCGAAAATCCATTCCGGCCCGTACTGTGTTGGGCAACGCGGCCAAGAGATCAGCACGACCACAACCGACCTCCAGCACACTGCCGTCGGAGGGTACCAGACGACCGAGCACCGCCGCCAGATCCGCTACCATTGCGTCGCGCGCGAATGGAAAGCTGGGATTTCGTGTTGCAGCGTCAGTGAAGTAGTTGCGCCACAGTTGATCAAGTTCGGTCATTCGTCATCAACCAGTGAAAAGACCTGTTTGAAGGGCTCACCCGATTTGACCGTGATCGAAACTGTCTTTTCGATCTTCAAATCTGAATTCACAAAGGTGATCTTGCGCTTGCCGCAAGGTACTTCGTGCTTCACAACGGGGGTGATCTTCCCGGTGTCTTTGCCATCAATGAGGACCTTGGCCCAAGGTTTCGCACCGAGCGTCACGAAGCAGGGCTCGCCACCACCAGCTGGTTCCGGTGCGGGAGGCTTGGCAGCGGCCACAGGCTTACGTACGGGCGCAGGCTTCGGTGCCTTTGCGACGACCGACTTGGGCGCGGGCTTCGGAGCGGGCGCAGGCGTTGCGGGTTTTGGAGTCAGGACCGCAGCGGCGGGCTGGGGCACCGGAACCGCAGCAGCTGGCTTGGGTGCTACGGATGGCCTGGTTGGTTTGGTCGCGCCCTCGGCAACCAACTCTGCGTTGATGTCGAGGAGCTTCCCCGGTTCTTGAACAAACTCGTAGCGCCAGTTCTCGTAGCCATCCAGGCGCAGTTCGATGACGTGCGGAATCGGTGCGACCCTGTCCGCCTTGAAGTTGGTCTGTATCTGGGGCCCGTTGCCATCTTCAGAAACCGTCAGTGGCCGTTCATCCAGCCAAACCAACGCGCCTGACGGTGTGCTCTTCAACTGAAACCCTGTATCTGCGGACGGCTTCAAGGTGATCTCAAGCTTCTGCTTTACGTCCGACTCAACATCCACCTCTCGCACATCGGGATCGTATCCAGCTTTTTCAGCGGCAATCCGATAGGGACCCGCTTTCTTCTTGATGGTCACCGAACCGTTTTTTTCGTGTTCGAACACGATGTCGTCCACCTTGATGATCAAATCGACGGGATTGACCACGACGATCAACGTTCCCAGATTTTCCTTGCCAAAATACAGATACAGACCGACGGCCGCGATCAAAGCCGCCGCGATTCCCAAATTGCGAACCGTGTTGTTCGGTTGCGGTTGAGCATACGCACCAAGCCGAGACGTGCTGAGAGTTGAACTCCCGGGCACTTCCGGCGACGGCATCGAAGGTGTAGCAACAGCCGATTGCGAACCCGTCGAACGGTAGGCGGAAAGTGGAGCGCCAAGGCCGGGCATCGTGGCACCCATGTTGATGGGGCGGTTCCCAGGCGGAAAACCACCTGGAACACGGCCGCGAATCTCAGAAAGGCCACCCGGAGGTCCCAGACCCGAAGGACCGACGCCGCCCTGACTCTGTTTCTTGGCGAGCCTTGCTGCCGCAACACCCATATCCGCAAGCAACTCCTCGGAAGGCGCTTGCGCGATCGTCTTGTCGTCGGACTCAAACAGTCCACCCGAATCCTCCCGGGATGCCTGGGCCGCCGGACGAACACCTCGGGCGGTGATGACCGGAGTCGGACGCTGCGTACTCTGATCGCCGTGACCACCCACAAAGATATCCGACGAGGTGAGTTCTTCCTCTTCAGGAACCTTGTCGAAGATCTGGGTCTCGAGCTCCTCCTCGTCCCACGCGAGGCCTTCTCCGCCCTTTTCTTGAACCGCGCCAACGTCATCCACATCGAGAACTTCGATTGGGCCCGGCGTTGGCTGAGTCAGATTGGTGTACTGCTCAAGCTTCGCGTTTTCTTCGTCGATCTCGGACGCCCACGTCCGCTTCATCCAGGCGGCAAGATCTTTTCGAGAACACATCTCGCCCGTGGAATAAAGATAGGCTTGTAGATCGTCGTGTAGATCGATCGCGTTCTGATAACGATCGTCCGCATCCTTTGCGAGCGCTTTCAACAGGATGCGTTCCAGTTCCGGAGCAATCTTCTTGTTGAACGTCGTGGGTGGAAGAATCTCGACGTTCCGGACCTTTTCGAGCGTTGAGAAATCGCTCTCACCGGTGAAGAGCCGCTCACCAGTGATGAGCTCGTACATGCAAATGCCGAGTGAGAAGATATCGCTGCGGCGATCCACCGGCAGGCCGCGCACCTGCTCTGGCGACATGTAGCCGAACTTGCCCTTTAAAATTCCGGCCTGCGTCTTCGAGGCCTTGCCGGCTGCTTTCGCAATGCCGAAATCGACCAGTTTGATCTCGCCCTCGAACCCCACGATCACGTTCTGAGGAGATACGTCTCGATGAACCAGATTCAGCGGCCGACCCTGAGTGTCCTTTTTGCCGTGTGCGTAGTCGAGTCCTTCGCAAACCTGCATTGCGATGAAACACAGCTGAGGGATCGGCGTTGTCAGATCGAGCTTGCGCAGGTGGTCAAAGATGGCGCGAAGGTCCTTGCCGGATACGTACTCCATCGCGATGAAGTAGTCGTCGTCCACCTTCCCGAGATCCATGATGTGGGCGATGTTGGCGTGTTGCAGCTGGCCTGCGATCTTCGCCTCATCAATGAACATCGTGATGAATTCTTCATCCTCGGCAATGTTCGAAAGGATGCGTTTGATCGCGAGAATGCGCTCAAAGCCTTCCACGCCAAAAGCCTTGGCTTTGAAGACCTCTGCCATCCCCCCGACATTAATCCGTTCGAGGAGGTAGTACTTTCCGAACGGGATGGGCTTGCTCAATCCGATACCTTGTCGCTGAGGCTTAGCGGACCGACATACCGGCCCAAAAAACGGTCACTACTCGTATCCGACAAAGCGCAACGAAGTCAAGCGATTGGCCCCACGCTTCCCGGTGCCTCGCTGTTCCTTTTTGCCACGTCCGAGGTCGCCTTTTCACCGTCAAGGTAGGCCAATGTCGCACCAACCGCCGCAAACGGCGCGGCCATCAGCGCGGCAAACGGCACCATGAAAAGGAGCGTCGTCCCCGTCGCGTAGCCCGTCGTCAAACCCGGATTCCGCACGAGGTAGGCCCACTTCCCCGCGAAGCCCACTTCCCTCCGACCGAGCGGGTAATCAAAGCCATCAAAGGCCAAGAACACCCCGGTGAGCACGACGCCCAGGACGCTTCCAATCCCGGTCAGGCTGCCCAGAGCAAGGGTCAATGAAAGACTCAGGGCATACAAAAAGAATTTCAAAACCCCGTGCGACATCGCCCGGAGGGCAGACTTTAAGAAGCCCATCGAGGGAATGGCGCCGGTGACGATCTTTTCGGTCCTGTCTCTTATACACATCTCCGAGCCCACGAGACTAAGGCGAATCTCGTATGCCGTCTTCTGCTTGAAAA